>Ga0316612_1000227_pt1 | contig 20567 bp, 14 predicted proteins | sample MIS2016226_MG_FD_207676 | JGI IMG/M metagenome (GOLD analysis project Ga0316612, IMG submission 207676) | Microbial mat bacterial communities from Middle Island sinkhole, Lake Huron, Michigan, United States - MIS.2016.226 | ecosystem: Environmental > Aquatic > Freshwater > Lake > Sediment... | reverse complement strand
AAAAAGGGAGTGCAAAGAGCAGGGCTGGAAGGGGATAGTAGAGTGGGGCATCAGAGGGATAAGGTTGCCCCGCAGCCAAAGTAGGGTCGTGATAAGGGTTTTGGCCCGTAAGCAGAAGCCTAGCTCCTCGCCAGGCCCAGGTGAAGTCTGCGGCAACCAGGCCTTCCTTCCTTAGGCGCGTGTAGCAAAGCAGACCGCTAAGAAGGCCAATGATCAAGGAGAGTACCAACCTTTGGCGCATGGTACTTTGATGGGCCATATTTTTGCTTCTGGGGCGCGGCGGGCGGCTGAAAGCCGCCCGCCGCGCCCCAGCCTTCCTACCTACTGACCAACGCTTTTGGTATGGGTAGCCCCAAACCCTTCTAAGCGATCTTCCAAATCATCGTATACTTCGCGCAAAGCTTCCAGCGTTGCCTCATCTGCATCCCAGAAACCCCGCGAATTGGCCTCCAGTAACCGTCGGGTCATAGCCGCCGCAGCGTGAGGATTGAGCTTCGCCATACGGTTCCGCATATCCTCGTCCAGAAGGTAAGTTTCTGCTACCCCTTGGTAGACCCAACCTTCCACCGCGCCTGCCGTGGCGCTCCAGCCATAAGTATTGTTGACCCGCGACTCGATCTCCCGGACCCCTTCACTCCCGTGGTGCAACATTGCTTCAAACCATTTGGGATTAAGCAACTTAGCCCGTGATTCCAGGCGCACCATCTGCTCCAGCGAAGAAACTCGCCCCGTCGTCGAAACCGCATCAGCGACCATCACCGTAGGCCGCTTCCCGCTAAGTTTTTCAACGCTCTTCGTTACTCCGCCAAGGTTCTCATAGTAGTTATCAATATCGCTAATCCCTACCTCAAAACTGTCAACATTTTGGAAGGTAAGGTCGACGGTAGACAACGCCCGTTCCATGATCTTGCGACTATCGTTCCATTGCCCATTGGAACCCAGGCTAAAGCTCTTGCGTGTCAGGAAAGCATCGCTCAGTTGATCATCGCTGTCCCACGTCCCACTTTCGACTAAATTATTTACATTTGCACCGTAGCTCCCTGGGGCATTCGCAAAGACCCGTACCGCTGCTTCTTCCAAACTAATGCCCAACTCCTGCGCCTGGGCCAATGCGTGCATGCGGATAAAGTTGAACTCGATTGGCTCGTCGGCAGAAGCTGCCATTCGGGCCGCTTTATCCAACAAGACCATCTGATGATGCAGCAGATCGCGGAAAATCCCGCTGACGGTCACCACTACGTCAATGCGGGGCCGCCCAAGCTCCTTGAGCGGGATCAGGGCTACGTCGGTAGCTTTTCCTAGCTCATCAAGGACAATCTTGGCCCCTAAGAGGGACAGAACTTGGGCTACACCTTCACCTTCGCTCTTGAGGTTATCAATGCCCCAAAGGACAATCGCTACGTTTTCAGGCAGCGAACCTTGTTCCAGTGTCTGGCGCTCCAGAAGCTCCTTAACCAACCGATTAGCCGTATCTTGCGCGACGGGAGAGGGAACGCGGTACGGGTCAAGGCCATAGATGTTGCGCCCCGTTGGGACAACCGCAGGGTTGCGAACCACGTCGTTGCCTGGAGAAGGTTGAATATAGCCCGATTGCAAGGCCTTTAAGATCCCTTGAGTTTCTTGGTCGTGAATAATCCGATCTAATAAATCGTGCAAGAAATTCCAAAGCGGAGTAAGGGTTCCCGCCTTGATCTTGGCCTCTTTAGCCAAGTAAGTATCAACCTTTGACCAACTTGGGATAGAAGCTTTGCCACTTTTGGCCTTAACCGAGGCTAGGGAAAGCTCAATAAACTGCCGCATGGCTTCCCGACAAGTTGCATCAATCTTTTCCCACTTCTCCTGAGCTTGATGATCTTTCTTCAGCCGCTCCCGAATTTCCTCATAATTCCAGCCCAAACCTTTAGCGATTAGCTGCGGAAGGGGGGTAAGGTCATTAGGGCGAGCAAAAGCAGCTACAAGGGCTAGGATGTCAGTGAGTTCGGTGGGCGAAGGGGAAGCTCCCAGCACATGCAAGCCCATAGGGATCATCCGTTGCTCAACTTGAATCAACTCATGGGAAAGGGTCGCAATATATTGCTCTTCCCCCGCCCCATTCAAGTTTTCGGCTGGAACTTCAGAGGAAAGGTCAAGCTTTGCCGCTTGAGTACGAATGTCCTCTAGCAATTCAGGCGAAGGTTTTTGATAATAACGGTCAATGCTATCCTTTAGCAACCGGAGGCCTTTATACAGCCCCGCTTGCTGCAAAGGGGGAACCATATAGCTGATTAAAGTAGCTGCTCCCCGCCGCTTCGCAATCGTTCCCTCACTAGGGTTGTTGACGCTATAAAGGTAGACGTTGGGAAGGCTTCCTATCAGGCGCACGGGCCAACAAGTACTACTTAAACCCGCTTGCTTCCCTGGCATGAATTCTAAAGCTCCGTGCGTGCCAAAGTGAACGACAGCATCAGCCTGAAAGATATGCTCCAGCCAAGTGTAGAAAGCAGCAAACCCGTGGTGTGGGGAAGCATCTTTGGCCATCAAAAGGCGCATAGGGTCGCGTTCATAGCCAAAACTTGGCTGGATTCCAATAAAGATATTGCCAAATTGATGTCCTAAAATGTAGAAGTTCTTACCGTCATTCAGCAATTCGCCAGGCGCTTTTCCCCAAAAGGGTTCAATATCGCGGGAAGCTGGGAAGAGTCGCAAGTAATCCGCCACAGGTAAACGGGCCGCGACGTTCCCATCCGTCCCGTGAAGCATTGCATTCCCTTCAACAACCGTCCGCCGCAAAGCCTCGACATCCGCAGGAACATCCACATCATAGCCTGCCGTTTTTAGCTCTTTCAAGAGATGATAAAGGCTGGCGAAGACATCTAAGTAGGCCGCCGTCCCAATATTCCCTAAGTTGGGTGGGAAGTTAAAGATGATCAGCGCAACCTTCTTCTCAGCATTTTCTTTGCGATGCAAGGCAACCCGTCGGGCAATCCGCCGCGCTGCAACCTCAATTTGGTCGTCAAGGGCGACAAAGGTCTCACTTCCTAGCGTCGGCCCCCCAATGACCATAGGCTCTATCGTCCCGTCAAGCTCTGGGATGGCCACATTCATGGTCAAGTGAATCGGCGAAAGGCCTGTCTCATCGCGTCGCCACTCTTCCACCCGTTGAAAAGAAAGGGGGAAAAAGTCAAGACAACCAACATCCAAAGCGGTAAGGGTTGCTTGAGCTTCTTCAGGCCGACTCTCCGCTGGCCCTCCAACTAACGAGAAGCCTGTTCCGTTGATCAACAAATCAATTGAAGCTCCGCTTGGTTTTACTTTGCGCCCGAAGGGTAATTTGAAACCTTTAGTGGCACTTTGGGCAAAAAACTTCTCAATCGTGGGGCGAAAATCCAACCCTGCACTATAGGCCATTTGCACTTCTACGCCCCGTTGCTCCAGCGCATGGACTAAAGCATCGAGGTGAGCCGTATTCCCCGATAAGGCAACCGTGCGAAGGGAGAGCAACCCTACACAACCTTTATCCAATTTTGGCAGTTTCCCGCTTCCCTTGCTTGCTTTGCGATCCGTCCTGCTCTTCTGCCACTTGTGATAGCTTTCCAAATCAGTGAAAGGTTGGGGTGCATCGGGGTGAAATAGCGCAGTATCAGGGTAAAGTACTGCATCTTCAATGGGCAACTTGCCTTTGTAGCCAGGTACATAACCTTCAATCAGCAGGCAAAGCATCCGCCGCAGGTTTTCAGGGGAGCTATGCAGCCAATATTGGTGCATAGCGATGTAAGTATAGAGATCGTGAGCTTTCCCAGGAATATGCTTGAGAACTTTGCTGAGATTTCGCAAAACCGCAAGTTGCCGACGGACTTCGCCTTGCCCCATTTTGGGCTTGAATTTATTAGCTAATTGCTGTAAGAGTCCTTGCTCCTCTTCTTCAGGCTTCGGCTGGAGCGTAAATTTTCCCAGGCGGGTATACTCAATCAAGCTCGGATTACTGGTGATAATGCAAATTGGGCAGCGAGCCTGAGCAAACGCTTTTTGAAGAGGTCTAACATAATCTTCACCAAACAAGCGTGCGCCAAAGACGAAATCGGCTTTTTTGATCTCCGCCTCAAGCCGTTCCCAATCGCTAGGATCGCGCAGCGAAGGCGCATTGTAAAGACTTAGCTGAAGGTCTAGCTGATGCTTTTGGCGCAAGACTTCAGCCGCATCACGCAGAGCGGCCCCATGTGTGCCATCCATAGTGAGAAAAATGAAACGCATACGATTTTCGGCTACCTTTCGGGTTTTATTGGTCTGAGCGCGAGCTTAGGAGAATTTTAGCTTGCCAAACGCGACAGCCCCTAGACTCACACGGGCCGCATTGTAACACAAACATGCACGGCGTTCAATTGCCCAGCGCAAGGCTTGGCGGATTCAATTTCGGGCTATCGCCCCCAAAACGAACAAAGGTCTTGTTACTGAACTGTAACAGGCCGCTCTATAATTGACAATTGACGGGAGAGTTAATTTTAGGAACTCACGTCGTACCTCTGTGCTCACACGGTAGCCGCTGGGTCCTACGGCGGCTTTCGTGTTTCTCTGCGTTTGGCCTTCCCCAACCCCTCCCCAAATTTCCCCAACATCAATGCCTCTTTTTTCTCGCTTTGTTGCGAAGAGTTATAATAGCCCAGAGCGCTAATTGCTCAGTGTGTCAAAGGTAGCTGCGAAAGGAGCCTGCTGATGCTTTCACATCCTCCTAAAATTAAGAGTAAGTCTGAATTTATTTTACCTCCTGCGCTTCCCAATGGCGAAAGACATTTGCCGATGAGCTTGGAAGCCTTTTGGGCTTGGGAAGATGGCCGCAATCAACAAGCAGAATGGGTCAATGGCGAGGTTATTATCTTTATGCCCCCAAAAACAATTCACCAACGAATTGCAGGTTTTCTCTATCGGTTGTTGGCAGACTATGTTGAGCTATTTCAGTTAGGCGAAGTGCTAATTTCACCTTATAGTATGCTGGCGCGGCCTGAAGGCCCCGCCCGCGAGCCAGATCTGCTCTTCGTTACGCAAGCTCATTTAGCCCGTCTAACCCCTGAAAAGCTCGAAGGACCTGCCGATTTAGTGATCGAAGTGGTTTCTGAAAGTAGTATCTTGCGCGATTACGAAGATAAATTCATTGAATACCAAACCGTAGGTGTGCAAGAATACTGGATTATTGACCCTTTGCCGCAGAAAAAGCAAGTTTCTTGTTTTACCCTTAATGCCGCAGGGGTTTATGAACTGATCTTACCTGATGCTCAAGGGCATTATCATTCCCTTCTTTTGCCAGGTTTTTGGTTTGACGCAACTTGGCTTTGGCAAACCCCGCTTCCCAGCCCCTTACTGATTCTGCGCGAAATTGCGCCCAGTGCTTTTTAGCCTTGAAGCTCAAAAAGGAGCCTGCTGATGCTTTCACATCCTCCTAAAATTAAGAGTAAGTCTGAATTTGTTTTACCTCCTGCCCTTCCCAATGGCGAAAGACATTTGCCGATGAGCTTGGAAGCCTTTTGGGTTTGGGAAGATGGCTGCAATGAGCAAGCCGAATGGGTCAATGGCGAGGTTATTATCTTTATGCCCCCCAAAACAATTCATCAAGAAATCGTCGGTTTCCTTCATTGGCTTCTTCTAGGCTATGTTGATCTTTTCAAACTCGGTAAAGTTATTCTTTCGCCTTTTGGGATGCTGGCGCGGCCTGAAGGCCCCGCCCGCGAGCCAGATCTGCTCTTCGTTACGCAAGCTCATTTAGCCCGTCTAACCCCTGAAAAGCTCGAAGGACCTGCCGATTTAGTGATCGAAGTGGTTTCTGAAAGTAGTATCTTGCGCGATTACGAAGATAAATTCATTGAATACCAAACCGTAGGTGTGCAAGAATACTGGATTATTGACCCTTTGCCGCAGAAAAAGCAAGTTTCTTGTTTTACCCTTAATGCCGCAGGGGTTTATGAACTGATCTTACCTGATGCTCAAGGGCATTATCATTCCCTTCTTTTGCCAGGTTTTTGGTTTGACGCAACTTGGCTTTGGCAAACCCCGCTTCCCAGCCCCTTACTGATTCTGCGCGAAATTGCGCCCAGTGCTTTTTAAGAAGAAAATCGCCTTGCGCGATGCTAAAGGGTTTTAAGGCTTAGGAAAGCTTTTTATGTGATTTTAGCCTTGCTTGCGAATTACGACAAGGTGTGGTACTATAATACAGGAATTTAGAGAAAGTTTATTCTAAAGAGATGGGGCTGCGATGTTCAATCTACATTGGCTGCCTAGCGGAGTTGCTTTTTTTCGCTCCCGTTTGTGGTTTTCCTGTTGGCTTATCTCCTCGATTTTGACCATTATTGCTACTTCCTTGGGCGACCCTCACCCCGCCCAAGCGCAGAATCCTGCTGACCTTCTAATCAACGAAATAATGGCCGCTCCTCCTTCGGGAGAAGCAGAGTGGCTTGAACTTTACAATCCAAGTGAGACTTCCATAACCTTGAAAGGGTGGTCTATCACCAAGTCAACCAGCACCATTACGCAAGAGATTACAGCAACTATTCCATCCAAAGGCTTTTTTGTACGGCAATTTAGTGGAGGAGGTTGGACCTTGCCCAATGATGGCGGGAAACTTATTTTGTATAATGGGGCAAATCAAAAGATAGATGAAGTAACCTACCTTTCCTTGAAAATAGGCCAAGTTTATGCCCGTAAAACTGATGGTGGTGCAGAGTGGGCCCTCGACTACCCTCCCTCCCCTGGAAAGCCCAACCTTCCTCCACCATCCCCTACGCCCACCTCTACCTTTACCCCTACGCCGACCTTCACTGAGACTCCCACCCCTACCTTTACCCCTACGCCCACTGAGACCGCTACGTCTACGCCCACTGAGACCGCTACGTCTACGCCCACCTTTACTGAGCCTCCTCTCCCTACTTCCACTGAGACCGCTACACTTCTACCAACAAGTACCCCCCAACCGCATACCGTCTTAATCAATGAGCTTCTTGCGGCTCCTCTCATGGGACAACAAGAGTGGGTTGAGTTGTACAATGAGGGAAATATAGCGCTTCAACTGACAAAGTGGAGTCTTGAGCGCGTTAGTAAGAGTGGGGTAAGCCAGCAAAAAGTTTTAGATACTCTGGCTGTAGCACCAAATGGCTTTGCGACCCAAGAGTTTGTCAGCGGTTTCCTTACAAACGATGGTGGGACAATTCGTTTGCTCGATGACCAAGGACAAGTGGTAAGCGAAATAAATTATCCTGAACTCAAAACGGGCCAAGTTTATGCTCTTTTGAAGAAAGGTGACGGGAAGTTTGAATGGAGTTTGGATTGTCTACCTTCACCTAATGCACCTAACCTTTTGCCAACCCCTACTGCAACTTCTTCGCCCAAACCTTCCTCTACGGCCACCTTTTCTCCTTTACCTTCAGCTACTCGCACATCTACTTTGCAGCCAAGTTCTACCCCTTCAGTTATTTCTTCCCTTTCAATTCCAACCCTTACGCTTACCCCAGGAGCGGGAGAAGTTCCCGTTTCAAGCCCCACAAACAACCTTCCTTCGCCTACCGATACCGAAACAAATCAAACTCTTCCCCCCTTGTTCCTCAGTGAAATCCTGGCTTCGCCGTCGTCTGGCGAAGCTGAATGGGTTGAGTTCTATAATGCGGGCGAAGTTCCAATCACGGTGGCTGGCTGGACGCTTAAACGGACCAGTGAAAGTGGGGCAATTCAACAACAGAAGCTAGATGAGCAAACAATTGCCCCTGGGTCTTTTGCGCTCCAGAGGTTTTCAAGTGGTTTTCTGCCCAATGGGGGAAGCTTACTTGAGTTCTTCGATGCCCAAGGCCGAAAGGTGGGAGAAGGTATAAGTTACCCTGCGCTAAAGACAGACCAAAGCTATGCTTGGGATAGCGAAGGTTGGCACACCGATTTTCTCCCTTCTCCTGGTATGCCCAACCTTTCGCCGACTCCCACCGTTATCCCGTCGCTGACCACTCCGCCTTCGCCCAAACCTTCGGCAACTCCTTCTTTGACTCGTACTCCGACCTCTTCCCGTACCCCTTCCCCAACTCGGACCCCTTCTGCGACCCGTACTCCTTCCCTTACGCCTACTTCTTCGCCCATGAAGACTTCTACACCTTTCAATACGGCCACTTCTTCACCAACTTCGCCTCCTCATACCTTGTCAATCAACGAAGTTTTTGCCGCCCCTTCTTCAGGCGAAGCTGAATGGATTGAATTCTATAACGCAGGGCCCGAAGCGATTGATTTGACTTCTTGGGCCATCAAACGGACTAGCAATAGCGGGGCAACGCAGCAAAAGGCCCTGGATAACGTAACTCTTGAACCATTGAGCTTGTGGGTTCAATCCTTTGAAAGCGGCTTTTTGACAAATGGCGGAGGGATGCTGGAAGTATTTGATCCCCAAGAGCAATTGGTGGGCGAAGCTTTATCTTACCCCTCTTTAGCAACAGGTCAAGTTTATGCGCGAGAGAGGGAAGATAGCTCTGGGTGGCAGGAAAATTATCCTCCTTCGCCAGGAACGCCAAATTTTTCCCCTACCCCAACCTTTTCTCCCTCTCCCTATTCTACTAAGACTTCTCTTCCTACCTTTACCCCCAAACCTTCTGCAACCCCCAAACCTTCCGTTACCCCCAAACCTTCTGCGACTCCCAAACCTTCTGCGACTCCCAAACCTTCTGCTGTGCTTAATTCCCAAAGTAGACCTAAATCTTCTACCACTTCAGAGCCAGCGCCTACTTTTAAGCCGACCTTATTGCCCCTTTCTGCTTTGGCCAATGGGCAGGAGAACACGGCCCGTTCTCAGAACTTGGAAGAGTCCATCCCTTTACAAGCAAATGCTCAGAACCTTACTTCAATTGAGAAGATAGAAACCCCTGTATCGCAGCGAAGAAAAAATCTTATAGAGCTACCTAGCTCTGTGCGGGCTGGGGTTTACCCTCCAAGTAAACCTTATGCTGGCACAATAAAAGGGCAACCCTATTTCTATGGCCAACAGGCGATGGTTGCTGCTCCTCCATATCCGCTTGCTTTGTCTTCCTCTCCTTTTTTGCCCCAAAGACCTTCCCCTTCCCCGCAGACCAGTTCAGATCTCGGCGAGATCGAAAATGAAGCTCCCGAAGCGCCTCCTCTTTCTGAAACCCAAACTTGGCTAAGAATCCTTGGATCTTGCATGCTTTTACTGGGTCTGGGATTTGGTTTCTTGCAATTTCGTCGCTCTGCATAAATGTGGTACAATTGCCAGAGAAGATTCGGTTGGCGCGGGCGATAGGGCCCATGAGAATTGCCCCACCGAAAAGTTCTTTGAGAGTTGGGCAACAAAATGTGCTATAATTTGAGCGGCCAAAGAGCGCCGAACACCTCACCGTGAGCATGGTTCTGGAAAGGAAAATTCGATGCCTAATCCACAAATGCTGATTCAAGAGCGCTTGGCCCACAATAGTTGGGGGCTTCTCGGCAACCAGGGCTATGTCTTAGGGGTTGACCTGGGGGGGTATGGGTTGCGGGCCGCGTTGGTTAATTTGCAAACCCACACCTACGTTAGTGTCCATACAGCCGTACAAGGCACGGAACCCCAACGGATTGTTAGCGATGCGCTCGGGTTGGCGCGGGGGCTACTGACCGATGCGGGCCTAACCCAAGACCGTCTGGTCCGCATTGGAATTGGCTTTGGCGGGCCCGTTGACCCTTGGGGCGGCACAGTACGCCTTTCGCCCCGCATGGGTGGGTGGGAAGATTTTGCGCTCAAAGATTACTTTGAAAATGCTTTTGATGCCGTGACGTTGGTTGATAATGATGCCAACCTCATTGCTTTAGCCGAAGCAACTTTTGGTGCTGGCCAGGGCTGCAAAAACCTTTTCTACCTTCATTTGAGTAGTGGGGTTGGTGGGGGAATGGTCTTAGATGGTCGCCTCTACCGCAGTGCATCGGGCATGGCGGGTGAGATCGGGCATCTAGTTGTCCGCCGTGGTTGGGATGCTCAAGCCCGACCTTTGACCCTTGAAAATCTCGTTTCGATTAGCGGTTTGCTCCAGGCCGCCCAAGAACTGGGCTTGAAAACGGATAATTTGAACGACCTTTTTCAGGCCGAATCGTTGGGCCAGCCTGTGGTTCACGAAGCAACAGACCTGCTGGCCACTTGTCTGGCCCAAGTAGTCGCCCTCCTTGACCCCCAGATCATCGTGTTGGGCGGCATTGTCGTCCGCATTGGCGGCGAAAGTTTTGTCCAAGCCATTGGGGAAAAGATTCAACTTTCGCTGGCTCCCCAATTTGCCCGACCCGTCAAAGTTGTTTCTTCGGTTTTAGGCACAGATAGTGTTGCGATTGGAGCCTTAGCTTTAGCCCTAGAAAGTTTACGGGACTAAGCCTCCCTTGCCTTTGGTAAGCGAGTTTTTGCAAAGTAAGTATGGAGTATGCTCTATGGAAACAAAACCCATTATTTATGGGGAAACAGCCCTAAATAAACTGGTTGAATGGTTGCGGATCACTGGCAAACCCCAAAAGATAGAGACCGTCGTGCAAGAATACCTCCGAATTTTACACAAGTATATGCGGGAAGGATAAAAGAAGATGAGTGGACCTAACTTTGGGGGTACGCCTGAACAGCAAAACTTAGCGAAGGAAATCTTCCAATTGATGACCTTTCAAGGAGCTTTCTTTGCTACCGAGGCCCCAATTAAGCAAACTTTAACCAACTTAGTGACCTTCTTGGCCCACAAGAACAAGCAACCCGCGGACCATGTACGGTCTGAAGTTGAAGCTGCACTACATGAAAATCAGCAAATTTTCTGCCGCGAAGAGCAAGGGGCCGAAGTTCTCTATCTCACGACGCAGAAGGGGGCTTATACCCTTCGAGAAGATGATATAAGTCATACCTTTCAACAGCGACTCTATGAGCCTGAGAACCCTTATTCACTTGAGGACTTGAGTGTCGTCATCTCTACAACGCGCCCAGCGCTAACTATCGTTGAACCTGTCTTTGTCTCAGATTATTGGCAGCAACGGTTAGAACAATCTACTAGCCGATCCTCTGAAGAAGTACCCTCCTTTGCAGGCGAGGAAGATCGGGAAAGTAGCGACCTTGAGGTAGAGAGGATCACCGAAGCTGAAGCAGAGCCTGAAACAGAAGAGCCTGAAAGCTTACTTCAAACTTCTGCTCCGCTTGAAATCCTAAGTGAGGCTGAGGTTGATGAAGTTAAACTGACGCTTCTAGAGGTTATTAACGCCCAGAAAGCTGACGAAACCGTAACCTTCAGCAGCCAACCAATGCCTTCTGAAGCCCCATTGAGCGAGCCGCCACCAAAGCCGACCTTTGGGGAGCAAGGGGAGCAAGGGGAGCAAGTGGAAGTTCTGATCGAGCTTCCCCCTCCTCCCCCGCCCCCGCTCCCGCCTCCCCCCGCCAAGCCGATCTACTTTACTTTGCCAAACGGGGTTCTGATTGACCTTAACCTGCCTGCGGAAGACCTTTTGGCCAGTCACGGGCCCGCGCTCAAAACAGCCTTACTTGAGCGTCTCGACCAAGACCCCTTCCGCCGCATCGTTCGTTTTGGCAACAGTCTCTTCTCAGATTCGCAAGTTAATAACTTAGGCAAAAATGCCCTGCGAAAAATCGGCGACTACATTGTTGAGGATGGCGAACCCTTAACGGATACCAAGCTGGTTGGGGAGATTTATCAACGCAACCCTCGGCAGGAAGACTACGAAAGCTTCCGTTTCTCGCTGAACTATCGTCTTAGTCGAGAACGCGACTTTGAATTCGTCGGCATTGAGGGAGTTTGTCTTTGGTCGTTCAAAGGGTTGCCAACCATTGGGACAAAGCGAATTAAAACCAGCGAGATGGCCCAGCTTACCGCCTATCTAATGGAAGGTTATGATGAGAGCCTGAGCCTCCAAAGTGCAGAATCGATTCAGCAAACGGGGACTGTAGACCGTTTCCTAACCTTCTTTGAATGGCAATATGGCATCCTTCCCTTTGATGCCAGCCTTATGGCTCTTTTGCCCCAACCGATGCTTGCTGACCAGCGCAGGTCGGTGTTACGCTTTGAATCCCCACAGCACTTCAGCAACTATCTGGTAGAAGTCCGCTACCCGACGGGCAATCGTGGCGGGTGGCTTCAAGGCTTGGAGGATTTCTTCCATGAACACCTTGTTGCCGGAGCGTTGATTCGGTTAGCCCGAACCGAAGAGCCAAATGTTTTCACCATCACCTACGAAGAAACACCTGATGAAGAAGATCGCTTGTTGACGTTGGATGAAAAGAAAAACAAGCTGACCTTCATGGATACGGTCTATTACTGTGCTGTTGATAAAGATCAACTTTTGGCGCAAAGTCGCTTTGGGAAGTTCAAAAATCTCAAGGCCTTGCCGATCAGTGACCGCCGCAAAGCCGAGAATATGCTCAAGCATGTCTTTGAAATGATTGGCGATAAGCTTGGCACGCGGACTGAACCAAGCTATCGGCTCGATTTTGAGACCCTTTATATCGCTTACAATGTTTTACGGCCTAGCTCCCGCCCCTACCTTATGGCCCTGCTCAAGGATGACGAAGCCTATTTCCCCGATCTTTCAGCTGGCCCCAACCTCTATTGTTATAAGCCAGAACCTGAGCCAGAGGATCTTACAACTGATGAGGAGCAGGAAGAAGAAGGTTTAAGCCAACTTTGGGGCTATGATGATGAAGATTGATCTAGGTTGATGAACGCTAAATCCAAACCGCCCGAAGTACCAGCTTTTGCGACCTACCTCGCAAAGCTCAAAGATTCAGCCGTTTCCCTTTCGCTGCGAAACCTCAAAGCCCTGGCGGGGCTGGAGCCTGCCCACCAAGCTTCCTTTCAGCAGCTTTGGGCAGCGCTCCCTCCCTCGCGCCGCCGAGAGGTTGTCAAGGCCTTGCTAGAACTTAGCGAGGAAAACCTGGAACTTGATTTTAATCCCCTCTTTTTTTGTTGCCTTGAGGATCCCGACGAGGTAGTTCGGGCCACGGCTTTAGAAGGATTGTGGGAAAATGAAAATCCACAGCTTTTTCAATGCTTGCTATCCCTTCTCAAGGACCCAGCGCCCAGCGTGCGGGAAGCGGTAATGCTTCACTTTAGTCGCTTGGCCTATCAGGCCCAAGTTGGGGAATTGAGTCCCGCAAAAAGCCAGATCATCTCCACAACCCTTCTCCATTGGGCAACCGACCTTGCCCAACCTTTAGAGATTTGTCGGCGAGCCATTGAAGGTTTAGGCTACTTTGATTCCCCTGCGGGGCAAGAAGTAATTTCGCAAGCCTCTCAGCACCCTAAGCAACAGATGCGGGAGAGCGCTTTGGTGGCAATGGGGCGCTCAATGAATCCCATTTGGCTCCCCTTCATAGCGCGTGAATTGACCAGTGAAGTATCGGCCTTGCGTTATGAAGCGGCCAAGGCGGTGGGCGAATTTGCCGAAACGGGGCAACCGCTCCTCGCGGCTCTTCTCCCGCTTACGGAGGATGCGGATACTGAAATTTGTTTAGCTGCAATCTGGGCCCTGGGGCAAATTGGGGGGCCACATGCCGAGCGAATTCTGCAACGGTTGGCCCTTACCAGAGATGCGGCTCGCGCTCAAGCAGCGCAGGAGGCTCTTAGCGAAGTAGCTTTAGGAGAATGGGGATAAAGAAAAGCGCAGGTTTGTTTTTGTCAAACCCGCGCTTTCGGCTTTAATTTAGACTGAAACGGCTACTTGTTCATCCCACTGTTAATGTTGCTGAACACGCCGCTGACTTTTCCACCAAGAAGGGTCAGGATTCCAATGACTACAATAGCAATAAGAACTAAAATAAGAGCATATTCGACTAGACCCTGACCTTCTTCCTTTGCAAAGAAGCTTCGTAACATCTTTTCCACCTCCTTTCGTGAAAAATTATTGTTTCCCTCCTTTATCTTCTTCTTGATAGGAATTATACACCTTCAATTAGCAAAGTGCAATAGGATTTTAGTACCCTAGCTAAGGATTACTTGAGTACCATTTGGTTGTCTCCAAATTGCACCTTTTTGAGGAAAGAAATTTCAGGAAAGAAAAAGGACGAGTTTGCTTTTGCCAAACCCGCCCTTTTTCTTTTGGATTAGACTTAGAAGGCTACTTGTTCATCCCGCTGTTAATATTGCTGAATACACCGCTAACCTTCCCACCGAGGAGTGTCAGGATACCAATGACAACAATGGCAATGAGCACTAAGATAAGTGCATATTCGACTAAACCCTGACCCTCTTCCTTTGCGAAGAAACTTCGTAACATCTTTTCCACCTCCTTCCATAGTGGATTTTAATCTTTTATTAAGGTTCATTATACTCTTTCAAGTCCTAAACTGCAATAGTACCTTAGTACCACGCACCATGAAAAATAAAATGGCCCGCCCTTTTTCCAGAGCGTTTGAATGCAAAGCCTGGTTGTGTTACAATGTGGCCAAATAATTTTCCGTTGGGGGAGTCCAGGCAAACTGGGCTGAGAGGATAGCTTTTTGGCGCTATCGACCCCGCGAACCTGATCTGGCTAACACCAGCGGAGGGAAACGGGTGGCTCGTGAGAAAGCCGAACGCTCTTCCGCTGGGAAGGGCGTTTTTTAGTGGCGGAGCTTAGATGAACAAAAAAGCGTTTGATTGGTCTGTCTATCTCCTGACTGATCAACACACGGCAAATGGGCGACCTCTTTTAGAGGTCGTGCAGGCGGCGATTCACGGCGGCGCGACAGCCATCCAATTGCGGGCGAAGGAAATGTCAACCCGCGAAATGTTCCAATTTGGCCAGGCGCTGCACAAAATGACGCAAGCGGCAGGGCTTCCTCTAATTATCAATGACCGCCTCGACCTCGCGCTGGCTTTGGAAGCTGAGGGAGTTCATGTCGGCCAGAATGATCTGCCTGCAAGCCTGGTGCGCCGTCTGCTTGGCCCAAACCGGATTTTGGGCGTGACTGCTGAAACCATCGCGCAGGCCCAACAAGCCGAACAAGAAGGAGCCGATTATCTTGGCTCCGCAACTGTTTACCCAACCTTTTCCAAAGCTGATGCCCCAAAACCAATTGGAGTCGTTGCTTTGGCTGCGGTTGTGCAAGCCGTGAAAATCCCTGTTGTAGCAATCGGCGGGATCACTTTGGCCAATGCCGCCGCTCCGATTGAGGCTGGAGCCGCGGGAGTCGCCGTGATTTCAGCAATTATCGGGGCTGTCGACCCTGAAATTGCAACGCAAACTTTGGCTAAAGTCGTTAAGCAAACCAAACTTTCGAGGATAAATTCATTATGAATAAGATCAATTCACGTGTTGCCCATGCTTTAGCACGGCTGCGGGCTGAAAAGCCTTTGATTAACCATATTACTAACCTGGTCGTGATGAATGACACCGCAAATGTTACGCTTCACCTGGGTGCTTTGCCCGTGATGACTAATTTTGCCCCTGAAGAAGCCGAAATGACCAGGATTTCTGGGGCCCTTTTGCTCAATGTAGGCATGATTGACGATGCTTGGGTCGCTGCGATGTTGGCGGCGGGCAAACAGGCGAATGCCTTAGGCATCCCGATTGTGCTTGATCCCGTTGGTGCGGGCGCGACTAAGCTGCGAACTGAAACAGACCTTCGCTTGCTGCGCGAGTTGCGAGTCCAAATTGTGCGCGGCAATGCGGGCGAAATCGGCGTTTTGAGCGGGATGGGCGGAATCGTAAAGGGCGTTGAGAGCGTGGAGGATTTGGAAAATCCCATCGAGGCGGCCAAGCAACTCGCTCACACCACGAAAGCTGTCGTAGCCCTGAGCGGCAAACGCGACATAATCACCGACGGCGAGCGCGTTTTAGGCGTAGACAACGGCCACGTTTGGCTGACAACCCTCACGGGCACGGGCTGTATGGCGACAACGGCCATAGCTTGTTTCGCGGCGGTTGAAAAAGATTTTCTCTTGGCAGCAACGAGCGCTTTGGCGACGTATGGTTTAGCAGCCGAATTAGCAGCTTCCAAAGCCCAAGGCCCAGCCAGTTTTAAGGTCGCTTTTCTTGATCAACTCTATCATCTTACACCTGAGCAAGTTGCGGAAGGGGCCCGCATTGTGGATTTAACGCCCAAAGCGCCAGGAGCCTAAGCCATGCAGGTGACAGACATCGGCGAATTTGCGCTTATTGAGCGGCTGCGCCAGATTATTGCCTTTGACCACCCCGATGTTCTGGTCGGCATTGGCGATGATGTCGCGGTTTTAGCTACGCAGGGCGATGAATTACTTTTAGCAACTATTGATTGTCAAGTTGAAAAGCGACATTTTTTGCCCGACCTGATTACACCCCGCCAGCTTGGGCAACGGGCCTTGGCCGTCAACCTTAGTGATATTGCCGCTGTAGGTGGCCAGCCAACTTTTGCCCTTGTGAGCCTCGCGCTGCCCACCTCAACAGAAGTAGAGTGGGTTGAAGAGCTTTACCACGGGTTGCGGGCGGAGGCGGATCGCTGGGGAGTCAGCGTTGTGGGCGGCAATCTGACGCGCTCGCTGGCTGGCGTTTGGATTGATATTGCGCTTTTGGGCCGCGCAACTCGCGCTCAACTTATTCTCCGCTCTGGGGCCCAGCCTGGCGATTTGGTTATGGTTACGGGTGAATTGGGCACTGCTTTCGTCGGTTTGCATTTGGCTTTGCATCCTGATGTTTTGGTCGATTCAGTAGATAGAAAGGCTTTAATCACCCATTACCTTGAGCCAAAACCGAAATTAGCTGAAGCGGCAATCATTGCTCAAGCCAAACTTGCAACTGCAATGATTGATATTAGCGATGGATTAAGTAGCGATTTGGGGCATATCTGCGAAAAGAGTAAAGTTGGTGTGCGAGTTTGGGCGACAAAACTTCCAATTGCGCCAGCAGTCCAGCGGGTAGCTGCAATTGTGGCCACACCACCTTGGCAATATGCGTTGGAAGGGGGCGATGACTACGGCCTCTGTTTCACTGCGCCCCCCGAAGCGGCAGCGAAACTTAGTGCTGCTATCACGCAGCAAACGGATACAAAAGTTACGGTTATTGGTGAAATTTTGCCTGAAGTGCAAGGTAAACGCTTTGTTTTGCCCAATGACCAAGAGATTTCACTCGATTCCATCGGTTGGCAGCATTTCAGGAAGGAATAAATTTCGTTTAACTAACCAGAAAGGCCCTTTATGAAGAATCAAAACGTAACACGGCGCAATTTCTTACAGATTTTGGCCGTCGGGAGCAGTTCAACCGTTTTAGCAGCTTGTAGCAGAAGTGCTACAAATCCCAAAATTGCCCCTTCTACTCCAACTAAGCCGATAGATTCAACAGCGCCTATCACCGCGACGAACAACTTAACCACCACTGAAACGCTTCCTGCGTCAAAATCTTTAGCTAAAGATAGTTTGGCGACCAAACTCTGGCAAGCCAATCAGGATTTGGCCCAAGAAAGCCTCCAGAATCCTTTTATCCGAGGCCTTGCGGATGGCACTTTGCCTCAGAAGGCCTTTGCTTATTTTGTCAGCCAGGATACCTTCTTTCTTGAGGCTCTTGCGCGAGCCTATAGTTTGGTAGCAGTTAAGGCCCCTGATTGGGAGGGTTTTCAAACCTTTCATGCCCTTGTTGAGGGGCTTATCGGGGAATTAAAAAATCACGATTCCTATGCAGCGAAGTGGGGCGTAGACAATCGTAAAGCTAAGGCGGGTGCGGCAACCCGGCGGTACACGGACTTTCTGCTGACCACGGCTTGGGGCCAAGAAGCAGGTGTGGCTGCCGCTGCCATGGCCCCTTGTGATCGCCTTTATACTTTCATTGGGCAGGAATTAGCGAAAAACGGCATTCCCAATCACGCTTATAGTGATTGGATTCGCACTTATAGCTCACCTGAAACCGAAGAATACACTCTTTCAATGGAAAGCTTCGTGGATAAATATGCTAATCCTTCGCCTTTGATAGATTCAGTCTATCGATATGCCATGGAATGTGAACGCGATTTCTTTCAAGCGGCGTGGGAAGCCCGCTCTTAGGCTAATTGGATTAAAAGGTTTTTATGCAGAAAGTTTTAACCATTGCAGGGTCAGATTCGGGCGGTGGCGCAGGAATTCAAGCTGATCTGAAGACTTTTGCGGCCCGTGGGGTCTTTGGCATGAGCGCCTTAACCGCAATCACGGCTCAAAATACGGTTGGGGTGCAAAGTGTTTTCGATTTACCTTGCGAAATCATCGCGCAACAAATCGATTCTATCATGGAGGATATTGGCGCAGACGCTTGGAAAACGGGAATGTTAGCGAATGAAGCGATTATCAAGCTTGTAGCCGAGCGCATAAAGCACTATAAGATCCAGCTACTTGTGGTTGACCCCGTTATGGTTGCGAAAGGGGGCGATTTACTGCTCCAGCCCGAAGCCCGTAACGCGCTGATTACTGAATTGCTCCCTTTAGCCTACGTCGTTACGCCGAATCATCATGAAGCTCAAGTCTTGACGGGACTAACTATTCAAACCATAGAGGATGTACAGCGAGCAGCCGTAGCAATTCAGAAGCTGGGGGCAAAAAACGTTGTTGTGAAAGGGGGCGATCTGCCTAATAGCTCTGATGCAATAGATATTCTGTTTGATGGTCAAATCTTTAGTGAGTTTCGCGCCGCCCGTATTCCTACTAAAAACTCACATGGCACAGGTTGTACTTTTGCTTCAGCGATTGCGGCAGAATTGGCCAAAGGTTATACAGTTTTTGAGGCTGTCGAAACGGCCAAAAACTATGTTACCCAGGCCATAAGCATGGCCGATCTTATGCACATTGGGCACGGGCATGGGCCACTCAATCATTTTTTGCGACAAAATTCGCATTTCTAATCTTCTACAGCAAAATAAATCGCTCGCGCATCCTCATAACGGATCTTCCAGGCTGGCTTAGTTCGCAGAAAATCAACTAAGCCAGCTTGGTCGACTTTATCCAGCAAAAAACCATCAAATTGATATTTGGTCAATATCTCTTCAGCATTATTTCCGCCACTTAGATCAATATAATCGCGCCATTGAGCATAAGGATAAAGTTCAATGCGCGGATCAATGAAAACTTGTGGTTTAGGCAAGGCCCAAATCAAATAACTTCCGTATGCTAAACTATGAAAAAGGCGTTTGGGAGGCTTTGGTTGCTTTTGAAGCCAATTTACTGCGGCCACGGGGGTCTCAGCAGTGAGCAAATTTCCATTTGCGGGAGGCAAGCCCAAATGAGGTTTAAGCCAGGGTGAAGCCAAACCGAGCAAAAGCGTAATTATCCCAATCAATATATTATTGATCAATGGGATTTCTATAACTTTTGCCCGATTTCCCTTTAGCAAAGTTAGCACTGAGGCTCCCTGCACAGCTAAAATTGGCGTTATCAAAAAGCCAAACCAAACGATATTGCGGCCTGCCCCTAATGCTAACCAAAGAAATGGCAAGAGTAAAAATAGGTCAAACCAATGAGGTTTGCGCGGAGCATAAATAAAAAGTGCTAGAGATGCAATGAGGTGGAGGAAAAAGATTTTCCCCCAAAGATCCCGAATAGTCGGTGGGGCCCATTCAGTCACAAGATCGGTTACAGCCGAGGTTTGCAACAAATTGAAAACGTAGCTTAATACGCCTATCCCCCTTGGATTGAGAAGAATTGCACAAGCAGTAAGACTTCCCCAGAAAAATAAGGTTTTAAGCGACGGATTTTGCTTTTCTGTAGGTTTTGTCGCAAGGGTTTGCCGCAGTAATTCGCCTAAAAAAGTAAGCGCAATTAGCACGCCACCCAAAACAAATGAGCCATGAATGTTTACCCAAAGCAGCATCAGAAGTGGTAAAAGCCACAAAGGTGAAGTTTTTGTAGGAAAAATACGCCAAGAAGTAAGAATTGAGAGAAAAGCAACAAAGAGAGGAAAAGCATAAGTTTGAGGCCGCACATTGAGGTTATCAAAGGAAATTAATGCAGTAAACAAGAGAAAAACAACGCTTAAACGAATATTCTCGCTTCTTTTTATCGTTAGCTGCAAAAGGATTAGATATGTTAGCGAGATAATCCCTGCTTGCATCAAAATAAGAAGTGGTAATCCGCCAATTTGATAGATAAGATAGAGGAAAATTTGAGCCAGCCAGCTTTGATTGTAAAAAGAATGGCCCGTTTGCGTATAAGAAAAACTATCAGAAAGGGGAACGGTGCTTGTTTGCAGAATCAAGCGCCCCATGGCTCCATGCCACCAAAAATCGTTTGGGGGAATCGGGGTCAAGAAAACCCGCAGAGTGAGCAAGGCTATGCCTGCAAAAAGCCAAACTTGATCAAGGGTTGGAAACTTTTGGCCCAGCTTTAATTCCTTATTCATTGTTTTCTCGCTTTTCTTTTCCTTCTAAACATTGCCTAAATCCAAGAATTTGCTGAACAAGAAGGTCTATTGCCTGAACCTGCTGAAAAATGAGGCTTTCTGAGCCGAAATATTGCACAATCTCTGCCTAAGTCGGGGTCAAAAGGGTAGGCATAACTCTTTTTAGGAACGGCTTTAAGCTCCATATCAAATTGCCTAGTATAACATGATTTCGTACCCAGTTGCTCTTTTTCAAAGCTGGAGCTAAAGTATCTAAAGTGGTAGTGATAAAGTCAGGAGTGATGAAGAATTAGGGACAGGAG
>Ga0316612_1000225_pt1 | contig 20585 bp, 16 predicted proteins | sample MIS2016226_MG_FD_207676 | JGI IMG/M metagenome (GOLD analysis project Ga0316612, IMG submission 207676) | Microbial mat bacterial communities from Middle Island sinkhole, Lake Huron, Michigan, United States - MIS.2016.226 | ecosystem: Environmental > Aquatic > Freshwater > Lake > Sediment... | reverse complement strand
GTCCCTGGCTTGGAATCAAATTTGCGCTAGGGGCCGAGACCCTGATGCTTTATCATCCAACTGGTGAGCCATTTCGCACGTTTGTAGAGCTAAGTCGGGAGTATGAAGAGGAGCGCCAAGCTCGTGAACAGGCGCAAAGTTGGGCCGAGCAAGCCTTGATTCAAGCTGAAAAGGAACGCCAAGCCCGTGAGCAGGCGCAAGTGCAAACCGAAAAGGAGCGCGAAGCCCGTGAGCAAGCTGAACAACGCGCCGCCCAATTGGCAGCTAAATTGCGGGCCCTCGGCCTTGACCCCGATGCTTAAAGCAGCTTAATTGAAGACTAAGACCTGGCAGATCATAAACATCTGCCAGGTCTTTTTGTGGTTTCTGCGCGATAAATTCATGTTACAATAGCGCTTAGAAACAAATTGCAAGAAAGAATTACCCCTTTGCTTTCTCTCCTTTTAGTCAGAATCTGGGCCCAAATAACGCAAATGCCACGCTGTTTCACTTTTAAGCTTCCCTCTTTGCTTTTTTTGACCTTGCTCTTGCTAGTAGGAGCTTGGCAATGGCTTCCAACGCTGACCATCAACATTGGCCAACGAGATAAGCGGTTTGTTCAAAATGCTCACGAGCCAGAATATTTTGCTGAAATTGAGCATTGGATTCGCTGGACAAAAGCTGATTCTCGGCTGGAAATTCCAAATATCGAGTCTTTTCGGCCTCTAATCCTCGATCTGGCTCTGTTAAATAGCTATCCTTCAGGCACGCCAGACCCAATTATCACGTTAGAAATAGATAGGCAGCGCTTGGCGAAGATTATTGTTGCCCGCCAAATCAATGGGATTCGTCATTATCGCTTGTTGTTAGCCCCCCAAAAGCAATTCAGTTGGAATTTGCCGCTTGACCTCCAAAGCACAACCCTTTTGCGCTCCGCAGACCCTCGGCCCCTTGGCGTGATGCTGGTGAGCATCAGCCTGGCTCAGACTGGCAAATCTCCTTTTCTACCTCCCCCTTGGCAAATGATTGCTTTCCTCTTGATCAGCACGACCAGCTATTTCGCCTTGCTAGGAATCGGTGCATCACGGCGTACATCCTGGCTTCTTACTGCGCTTATCGCTTTCTTTCTAGCAATTAGTCTGCTATTCATTCCTCTTGACATTTTACCTTTCACTATGCGTCTGGCTGGACTAATTAGTTTAGGGACATTGTATGGTTTAGCTGTAAAAATGGTCGTGCAGAAGAAAGAAGGGACAGAATGGGTTGCAGGCGATGATCTACCTTTGTTGATGGGTTTTGGTTATTGGTTATTGCCAATCTATCAACTCATAATGACCGCAGATGGAGCCAGAAGCGTCACGCCTTATCCGCCAACGCTCTGGGTTTTTGGGGGCACATTGCTTTTGGGGACAATTGGGCTGGGGTTTTTGGGGCTACGAAAGCAATTGCACTGCTGGCCGAAGCTAATGTTGGGGTTGCTGGCGCTGGCGGCGCTGGGGCAAATCGCGGTGATGATGGAATTTACCATGCGGCGCAGCGGGCCTGACTTTTGGATTCTTTTCAAAGGAGCGCGGGATTGGGTGCGCGGCGGCTCATTTTATAATCTCCAGGCCATTCAAGAAAATCATTTTGGCCACGTTTTCAAGGTTCCGCCTTTTTATGGGATGCTTTTCACACCTTTCGTGCAACAAGATGGCTTCCTAATTCTTTTTTGGCATCGAATCACTAATATCATCCTTTTTGCCACAACTTTTCTCTTCTTCTTACGTTGCTTTTCGCTAAAACTGCTTTCGCCAATTGGTGTAGGTCTCATCCTACTTTTCAATTTCCGCCCTGCAACAGATACAATTGCGTTTGGGCAAATCGACATCATGCTACTTTTCTTGCTGACTTTAGCTTTAATTGCAAACCGAAAAGGCTATGATGAACTTGCAGGAGCCACAATTGCGCTTGGCACACTTTTCAAAATCTACCCAATCCTCATGCTCTTCTTTTTCCTGGCGAAGCGCCAATGGCGAGTTTGGGTTGGGTTTGGGGCGGGAATCTTGCTTTGGAATGGGCTGGCAGTGGCGGTGGTGGGCTTAGAAATGCACCGTAGTTATCTTTTTGAGGTTCTCCCCAGAATTGGAGGGGGCACGGCGTGGGTTGAAAATCAGACGCTTAATGGTTTTGTCAGTCGCTTTTTTGCCTCGACCATAAGTTCTACGAAGTTTGACCAGCCCATTGCGACGGCTTTGACTTTTGGGGGCTTCGGGCTGGCCATCAGCACCGCTTTGTGCTTGACCAGGCAACCAACAGCACGCTTTGAACCGCGCTACCTGCTCCAGTTTAGTCTTTTTGTCCTTATAATGATTCTTTTTGTCCCTGTAGCCTGGATGCATTACGAAACGGTCACAATTTTACCCTTCGTTGGGCTCCTCCTTTTTGCCCAAACGCAAAGTCTTAGGCGGTGGCAAGCAGCCTTGAGCGGCCTAGCTTACGCCTTACTTGCGTATGGCAATCAATGGAGTTTTTTTGATGGCACAATTCTAGGCTGGCTTACGATTCTGGGTCTCTCCTTCAAATTTTATGGTCTCCTGGCTTTAGGCGCAGTGCTTTTGGCCCTTTTGCAAAAGCCTGCCGAGGCCAATAAACTGGCTAAACTCGCTTGACGAAAACTTATGACTCATGGTGGAGATAGCTCTGTTCCTCAAGCGCTTTTACGATCTCGGTCAGATCATCATCGAGCGTTGAACTGCTGGTCGCACTGCGAATTTCTGTCGCGGCGCGGCGGGCCATTTCGCTCACCGAAGCGCCCCAAGTAGTGAGATCGGTCTCCCGTTCAGCCAATTCGAGCAAAGAGTCAATACATTCCGGAAAGCGCAAATCGGCCAAAGCGCGACAAGCTTCATAGCGTACATCGGGTTCAGGGTGATGCAAAGCGGTGAGCAGAGGATGATAGGCTCGCGGGTCGCCAATTTTGCCAATCGCTCTGGCCGCGCGGGCCGACACTCTAGGGTCAGGGTCGACCAAAGCGGCCAGAAGTTGCCCCAAAGCGCGGGATTCACCGATCACGCCTAAGACGCGGATGGCTTCGATTCGCAAACGATTATCCTTGCCTTCGGCCAATTCAAGCAGGGCTGGCAAGGCTGGGGTTCCAATAATGCCTAAGGCCCACGCGGCCCGCATTCGCACGTCGGAGTTATGGTGGGCTAAGAGTTGAATCAAAGGCCGCACAGCAATTTCGCCAAGTGTCCCCAACACAAAAGCGGCTTGGGAACGCACAAAAACATCATCTTGTTGCAAGTCATTGATCAACCTTGAAATGGTTTCTTGAGTGTGCTGCATTGCGTAGCTCCTAATTATCAGGTAAAAATGAGCTTTGTGGCTTCTTAAACTTCAGAATCTCTTTCCTAATAGAACTAAACGTCCCTTCATGGTTTTCTTCCCTAAGCCCCGCCTCCCTTGAAAAGAGCTAGGCGAGCTAGGCAACAGTATAACATGGCTCTGTGCGGTTGACGGGCTGCGCCAAAAAGGCTATCATAACCAGGGCCTTGCGGTTCTTTGGAGTCGCAAGGCAGGGGCAATCTATTATACAAAAAAATCGGAAACTTGGCATGTTTAACAAAGGAAGCTTTCTGTGTGGCTGATCGTTGGCCTGGGCAATCCAGGCGAAAAATATACCCAAACGCGACATAATCTCGGTTTTGCTTGTCTCAACCATTTGGCCAAACGGCATGGCTTGAGTTTTGAGACCAAAAAGGCCCACGCACGGCTGGCCGAAGGCCAGATCGCGGGGCAACGAGTCGCTTTGGCTAAACCCTTTACCTACATGAATCTGAGTGGACAAGCGCTTGTTGGGCTTGTTCAGTGGTACAAAATTGACCCTGCTCAACAATTGTTGGTCATTTATGACGACCTCGATCTCCCTTTTGGCAAGTTACGGTTGCGCCCCCAAGGCAGTGCAGGGACTCATAATGGCATGAAATCGATTGTTAGCCTCATGGGAACCCAAGCCTTTCCCCGAATCCGCGTCGGGATCGGCAAACCACCCCCTGAATGGGAAACGGTCAACTATGTTTTGGGCCGTTTTACGGCTGCTGAAGCTCAAGCCTTACCGTCAATCTATGATAACGTTGCCGACATCGTCGATTTAAGCCTTCAAGAAGACTTTGTTTCGGCGATGAATCGCTTTAACACCTAAGTTTCAGCAGGTAAAGTATGATTTTTGAGCCAATTCTTGACGATTTGCTCAAAAGTTCCTGGAGCCTCAATATGCGGAAGATGGCCCGTTTCGGCAATGACGGCCAATTCGGCGTGGGGCAAGCGATCTGCTAACCAAGCCGCTTGGTTAGGGGAAACAATTGTGTCATTTGCGCCTGTAAGCGCCAAGAGAGGCATCTGGAGCGTGAGGGCTTGAGAACGCAGATCGCAAGTTTCGAGAAGTTGAAGCAAAAGCGCTAAATTAGCGAGAGATTGCTGCCGATAAGAAGGATAAGTTTCGTGGCAAATCCGCCAGGCCAGTTCATTTTGCCAGATGTTCCGTTTTTGATGCACATATTGCGCCACCCCAAACATTTGAGTTTGCTCTGAAAGCTGCGTGAAGCGCCAAAGGGCCCAAAAAAGAGGGTAGAGTCGATGGCGCAAAGCCCATTGCATCCGCCCCAACAACCCCATCAACTGGCCCCAAACCACGCCATTTATGCAAATCACGCGCTTGATCAAGTGGGGCAAACGGGCTGCTACACCTAACGCCACCATACCACCCATTGAATGGCCGACCAGGGTTGCGGAGCGCCCGCTACAAATCTGTTGAATGGCTGCGGCCTCCAGATCAAGTAACTTTTCCTGGGTAAGCTGGGCAAAATCATGGGGACAGCGAGCGGTGGCATGGCCTGGCAAATCCAGAGTCACACAGCTTCCAAAAGGCGAAAAAAAGGCTAAATGAGGCAGCCAGGCTTGGCGCATGGCCGACCAACCGTGGAGAAAAATAAAGACATGTTCGCCAGAGCTATGTTCGTCCCAAGTGAGCGTGTAGCCCGCGTGTTCAAAAGTTTGCATGTTAGCCTAAGAGCAAAATTCTGCTAATCTCTTTTTCTAGGGCCTGTAGAGCATTTGCAAGATTCGGGGGGTGATTAGCCCTTCCACCATGGCCGATATAAACAGCAAGGGTAATAAGACAAAAAGCCAAATTTTGAGAAAATTAGCTAGGGCCCAAAGCAGATGTTGCCCAACCGTAAAGCCTTTTGGGGGCGGCAACAGAGCTACGCCAATCCGCAAGCCAAGCGCTCCACTCAGGATAGAAGTTGGAAGTTCAATAATTCCATGCGGGAGAACATACCCTAAAAGGAATTGAAGCGGGCTTTGGGGCCCCAGGGCAACCCAACTTCCGCCCAGCGCCGCCATTCGCGCCGAGATAAAGCTAAACTGAAAAAAGGCGAAGGTCGGGACTGTAAACGAGATTAGCCCAAAGCTAAAGGCCGACAAAACGTTGGAAAGCAGCGTAACGCGCAGATTTCGGACAAAAACTGACAGCGCCAGAAGCAGTGAAGGTTCGGGAAAGTTACCGATTTGCTTCAGCACATCGCGCATCCCGCGAATCGAATAACTGAGGTCTGAACCTCTAAAGGCTCCTACCGCCGTTGTCCCAAGCACTCCCAGCAAAATGAGGATCAAAGGTATCCGTAGGTCATGCAATAAAGCTGGTAGATCTTGCTGATAGAAGCGTTTAAGCGAGAATTTACGATCTTGATAGGCTTCTGAACCAACTCCTGCTGGTTGATAAGAATAGAAAAATTGCCAAAAAGTTCCGATGACTTCTTTTAGGCTGATCTGATCATGCTCCCGCGAGAGAATTTCTTCTCGATTAAAGGTCGCTAATCCCGTTCGCATGAGAATAAGGGCTATTACGCCTAGGATGGCAATCGAAAACCAGATCATCGAATAGAGATTCGCAATAATTAAAATCGCTTGAAGCTGGATAAAGGCTGATAAAGGTAGGAGAATAAAGCTGGCCAAAAGGTTAGCAGCGCGGATACTTCCTGTGTGGCTTGAAATCACCACCGCTCCCGTGACCATCGTGAGATTCATCACGGCAATCATGATCAGCAATTGCCACAAAGTTGCTGGATCCATAGCAAAGAGGTAAAGTTGGGGATGCGTTAGAGCTAGAGCCAACGCAAAGGTTAGCATTGCAGAAATACTGGTAATGAGGGGGGGGATAAGGGCTGAAAAGAGTTTGCTGAGATAAATTTCTTTGTCAGAAATGGGCATGGCCAATAAAACTTCCAGCGTATTGCGTTCCCGCTCCCCGACAAAAGACTCTAAAGCGGTGATCAAGGCAAAACTGGAGGGAATAAAACCAATCAAAAGCAAAGCAAAAGGTACTAAACGGGCAAGGTTCCGAATATCTTTGACGAAACTAATGGCAGAATCTGTGCCTGCCACAAGGCCCAGTGGCAGAACAAACGTCAGGAGCGCAAAGGGAATCAAAATGCGCCAATCGCTCAGAGTCTCTTGTAATTCCCGTTTGAAGATGATCAAAATTGGGCTTTTGCCCCAAGAATGATCTTTGGCTTGAAGTTGAGGTTTTTGCTGCGGAGTAAAAATCGCTGACCAAGGGATGTCTATGGTTCGTTGATGCTCCCGCGAGAGGATTTCTTCGCGCTTAAAGAGTTTCATTCCCGCCCGAATCAAGACAGCTATCCCAGCGCCCAGCCCGCCTGCAACAACCCAGAGGCCATCCCAATGTTCGTTGATAATAAGAAAGCCTTGCGTTTGAACAACGACCATGATGGGCAACAGAATAAAGCTCGACATCAGGTTAGCTGTGCGAATTGTTGCAATATGGCTTGAAATTACTACCGCTCCCGCCACCATTATGAGCGCAAGAAACCCAATTGAGAGAAAGAGAAGCAACAAACGAGATAAATCTATCGCGGTTAGATAGGTTATGGGATCGAAAAAGTAAAATAAAGCCGTGAAGATTAACATTGCCGTGTAGCTTGAAAGAAGGGGGGGAACCAATGAAGAGAAGAGTTTACTTAGGTACAAATCATCGTCAGAGATCGGAAGGGCTAAAAGGGCCTCTAAACTATTGCGTTCGCGCTCTCCAACAAAGGATTCTAAAGCGGTAATGAGGGAAAAACTGGCTGGAATAAAGCCAACTAACAAGATCACAAAGGGCAAAAGGCGAGCAGCTAAGTTCGCATCATCGACAAACTTGATTACAAAGCCAGAAACACTGAGAAGCATCAGGGGAAGCACGAAGGTGAGGAGGGAAACGGGGATCATGATGCGCCAATCGGTGAGCATATCTTGCACTTCCCGCTTGGCCAGAATCATACAAGCTCTTAGATTCATAGCTTTAGATGCTCCCTTCGGTCAGCAGACTAGCTTTTTCACCCTCACTCTCCTTTCCTAAGAGGGGAAAGGGTGAAGTTGCTTGATCGGCAACAATTCTGAGGTAAACATCCTCCAGGCTTCGAGGGGTTTCAGTGAGGGAAATGAGGTCTAGCCCTTGAGCCGCAAAGTGAGCAATAAGTTGGGGATTAAGCTGCCGCGAATTCGGGCAGCGATAACGGAGGAAATCGGTTCCAATTTCTTCGATTTGAACAGGATGTTCAATAACCGTGCCAAGGTTGGGGTATGGTTGGGCAAAGCGGGCTTCCCAAAGCGGTTCGCCGAGCAGTTTTTGAGTCAGTTCTTCAAAGGTTCCTTCAATGATGATCTGGCCGCTCCGCAAGATCGCAATGCGGTCTGCTAATTCTTCGGCTTCGGGGAGATTGTGAGTCGTGAGGAGAATCGCCCGGTCAGTAGCTCGCATCGCAGCAATCGCGTCCCGCACCATCCGGGCACTTTGAGGATCCATTGCGGTGGTCGGCTCATCCAAAAAGAGAACGGGCGGCTCGTGGAGCAAAGCCCTTACCAAAGCGATTTTCTGCTTCATCCCTTTGGAATAGCTATCTAAGCGTTTGGTGTGAGCTTCCCAAAGCCCAAACTGGTGTAAAAGCTTTTCGGCCTGCTGCTGACTGCGCTGGGGGTCTAAGCCCTGCAAAGCCCCAAAAAAAGAGAGGTATTCAACGGCTCGCATCCGCCCATATAAGCCAGGATACTCCGTCAAAAGGCCCACTTTGCTGCGGATCAGGCGCGATTCAGTGACCACATCGTGCCCACAAATACGGGCCCAACCCGTCGTTGGTTTAAGAATCGCCCCCAGCATCCGAACGGTAGTGGTTTTGCCCGCCCCGTTTGGCCCCAAAAGAGCTAAAACCTCCCCTGGCTGAATCGTCAAGGAAAGATTTTGTACCGCTTGAAAAGAACCGAATTGCTTTCCAAGTTGATATGTTTCGATCATTTGACGGCTTCCTTCTTATCCTAAAAGCGCAAAAACCTTGGTCTTTGCAGAAAATGCGTAAATGAAAGCTAAAGTATAGCTACATTTTAAGGAAAAACCTCTCTGAAGCTGCTTATTCACTTGTTTAAGGAGAAAAGAAAATTAGCTGAAAGCAAAGAAGAGGAATTGGTAGGGCTGGTGCGACTCGAACGCACGACCATCAACTTAGAAGGTTGCTGCTCTATCCACTGAGCTACAGCCCCCCACATAACTTAAAGATTACTACATTTTGGTCAACTTGTCTAGTCTCGAAATTCTGGCGGGCTGGGCTTTGGCCCCCAGCTGGGCATTGAGAAAGGCAAAGCCTGCCTGGAACTTTTCCCAAAAACCATTCGTCTTAATGCGTGGTTTTTGACCATCCTAAATAAACTTAAATGAACAAAGGAGCGAAAATGCGAAGATCAACTCAAATCGCGCTGGTTGGGGTAATGTTTCTGACAATTTTGGTCAGCATGGCCACAGGCGCGTTGGCTGGCGGATTAGCTGGCTACTATCTTGCCCAACGCACCGTGGCCAATCTGAAAATTCCCGCGATTACCTCGGTTGTGGCCCCTTCCGCCGAAAAGCCCTTGGGCCTTCAAATTGCCCCAACGCAGGCTCCATTATCGGTCTCACCTACAACTGGCGGGCCGAAAGATTCAACTTCGGAAATTATGATTAGCGCGGTTAAGAAAGTAGCTCCAGCAGTGGTGACCGTGCTTAATATCGGTGAAACGATAGACCTAAATGATAAAAAAAGCAATGGAAGCGGGAGTGGCGTGATTATAAGTCAAGAAGGCTACATCCTTACAAACAATCATGTTGTTGAAGGGGCCCGTTCGCTGGCGGTTATTTTCTCCGATAGCAGTCGCCATGATGCTGAATTGGTTGGCGCTGACCCCCTTTCCGATGTAGCAGTCATACGGATAAAAGACAAAGTGCCTGCGATAGCAACGCTTGGTGATTCAAGCATTCTTCTGCCAGGCGAGCAAGTTTTGACGATAGGAAGCCCCTTGGGCAACTTTCGCAATACGGTCACGGCAGGTGTAGTCAGCGCGGTCAACCGTTCGGTGGGCGATCTTGAGGGGCTAATCCAGACCGATGCGTCAATCAATCGGGGCAATAGCGGGGGGCCGCTCATCAACCTGCGCGGGGAAGTGGTCGGCATTAACACGCTGGTTGTGCGGGGGCAAAGTCTGCTCACGGGCGATAGCGCCGAAGGGCTGGGGTTTGCGGTTCCCAGCAGCATTTTCAAGAATATCAGCGAGCAGCTAATCAAGACGGGTGAAATCAAATACCCTTATCTTGGCATCCGTTACACAATGATTGATGGCGATGTTGCGGCCCAACGGAACTTAGCGCTTCAGAATGGGGCCTTGGTGGCTGGGGTAGAAAAGGGAACTCCAGCCGAAAGTGCAGGATTGAAAGTTGATGACATCATCACGGCGGTAAATGGGAAATCGCTGGTGCAAGAAAATTCTTTGCGCTATGTGCTGACCCAATATAAGCCCGGCGATGCAGTAAAGCTAACGGTGCTGCGCGAGAAGAAAGAATTAAGTCTCAGTGTGACTTTGGCTACTCGCCCGCAGTTGCTCAATCCTAAGCCCTAAATTCATTCTAAAAGTTACATTTGGTAAGGGAAAGTTCACAAGTGAGCTTTCCCTTTTTTGGTCAGCAGAAGGGAATGTCAGCTTTTTTTCAGTATTATCTCATTTTTCGGCCAGGTTGCCTCAAAAATATGCTATAATCGGGCCTGTCTAGTTGCAGCCCCTAAACGCCGTACCATGGTCGTACTAGCGTTATGGTGGCCTTTCAGAGAAGAAGTCTGGATGCCTCTTTTCAGAGCCATCCAGGACTCTGAAACCCCCTCGCGGAGTCCACGGCTTTAGCCGTGACCCAACAGCTATGCTTCAGCAAATTCAGCAACCGCTGTTGCCTCCGCGAGAAAATAAATTGGGTTTCAGAGTAGATTGAAAGGGAAAATGGTGGCAGGTTCCTCCCTGCCTTGGCCTCAATTTCCGCATCGTTGCGTATGGAAACTCTACCTTGTTTGTAGAAATGGAGTGCATCCTTGTTGAATCAAAATCGCCCTGTTTGGCGCTCGTTTGGAGTCTTGTTCGCCTTGGGGATCCTCGCTCTCAGTTCCTCAACTTATGCCGCTTCCCCTTCTGAGTCGACTTCAACCATCACGGTCAGGACTTCATCTTCAGGCGAAGAGTACGAAGGTGTCTCACTGGCCCAGGATCAAAGTATTGCGCTCCTTCCGGGTGCGCCACCATCCCCTAAAGTAGAGACGGCCTATCAACGGTATGGCTACTATCTTTCGGGGGAACAAACTTTCAGTGAACCAACCTCGCGGCTGAAAGTGCATTATGAAGCCAAAATAGCTGAAAATAGTGCTTTAGAGGTTGATGTCCGTGGCAGCAATGCGGCCCAAAATTGGACGGCTTGGGAAACCAATGTAACTTCAAACGCCGTGGTGGATTTTCCAATCGCTGTCAAGCGGGCGCAATATCGGATTCGTTTGCTGGGAAGCAGTACAAACGGGCCCGTTTTACGCTTTATCAAACTGGAACCCTTGCCAAGCCCGATTCGTTACCAGGCGCAGGGCAGTGGCATAGCCCCGACCTTTCGCGTGTGGGCCACCCGTGAGGGTTTGGTCGGCTATCGAACCGCAAATGGCCACGTTATCCGCCCCAGAGATCGCTTTGTGGCCCTCCCTTCATGGCGCAACCTTTCAAGTAAGAATGGGCGGGAATATCAAGTCCGCATAACCTACAAGGGCCGCAGTGCCGTTGCACCCGTTTTTGATGTTGGCCCTTGGAATACCCACGACGATTACTGGAATCTGAACCGCGAACGTTACCAAGACTTGCGCCGTGGCTGGCCGCAAGACCATGCAGCCTATTTTGACGGCTACAATCGCGGCGTGGCTGAAAAGGGGCGCGTGACCTTTCCCACCGCAATTGATGTTGGGGATGGAACCTGGTGGGACGACCTGCAAATTACCGCTGGCCGAGCGCAGGTTGACGTTACGTTTCTTTGGCTAGGGAATGGGAATGCTTCGCAAGACAACTCGCCCACCGCCCGAACTCAACTGGCGCTCCCGCCGGCCCCAAATTTGCCTTCCCCTTCGCCAACTGAGTTTCCCGCGCTCTCACCGACTCAAGTTGTAACACCTTCTGAAGTTACAGGGAATCCAACAGCGGAGCCAACTGCAACCTCAGTGGCTTCGCCCAGCCCTGGGCAACTTCCTCAACCCACTCCTTTGCTGATCAATACACCGCAAATTAGCAAATAGCCTTACCTCAAAAGGCTTGGCGCGGAAAATGTGCGCCCCAAAGGGTAAAACCCTTTGGGGCGCACAGCTTGCTTTAAAGAAGCAAAAAAACGTTACTTTGTCTCGCGGTAGAGAACATGACGGCGCAAAAGAGGATCATAACGCCGCAATTCAAGGCGTGCGGTATCATTCCGCCGATTTTTCTCCGTTGTATAGGTGTGGCCGCTCTCCGTACTTTTGAGCTTAATCACAATGCGGTTGCCTTTTTTGCCGGCCATTTTTTGGTTTCCTTTGAAGAGTAATCATTGACACTTTGCAGATTATTGACTTGACAGCTTCTGAAGTTTACCGCATTCTAGGAACCCTGTCAAATAGCCTAAAGAAGATCATGCCACAGCTAAAGCCATAAAAAAGCCTTGGGCAGAGGGAGAAAGCCAGAACAGGGATTGGCTATAATTTCAGGGAGCGATTACAATACTCGCAGCACCAAGTCCAGTGTTCGGCCTCTTGGGGCAAAGTTTCTGAACTTGGGGGCGCAAAGCCAAGCAAACCAGCCCAAATTGCCCTTTAGACCAGAAGCTCTCAGGGCTTTTTGCGAAGAAATAGAACTTAAAAATAGAGGATGATGTAAGCATTAGCCATGCAGGATACTAAAACTCCTCCCCTCAATGTTTCGGATCCCACATCCTTAACAATTTTGTTGATTGAGCATAATCCATGTGATGCCCAAATCTTCCGTAAACTCTTTGCAGACATGACCGATGAGGTATCTTTTCGGCTCATTCACATCAATTGTCTCACTTTAAATACCAAGCGGCTCACAAAATATCATTTTGATGCGATTTTGTTGGCTTTACCGCTTGCAAAAAATACAGAAACAGCAGAATTAAGCAAACTGAGAGCTATTTTGCCCAATCTACCGCTGATTTTACTCGTTGACAAAGCTCATGAAGCCTTGGCCCACCAAGAAATTCAAGCGGGAGCAATGGATTATCTGCTCAAAGAGAATTTGCAGAGTGGGCCAGTGGCAAGAACCTTGCTAAACCGCACGATTCGTTATGCGATTGAACGCAGCCAAATGCGGCGGGAGTTGCAGAAATTTACCCAAGACCTCCAGAAGAGCGAGGCCCGCCTGCGGACCATGATTGAAAAAAATGCGGATGGCATTATTATTATTGACCGCCAGGGGAATTTGCGCTTTGTCAACCCGGCCGCCGAAAATCTGTTTGGCTATCGGGCCGCTGAATTGATTGGCGAAGATTTTGGCTTTCCCGTGGTGGCGGGCGAAACAACGGAGTTGGATGTTCACCACCGTGATGGGAGCTATGCCGTGGTCGAAATGCGGGTCGTGGAAGCTGATTGGGAAGGGATGAAAGCCTATCTGGCCTCCTTGCGCGACATCACCCAGCGCAAGCAGGTCGAAGCGGCGCTCCAGCGCTCCGCCAAACGGTTGGAGGCGCTCACGAAGATCGACCATTCGATTTTGGCGGCCCAATCGCCCCAAGAAATTGCCAATGCGGCTTTAGAGCATTTGCAACTTTTGCTGCCTTGCCAGCAAGTAAGTATTACAATGCTGGATGAAGAGGCTAAAGAGGCTGTAATCCTGGCGACAAATGTACCTCACCGCTTGGCGGGTGAACACTTGCCGCTGAATGAAGATAGTATCTTTGTGCGTCCTCAGCAAGGGGGAAAACTAAAGGTCACAGAAAATTCGCAAACGGATGTCTGGTCCGCCGAACAACTCTTAATGGAGGGCTTATGTTCCGTAGTTTCGATTTCGCTGATGTTCAAAGAGAAGAAAATGGGAGCCTTGACCTTGGGCACGAAGGTGGCAAACGCCTTCACCACCGAAGATGTTCAGATTGCCCACGAAGTGGCAGACCAATTGGCGATTGCAGTGCAACAAGCGCGGTTGTTTGAGCAAATTCGGGCGGGGCGCGAGCGCCTTCAAATCCTGTCGCGGCGCTTGCTGGAGGCCCAGGAAATTGAGCGCCGCCATATTGCCCGCGAGCTTCACGATGAGATTGGGCAGGCTCTCACGGCGGTCAAAATTAGCCTTCAAGCGGTGCAACGGGCCCCCAATACCCAAACTTTGCTGGCCCAAATCAATGAGGGAATTGGGATTGTGAATCGGGCTTTGGATCAGGTTCGGAACCTTTCGCTCGACTTACGGCCTTCCTTACTTGATGACTTAGGCTTATTGGCCGCTTTGCGCTGGCTGGCAGACCGCCAATCCCGCTGGGCCGGTTTTACGGTTGAATTTCATTCCGATTTGGCCACGGCTCGCTTGCCCCCCGATTTAGAAACCGCCTGTTTTCGGGTTGCCAAAGAAGCTTTAACCAACATTGTGCGCCATGCTCAAGCCCATCGGGTTCAGATTGAAGTTCGGCAACACAATGGAGAATTACATTTAATCATTACGGATGATGGAGTCGGGTTTAACGTTCGCACCGCGAAGGAACAGGCCACCCGGGGCCTAAGTTTGGGGCTGTTGGGGATGGAGGAACGGGTCTTATTGGCTGGCGGCCAGATTAAGATCGAATCCCAAATCACGGGCGGAGCCCGCATTTGGACACGCTTTCCCTTACAACTGAAAAGGGAAGAAGGCTAAATTCAGGTGGCATGCTTATTTGTTCATCTGCTCTGGAACTTAATTTTTCTGCATGGCTTTGCACCATCCAGTGTTGGAAAGGTAATGATGTGGTAAAAATGATAATCGTCGGACGCTGGGGGCTATTTATGGCGTTGCTCTTCCTCCTTTTGGCTTGTGGAAATAGCAAACCCGCCGCGCTTAAGGGGGAAGGGCCTGGAAGTGAAGCCGGCACCTCTGCTGCCGTTGCGGGCAATGCCGTGGTCGGGAAAGCAATCTTTAACGGCGAACTGAAAATTGCAAGGTATCTCCCTTGCACTACTTGTCACTACGTTGAACCAGGTTATGGGGTGCTGGTTGGCCCTAATATGAATGGAGTCGCCAAACGGGCTGGGCAACGGGTGGCGGGCAAACCTGCTACCCAATATCTCCGTGAGTCAATCTTGAAGCCTGAAGCTTATACTGTACCTGAGTTCCCCCCAGGGACAATGAATCAGTCGTATGAAGGAATTTTTACCGAAGAGCAAATTAACGATGTTATTGCCTACTTAATGACCCTTAAATAGGTTTCTAGCCCAGCTTAGAATGCACGAGCGCCACCCATTCGCCCTCTTGGTGGCGCTCGTGGTATTCCAGGCCCGCTGCGGCCAGCGCCAAAGTGACCTCCGTCTCGCGGGCCAAAATAATCCCACTACTCAGCAAAGTCCCACCAGGATTAAGCACTTGGGCCAAAGCGGGAGCCAAATTGATGAGAACCGAAGCAATAATATTCGCAACCACCAGATCATACTTTTGATTCGTTTCTAAACCCCCTTGAACAACTTGCACTTGATCTGCTACTTGATTCAAAACGACATTTTCGCTGGCCACAGCCACCGCAATTGCGTCAAGATCAAAAGCCTCGACCTTTACTTCGTTTAATTTGGCGGCTGCAATCGCCAAAATCCCACTTCCCGTGCCCAAATCTAAAATTTGTTGCCCTGGTAACACGTGTTGCTCCAGCAACCGCAGACACAAGCGCGTCGTTGGGTGCAAACCTGTCCCAAAAGCCATCCCTGGATCAAGCTTCAGAATGAGATCCGCTGGCTGTGGAGTATATTCGAGCCAGGAAGGAACGATGACGATGCGTTGCCCAATGCGCTGAACCTGATAGTATTGTTTCCAGTTATGGGCCCAATCTTCCTCGACCAAAGTTCGGGTCTGAAGCTGGCCGACAGGCCGCATTTGGCCCAAATGCCACAGCGCAGTGGCCAAGTGCTGCTGAATTTCGGCGGCTTGCCCGTCGGCGGGCAGATAAGTCCGCACCGTAACGGGCCGGGTTGAATCCAAATCGTACAAATGGTCTGTGCCGCCAGCGTCGCCCTCTTCGGTGGAAAGCCACGAAGGTTCCACCACGACTCCGCCTTGATAGCCATAGCGGGCAAACAAAGCTGCGACTTCTTCCCCAGCCTCCTGGTCTACGGCGATGCTTAATTCAAGCCAAGTTGCGGTTGTTGTCACCAGAAAAGGTCTCCTACTAAATCGGCTGGCTCCACTTGAAAGGGCCATAACATTAGCCCTGCGATCTCTTTCGCTTTCAAAAGCTGATTTGTAGTTGTCAAATCACGGTGCAAGTCAACCAGGGTGCGGGTTGTGCCCTTTCCTGTGGGAAAGCCTAATTCTGTAATCACAATTGGTTTTTCCAGCCGCAAAGCTTTTAATTCATTTACGGCTCTATACAAATCGGCGGGAAAGCCTTTGCCATAATACCAATGCGCTTGATAACGCCCACAAGCAAAAGGCTCATTATCGTAATAGTGAAAAGCATAGAAATCAACCAGATCAGCTAATCTTACAGCATAGACTCCCGCAGGTTCAAAGTAGTTTTTGGCAAAAGCCAGACTGACCGTCAGGGGATGAAGCGAATCAAGCTGTTTGATCTCATCGCGCATAACATTTAGAAACAAGATTCGTTGATTGGCCATCTGATGACAAAGCGGGAAATCAGCATTGGCCCAATCCCAACAACGCTCATCTACGGGGCTACCGATGTCAATTTCATTAAACAAATCCCAAGCTAAGACTCCAGGATGCTTGGCCAGATGAGCAACAACAGGGCGCACATGAAGGCTCAAAGCCTTTTCAAAAAACTCAGGGGCAAAAGCGTTTTGGGGATATTTCGAGAGCAAAACGGGCATGACGAGGATATTATGGCGATTCGCTTCGGCAATAAAAGCATCTAACTGCGCTAAAGGCTGATCGAGATTGTAATTGGGATCATTTTCGCGGGCCCCACCGAAAACATAGTAATTCAAAAAGATGCGAATCGTATTGACTCCGCGCATTTCTAAGCGGTGTAAATCATTTCCAATGTTAAGCAAATCCCAAGGGCATAAAAGATCGGAGCCGAAATGTAAGTCAGGACAGAGTTTGACATCGGCATTGAAGGGATGAACATAGTTGACTCCGCGAATTGCGCTGGTTTGGGCCGCCCGCTTAGTCAAAAGTTGCGAAAGTTCGGCGGTCACTGGGGAAAGCGGCCCAACAGGTGTAGGTTGATTCGGCGTTTGGGCCAGACTCTGGCCGTTCCCAAACAGCAGCAGAATTCCTAGCAAAAGCCCGCAAAGAAACCAACTGCGGGTTTGGCGAGCGATTCGGGTTTGTAAGTTTTTCATCTGATTGCTTTAAGGCTTTCTGAAAAATCTGAGGCTCTGGAGCAGATTGTAACACAAAAAAACTAGCGCTTGCGCGTAACCCCAACCTTAGCGCAAAAACTTGCGACAGGGCAAATGCTACAGCGCGGCGAAGTTGGATGACAGATATTTTGCCCCAACGTTACCAATAAGCCATTGAGCGCTATCCAATGCGGGGGCGGCAATTTGGCTCGCAGCGCAAATTCGGTGGCAGTTGGGTCTTTGGTCTGAAGGTAGCCCCAGCGATTGCAAATCCGATGCACATGTGTGTCTACGCAAATCCCTGGCAAGCCAAATCCTTTTGTTAAGACCAAATTAGCGGTTTTACGGCCTACACCTGGCAAGGTCAGCAATTCATTCAAATCGTTGGGCACTTCACCCCCATAACGCTCTAAAAGCTGGGCGCAAGTCGCTCGAATCGAACGGGCTTTTGTGCGATAGAAACCAACAGGATAGATAAGTTGCGCTAAATAATCTTCCTTGAGCGCTAAAAGGGCAGATGGCGTGGCGGCCAGCGCAAAAAGGCGCGGCGTAACTGTGGCCGTCAAGGTATCTTTCGTCCGCAAGCTGAGAATCGTTGCGATTAGAATGCGAAAGGGCGTGGCCGAATCTTCGTCCAAACCGTCAATAAGCGGCTGGGGATAAGCGGCCAGCGCTTCGGGCAACTGAGCTAAAACTTGGTCAAGGGTTGAAGCATCCATCAGATAGTTCCAATGCCTTTTTGCTAGGTTAGGAAGCCAAAAGAGTGAGACCATTGTAGCTCAGAATTTGGTTTCTTGAAAACGAAGCAAGGCTTTGGCAAAGGCTAATTTGGCCTACTTGTATGAAATGCCTAAGTCAGGGTCTTAATTTCTCGTAACAAAGAGCAGTAGTTTTATGAGGCTTAACTATGATACACTTTGTTTGAGCAGGTAAGCTAAATAATTTCAGCTAGAGGCATAAGATTTTTGCACGATAGCTTCGCTCTTTTGCAGCAGGCGGTGTTACAGTTACTTTTCAAGACTGTGGACAGCGCTTTTCTGAACGTTTATTTAGCTTTCTGCACTCAAAAGAACTTTACGCTTCGCTGGTGGGGGCAATGAAGCCCAAAGATTCAATGATTGCACTGGAAAGGCTAGGTTTGGGATGGAAATTAACGGGACAGATACAATTTGGGTCTTAGTTTCGTCAGCTTTAGTGATGCTGATGACTCCGGGCTTGTCACTCTTTTATGGCGGATTAGTCCGGGAAAAGAATGTCCTCTCAACGATCATGCACAGCTTCTTCATTCTGGCGCTGATTAGTGTCCAGTGGGTGCTTTGGGGCTACTCGCTTTCTTTTGGGCCAACTATTGGAGGCTGGATTGGTAGTTTAAGCTGGGTTGGGCTAAACGGTGTGGGCTTAGAGCCTAGCCCTAATTATGCCTCGACGATTCCTCATCAGGCTTTCATGGTCTATCAGATGATGTTTGCCGTCATTACCCCCGCGCTGATCTCCGGCTCCTTCGCCGAGCGCAAACGCTTCAATTCTTTTATCGTTTTCTCCTTGCTTTGGGCAACCTTTGTCTACGCCCCCGTTTGCCACTGGGTCTGGGGCAAAGGCGGCTGGCTGGGCGCTTTGGGCGCACTTGACTTTGCAGGAGGAACGGTTGTCCATATTACTTCCGGGGTCTCCGCGTTGGTATGTGCCTTAGTCCTCGGCAAACGCACAGGCTATGGCTCCGAGCCAATGGAACCTCACAATATTACGATGACCATGATCGGCACAGCAATCCTTTGGTTCGGCTGGTTTGGCTTCAATGCGGGAAGCTCTTTGGGCGCAAACGCCTTAGCTGTAACCGCCTTTGTAGCCACTAACACCGCCGCCGCCACTGCCGCTTTGACTTGGACTATCGCCAGCTGGCTCCATCATGGCCGCCCAAGCGTCTTAGGTGCATCGGCTGGCGCAGTTGCGGGACTGGTCGGCATCACCCCTGCCGCAGGGTTTGTCTCCCCCCTTTCCGCGATGGCCATTGGCTTCCTGGCGGGGCTAGGCTGCTACTTTGCAGTTGAGAAGATTGTCCGAGGCCGAATTGATGATGCCCTTGATGTCTTTGGGGTTCACGGCATCGGTGGGATAATCGGGGCCTTAGCGACGGGCATCTTCGCCAGCAAAGCGGTCAACCCTGCGGGCGCGAACGGTTTACTCTTTGGCAACCCGCAGCAATTTGTAATCCAAGCCATTGCGGTGGGAGTGGTCGCTGCCTTTTCAGCAATGGTTACGCTAATCCTGCTGAAACTGCTTGATGCCACGATGGGCCTGCGCGTGACCCGCGAAGAAGAGGTCGAAGGGTTAGATATGAGCCTCCACGGTGAAGTCGCTTATCGCCACTTTACCCCGCTATAAGCAAAAACTACTCTAAGCAACACCTTTTGGTCAAAGTTCCTCCTGTGTGCCGCGAAGCCCCCAGTGCTATGCTGGGGGTTTTGATTTTGCCGCTCTAAAGGTTCGCTCTGCTTGAGACGGCTCTAAATCTTCTCCAACCTTGCTCATGTCGACTCTTCTGAAATAGATCAGAAGAGTCTTTTTTATTAGTCAATTCTTCTGAATTAGATCAGAATGGGTTAAGGAAGAGGATTCTCTGGTTTTGTACACCTCGCAGGAACGGGGCTATTCTGCAACCAGCCTGGCTACCCAAGCGTACTATAGGCAACGAGGTTTGGTTAGGCAAGTCTTCGAGGAGGTATTTATGGCAGAGGAAATGCAAGCCGACGGAACTCAACAGAAACGCAAAGGTTGTGGTTGGGGATGGGTGGAATACTTAGGATTGCTTGTCCTTATTGGGATCTTTGGGATTTGCATTCTTGGGTGGGTCTTTAACAGCAATGTCAATTCTGGTTCGGGGGTCTTTAGCAATATCAATTCTGGTTTTAATTATCCAGGAGCGATGAGTGGAGTAGGTTACTTTGCACCTGCTTCCGCAGTACTCCTATCTGGTTCAAATGACCGTAGTGGTGGAGCGATGAGTGGCTTTGCACCTGCTTCCGCTGCCCGCTTAGTTATCAAGAATGCTAACCTCTCTCTTGAAGTTGAGAGTGTTCGCGCAGTGGAGCTAAGTATTCGCAATTTGGTCAATCAGATGGGGGGTTACGTCATTCAATCTTCAACTAACGGGAGCGATGAGGCCACGGCGACGGCGAATATCTCTTTCCGTGTTCCCGCCGATAAGTTTGAAGTAACCTTAGAAGAGGTGCAGAAGTTAGCTAAGAAGGTCACTTCCCGCTCAATTTCCGGAGAAGATGTTACAGCAGAGTTTGCGGATTTGGAAGCCCAGTTGAAAAACCTGGAAGCCACTCGTTCCCGCTTTCAGACCTTGCTTGATAAAGCGGAGAAGTCCAGCGATGCTTTGGAAGCAAGTAAGGCCTTGATGAATGTGCAAGGGGAAATAGAGCAACGGTTGGGGCGCAAGAAGTTCTTAGCGCAAAGTGCGGCGCTCTCTAAAATTGACGTAGCCCTTTCCCCTGTCCCGACCACGCCCATTATGCCCCTCAATGCTTGGCAACCTTTGCAAGTTGTACGGGGAGCTTTACAGGGTCTGGTGAAATTTGGGCAAAGTCTGATCAATCTGCTGCTTGTCCTGCTCGTTTGGCTGCCTGTTTGGTTGCCCTTGGGGCTGTTGGTACGGTGGGGGTGGCCAAAGGTTAAGGCCTTTAGGGAAAGATCAAATCTTTGACCTTGTTCGCTGAGTTTTGC
>Ga0316612_1000224_pt1 | contig 20592 bp, 15 predicted proteins | sample MIS2016226_MG_FD_207676 | JGI IMG/M metagenome (GOLD analysis project Ga0316612, IMG submission 207676) | Microbial mat bacterial communities from Middle Island sinkhole, Lake Huron, Michigan, United States - MIS.2016.226 | ecosystem: Environmental > Aquatic > Freshwater > Lake > Sediment... | reverse complement strand
GGGCGTTGGGCAGCAGTTTTATTCCCGTCTTCATTCAAATTTGGCAGCGCGAAAGCGAAGAACGGGCTTGGCAATTGGCGAGCGCGGTGGTGACTTGGGCTTTGGCGGTCTTAGTTTTTGCCAGCGGACTGCTCTGGCTTTTCGCGCCCCAGCTGACAACTTGGTTTTATGGCGGCCAAGGCTTTGATCTGCCAAATCTCGTGCTTGTAACCCAACTTACGCGCCTCTTTCTTCTCTCGCCGCTTCTTCTAGGCTTGGGCGGTTTGGCGATGGCGGCGCTTAACGCTCTTGACCGCTTCACACTGCCTGCTTTAGCGCCCGCCACCTACAATTTAGGCATCATTGGTGGCGCAATTTTGCTGGCCCCGACCTGGGGCATTTGGGGTTTGGCTTGGGGCGTTATTGCTGGCGCACTGCTCTATCTTTTGATTCAAATCCCTGGCTTATTAGGCTTGGGAATGCGCTTAAAGCCAACTTTGGGGCGCAATTTGCCCGAACTTCGCATAGTAGCTCGTCAGGTCGCGCCGCGAATCATTGGGCAAGCGGCAGCCCAAATCAGCATTTTGGTGACGGCGGCTCTCACCGCTCGGCTGGCGCTTGGGGCTGAACGGCTGGCTGGCCTTGATTACGCTTACCAATTGATGCTTTTGCCCTATGGTGTCTTTTCCCTCAGCCTGAGTACAGTAGCTTTCCCGCGCTTGGCCAGACTTTTCGCTGAAGGTCGGCATGCTGAATTGGAAGCCAACGTGCGCCAAACGCTCAGTATGATTCTACTTTTGACCTTACCTGCCGCTATTTCATTGATTTTACTGGGTCTTCCTCTGATTCGCTTGCTTTTTCAGCGTGGCGAATTTGATCAGACATCCTTACAATACACTCTTGCGCCGCTCTTGGGCTATGCAACGGCTCTGCCTGCTTTTGCGGCTTCTGAAATTCTGATTCGCGCTTTCTACGCCATGCAACAAACCTACATTCCTGTCCTCATTGGGCTGGGACAGATTCTTTTGAACCTGGCGCTCGGCTCCCTGGCGCTCAAAGCGGGCTATGGAGTTGGGGCTTTGGCTTTAGCCTTCAGTCTTGCGAATAATATCGAAGCCCTGCTGCTATTTTTGGTCTTACAGCACCAAAAGCCTACCCTTTGGCGCGATCAGCAATTTTGGAAATCAATTCGTGCCGTTAGCATCGCAAACCTGGCTTTAGCCGTGCTACTTTGGGCAACTTTGCAAATTTTAACTCCCTTTTTCTCGTTCCTAAGCCTAAATGGGGCTTATAGCTGGCAGCAGCAAATTTTCCCTCTCATTTTGTGGTTAAGCAGCGTTGGGGGAATTGGAACCCTAATCTATGTTGGGATAGCAGCGATCTTTGGCTCTGCCGAAGCGCAAATGCTATGGTTGAAAGTTCAAAATAGATTGAGAAGAAATAGCCGTTCGGCCTAGCGCAAAAATTCTTGCTAAGAAGGTAGCATTAAGGGGCATGATCTTTTGATCATGCCCCTCAACATTTGAAGCTAACTAATCAGTGGTCTATCGCCGCAAGACCAACGTTTTCGTTAAGTCACCCGTACCTGAAATAGGTGTAGGGGTTACTATAGGGGTTAAAGTTGGGGTTGGTTCAGGCGGTTGCCGCAGAATGAGTGGCATATAAAGTCTTGGTGGCTCAGTCGGCGTTACAGGCACGACTTTTGGCTTAACCGTGATCGTGATTTTCGTCTCATTCTGATTGTTACTGGCATTCAAGTCGGGTGTGCTACTTCCTATTTGAACTTTAGCCGTGTTCAAACCACTTATTGTTGCACTTATCTTAACGCTAAACGTGATCTGCTTTGTCTCCACCTTAATTGTCCCTAATTGGCAAGTAAGAAGCAGCTTATTTTTGCTATCCTTCTTGCAATCCTTCGAAGCTGAAGCATAAGTGCCACTCAAGGGCAAAGTCGTGGTGATAAGCACGTTTTCCGCAGGAATGCGCTGATTAGTGATGGTAACGGTATAGGTCACGACGTTCCCTGGCTCCACTTTGGCTTGGGAAGGCTTGATCCCTATCGAAAGATCTGCCATATCCTTGACAATAGGCGTATATTGAGCAGGTTGGCCTGTATTCAGAATGAAGTCGGCCCCCGTAATCGCGTTTGTGAAGGTAATAACTCCAAGAGTTCCAACTTTAGTGGTTCCAACAATAGCTAGGTTGGCAATTTCTAGAGGATTCAAACTAGCGACATTGCAGATAACTTTTTGGGGATCGCCTGAATCTTGCTTACAATTTGCTGGAGCGGACTTAAAACTGGTGCTGCTGGGGAGCGTAATGGTTGTCGTGATACTGGAAGCCCGCGACAAACCCTTGTTTTCAGCAAGAACCGTGTAGGTAAAAGGTGCGCCAGCCGCAAGTTCCTTTGGCCCCTGGAAGCTTGTCGCAAGCGTTGCCACACATTGCTCTTTTTTCAGGAAGGGAAGCGCGTCTACCTTATCAGAAATTTTGTCCCCTGTGCCCTTAGGGTTGAGCTTCGTATTCGTCGGGCCAGTGTCTTTGCCCCACCAATTATACTCCGCTGTGATTGTGGTCGCACTGGTACTGTTAAGCCCCGAAGTTTTGTTGCCGGCAATCGTAGAACCGATGATGGTCAATGTTGCTGGATCAGCGATTGAAATGCCCCCATCGGTTGCTGCTGACCCTTTATTATTATCTGAGATGTAGGCACAGTCAACAATGGTCTTTCCCCCTTTAGCGACAATTCCTGTTAAGGCATTTTGCCAAACCTTGGACCGATTGGCAACCACAACCTGGCCGCCAAGCACCGAAATGCCTGAGCTAAGGGGGTTAGTGATTTCGCTTGAATCAGTCAGCGTAACTGCTGAGGTCCCAGCAACCAAAAGCCCAGAGCCATTGTTCAACGTACTCCCGAAAGTATTGCCAACATTCCCCACTTTGGTCTGGCTAATCACGGCCTGGCCATCTTGCACGTAGATTCCCGCAACCGTCGAAATAAAATTCTTTGCAATGGCATCAGACCTTGCATTGGTGATTTGGCTATTCTCAAGGCGAACTTGGCCCTTGTTTATGATGACATCTCCTTGGGCAACTTTTGTCTTTAAAGAGTCTTCGGGGATAGAAATGGAGGACGGTGCGCCCCCGTTGCGAACCTTAACATAGCCCAAGTTGCCCGTTCCGCCATCAAAGACTAGCCCAGCCCAAATTGTGCCTGAAAGAGCAGCATCAAACGTAATGGGTTTGGTTGGGGAACCAATGGCTTCCAGGTTTCCTTTGACATTAAACTCCGTGTTGCTCGCCTCAGCTAGGATTTGCACCCCCGGCTCAATAAGCAACTTCTTGCCTTTAGGCACATTAAAACCACTTTTGATAAGGTAGCCTTGTGAGCCTTGCTGGGGCCGTAAGGTTGAACTGTTCGGGCCACCCAAAGCAATGAGGCTAGTGAGGCCGCGCGGATCTGCTGCGTATGCCAGGTTGTTCCCCGTAAGCGTAAAATTGCTGGTCCCCGTGATGAAGATGGGATAATCTACCTCTTGAGAATCGAAATTCTTGATGAATTTTGTCTCACTGATAACAAAATTGCTATTGAGGGCATAAATGCCATAATCTGGCACTCTTGAGACTACCAAATTAGGGCCCTTCACTGAGGTAGAAACGATCTGACTTTGTTCAATCCGAACTTCGCCCTTTTGAACGTTATTGATCAAAATCCCAGTTCCAGGAGTCTTCTGATCTAAGGTTTCAGCACCATTCCGAAACCCACTATTCCGTACAATAACGTTCCGCAGAAGGCCTGTTCCACCTTCAAAGACAATTCCGCTCCATTGGGTAGAGCCAGAATCTTTCTGGGAAGTAAAGATCACGGGGTCAGTAGCTGTGCCAAGGGCCACCAAGCGCCCTTCCACTTGCAATTTGGCTCCTAGATTGTTTGGAGGTGTGGTGTCAGGGATACCTTTGATAATTGCTCCCGCTTCAATGGTAAGGGTTGCGCCCTTTTGAACGATGGTCGCTTTATCTTTATCCCCAGCCTTAGTTTCCTTATTGAGAAAGTAGGTCGTTCCTTTAACCCAAGTAGTATCTTTAGTAATATCGGCGGTAATGGTTTCTTCAGCTTGCAAGACTGTAGCTGCGACCTGGCGCTGCATTTGCAACCCAAAGAAAATGCCTAAAACGATGGCCGTTAGCCCCAGCGATAGACTAAAGGGACGAAAGAGATTCCGAGTGAGCGCTTGCATAATGTGTTCTCCTTTGCATAGATAAAAACAATAGATTACAGTTTGGGCTTTTTACAACCCAGTTAAGAAATTCTGCCCCAATTGAAGATCTTTCCTTTTAATAAAATATAGCAGAATGCCAAAGGTTTGTCAAAAGTTAAAAGGCTGATTCTAACGATAGTCAATAATAACTTCCACTTTATTGTGCCTTTTTCATTCCTTTCGCTCTATCTACTATGAAACTCCTCTTTTCAGAGTTGGAATCAACGGCTTTAGCCGTTGCCTAGGTCAGCCAGCGGTTTCCAAGGTGAAAGGGTTTCATTTCTATATGAAACCCCTCTTTTCAGAGTTGGAATCAACGGCTTTAGCCGTTGCCTAGGTCAGCCAGCGGTTTCCAAGGTGATAAGGGTTTCATTTCCATAGAAATAGGTTTGCCCAAAAAAGATTGCCCTAAGTGGAAGCGCGGCCAGAGACCTCGGCGAAGGGGTGGGAGTGCGTTCCATGCTGGCAATTGTGGTATAATATCGTTTGGCTTTAAACAGAGAGAAGAAGACCATTCTCTTCGTGTAAAGTTATTCTGTACCTTCTAAGTAAGCAATGGTTATTCTATCGTGACAATCGTCATTGTTGGCGGTGGCGCAATTGGGCTTCTCGTAGCTGGCCGTCTCGCCCAGGCTTCACAGCCTGTAGCCTTGTTGGTGCGCCCAAAGACAAGCGCCGCTTTGAAAACCCAACCGTTAGCTATTAAGCAAGCAGGGCAAACCCAAAAAATCAGCAACCTTCTTGCCAAAACAGAAATTACGGAACTTCCGCTTGCCTATCAACATCCGCAACTCGCAATTTTGTGTGTTAAGGGTTATGCTACAAGTGAAGCCTTACCGACACTTCTTTCCTTACAACCCAAAACCATCCTGACCCTTCAAAATGGTCTTGGTCACGAAGAGACCTTGGCGAATGCGCTGGGAAAAGAGAAGATCATCGCTGGGGTTATCACCAGTTCTGTAGATATAGAGTCGGCAACCAGCATTACCGTTACAAAAGTTGGGGGAATTGGTCTGGCACGCCTGAGTGATTCGTTAAATATAGCGCCGACAGCAGCGCTTCTGCGATCTGGAGCGTTTAGAATAACAGAATATGCAGATTATCGCGCCTTAAAGTGGTCAAAAGTCCTCCTTAATATGCTGGGAAATGCTACAGCAGCGCTTCTTGATTTACCAGTTGACGCTATTTATGCCGATCAACGCCTGGTAGAGCTTGAACAGCGAGCTTTTCAAGAAGCACTTGCGGTTATGAAGACGCTGCATATTCGCCCCGTGAATCTACCAGGTTATCCCGTAATTCCTCTTGCTTTTCTTATGCAAAAGTTTCCAACGAAAGGAGTAGCTTGGGTGCTGCGGGGGTTTGCGGCACGGGGGCGAGGCGGCAAAATTCCATCGCTTCAGCAAGATTTCCAACAAGGCAAAGCTCATTCTGAAGGAGCGTATTTGTATGGAGCGATTGCCCAAGCCGCCGAACAAGTTGGTTTAGTCGCGCCAGTCAATAAAGCATTATGGCAAATGTTAGATAATCTTGTAACTGGCAACATGGCTAAAGATGCGTTTCGGCATAAGCCAGATCAATTGCTTGATTTTATTGCGAATTCTCAATGTTAAGACCAAAAATAAGTTTTTTACTCTCTTTGAAAAGAAGTGATATAAGATGATAATAGGCGAAACAATCATCTTTATTGGATTAGCATATCTGCTTGGCTCAATTCCCTTTAGCTTTTTGGTTGCTCGCAGCTATGGAGTTGATCTGCGGAAAGTTGGTAGTGGCAACATTGGGGCCGCGAATGTTGGGCGAGCGTGTGGCCGGAACGCCTTTCTGCTGGCTACATTTTTAGATATGCTTAAAGGCGCATTTTTCACCGCGATAGCGCTGTATAATGGGGGACTTCCCGCACTTTCGGTGGTTTTGATCGGTGGGGGCGCGATTTTGGGGCATACATTTCCTCTTTTTCTAGGTTTTCGCGGCGGAAAAGCTGTTTCAACAAGTGGGGGTGTACTGCTGGCGATCTTTCCCCTAGCAATGCTGCTTGGGGTTCTTGTTTGGCTTGGTGCTTTCGCTGTTACCAGAATTTCATCCGTTGGCTCGCTGGCAGCTACGCTTTCAGTGCTGCTAACCGCTTTAATAAGTCTGGCTTTAGGGAAGCTTGATCTGATTTATACTCTATTTATCTGCGTGGTTGCAGCTTTAGTCTTCTTTTTACACCGTTCTAATATTCAGCGCTTGCTCAAGGGCACTGAAAATCGGTTTCAAAAATTGAACTAACGCTGTTTTAGGTGTTTTTAGATAGAAAGGTAATCTACAAAAATGGAAGAAATGACGATTGATCTTCGTCCCTTTTTTGAAACTCCTTTTCGTTGGTGGCGGTTGATTTTGGTTTGCACACTTGTCCCGACCATCTTTACTGCGACTGCAAGTACCCCGGTTCTCACGCCAAATACGTTTGAAGCTCGCGCCGGAGTAGCTGTTCTGCGCTCCCGCACGCAAGTTGACTTTGAATCTGCGGCCAAAACGCTTACGGATGATCAATTTCAAAAAACAGCCGAAGGAGTGGCCAAAACGGCTACCGATTCGCGGCAACTAACATTGGCCGCTTTAGTCAAGAATGGAGCTATTGCCGAGCGTGTCCTCAAGCAATTAGAGCAGGAACTGGCGGAAAAGGGAGGAAAGAAAATTCAACCTGGCGATCTGATGAATCTGGTCAGTGGTGAACTTATCCAGGATCAGAAGCAGGCAAAGGGGGATTTAGTTGAGGTCGTCGTCAGTCATCTTGACCCCGTTAAAGCGGCGCTGATCGCCAATGCTTGGGCTAAAGAGTACGAGAAGCTGGTCAATGAGATTTATGGTAGCCCCCAAAGAGCCGAAACGCAGGCCAATGTCAAGCTGACTAAGCAGGAATATGAAGCGGCTCAACAGAAATTGAGCCAGTTTATCGCTGAAAGTCGCATTGAACAGTCCAAGCGCCAGGTCGAAGATAAGACTAAGATTCTAGCGGGCTTACAGGATATGCGCCAGCGGATTATCTCTAATACGCTAGGGTTGGAAGTTTCGTCGAGTAGTCAACTCTACGCAGCCTACTTGCAAGCCCAGGCTGATAATCGGATTTTAGCCTTCAATAAAGAGCAGGAGCGGAAACGTTTGCTTGTTTCAGCCTACATTGATGCCCAAACTGAAGGGCAAGTAAGCGTCTTTGCCAAACAAGCAAAGGAGCGCCAGCGGGTTTTGGATGATGCGTATCTTGCCCAAGCGAAGGTTGATAGCTTTTTGCGCCGCGCTCGTACTCTCCGCGACCAAGCTCGGCAAGGGGGCGATGCTGGTTCAACAAGTGTTGCTTTGCTTTTGCTAAAGGCTGAAATTGCTGGGGGGTTCCAGCCCAGTCAGCCAAGTACGCCTAGTCAACCGTCTGTAAATATCAATCCTCAGAAATCCCAGACCGAAAGCGATCCAAAAGCTGCTAAACCGCAAGGTTCGTTAGATAATCTGGTCATTTTGAATAATCTTACTACGCCAAACAGCCCACAAGCGCAGAGTAATCTCAGCCTTAACATTGATAAAATTGATACACTTGTCCCCGCCAACCTAACGCAAGATACAGAAGCCTTAGTTGTTGCGCTGGATAATCAACAAAATGAGCTTAAAGCAACCATAGAGCGCCAAGCGCAACTTTTGCTAAGTGATACAGGCTTAAATCTTGCCCAGCCCATTACTGATACGGCCCTCATGCAACAAATTAAGCAGAAGTATCCACAGCTTTTTGAGCCAGGAGAATTGGGGAAATTGAGCGAAGCCGTCACTTCAGATAACTCCCTAAATCGTAGTGCGCTGGCGGTAGCCGAAGACTTGTTGCAACTCAAGAATAAAGAGAAGATCTTAGATTTTTACGCGGCAGATACGGCCCTTAATCGTTACATCAATGACCTAGAGAAAGAGACGCGCATTCTTGAATCGAAAGTAGAGGAAGAGAGGTCCAAGAAAAAGGATTTGGAACGGGCCCGTGACCTTGCCTTCGAGACCTTTTCGACCTTAGCGCGAAAGGAAGCGGAGTTCCGAGTCGCCGCCGAGTTGCCAGGCACAGAAGTTCGCTTTGCTTCTTCAGCCACAGTTCCGACTCTACCTTCCCAAAAGGCCGTTACACGCAAACAACTCAATTTGGGCTTGTCGGCGTTCATGGGTTTCCTTTTTGGGGTGATCTTTGCCTTCATGTTGGAATACTTAGGGTCAACGGTTACGATCCCGCAAGTCCTTTGGGGTAAACCCGCTGCTCCCTGGAATCGGGTTTTTCGCTGGCTAACCAAGCGGTCTAAGCTTCCACGGGAGCGCTTAGAAGAATTAGCTCACCCTGAAGAGAAGCCACCTGAGCCAAACGAAGGAATTTCGTGACCAACCCCGTTTGGCAACGGTTCCTTACCCCCTTACGCTGCTTAGGAAGTGGCGGATTGCTCGGCTACCTTATCTGGCAAGCGAACCCGCTCCAGATCTGGGCAGCTTGGCAATCCGCTCACCTTCAATGGCTTGGATTAGCCCTTCTTGTGCAATTCGTTGGCATTGGGGTAAGTAGCGCTAAATGGAATTACCTTCTCGCGCTTCGCGGGCAAAAGCAACCTTACTTCTGGCTCTTAGGGGTTTACTTGGTAGGGCAATTTGCAAACAATTTTCTCCCCACAACCGTCGGGGGAGATGCAGTACGGGCTGTACAACTAGGGCGAAAGATAGGGAGCTTTAGTCAGGCAAGTGCCTCGATCTTCATTGAACGTTTAACGGGTTTTCTGGCTCTTAGCTTGATTGCAAACCTTGCCCTTGCCTTAACCTACTTTGGCCCCAGCAGTGACAAACTTGCGACCAGCCCGGCCCTTCAAATCATTACAATGGGGTTTACCCTTCTGGCGATTGTTGTGGCGGGAGCTTCCCTCAGCGCAGCTTGGATAGAGCAACGGTTTGGGCAATTTTTACCAGTAGTGCTTCGCCACCGTGTTCAAAGCCTTGCCCAAGCTCTTACAGCTTACTTTCCACAAGGGAGATCGCTCCTTCTAACAATGACGGTCTCCCTTTTCTTTCAATTGATCTGGGTCGGGGTGCATGTTGCTTGTAGTTTGGCCCTTAATGTGCAAGCTCCGCTTCTCCTTTATGCTCTAATGTCCTCTCTCACAGATATTGTAGGGCTTGCGCCGATCTTTCTGAACAATTTGGGGGCGCGGGAGATGATCTTTACGCTCTACCTTTCACAGATCGGTATTCCTCCTGCCACTGCTTTAGCCCTTTCCTTTCTTGTCTTCACGATCCGCCTCGTAGCAAGTACATTAGGCGGAGGCGTAATTCTTTTTGGCGGCGCAGACCTTCGTACCTTATCTGCTAAACCTTCAGAATCTTCTTCGCTAAGTTCTAACTAACTTCTGTGTTTTCTTCTCGCTTTTTCTCCCAGCCAAAGACTCTTTCAATCCTCTTCTTTTTGCTTGCCCTTATTCCCCGCACCCTTGCCTTGGGAAGGTTTGATACGGTAGACGAAGCTTATCATTGGTTTGAACGGGCCGAACAATTCCTGCGCTTCTTTCAGCGTGGGGATTATGCAAGCACGAACCTTATCGGGCATCCTGGTGTAACGACGATGTGGTTGGGGGCAGCGGGAGTTTTAGCGCATAAACTACTTGCCAGTTGGGGAGGACTAAATCTCAATGACCACGACCTTCATCGGATCCTCTTACGCCTACCTGTAGCTTTCGTCAATTCCCTTGCACCTGCGCTGGCTTATCCGCTTCTTCAGCGCATCTTCGCCAAGAGGGTAGCTTTTCTGGCGATTCTCTTTTGGGCAACTGATCCCTTCTTAATCGCCCATGGCCAACTTCTGCACCTTGACGCGCTTCTTACCTCTTTTCTAACCCTTTCCCTTCTTACAGCAATAATTGCGTTCGGCGATGATCTTCTTCACTGGAAATACCTTCTCCTCTCAGGAATCGCGGGAGGTTTAGCTTTTCTTACCAAATCTCCTTCTATCATCCTTTTGCCAATGCTAGGGTTTTTGGCTTTAGAAAGAAGCAGAAGATCAGCTTCCCTTCTGCAAAGTAGCTTTGCACTTTTAACTTGGGGGGGAATAGGAGCGGGAGTATGGATTGCGCTTTGGCCCGCCGCTTGGGTAAATTTGCTAGGGACAATTCAAAGAGTATTCATTCAAGTAAGTTATGATGGGGGATCACCTCACGGCTGGGGAAACTTCTTTTTGGGGAAAGCTGTCGAAGACCCAGGGCCCTTCTTTTATCCCTTTGCCATCCTCTTTCGCCTGACTCCTTGGGCAACCTTTGGCCTTATGGCCCTTGCTTTTATGCTTCTTCGCCGAGTTCGCTCTTTTCAACAGAGAAGGGAATTAAAGCTCCTGCTAATCTTTACCCTCCTCTTCACGATGATGATGACCTTCCCGCCCAAGAAGTTTGACCGTTACATCTTGCCTATTTTTCCCGCTCTCAATATTGCGGCGGCAATTGGAATTAGCTGGCTTTTTGATCACCTTAGACAAAAATGGCATTTTCAAATCACCGACATGCTACCCGTCTCGATTCCTACTCGGCCCCTGCGCCCCTTTGTACCTTCTCCTCCTGCGTCCCTTCTCCCTCGCTTTTCCCTCCCTCTGATAATCCTGTTGCTTGCAAATGTTGCTTGGTATCACCCTTACGAATTAGCCTATTACAATCCTCTCCTTGGGGGAGGAAAAGTAGCCTCAAAAATCCTCCCTATTGGGTGGGGGGAAGGTTTAGAGCAGGCAGGAGCTTATATCAAAGCGCAGCCTAATGGTTGCGAACGGCCCGTAGCGGTTTGGTTCTGGCCGATGATGCCGCCCTACCTTTGCTCGCCCGCAGTACGCATGAATTGGGCCTTAGAACAAGGGAAAGTAGATTATGCGATCTTATACCTTGACCAAATTCAGCGCAATGATCTGCCTGAAGTAACCAACTTTCTTCAAAAGAATTTCCAACCTGTGCAGACCGTGCAAATCCAGGGGATAGATTACGCTTTCGTTTACAGCCTCCCGCAACCCGTTGCCCATCCCCTCAATGTGGTTTTTGGGGAAGGAATTTCGCTCAAGGGCTACACGCTTGATACTTCTAAAGGAGCAGAAAAAGGTGTTTTGACGCTAACAGTGCAATGGCAAGTGCAAAAACATCTCTCAGAACCTGTCTCCCTCTTTGTTCATCTGCTAGATGCAAAAGGGAACCTTTTAAGCCAAATAGATACGCTCCCTGGCGGGCCTCGTACCCCTTCAGACCTTTGGCAGCCACAACAGTTTATAACTTGGATCCATCCCATCCCTTTGCAAAAGGCTATCGCTTCTGGAAACTATTGGTTGGCTTTAGGTTTATATCACCCCAAAACAGGCGAACGCTTGCCTCTGAAGACTTTGCCGCCCCCAAATGCACCCCCCGATGGCCCAAATAGCTTGCTGTTACCCTTTACGTTTCCAAGTAAATAAGGCTTCTCTAAGCCAGAAAGCTAGATTTTGTAAAATGTGGTATACTACTTTACGGAGTGTACTCGCAGGAACCGTCGCTGGTTAGAAGCACGGGGTGCTTTCTAGCTAGAGGAACTTCCCGACTCCTCGCCTGCTAAAAACGCCAGTTTTTGGCAGAAGGCCACCCCGCGAAACAGGAAGCGGGGGCATCCATCGCGTAAGGGATGGATGACGTAAGCGGCAACAGAAAGCAGTCCCGCCCTTGCAAGAGGGTCAGGGGTGAAAGGGTGCGGTAAAAGCGCACCAGCATCGGCAGTAATGTCGGTGGCTAGGCGACTGCGCTGGCTAGGGGAGCAAGGTGTGTGGGGCAGGCTCATCGGTGGGAGCCGCAAGGCGTTTGAACCACCCCGTTTGCTCACATCGCAGCCGCAACGGTGAAGCTAAGTAACCCTTAGCAAGCTAGGCGCGGCCTCTGCTTGGCAGAGAGAGAGATGACGGTGCAAGACAGAATCGGGGGTATGACCTCTGAGTACGCTCCCTCTTGACAAAGGTTGGCTCTTTTGCTATTATAATTGCCCAAATTAACGCCCGTATAATGAAGAAAGCATTGCCGCTATGGAATATCGCCTTTTGGTTGTGGATGAGGAACCTGCGGTCCGCAGCAGGTATGCTGAAACCTTAATTGCGGTCCCGCCTGCCCCCGATGTGGCTTACACCATTGTAACGGTGGGGTCAGTAGCTGCGGCCCAACTCCAGGCTACGCGCCAGCGGTTTGACCTGATGATTGCTTCCCTCAATCTCAGTGGGGGAGGAGTTGAGTTATCCTATCGTTTGAAGGACCTTTACCCAGGGTTACGGCTCCTGCTCCTGCGTGACCAAAATACTAATGCGGCCCAACTCAAGTTGGCCGCGAAGCTTGGGGCCCGCGTCATTGAACGGTCTGTGGAAGGGGAACACCTCCGAACGGTTGTCGCCGATCTACTGGGTTTAGCACCAGCGGCCCGTTCGACCTCCCTTCAGCCTCCCCCGTCCATGAAACAAGCCCTTCAGCCTCCCCCACCGCCGCCGCCCGTGCGGAAGGTGCAGGCCCCGCCGCCCGCGCAGCCACCCATGCGGAGCTTGCCCGCTGCACCTTCACCTGCGAAACCACCTTCCACACCAAACTATGGTGCAGAACGCAATGTCAGTCGCCCCATAACTATCGCTCCTCCGCAAGTCATTCTTTCCCCAAGCCAAATTGAAGCTTTGCGAAATGACTTAGCTGAACTTGGGCGACAGAAGGGTGTGCGCTTTGCGATTTTAGCCGACCTTAATGGCCAAAGTATCATTCACTGGGATGGGATGGGGAATGTTGATATTCATGCCGTGGCTGCTTTAGCTGCGGGTGATTTGGTGGCGACGTTGGAGATCGGGCAGATGATGGGGTCGCAACGCGGATGCAACTTGATTGTCCAGGAGCATGAAGGTCAATCGGTTTTGGTAAGTCGGGTGGGGGTTGAGATGCTTTTGCTTCTGGCTACCGACCAAGAAGTTTCGCTCGGTTGGTCCCGGCTGGCCGTGCGCCGCACCGCCGACCATATCGCAGGCGTGATTGGGGTTCTCGCAGCCTGACAAAATCTTCTCAAGTCCGTTCCAGACCTTTGCGATCTCTAAGGCCGCAAAGGTCTGGGATAATTAAGGGCAACCATTTCTTCTTCTTCTGCGATCTCTAAGGCCGCAAAGGTCTGGGATAATTAAGGGCAACCATTTCTTTTTCTTCGCAGCTTGTGGAGCCTTCTTAGGCTAGAATCCAGAGGTTCACCGATGATCTTCATCAACCCCAAAATGGACTTAGCGTTCAAGAAAATCTTTGGCTCCCCCCAGAGCAAAGAGATTCTGATTAGCTTTCTCGATGCCCTCATTTACGGGGGCCAACCTACCATTGAAGACTTAGAAATCCTCGACCCCTTCCAATTGCCCAAGGCTTTTGGGCTTAAAGAGACTTATCTCGATGTCAAAGCCCGTTTGAACAACGGGGTCTTCGTGATTATTGAGATGCAAGTCCTCAACTTGAACACTTTTGAGAAGCGAGTCCCGTATAATGCGGCTAAAAGCTATGCCTTGCAACTGGGAGTGGGGCAGAGTTATAGTATCCTTTACCCCGTGATCGCCTTGACCATCACCGATTTCGTGCTATTTCCCGACATAGCCAGCCCTGTGACGAGCTTCATCTTCAAGGAACGGACATTGAATCTACCCTACACCCACAACGACATTGAACTGGTCTTTGCGGAGTTACCGAAATTCCAACGGTTGCCTGAAGAAGTAGAAACGCTGACAGAGCAATGGTTAGCTTTCTTGAAGTATGCACGGGACCTGCATGAAATCCCGCCAACGATGGCCGGGGTGGGAGCTTTGTGCCAGGCCTTTGAACTGGCCAATCAAGCGACCTTGAACGCGGAAGAGTTAGATAAGCTGGAGAAAAGTGAAGCCTTTGTGGCCGACACCTTCAGGACAATGGAACAAGAACGGGCGGAAGGTCGCCAGGAAGGTCACCAGGAAGGTTTGGTGCAAGGATTGGAACAAGGCTTGACCCAAGGATTGGAACAAGGCTTGACCCAAGGATTGGAACAAGGCTTGACCCAAGGATTGAAACAAGGCTTGACCCAGGGCATCGAGAAGGGCAAGCGAGAGCAGGCTCTTGCCACTGCCCGTTCCCTGTTGAAGCTGTTAGCGATTGAGGATGTTAGCCGCGTGACGGGTTTAAGTATTGCTGAAATTCAGGCTTTACAGACGGAGGTTAGCGCATGATCTTCATCAACCCCAAAATGGACTTAGCGTTCAAGAAAATCTTTGGCTCCCCCCAGAGCAAAGAGATTCTGATCAGCTTTCTTGATGCCCTCATTTACGGGGGCCAACCTACCATTGAAGACTTAGAAATCCTCGACCCCTTCCAATTGCCCAAGGCTTTTGGGCTTAAAGAGACTTATCTCGATGTCAAAGCCCGTTTGAACAACGGGGTCTTCGTGATTATTGAGATGCAAGTCCTCAACTTGAACACTTTTGAGAAGCGAGTCCCGTATAATGCGGCTAAAAGCTATGCCTTGCAACTGGGAGTGGGGCAGAGTTATAGTATCCTTTACCCCGTGATCGCCTTGACCATCACCGATTTCGTGCTATTTCCCGACATAGCCAGCCCTGTGACGAGCTTCATCTTCAAGGAACGGACATTGAATCTACCCTACACCCACAACGACATTGAACTGGTCTTTGCGGAGTTACCGAAATTCCAACGGTTGCCTGAAGAAGTAGAAACGCTGACAGAGCAATGGTTAGCTTTCTTGAAGTATGCACGGGACCTGCATGAAATCCCGCCAACGATGGCCGGGGTGGGAGCTTTGTGCCAGGCCTTTGAACTGGCCAATCAAGCGACCTTGAACGCGGAAGAGTTAGATAAGCTGGAGAAAAGTGAAGCCTTTGTGGCGGACACCTTCAGGACAATGGAACAAGAACGGGCGGAAGGTCGCCAGGAAGGTCGCCAGGAAGGTCGCCAGGAAGGTCAGAAAGAAGGGAAACTAGAAACCGCACGGAAGATGTTGGCAAAGGGTTACACCATTGCCGATATTGCCGACCTGACGGGGCTCGATGTGGCCGAGATTAGTGCTTTGGCCTAGCCAGCGAATTTCTTTAGAAAGGTAGACCTGTGCGATAATTTAGCAAGAATCGTATCTTTTGAAAAATAGAGGAGTTTTACACTTTGCCCACAGTTCTACGGCTTGGTCCCTATCGTTTCTTCTTCTATGCTGGAGACCGAAATGAGCCACCCCATATCCACGTTGAAAGGGATGCCAACCTCGCCAAATTCTGGCTTGAACCATTGAGAATTGCCAGAGTTAGAGGTTTTAATCGAAAGGAAATCGACCAAATCCAAAATTTGGTTGAAGCCCAAGAAGCATATTTGTTAAGGAGATGGTATGAATTCTTCCAACACTGATTTACAGGCCGCACGAGCGCAACATGTCAGCATTTCAGAAGATAGTCTGAGTGTTGATCTTGTTGATGGCCGGACAATCATTGTCCCACTTGGCTTTTATCCCCGTCTTTTGCAGGGAACAGCCTCTGAGCGCAAGCATTGGCGACTGATTGGGCAAGGCGACGGGATTCATTGGCCCGATTTGGATGAGGATATTAGCGTTATAAACCTTTTGTTAGGGCAACCATCGAGCGAAAGTCAGGCTTCGTTCAAGCAATGGCAAGAAACACGGACTAAAGTCGCTGAAAAAATGCCTTTAGTTTGATTCTAGGAAGCCTGCGGATCATTAGCGTACCGCTGATTTGGTTTCCGCTCTTACACGCAGCCCAGCCTGAACAGCGCGAGAAATACGAAATTGGGGGGGGCGGCATTAGCCTTCATTGGCCCGAAATAGATGAGGACTTGGCGGTAGCAAACTTATTAAGCGGTGCAGATCAACAAGCGGCCTAAAAAAGCCCGCGAAGGTCTGAAAAATGAGCAAGTTCTTGCTTAACAAATCTCCGTTCAAGGGAATCCAGCGATGAAATTAGCGGATATTGTAAGGGGCCTTCGCATAGACCCTCGGAAGTTGACCCACTACGCCTTAAACCCCGATTCACCAGGTGGTGGGCCAAAAGCCTTTCTCTTTGAACAATGCCAGCTTTATTCGATTTGATTGAGTTGATAGAAGACCTACCAGATCACAAACTAGCTGCTGGGGCCCGAGGCACAATTGTTGAGTGCTATACGGATAAAGACTACGAGGTTGAATTCACAAATGCCGAGGGTGAAACGCTGGCCTTTTTTGCCCTGCGCTCTGACAAGTTTGTGATTGTTTGGGAAGCTGCGACCAAAAAGTGGATTCCTTATGCTGACCGAATCGCAAGCATCGTCGCCAAATTGCCCGAGCAGGCCAAACAAGAAATCTTTGAGGTGGTGCGGCGAATCTACCTTCAGCAGCAGCAGGGCGTGGAAGCATGAAACCTTATTAAAATATACTCTCTCGTAAATTCAAAAGTTGTAAAGGTCTGAGTTAGAGGCAGCAATTATGCCAACTGTCTTGCGCGTAGGTCGTTATAGATTCTTGTTTTTCAGCAACGAGGGCCAGGAACCACCTCACATTCATGTTAAAGCTGAAAGTAAGCAAGCAAAATTCTGGCTCGATTCAATTGAGTTGGCGGCGAATTATGGCTTTAAGGCCCACGAATTGAATGAAATTAAACGAATTGTCCGTGAACATCAGATAGAAATGGTGGAGGCATGGTATGAGTATTTTGGTTAGAACCCCAGCGAAAACCCGTCGAGCTTATCTCCCGACCACTGCGCTGGCTGAAGCTGTTAAATTTGCTGATGAAATGCTGCACGTCTTTCTGACAGATGGGCGGATCATTAGCGTACCGCTGATTTGGTTTCCGCTCTTACACGCAGCCCAGCCTGAACAGCGCGAGAAATACGAAATTGGGGGGGGCGGCATTAGCCTTCACTGGCCCGAAATAGATGAGGACTTGGCGGTAGCAAACTTATTAAGCGGTGCAGATCAACAAGCAGCCTAAAAAAGCCCGCGCCGCTTGCCTGCTTGATTTGCCCCACCGCCTTGCCGTGATCTAAAAAACTTCCTGGGAAAGGCCTGCCAGGTTCTGCGAAGCAGCATCGGGCAGGTTTTTTGGTCTCCAAAACTGCCCCAAAATCCCTCAAAAATTGCCCCAAAAAGACAGAAAAAATCTGGACAGTTTGGGTACTAATTAAATAGGACTAAAAATTTGGCATTTTTACCAAAAAGCGCCCTTGTAATTTGCTAAAAATTAGGTTATAATTGCTAGTTACCTCCATAGTATTACAAGGTGGAATAAGCAAGCGAAAAGTTGTCGAAGTCGGCGGCGAGACCTAACTGGTCTCAAGGAAGTTCTGAAAGGAGTCTTGGAGTAAACTACCCAACCAAAAAGGGCCGTGCTGATTGAGATTGCCGAAACCAGCGTATCAAAACCAACGATTACCGAACTCTCATTAGTTTAAGGAGACCCGATCATGGAAACCCGTTCACCCATCCGCAGTCCGTTCGTTCGTGCTTGGATTCCGACTATCGTCAACGTTACCTTCACGCTGTTCGTAGCTTTAGGGCTGCTCACGGCCCAGCAGAGCGGCGCATGGCCGCTTCTGCAAACTGGGACTTCTCTCAACTCGATTCCGTATCAAGGTCGCCTCGCCGATGCCAGTGGGAATAATCTCGCGGGTACTTATCCCATGGTTTTCAGCCTCTACGAAGCCCCGACGAATGGCACTCCCCTTTGGACAGAGCAATGGCCCAGTGTGCAAGTTAGCGATGGGCTTTTCAATGTAATGTTGGGAAGCATCGCCGCCATTCCCCAAAGCGTCTTTGTCAACAAAAGCACCCTTTACCTGGGAATAAGGATTGGCTCTGATGCTGAAATGACCCCACGGGTGCAATTGGGAACCGTACCTTTCGCCGTGCAAGCTTTGACCGTCCCCGATAGCAGTATCTCCACCGCAAAGCTGGCCGATAGCGCCGTAACTACAGCTAAGGTTTTAGACGGAGCCATAACTTCCAGGAAGTTGAAGCAAACCTTTGGTGCAAATTTTGGCTATCCTCCTTACTGCTGCTTAAAATTGACGAGTACAAAGAAGGAAATTCCTGGAACCAAAACCACGTTTTCCGTTGATGTACCTTCAACTGTATTGATTAATGCTATGTTTGATTTTGTGGCAAGGACAAATACTACAACGGGAGAAGGTGTAGGACAAATTCTGGTAGATGGTGTAGAAGTTGGCTATGGGGCTGTTTTTGCGGCAACATCCTCAACAGTCTTTGGAAGAGCTACTGTTGCAGCCATGGCTTTAGTGGACTTGAGTCCAGGTACTCATACAATAAGTTTAGAGGCCTGGGAAGAATATTTTGGCACAACAGGTTTTCAGGTTTGGCACCAAACAGGCTATAACTACATCGTGTTTGCACGCTAATGATCAGACAAAGTGTTCGCTTTCTTATTAGTTTAAGGAGACCCGATCATGGAAACCCGTTCACCCATCCGCAGTCAGTTCGTTCGTACTTGGTTGCCAAATCCAGGCAGCATTTTGTTCACCCTGTTCATATTCTTCGGCTTTCTGACGGCTCAAAACAGCGGCGCATGGCCGCTTCAGCAAACTGGGACTTCTCTCAACTCGGTTCCGTATCAAGGTCGCCTCGCCGATGCCAGTGGGAATAATCTCACGGGTACTTTTTCCATGGTTTTCAGCCTCTACGAAGCTGCAACGTATGGCCCTCCCCTTTGGACAGAGCAATGGCCCAGTGTGCAAGTTAGCGATGGGCTTTTCAATGTAATGTTGGGAAGCATAGCCGCCATCCCCCAAAGCGTCTTTGTCAACAAAAGCACCCTTTACCTTGGAATAAGGATTGGCTCTGATGCAGAAATGACCCCACGGGTGCAATTGGGAACCGTACCTTTTGCCGTGCAAGCCTTGACCGTCCCCGATAGCAGTATCTCCACCGCAAAGCTGGCCGATAGCGCCGTAACTACAGCTAAGGTTGAAGATGGAGCTATAACTTCTAGGAAGTTGAAGCCTATCATTGGTGCTAATTTTGGCTATGAAAATTACTGCTGCTTAAAATTGACGAGTACATATCAGAAACTTGGTGGAACCACTACCTGGTTTTACGTTGATGTGCCTTCATCTGTGTTGATTAACGCTAAGTTTGATCTTGTGGCTTGGACAGATCCTGGAAATTGGGGACCGGGACAGGGAGGTGTAGGAGAAATTCTGGTAGATGATAAAACAGTTGGCAGTGAGGCTGTTTTTGGGGCGGTAAAACCCTATGCAAGAGGTACTGTTGCAGCCATGGCTTTAGTGGACTTGAGTCCAGGTAATCACACAATAAGTTTAAGGGCCCGTCAAGAATATTATGATAGAGCAGGGGGTTTTGAGGTTTTTCACAAAACAGGCTATAACTACATCGTGTTTGCACGCTGAGGAGCATGATTCTTGAGAGCCTCTATAAGGGATTAATAATGAAAACTAAGCGAACCAAGCAATTTGGTAATTTAGTTGTGTGGTTGGGGGTGTTAATGGGGATAATGGGGCTGTTGCTTACCGAAGAATCGCACAGCCAGGGCAGCGTCACCCCGACTCCCAGCAGCGCAAAAATTACTTTCCGCAGCGGGATTTTTGCGAACGGAAGTGGCGGAAAAGCCATTTCCTCGGCAAATTATTTGTTACGGAGCAGCGTCAGTGAGCCAGGCTTACCCAATAATGTGGTAACGTTGGCAAGTACAACGTACAAGCAGCGGCCTGGCTTCTTGGCCCTCTTCCCAACTAAAATCCCAACGGCTACCCCAACTAAGACCAACACGCCCACGGCGACTAAGACCAATACGCCTACTAATACACCGACTAAGACTAATACGCCTACTAATACACCGACTAAGACCAATACGCCTACTTATACTTTCACGCCCATCCCAACCAATACACCGACGGTCATACTAACAGACACGCCTACTAATACACCGACGGTCATATCAACAGACACGCCTACTAATACACCAACTGATACTTTCCCACCGATTGCTACTCCCACCGAAACCCCAACGCCGATGGATACTTCCACGCCCATTACTCTCACTGCGCCCATTACTCTCAACGAAGGTGGGAAATTGCAGAGTCCTGATGGCACAGTTACCATCACTTTTCCCCCCCATGCGTTGAATACGGTTCCCAGCGATCCCTTCACGCTGCAATACATTGAATATCCAAAAGGACTTTGCCCCGCAGGGAAGACAAGTAAAGTTCTAAAATGCTTCTCCCTCGAATTGTTAGATGGAACTGGCTCGTCTTTCAGTACTGGAAGTTTTGTGAAAAAGCCTTCTATCCGCATTGACTACACGCATGAGGAGCTAACCGCAGCGGGAGTC
>Ga0316612_1000223_pt1 | contig 20689 bp, 18 predicted proteins | sample MIS2016226_MG_FD_207676 | JGI IMG/M metagenome (GOLD analysis project Ga0316612, IMG submission 207676) | Microbial mat bacterial communities from Middle Island sinkhole, Lake Huron, Michigan, United States - MIS.2016.226 | ecosystem: Environmental > Aquatic > Freshwater > Lake > Sediment... | reverse complement strand
TTTTTTTGCGTATCGAATTCTCAAAAGGACACTTAAAAACAAGCTGATCAAGGATAAAACTTCTCGAATGCTTGTAAAATATAGAAAAAATTAAACTCCGATAAGTTTTATCGGACAACAATGATTCCATAATGTAAAAATTAGACAAACTACATTCAAAAAAAAGCTGAAAAAAATAAATAAGCCGATTTCCTTTAAAAATTAAAAAGCCGTTCAGTTAAGAACGACTTTCTAAATTATTATTTTAATATCAGATTACATTTTCTATTGTGAAACGGAACTTACATGTTTTACTTCAGTTCTTCTGTTTTGAGCTTTGCCTTCTTTAGTTTTGTTGGTAGCAATTGGTTTAGTTTCCCCAAAACCTACAGCGGTTAAGTTATCAGCATTCACTCCTCTTTCTATTATTGCATTTCTAACTGCGTTAGCTCTATCTTCAGAAAGCTTTTGGTTTAACTCATTAGAGCCATCACTATCTGTATGTCCTTCGATGCTAAATTTTGCGTTAGGATAACTTTTAAGGATTTCATTAATTGCATCTAATGAAGAAACTGTTTCGTTATCACCAACTTTGAAAGTAGCTTTACCTGAATTAAAATAAACTGATCTAGCTTGAATTTTAAGTTTTTCAATAACTTCAGGCGTTACCTCTGGACAACCTTTATTGCTAATTGGACCAGCAACAGTAGGACAATCATCTTCTTTATCTACAACACCATCTTTATCAGCATCTAATATTGGACATCCACCATTAGATTTTGGACCAGCTACTGTTGGACATTTGTCATCTTTATCAGCTAGACCATCTTTGTCTGTATCAGGACAACCTTGGAAAGTGGCTAAACCAGCAGTATCAGGACAAGCATCGTCTTTGTCAGCAATTCCATCTCCGTCCTTATCTGGACAACCATTTAGTGCAGCCAAACCAAATTCTGTTGGACAAGCATCACTTCCGTCAATAATTCCATCTCCGTCTGTATCAGGACATCCGTTGAATTGTTTTAAACCTGCAACTTCTGGACAAGCGTCATCTTTATCATAAATTCCGTCACCGTCTGTGTCTTTCCCACCAAATTGGAAAACAATACCAGCGGTATGTTGGAAATGAGATGGAGCAACTGGTTCGTACATGTCTACAGTCGTAGCTCTATCTCCAAAAGATACTTTATAGGTAGTTTCTAAACTTAAACCTACAAACTCATTAAACCAAAAAGTTAAACCTGCTCCAGGATTTACAGTTCCGAAGCTGTTATCACCCAAAAAAGTGTAACCCCCACCTAAACGCAATGAAGGATCAATTACTTTTGATTTAATCAAAGACATAAAGCTGTACTTCACATTTGCATCAATTGCATAATACATTAAATCTCCAGGATTTGAAACTGCATGTCCAGTAGAATTACTATTGGAATTACTTGGGTCAAAAACTACAAATTTATCTATTTTGTTGATAGATCCTTGAAGTCCAACAGAAAAGTTATCTCCAACTGATCTAGCTAGGCTTATATAAGAAACAGATGGAAGAATATTCCAATTTTGCTTTACAAGAAATGCTTGTGAAAAATGTTTGTCAAGCCAATTTTTTCCGCCATCGGCACTTGTTCGAGTGTCAACTGCATTTACACCAAATGAAATGGCCCAAGGATTGTTGTCGTTTTGTGCGTTAGTGTTTATTGCTAACACCATCATTACGGCAAATAAAAGTTTGTTAAGATGTTTCATACTTAATTTAGTTAAATTACTATTAATTAATTTTTGAACAAAAGTAATACGCAATTTTTTAACTACAAAAGAAAAAGTTAAAAAAAACACAGAAAAAACAACAAAAAAGTGAATTATATAACATTTAGACTCATTCCGACTTCCGCAAAAGTTTGAATAGCAAAATCCAAATGTTCTTTTGTATGTGAAGCTGATAACTGAACCCTTATTCTTGCTTTATCTTTTGGAACCACAGGAAAAAAGAAACCTATTACATAAATTCCTTTTTTCAAGAGTTCATTTGCCATGGTTTGTGCTAATTTGGCATCATAAAGCATTATAGGGACAATGGCTGAGTCCCCATCAATAATATCGAAGCCTGCTTTTTTCATTTCTCGTTTAAAATAGTTTGTGTTCCATTCCAGTTTGTCTCTGAGTGTAGTGTCTTTTTCCAACAGCTCGAAAACCTTAATAGAAGCTCCAACTATTGCTGGTGCTAACGAATTTGAAAACAAATATGGTCGGGAGCGTTGACGCAATATCTCGATAATTTCTTTTTTGGCCGTTGTATATCCTCCCATAGCTCCGCCAAGCGCTTTTCCTAATGTGCCTGTAATTATGTCAACTCGACCCATAACTCCTTTGGCTTCGAGCGTTCCTTTTCCTGTGGGGCCTATAAATCCTGCAGCGTGACATTCATCAACCATAACCATGGCATCATATTTATCGGCTAAATCACATATTTTGTCTAATGGTGCAATAACTCCATCCATCGAAAAAACACCATCGGTAACAATTAACTTGAAACGAGTTCCTGCCTCATTGGCTTTGATTAATTGTTTTTCCAAATCTTCCATATTGCTATTTTCATAACGATAACGAGCTGCTTTACACAAACGAACTCCATCTATAATAGAAGCGTGGTTCAAACTATCTGAAATTATTGCATCATTTTCATTCAACAAAGGTTCGAAAACGCCTCCATTGGCATCAAAAGCCGCAGCGTATAAAATTGTGTCTTCGGTTCCGTAGAAATCCGAAATCTTTTTTTCTAAAGTTTTGTGAATGTCTTGTGTGCCGCAAATAAAGCGAACGGATGACATTCCGAAACCATGCGTATCCATTGTGTCTTTGGCTGCTTGAATTACTTCGGGATGTGATGAAAGTCCGAGATAATTATTGGCACAAAAATTCAAAACCGTTTCTCCATTAACAGTGATTTCTGCTCCTTGCGGCGAAGTGATGATTCTTTCGTTTTTGAAAATGCCATTGTCTTCAATAGTTTGAAGTTCTTCTTGTAAATATTTTTGAATTTTTCCGTACATCTGAAAAAAGTTATGTGTTATTAGTTATGTGTTCTGTGTTTACAAATTTACCACATTGATTTGTTTTCCTATATATATGAGCGATTTTTTTACCACTTTATATCCTATCAATTCAATAGCATTTTGGTAGTTTTCTAATTGTAATTCATGTTTTGGATTATGCGTTCCCGTTTTATAATCCAATAAATAAACTTCCTTATTTTTAGTCAAAACCATTCGATCTGGCTTGATGGTTTTGCCTTCTTTTTGAATTATCGTTTGCTCATTTAAAACTTCATTTCCTTCTTCAAAGCAAATTGAAAGTTCGGAATGATTAACAATTTCTTGAATTGTATGGTAAACCAAATCTTTTTGATTGTATTTTATCAATCCTCTTTCAATGGCTTTTGTGATTGACAAATCCACATCGTTCTTGGTTTTTACAAAAGATAAAATTTCGTGAACCACATTTCCGTATTCTATGGCTTCTTGCCTATGTGTTCCCCACATTAAAGCTTCTCTTTGGGCAATTTTAATGCTTTTTGGATTCAAATTATCACTAACCAATGGGATGCTTTTTGTAGTGTTAACATGTTGCTTTAAGGTTGATAATTTGATGGGATTTCCAAATTCATATTCTAATTTTTCTTCATCAATAATGTGTTTGTTTGCCAAATATTTTATAAAAAAGGAAGCCATATTATTGGGATATTCTCCATCTTTTTTTGGTTTCAAATATTGTGAAATAATATACAAATGCTCTTCGGCACGAGTTAAAGCAACATACAAAACATTGATATTATCCAATAATTCCTCTTGCGATTTCTGATCATAAACCAGTTTTGCTTCCTCGCCAAAACCTGCAACGGCTTTGCTGTTATCAATTAAAACTTTAGACAATCCAAAATCATCCTCCGCCGCATTAATCCATAATTTATCTTTTGGGCTTCTGGAGTAATCTTCTTCGGCGAAAGGGAAAATCACGACTGGAAATTCCAATCCTTTCGATTTGTGAATGGTCATAATCCGAACCGCATTATTTCCTTCGGGGGACGGAATGCTAAATTTCTCCGAATTTTTGTCCCAGTAATTCAAAAAATCTGAAATTCCTGCTTGGTTGCGAATGTCTCGTTCAAGAACAATATCGAGGAAGTATTGGACATAAGCATTGCTTTTTGCAGGTTTCAATAATATCGAAACAACAAGCTCAACCATTTCATACAAAGATTTTTTTCTGATGTTTTGAAAAGATAATGCAACATCAAAACTCTCCAGCCAATTCTCGAAATCCGTTTCATTGGTATAACTCATTCCTTCTGCAATAAAATCGTGAACAGGCAATTTCTCTTGACTATTTTGTGCTAAATACTCTAAAAAATAAGCTTTTGATTCTTTATCAGCACTGTTTTTCAAATATTTCAATAAATGAATAATAAATTGTACTTCGGTGGCATTTTTTATCATCAAGGTTTCCGAAGATAAAATTGGAATTCCCTGCTCGGTCAAATAATTGGCAACTGCAATTCCGTGGCTTCTTTTTCGAGTCAAAATAACAATATCTTTAAGCTCGAAACCCTGTATTTGCACCTTTTGAATGGTGTTTAATGTAGCCAATAAATACAATTCAGTTTTACCCAATTCTTCTTCGTCTTCGCTTTCTTCTATTTTTGGGATGAAAGAAATGTTTACATAACCGCCCGTTTTGTCGTTACTTTTTTGATGGCTGTGATTGGCATACAAATCTTTGTAATCTTCGTTTACAAATTCGTTGGACAATAACTGAAAAAAATCGTTGTTAAATTCGATTATTTGCGAATAGGAACGGTAATTTTTGTCTAAATGTTCTAAAACTTTCTCGGGATTATTAAACGGATTGTGGTTTTTACTCAATTCTATAAACTGCTCGGCTTTGCCTCCTCGCCAACGGTAAATGGATTGTTTTGGATCGCCCACAATCATCAAAGTTCCTTTTTCGCCGTCAATTTCGCTGGATGTGGCGTTGTCAATCAGCGGAATTAAGTTTTGCCATTGCATTTCGGAAGTATCCTGAAATTCATCAATGAAAAAATGACGGTAGCGTTCGCCCAACCGTTCATAAATAAAAGGTGCGGGCTGGTTTTGAATTTCTTTATGAATAATGGCGTTGAATTCGGAAATGGAAAGCAGGTTTTGTTCCTCCTGAATTTTGGTCAATTCATTGCTTACTGTGTTTAACAAAGACAAAGGAGTAATGTTTTTGAGGAAAGCTTTGTAGAAATTTAGTTTTTCAAGATTACTATAAACTAAAGCTAAAAGCGATAGTAATTCAGGGATAATTTGTTCAATTAGAACTAAATCCTTAGCCCCTTTTTTTATTTTGATTGCTTCAAAAGTATCGAATTTATGGTTGTTTTGTTTTGCATCATTTTTAGCAATATAATCTAAATGCTTAGGAAACGTTCCATAAGGAAAAGAGTTGGTGTCAATTCCGTTTTTTTCAATTAATAGCAAAGCACTTTCGGCAAGTCCTGCATTTTCTTTTTCCAAAACTTTACAAGCTTCGGCTAGTTTGTTTTTTATTTCGACAAATTCAGCTATGGATTTGTGTTGAAAATGTGTAATTTCATTCCGATTGTTTTCGTTGAGTACCAAACGACCGGTTTCGAGAATTTCTCTGGAAATATCCCAAGATTTGTCATCGTCGGTTTTTTCCATCGTAAAATCGATGAGCAATTTGGTCAAGGTTTTGTCTTCTCCAGCCTGTGCAATAATCGCATCTACGGCTTCGACGAGTAAATTTTCGGTGTCCAAAGTCACTTCAAATGTCATTGGCAAACCCAAATCGTGGGCAAAAGCCCGAATAACTCGATGTGTAAATTTATCAATTGTAGAAATATCGAAGGCTGCATAATTATGAATAATATGCTTGATGATTTGCTGTGATTTGGTTTTGATTTGGATAATGGAAAGCTCGGTTTCTTTTGCCAAATCCTGCATTAAATCCTGTGCTTTTTGGCTCGGTTCGTCTTTTGCAAATTCGGATAAATTGCCCACGATTCTGGATTTCATTTCGTGCACCGCTTTGTTGGTAAACGTGATGGCGAGAATGTTGCGATAAGCATCATTTTTTTTGGCAACGAGAATTATTTTCAGGTATTCTTTGACCAGCGCGTAGGTTTTTCCGGAACCAGCCGAGGCATCGTATATGGAGAATGAGGGTCTTTGCATGTTGGGGTTTTTTAATCAGGATTAAAAGTAGTATAAAGATTTCTAACTTTCAATGGTTTTTAAATCTTAATCTTGGAAGCCAATACATTCAACAAAAAAACCTCCAGCTAAAGCTGGAGGCAATTGAAAATTCTTGTTTAGATTTGACAACTTTTTAAAAGTTGTCAAATCATTTTAGAGACAATTGAAAACTTTTGATGTTCTGAAAAAACAAGTTTTTTATTTACACTTCAAAAAATGATGCAATAAAAACTCCGTGGAGCTATCGTGAGAATTAACATTTTTTGAGTTGATTTCATCCAAAATAGAATTCGCCAATTGTTTGCCCAATTCAACTCCCCATTGATCATAACTGAAAATATTCCAGATAATTCCTTGAACAAAAATCTTGTGTTCATACATGGCTATCAAAGAACCCAATGTTTTTGGTGTTAATTTTTGTATTAAAATTGTGTTGGTAGGTTTGTTGCCCGCAAATACTTTAAAAGGCAACAAGAATTTAGCTTTCTCTTCTGCTAGTCCTTGTTTATTGAATTCTGCCTGTACTTTTTCGGCTGATTTTCCGTGCAATAAAGCTTCGGTTTGTGCAAAAAAGTTGGACATCAATTTGTCGTGATGATCCTCGTTGCCATACAATGGTTTTACAAATCCAATAAAATCAGTTGGAATCAACTTGGTTCCCTGGTGTATTAATTGAAAAAAAGCGTGTTGCGAATTGGTGCCTGGTTCTCCCCAAATAATAGTTCCAGTTTGATAACTTACTGGTTTTCCATCACGATCCACACTTTTTCCGTTGCTTTCCATAATTCCTTGTTGGAGGTAAGGTGCTAATTTTTGCAAATATTGACTATACGGAATTATTGCTTCACTTTCAGATCCAAAAAAATTGTTGTACCAAATACTAAGCAAAGCCAAAATTACTGGAATGTTTTTATCAAAATCCTCTGTTTTGAAATGTTCATCCATTTCGTTGGCGCCATTCAATAATTGATTGTAATTGTCATAACCAACGGCCAAACTTATCGAAAGTCCCACGGCACTCCACAATGAAAATCGTCCGCCAACCCAGTCCCACATCGGGAAAACATTGTCGGGATTGATGCCAAATTCGGTTACTCTTTGAATATTGGTAGAAACTGCTACAAAATGTTTGGCAACCTCTTCTTGCGAAGCCGATTTCAGGAACCATTCTCTGATGGTTTCAGAATTGGTTAAAGTTTCTTGTGTGGTAAACGTTTTAGAGACAATGACAAAAAGCGTCGTTTCAGGATTTAATTTTTTGATGATTTCGTTCACGTGATCGCCATCAACATTCGATACAAAATGAACGTTCAAATGATTTTTATAATATTTCAATGCTTCGACAACCATTGCTGGGCCGAGGTCTGAACCCCCAATTCCTATGTTGACTATGTCCGTAAATGATTTTCCTGTAAATCCTTTCCGGTCACCATTGACCACTTCATTGGTAAAGTTTTTAATTTTATTTTTTACTTCAAAAACTTCTGGAATTACATTCTCTCCATCTACTTTGATATTTGATGATTCTTTGGCACGCAAAGCAGTGTGCAAAACGGCGCGATTTTCGGTTTGATTGATGATATCTCCATCAAAATATTGGGCAATTGCGGTTTTCAATTGCGACTCATTCGCCAATTCAAGCAATAAATTCAGTGTTTCCTGACTGATAATATTTTTGGAAAAATCAATCAAAAAATCATTCCATTGGATATGAAATTGCGAAGTTCGAGTTTGGTCTTTTTCAAATAGTGAGGTCATAGAAACATTTTGCATTTCCTGAAAATGTTTCTGAAGTTTTTGCCAAGCTAATGTTTTCGTTGGGTTTGTGTTATGTAATGCCATAATTATTTATAATTTAAAAAATACAAATTTACATTTTTAGTTTGTAAATAAACCATTCATTGTGCAACTTTGTTGTAAGAAAAAGAAAGTAAAAACAAACTTAGTATTATATAAATCCTGAAAATTGTTATTATATTTTATTAATCAAAATTATTTATATATTTGCAATATATTTTTAGCCAATGAGAATAGTCACTTTTACCAAAATTAAAGACTTCACTGAAAAACATTCCAATTCGGATGTTGCTTTGAGAGATTGGTATTTCAAAACCAAAAGAAGTGAATGGAAATCGCTAGCCGATATAAAGCAAACGTTTAATTCTGTGGATTATGTGGGCAATAATCGGTATGTTTTCAACATAAAAGGCAATGATTATAGACTTGTTGCCATCATTATTTTTGCTTCAAGCAAAGTTTATTTAAGATTTATTGGCACCCATTCAGAATATGATAAAATAGACTGTTCAAACATTTAATTATTATGAGAACGATAGCAACAAAAAAAGAATACAACGCCATAACAAACAGAATTGAGGAATTGTTAGCAGTTGTAAATAACGAAACTCCTATCAGCGATAAAAACTTTATCGAATTGGATTTACTTTCTGATTTGGTCGCCGATTATGAAGAAATTATCGAACCTATAAAAGCACCAACTCTTGTAGAAACTATGAAATTGCGAATGTATGAAAGAGGTTTGAATCAAAAACGTTTGTCGGAGTTATTGGGCGTTAGCACATCAAGAGTCAGCGAATATTTGACTGGAAAAAGTGAACCACCATTGAAAATCGCAAGAGATATTAGTCAAAAACTTGATATTGACCCTATGATTGTACTGGGCGTTTAATTCAAAAAAAAATCTCCATTTACAAATTCGCAACACTATCCAATTCCCATTTCAAAGGTTCGATTTGTTGTTTAAATCGGGGAAGGTTTTTAGATTCCATGGGTTGTGAATTGGGTAATTTGAGCCTCAGCGCATCTACTTGTACTCCGTTTTTCCAAAATCTATAACAAACGTGTGGTCCAGTGGCCAGACCTGTGCTTCCCACTCTGCCAATGATGCTTCCTTGTGTTACTCTTTGTCCTCGGCGAACCAAAATCCTAGACATGTGTAAATATTGTGTCGAATAGGTTCTATCGTGTTTTACTTTTACAAAATTTCCGTTTCCAGCAGTGTACCCTGTTTGCTCTACGATTCCTGAAGCCGTTGTCATTATTGGCGTTCCTGTTGGTGCAGCATAATCGGTTCCTTTGTGGGCTTTCCACATCATTTGCACGGGATGAAACCTACTTCTGGAGAAACGCGAAGTAATATTGGCATATTTTAGTGGCGATTTTAGGAAAAAGTTCTTGAGTGCTTTACCGTTTTCGTCATAATAATCTATTTTGCCTGAGGCTTCGTTTTGGGCAAAAGGAAAGGCATAAACCATTTTGCCTTTGTATTCAAAAAAAGCGGCACTCAAACTATCGACACCATCATAAATAGTATCATCAACATATCTTTCGGTAAAAATAACGCCAAACTGATCGCCTTTTTTTAACTTAAAAAAATCAATAGACCAAGCATAGACTTTGATTAATTTATTGGCCAAAGCGGGATCGACTTTCTGCCGCTGTAACTCTTCTGAAAAAGAACCTTTTAATTCTCCTGCAATGGTTCTTTTTTTGATGCGAATGGGTCTAGTGATTTTTGAAACACTAACCGAATCTTTAAAATTTATAATATAATAATTGGCTCTATCAGGCTGATAAATAGCAAATTGTAGTTTTTTGTACCGATCTTTTGAACGCAAAAAAGTATAGGGCTTTCCAATTCTAACGTTTCTCACATCAAAACTGTCTTTTATTTTTTCGATAATATTATAGACTTGTTTGTCGCCCAAATTCTGATTTTCGATGATACTCCCAAAAGTGTCTCCCCTTTTTATGGTGTCCTGAAGTACATTGAAATCGTTGAAATCAAACCCAAATTGATTTGTTTTTTGATGAGATTTTTGATCGAGAGAAATGCTCTCGGTTTCTTTTTGTTTACAAGAAAATATTGAAAACAAAACAATTATAAAGAGAAATATTTTTTTCAAATTAATCTAGTATTCTATTTGTTTTTTCAAGAGATTTTTTCTGAATTCATTGTTTAATTAGAAATTAATCTCGCTTTTTTTTCTTAACTTTAAACGGATGTTTTAATCCTTTGTAGCTTTCTAAATCCGCTTTTATCGCTCCCACAAGAAGGCTTGCTTTTATACGAACTGGAACTTTGTTATCGTCATCAGATATCCATAAGGTTACACTTTCTTCTTCTTTAAAAACACGACCTGTTTGAACCAATGGTCTAAAAATCATTGTCGAAACGAAGCCAAATTTAGTTCTAATATCCTCACGCCCTACAAACTTTAACCTAAATTTGGTAGTTTTATCATCAAAAAACATATCAATTGCGACAAATTCTCCAGCCTTCATTTTGTCAATATTGGGATAATTTCTCAAATAATAAAAAGAAGACAATATATCTTGTGTGTTTTTTGGAATTGAAAATGTCTTTTCGGTGTTGTGTTTGTAATCCTTGACTAAAATTTTATTGTCTGTTGTAGTAAAAAAACCTTCCTGATTTTTGGTATAACCTCCTTCGTCAATTTTTCTAACATATTGATATGGATTTCCAGTTTCCTTGTCGATATAACTTTCGTAATTGTCCTCTACTTTAAAAAAAAACTTTGAAATTCCTGTTGTGTAGCCTTTTCCAATAACGTGAAAAACATTTTTGCTGTTTATTGTGGCTTCTTTCACTTCTAATGTAGCATAACCCGCATTTAGAAATCCGTAATTTATTTTGAAAAGAAATTGTTCCCCATTGTCAAATGCTGATTCCCTTTGAGGTTTAAAGCCTACTGTTGCAGTAAGTATAAATAATAGAATTATTTTTTTCATTTTTTTGTCTAAATTATTGAAATACTGCAAAGGCAAATTTTGTTCCAAATATATTAAAATCAACAAAAACCTATCCAACTAATAACTGAGAATTTATTTTATTACCCAAAATTTGCAATATATTTCTGGTACTAATGCGAATCAAGGGTTGTAACAAAATACTATTATTCTTAGGGTTAAACCTAACAGGTTTTAAAAACCTGTTAGGTCTGTATTGAGAATCAAAAAGTTATAAATTCAACTCTTGATTCGCATTACTATTGATAAGCAAACAAAATTAGATTTTGGACTTATCCTATTTAGTAATATTGATAAAGCTTTACAAGCAAAGTATAAGTAAAAATTAATTCTTAGGCATTAAAGAATTAACCTTATGTAATACATATAAACTGGGTGCACGACAAATTGTACTTTTAAAGTCCCAACGGTTGAAACAGTTGGTTATGGTCTTTGACAGGTTACCTTCTTCATCATTGCCCACTCCCGAAAGCTTTCGGGATCAACCGTGGGTACTAAATTCGATAACATTAGGGTTATAGTTTTTTTTTGATAAATGCGATTTGTCATTCACCCACACAAACCTTTTTCAATGCTGTATTATTTCTTTATTGGTAAAAGGGATAAACCAATTAGATTTTATCGCTTTGAATAAGTTTATAAAAATAAAATTGACTAATATTGTTTTAGATTTTAAGTAACCATCCAACTTCATAAACTCTAAACAATTTTAAACTTTAAACAACTTTAAACTTTAAACAACTTTAAACTCTAACCCTTAACCCTTAACCCCTAACCTTCTCATGCGCTGGACTATCAAACCAAAACCTTCAGAAGAAAAAGTAAAACTACTTGCCGAAGCTTTGAACGTGGAGGAATTTGTAGCAACACTTCTGGTGCAACGTGGTATTGAGACTTTCGATCAAGCCCGAGAATTTTTCCGTCCCACATTGGCTGATTTACACAATCCGTACCTGATGAAAGATATGGAAAAAGCAGTCGAACGGATTGAAAAAGCAATTGAAAGGGGTGAAAATATTCTCGTTTTTGGCGATTATGATGTCGATGGAACCACTGCTGTTTCATTGGTTTCGGCTTATTTGAAAACGTACTACCAGAATGTCGCCACTTATATTCCAGATCGATATGACGAAGGTTATGGTATTTCTTTTCAGGGAATTGACTTTGCAGACGACAACGGTTTTTCGTTGATTATTGCTTTGGATTGTGGCATAAAATCCGTTGACCACGTCGAGTATGCCAAAGAAAAAAATATTGATTTTATTATTTGTGACCACCATCTTCCAGGGGAATTTTTGCCCCAAGCTATTGCAGTTTTAGATCCAAAGCGAGACGATTGCACATACCCTTACGACGAATTATGCGGTTGTGGAATTGGCTTCAAACTCATTCAAGCCTTGGGTAAAAACCGAAATAAAACCACAGAAGATTTGATCCCTTATTTGGATTTGGTGGCGACCGCCATTGCTGCCGATATTGTTCCTATGACGGGCGAAAACAGGATTTTGGCTTATTTTGGTTTACAAGTTATAAATTCCGATCCGAGACCTGGATTTAGAGCTTTAACCCATCAACTCAAAAAACAAACTTTAGACATTACCGACGTGGTTTTTATCATCGCACCACGAATTAATGCGGCTGGCAGAATCAAACACGGTAATCATGCGGTGGAATTGTTGACAGAATTTGACTTTGAACAAGCCCAGCAATTTGCTTCCGAAATTGAAGCTTACAATTCCGAAAGGAAAGATTTGGACAAACAAATGACCATCGAAGCATTGGCTCAAATTGCAGAAAACAAGGAAGAAAAACGGTTTACGACAGTGGTTTTTCAGGAAAATTGGCACAAAGGCGTGATTGGAATTGTGGCTTCGAGATTGATAGAAACTTATTACCGACCCACCTTGGTTTTTACCAAAAGTGGCGATAAATATGCTGCTTCGGCACGTTCCGTCAAAGGATTTGATGTTTATAAGGCTTTGGAAACTTGTTCGGAACATTTGGAGCAATTTGGCGGACATAAATATGCGGCCGGCATGACTTTATTGGCAGAAAATTATCAACTTTTTAAAGATGCATTCGAAAAAGCAGTGCAAGAAACCATTCATCCCGATATGTTGACGCCAGAAATTGCTATTGATGCCGAAATTAATTTAACGGATATTACTCCCAAATTAACTCGGATTCTGAAACAATTCGAGCCTTTTGGCCCACAAAATATGACCCCGGTTTTCTTAACTAAAAATATAAATGACACTGGTTATGCTCAAAAATTGGGAGCGAATGAGGAACATTTAAAACTTTTTGTGCGTCAAAACAACTCCGAAGGAATGGCGGCAATTGGTTTTGGATTGGGGAATAAAATGGAATTGACAACCAATAAAAAAACCTTTGAAGCGGTCTATTGCATAGATGAGAACGAGTGGAATGGTAAAACTTCCGTTCAATTGCGATTGAAAGATATTAAGTGAAAATTATGAAAGTTAAAGTTAAAGATGCCTACGCAGCCTTGCGTTTTAGAGAATTCAATATGTTTTTGCTGTTGCGATTTGTGATGGTTTTTGCTTGGTCAATGCAGTTTATTATCATCGAATGGGAAGTCTATAGTTTGACCAAAAGTGCGCTTGCACTGGGAATGATTGGATTAATGGAGGTAATTCCAGCAATCGGAATGGCTTTGTTTGCAGGACATATTGTCGATCAAAAGGAAAAAAAGGGAATGTTGTTAAAATGTATTTTTGGATTTTCCGTCATTAGTTTTGGACTGTTTTTATTGACTTGGCCTAGAGTAGTTGGCGATTGGTCAACTAATGCAATTTTGTATTCTATTTATTTTATGGTTTTTATTGGTGGTTTGGTGCGTGCGTTTTTGGGACCAACCATCTTTTCGTTGATGTCTTTAATTGTGCCAAAAAATGTGTATCCAAATGCCGCCACTTGGAGCAGTTCGGTTTGGCAAATTGGCGCCGTTGTCGGGCCTGCAGTAGCAGGATTTTCGATTACCTGGATTGGTGTCCATTGGTCGATGTGTACTATTTTGGGCTGTTCCATTTTTGCCTTATTGCTATTGACACAAATTTCTAAAAAGCCTATTTTGAATCCAAAAATTGGAGAACCCATAATGGAAAGTTTGAAGGAAGGTGTGAAGTTTGTTTACAACAATAAATCTATTTTGGGTGCTTTGACGCTTGATATGGTTGCGGTTCTTTTTGGGGGAGCAGTAGCACTTTTGCCCATATTTGCTCAGGATATATTGAAAGTTGGTCCTGAAGGTTTTGGGGTTTTAAGAGCCGCTCCAGCTGTTGGTGCGTTGTTGACGATGTTTGTTTCTGCTCATTTGCCTTTTTATAAAAATGCAGGAATCAAATTGTTAGCAGCCATCTTTGGTTTTGGGGTTTGTATTATTGTTTTTGGACTGTCCACTTGGTTTTGGTTGTCGGTTTTTGCTTTGTTTATGAGTGGCGTTACCGATGGAATTTCGGTGGTGATTCGACAAACGATTTTGCAACTCAAAACTCCCGATTCAATGCGAGGTCGTGTGGCTGCGGTGAATTCGATTTTTGTAGGTTCGTCTAATGAATTGGGCGCTTTCGAAAGTGGATTGACAGCCAAATTGATGGGAACAGTTTCTGCGGTTGTTTTTGGCGGAAGCATGACGCTTTTAATCGTGGTTTTTACAGGAATTAAATTACCTGGATTTAGAAACTTGGATTTGCAAAAAGATTTAGAGGAGCACGAAAATCATAAATAATTTTACAAAACTATTTATTTTAGAACCGAGCGGAGTTCTTTTCGATATTGTGAAGCGCTCTTACCCGTAAATTCTTGAAATGTTTTATTGAAATAGCTAAAATTATTGAAACCACTTTCGAAACAAATTTCGGTAATGCTGATGGGTTTTTCTGCTAATAGTTTGGAGGCATGAACCAAACGGTATTCATTCACAAACTTAGTAAACGTTTTTTTGGTTATCTTTTTGAAATATCGGCATAAAGAAGGTACGGTCATACTTACCAAATCAGCCACTTCTTCTAATGTAATTTGTTCTTGAAAGTTATCTTTCACATAATTAAAAATAGTGTTGATTTTGTCATTATCCTGCATTTGCAAATCCATCAAAAATCCTTCGGCGTTCAAAACCTTGTATTCAGTAGCTTCTTCGAGTTCGTTTAGAATGGAAAGTAGTGAGAGTAATCTTTCAAAAGGCATTTGATTTTCAATAAGTTCAAGTTTGCTTCCAATTCTCTTCTTTGTTTCGCCAATAAAAACCAAACCCGCTTTGGCTCTATCGAAAAGATGATTGATGTTTTTCATTTCTGACAATCCAAAAAAATCATTACCAAGAAAGTCGGATTTCATGTGGACTATTGTTTCTTTTTTATTTCCTGTTTTTTCATCGGTAAAACCGCAATGTGGCAAATTACTTCCTATAAGAATTAAGCTCCCGCTAGTATAATAAGAAATATGGCTACCCACTTGGCGTTTGCCAGAGCCACCGTTTACGTACACCAATTCTATCTCAGGATGATAATGCCAAAAATGTGCACTACTAATATTATTGTCTGAATATTGAGTTAAAGAAAAGGAACTTCCGAATGAAGGTTCTATAATTTCTAATGCTGGGCGAATGTTTTCCATATTGTCTTATTTAGAAACAGTACAAAATTAACTCAAAATAACACATAATTACCAATTTTAACCTATTTCGTTTTCGTAAAAGGTAATATAGAACACAAATTGGAAAATAGAGTGGCGTTATGCACCACATAGCTGGAATATCTTTGCTTCAAATAAAAATCATTATTAATCTATAAATTAAAATTATGAAAAATTTATTTAAATTTAGTTTAGTGTTGGGAGTAACATTATTAACTATGAATGTACAAGCTAGTGATGTTGATTTTTCGCTAGAGGTAAAAAAAGAGGAAGGAAAGGTAATCACTTTTGTATTTAGTGAGACGAATAAATTGGATTTGTCTATTTATGACTCAGAAGGCAAAATAATTCATTCAGAAAACTTCGATTCTCCGATTGTTAATAGAACTTACGATTTGAAGGCTTTGCCAGAAGGCATTTATTATTTGATAGCTGAATCTGAATACAAAATTTCTAAATACGAAATTTCAGTTATAGGATTAACCGCCAAATTATTAGAACCTGCAATTTCAGAGGAATATAAACCAGTTCTTAAAGAGCAAGATGGTTTAGTAAAACTGACTTTCTTGAATTTGGATAAATCCCCAACTCTCATTAAAATTTATGACAAAGACGGTGATTTAGTTTATGATAGTGGGGTGTTGAGGAGTCAATATATATTTAAGATTTTTGATGTTAACAATTTTCAAAACGAAGATTTCACTTTTGAAGTTTTAGATAACGATAAGACATTTTCTAAAATATTTTCTAAAATTTAGTAATTCAACATTTTTTTTAGAGAGAAACAGCTCCGTTTTGGGGCTGTTTTTTTTTCAAAAACCTTTTAAAGAAATTTTGTTTGTGTTGCATGAACTAAAGGAGGATTAAAGAATAATCAAAAATCAAAAGGTATTGAGGTAACTACTTCACGACACTCTTTCTCCATTCTTTAAAATGTTTTTTAAACTCCTCCAAAATATAAAACTCTCCTTCCTCGGCTTCTTTTTTAAAGACGCAAATTTCTTTTGAGACATTGGATTGCCTGGAGTGGCAAGATTGCTGGAGTTTTCGTTTTTACTTTTCATAATTTTCACCAACCTTATTTTCAAATGTATAAAAAAATTTGAAATGAATTATTCTTTTGGGAATTTTTGATTTTCTGTTGCTCGAAAGTGACGCACATCATTCAAATAACCACAAGAAGAAAAATATTTAGTCACTTTAAACTCCTAACTGGTTTTAAAAACCTTTTAGGTCTAACCCAAATAAGTCTAGTAATTTTTATCAACCTTGATTAAAATGATTACTTTAAATTCCCTATTCGACTTAGATTTAAAAATCAAACTTCTTCAACTCAAAAGTCTCACCATCAAAAACACCATACGTAAAATAACCTATCCAATCGCCTAGATTTACATACTCTGAGTTTTCGCCAACGGAGATTTTCATAGGCAAATGGCGATGACCAAAAATTAGATAATTGTAGTGTTTGGTTTCCAGTTTTCTTTTGGCATACAAAATGAGCCATTCGTTTTCTTCGCCAAGGAATTTCACATCTTCATCTCCTGAAATCAGTTTGTTTTTCACCGAAAGATAGTGACCCAATCGCACGCCAATATCGGGATGTAGCCATCGGAACAACCATTTCGAAAACGGATTCGTGAATACTTTTTTCATTCGTTTGTAGCCTTTGTCGCCGGGACCTTTTCCGTCGCCGTGACCAATGAGGAAGGTTTTTCCATTGAAAGTATATTCTTGATTGTCACGAAAAATAGGAATGTTCAACTCTTGCTGAAAATAATCGTTCATCCACAAATCGTGGTTGCCTACAAAGAAATAGATAGGAATTCCACTGTCTCGAATTTCGGCCAATTTGCCCAAAATCCGAACAAAACCTTTGGGAACCACCGTTTTATATTCAAACCAAAAATCGAATAAATCGCCTAACAAGAAAATGGCTTCCGCATCTTTTTTGACTTCGTCGAGCCAAGCCACAAATTTTTGTTCTCTGGGAAAACTCAATTCAGGAGTTGGTGCGCCAAAATGCTGATCGGAGGCAAAATATATTTTTTTGTTGGGCGTCATTTAATTAGTTTGGAGTTTCAAAAATTGGAATTTCTTTTTTATTTGGAATTTGGAGTTTGAATTTTGGAATTTAACACATATTATCACTCGCAAACCATTCGGCAAACGATGATTCTGTTTCTTGTAATTTCAAGGAAAAAAGTTTGATGTTTTGAGGCAATCTACCCATAATTCTTTGCGAAAAATCGACTACCATATTTTCGCTCGTGGGTTGATAGTCCACTAAAATAATATGATGCCCACGAGATTCCAATTCTTTTGCCAATTCGATATGAGGCGTGTTTTTATTGAAAACTGTTGCGTGATCAAATTGATCGACAATCTCTTCTTTTACAATTTTTTTCAAATCAGTAAAATCGATTACCATCCCATTTTTTACGTGATTGCTGTCATTTATTGGCGTTCCGATAACGGTAACCGATAATTTATAACTGTGTCCGTGTACATTTTTGCACTTGCCATCATAGCCATAAAGGGCGTGACCGGTTTCGAAACCAAACTGCTTAGTAATCCTGATTTTGCTCATGCTGTTTTTATTTGAGTGCAAATTTAGTGAATCTACTCCTTTCTGTCCGATTTTTTTGCTCTATAATACATCCAATAGGCAACCCCAACTAGTAAAACAAAAGGAAGAAACGACCCAATGAGTACTCCAATTTGGTATCCGCTATCGGGAGAATTTTTTAGTTTTTCTTCAATAGTGGTTTGTTGCAAAAGTAAAATGAGGTGTGTCATTGCTTATTTTTTGAATTGATTCATTGCTTTTTTAGAAAAATCCGAGAGTACTAATTTTCCTGAAATTTCAGCTCTTTCATATAATAAAGTCTTCCAATTTTCGGTTCCTTCCCAAAACACTTTTTTCATTTCGAATAAAGCATCCGGATTATAAGTTGCTAATTTATTGGCGAAAGCCATAATTTCAGTATCTAATTCGGCTGTGTTGGAAAATACTTTGGAATACAATCCTTTTTGGTTTGCCCAAGTTGCTGATTTCCATTCGGTTTCCAAGGTCATTTCGATCAAAGCCGTTTTTCCAATTTTTCTAGTTACAGCTGGTTCAATTACAAAAGGTCCAATTCCGATGGCTAATTCTGATAATTTTATAGCACTTTCAGTAGTTGCCAAAGCATAATCGCAAGCTGCAATGATTCCAACCCCACCACCAACGGCTTTTCCGTGAATTCTTCCTATGATTATTTTTGAACAAAGTCGCATCGCATTCAACACATTGGCAAAACCTGAAAAGAATTGGGTGGCTTCTTCCTGATTTGAAACTACCGAAAGTTCCTCAAAAGAAGCTCCAGCACAAAACACTCCTACTCCACTACTTTTCAAAATAATTACCGAAACTGCTGGATTGTTACTTAAATTATTGAGTTCATTAGTCAATCGATTCAACAAATCAATAGGAAAAGAATTGCTTGCAGGATGCCCAAATTCTAGGGTTGCGATTTTATTTTCTATAGTTGTTGATATGGAACCGTTTGGGTTTTGTATTGCCATTGTACAAATTTTGATGTAAAGTTAAAAATATTAAGGGAAGCGTGGAATTTTTTTTATAATTGGATTAATTTGTTTTTTTCAAATTTGCATTTTACTACAAATAAATGTTATATTTGCCGCACAATTGGGGGATTAGCTCATTTGGCTAGAGCGCTTGCCTGGCAGGCAAGAGGTGGTCGGTTCGAATCCGATATTCTCCACATAGAAAAACCGTAATATGCTATAAATAAAGCTATTACGGTTTTTTATTTTTTAATATTCGTACGATTTTTGTATTGTTGGGTCAAAAATGCTTATAAAGTTCCTTTTTAATATTTCAATATTTTGTTTTTCTGCTGCGATACTTTTTTATTTTTTACAAATATACACAAAAACTATAATACGGCAGCAAACATAAAAAAGTGCCAATAATTAGTGGTAATTAGTACATCGTGTCTAAGTGTATTTAATAAGTGGTAAAAAGCTTGAAAATGCAGGATTCTGTAACATTTTAAAAACGGCAACACCAGTAAAATAATGGATTTTAAAATTGGATTCTATCGGCAGGCAAGAAGTGGTCGGGTCTCTCGATAATTATGGGATGATATTCTCCACTTTTTAAGTAAAATTACATAAACCCTTTTGAATTTCCATATTCAAAAGGGTTTTCTGTTTTAAGGAAATTTTATATTTTGTCAATTTTATTTGAGGAATATTTGCTTATTTTTGTTCGAACATAAAAAATTTGTTATGAAAAAAATAATTTTAATAATGACAATAGCTTCATCAATAGCTTCATTTGCTCAAAACCAAAAAGGAAGTCCACTAAATTATCCTGAAACCAAAAAAGGTGAAACGGTCGATGTGTATTTCGACACTAAAGTAGCCGATCCTTACCGCTGGCTTGAAGATGATAAATCAGCCGAAACAGGTGCTTGGGTTAAAGCTCAAAATGTGGTTACTTATGATTATTTGTCAAAAATTCCTTTCAGAGAAGCCTTGAAGGCAAGAATGGAAAAACTGTGGAATTACGAAAAAATTGGCGCACCCACTAAAGAAGGCGATTACACGTATTACTCCAAAAATAATGGTTTACAAAACCAATCGGTGTTGTACAGGAAAGATGCTAAAGGTGTTGAAACCGTTTTTTTAGACCCCAATACTTTTTCCAAAAAAGGAACGACTTCCCTTGGTGGAGTGGACTTTTCTGAAGATGGTTCTAAAGTTGCCTATTCTATTTCAGAAGGCGGAAGCGATTGGAGAAAAGTAATCTTGATGGATGCCGAATCTAAAAAAATTCTTGAAGATACTTTGACGGATGTCAAATTTAGCAGTGTTTCTTGGAAAGGTAATGAGGGTTTTTACTATTCTAGTTATGACAAACCCAAAGGGAGTGAATTATCGGCTAAAACCGACCAACATAAATTGTATTTTCACAAATTGGGAACTTCACAAAAAGAGGA
>Ga0316612_1000221_pt1 | contig 20792 bp, 20 predicted proteins | sample MIS2016226_MG_FD_207676 | JGI IMG/M metagenome (GOLD analysis project Ga0316612, IMG submission 207676) | Microbial mat bacterial communities from Middle Island sinkhole, Lake Huron, Michigan, United States - MIS.2016.226 | ecosystem: Environmental > Aquatic > Freshwater > Lake > Sediment... | reverse complement strand
AATCGTGGATAATCTAGATGAATGATGAAAATATCATCAGGAAAATCGGTGTTGTCGCCTAGTAAAAATTTTGGTAAATCCATATAGTTAGGTTAATTGTTTAATCGGTTATTCGGTTAACCGATTAAACAAATAACCGATTAACCGAAAAAATTATTTATCAGACAAAATCACTGGTGCACTTCCTTTTCCCATAAAAATAATTTTGGTATTGGGCGAAGTGGCAATTTCTTTTTGTGCTTTTATTTGTTCGTATTGCAATTGTTTATCTGTCAATCCCGTAGATATAATTCTTTGATAATCAGCAATACCTTGTGCTTCAACTCTTTTTCTTTCGGCTTCTTGTTTTTCTTTTTGAAGTACAAAAGTCATTTTCTGGGCATCTTGTTCGGCATTAATTTTACTTTCAATAGTCATCTTTACCGAAGCTGGAAGGTTGATGTTTCTTATCAAAAGTTGCTCTAATATCAAACCCCTACTTTTAAAATCATCTTCAATACTTTTAAATATTTTTTGTTGGAATTCATTCCTTTTAGTAGAATACAAAGCAACAGCATCATAATAAACAGCATTGTCACGAATACGAGTTCTGGTAACGGGGCGAACAATTTTATCGGTATAATTTACCCCAATTTGTTTGAAAATTTTGGGTGCATCTGTGGGTGTAATTTTATACAAAACAGTCAAATCAATTACCACTTCGAGTCCATCATTAGACAAAACTCGAATGGCATCATCGCCTTCTTGTGCTCCTTCGCCGTGAACGGCAGACATAGTGTAATTTTGGGTTTGAATATCAAAATCGGTTACGTCCAAAAGCGGGTTTATCAAATGCAAACCACTTTCCAAAACATCGGGTTGAACACTTCCATAAAGCGATTTTACCCCCACTTTTCCAGCATCGATTTGTTTGAACATCGACGAGAAAATTCCCAAAACAATTACTAAAATCCCAATGCTTCTGAAGATTCCAGAGAACTTGAATAACGGATTACTTGCATTGTTTTTTAAAACAAAACTTAGAATCAGTAAGATAACCCCAACAATAATTAATAGTATCATTTTTTTTAAATTTAATTTGTTCGATTATTATACGACCAATCTCAAAATATGTTACAATTTTGTTTACAAAAATGTAAAAAATTACTGATTTTGGTTTGCTAATCTTTTAGTCAATCTCGCAAAACGAATATACAAAAACAAAGCTGCCGAAGTCAATCCTGATAAAAGTCCAATCCAGATTCCAGTTGCACCCAAATTGGTGTGTTTTCCTAAATAGTACGAAATCGGAAATCCTACTATCCAATATGCCACAAAGGTAATGTACATTGGTATTTTCACGTCTTGCAAACCTCTTAAAGCCCCCAAAACCACGACTTGAATTCCATCGGAAATTTGGAAAACGGCTGCCACCAAAAGTAATTTGGACGCAATAAATATGATTTCAGTATTATCCAATTGCTGTGAAACATCGGACACATTCAAAAACAAATGGGGAAGAAATTGATGCGAAATCACGAAAACCAATCCGAAGAAAGTTTCGACCATTATAGTCAATAAAAAAATGGAACGAGCCACAGTGATTAATTGATTGTAATCCTTCATTCCTTTGGCATTACTCACTCGAATCATCGCTGCCACACTAAAACCAATTGCCACCATAAAAGTGGAAGAAGCCAGAGTCAAAGCAATTTGGTTCGCTGCCTGACTATTTTTTCCAAGTGAACCCGAAAGCCATATTGCAGCCGTAAACAAAGCTACTTCGAACAACATTTGCATCGCCGATGGCAAACCCAAATTGATAATTTTTTTCAAGATGGATTTCTTGATTTCCTTGAAAGTAAAATTCTTGAAAAATCTTTTGAAAGCAATATTATGTTTTAGAATGTAGTGCATAAAAACCACCATCATAATTCTGGAAATCACAGTTCCCAAAGCTGCTCCCAAAATACCCAATTTTGGAAAACCCCAAACGCCGTAAATCAATACATAATTAAAAAATATGTGAACCACATTAGCCAAATAAATAGCGTACATCGAATATTTGGTTTGCGACAAACCATCGGCAAACTGCTTATAACCTTGGAAAATAATAACTGGAATTAACGAAAAAGCCACCCAATCGATATAAGGTGCCGCCAAATCAACAACGGCTTTGGGTTGATTCATCAAGTTCATTATTGGCTTTGCCAAAACAATCAAAATAAAAATGCCAATTCCCAAAATGGTACACAACAACAAACCGTGATGAAAAGTAGTTCTGACTTTTTTGTCGTCTTTCTCTGCATCGGCTTCTGCAATCAAAGGCGTAATAGCGGTCGAAAAACCAATGCCCAGCGACATTCCTATAAAGATAAAACTATTGCCCAGCGAAACCGCCGCCAGTTCGGTAGAACCCAGATTTCCCACCATAAAATTGTCCACAATTCCAATCAAGGTATGCCCTAACATTCCCAAAATAACAGGAAAAGCCAATCTTAAATTATAGGAAAACTCTTTGGTGTATTGTGATAAATTCAATTTGCTTTTTTTATTTTAGTAGGCAAAGATACTCAAAAATTTAGCCTCTCCCGAAAGCATTCGGGATCACGAATTTTCACTAATTAATTTCACTGCTTTTATTAATTTTAATTTTATTTGGCACACGATTTCTTCTAATAAAACCACAAATTTTATTATCGGGGGTTAATTGTTTGTATCTGTATTTAATATAAGGTCTTGCTCCATCATTTGGATGAAATTTAGTTTCTAAATATTTCATTTCATCATTAGATAATTCTCTAACACTTCCATCTTCCTCTACATAAACAAATTCAAAACCTACTTCATTTTTTCTAATTGGAACGTTTATTATCAAAACAAACAATACATAAAAAATCAAAACAACCCCTATTATATAAACTATTATCATCATAAAAATTTATTAGGATTAAAAATTAGTGTTCATGCGTGTAATTGCTTCGCCAGTTCACTTCGTTCGTGTCGTGGCTAAAAATTATTTTTCCAATTGTTTTTTATACTCTGCAAAATTAGCTTTTACTTTTTCGTCTAATTCTGGCTCTTTGATGTCAGTATGTTTTTGCATCTCTTCCCAAATAATTTTTGCCACAATATAGCGTGCCATTTCCTTGTCGTCTGCAGGAATGATATACCAAGGCGCCATTTCTGTCGAAGTTTTACTAATCACTTCCTCATAAAATTTCATATAATCTTCCCAATGATCTCGCTCTTTCAAATCTCCAGCCGAAAATTTCCAATGATGTTCCACTTCCTCTAATCTTCTCAACAAACGTTTTCTCTGCTCTTCCTTACTCAAATGGAAGTAGAATTTCATTACAATAGTTCCATTTTGAGCAATATGTTTCTCGAAATTTTTGATTTGTTCCAAACGATTTTCCCAAAACTGTGGCGTAATATCTTCTACTTTTTCAATTCCAGGAAGGTTTTCATTCAAAATATATTCTGGATGCACTCTGGTTACCAAAACATTTTCATAATGTGTCCTATTAAAAACCGCAAACTTCCCTTTTTCAGGCAAAGCAAGATAATGTCGCCACAAATAATCGTGTTCTAGTTCTGTCGAATTGGGGGTTTTAAAACTATGTACCACAACACCACGAGGGTTGAATTCCTTGAAAACTTCACGAATCAAACTGTCCTTTCCCGAAGTATCCATTCCTTGCAAACAAATCAAAACACCATAACGATTGTGGGCATACATCACGTCTTGCAATTCACTCAACTTGGCTTGCACCTTGTCTAATTTCTCTTCTTTATCATCCTCAGAGGCATCATTAAACAAATTTGTTGGAATTTTTGACAATTCAATCTTGCCAATAACTTTAAAATCATCTGGATTTATAGACTTCATAATGAAATAATTTATATTTACAACTTCAAATATAATCATTATTTAGACTCTTTTTCAAAATCACTTTTATGAAGAAAATCACACTCGAACTCATATTCAATATCATCGGTCTTGGTTCTGCATCAGGCTTGGTTTACAAAGACAATTCCCTATTTGTCATTTCAGACAATAGTACATTCCTTTACGAATACTACATTCCTGAAAATGAACTATCTAAAATTAAACTATTCGAAAACGCACAAGAGAACATTCCCAAAAAAGACAAATTCGATTTTGAATCCATTGCCCTTAAAGGAAATAAATTGCATCTTTTGGGTTCGGGTTCTACTGCCAACAGAGAAAAAAGGCTCATTTACAATCTAGATTCTAAAAAAATAAAAGAAAAAGATTTATCAAAATTGTACCAAAACCTGAAAAAATACGCTTCTATCTCTGATGAAGAACTCAATATTGAAGGTGCCATTTTTAGCAATAAAAATTGGTTCTTATTCCAAAGAGGAAACGGAGCCAATTCTAGAAATGGAATCATTAAAACCAAATCACTCAAAAAAGAATGTCAAACTGAGCTTGTCGAAGTGCGATTGCCAAAAATCAAACACGTAGAAACTTCATTTACCGATGCCGTTTTGGTCGAGGACAAAATTTACTTTTTAGCCACAGCTGAAGACACCACTTCTACTTATGATGATGGCGAAATTCTAGGAAGTATTATTGGTCGCCTCAACAGCCAAACTTTCGAAATCGAGTTCACTCAAAAAATATCCGATACCCATAAATTTGAAGGCTTGACACTTTACAAAAAGACCGAAAATGAAATCCAATTTCTGATTTGCGAAGACAATGATACCGATATTTTAGAAACGAATATTTATAAATTAACAGTAAAAATGAAAGTGTAAAAAATATTATCATTTATAAAACCAACAATCCAGATTCCCTCAATATATTGACAGGTTTTGAATACCAAAACAATTCAAAATTCTCAAAATGGGTTTCAAAATCGGCTTTAATTTCTTGAAATGTAATCCCCCTAACTCCCGAAAAGTCGGGACATGCCCCCGAAGTGGGAATAGAATGGACAGCTATTTTTTCAAGAATTTGTACCAGCCATTCTCCCTCATTTTTGCCAGTTTGAATTGAAAAACTTTCCTTTTTGTTGTGAAAAATCAAAGTCATCATTTCCCAACTGTTTCCTTTTTTGGATTTAGTGAAATGTTCTACAACGGGCTTCCCTCCTATCCAAACGATTTTGGCAGTTGGTTTCTCATTGCCAGGAACGAAGGAATCAAAACTTTCCTCCAAAGCATTAGCAATAAAATCAGGATGGATTTTGGTTTTCGGGATTTTGAAGTCGAACCACTCCTGCAATTCATAGTCAAAACATATTCCGTGCATAAAATTGTAGAGTGATTTTTTTAATCCAAAACTAAATTTATCGTGGTCGATTCCTGTTTTGTCGATAAAATTAATATCATTATTGGCAAAAACCTCCCCCGACCCCTCAAAAGGAGGGGAAATTGGACTGACACCAAATTTTTCTGGAAACATCCCAACTGGGCTATGTGCCGTCATCGCAAATTGATGCCAAAAACCCGATTGCAAAATGCCTTCTTCAAACATTTGTCGAACCATTTCGAGGCTGTCCACCGTTTCCTGAACCGTTTGCGTTGGATAACCATACATCAAATAGGCGTGAACCATAATCCCAGCTTCAGTGAAATTTTGGGTAACTTTTGCCACTTGTTCTACGGTAACGCCTTTGTCAATCAATCTCAATAATCTGTCCGAAGCCACTTCGAGTCCGCCTGAAACGGCGATACAACCAGAAGCTTTGAGCAACAAACACAAATCTCTCGTAAAGCTTTTTTCGAATCGAATATTTGTCCACCAACTAACCGAGAATTTCCTGCGGAGAATTTCGAGTGCCAAAGCACGCATCAAAGCAGGTGGTGCAGCTTCATCCACAAAATGAAAACCATTTTGCCCTGTTTGTGCTATCATTTCCTCCATTCGATCGCACAATAAATTGGCAGCAATGGGTTCGTAAATTTTGATATAATCCAATGAAATATCACAAAAAGTGCATTTTCCCCAGTAACAACCGTGAGCCATTGTGAGTTTATTCCATCGACCATCGCTCCACATTCTGTGCATTGGGTTTACAATTTCAATGACAGAAATATACTTATCTAATTGCAAATCAGAGTAATCTGGTGTGCCCACTTGGGATTGTTTGTAATCGGGTTTTAATGAATTGTTTTTGTAAACTACTTTTCCGTTTTCGAGAATAAAAGTTCTTTTGTAGGTCCTGCTCTCCCCTCCTTCTGAGGGGTCGGGGGAGGATAATAATTCTACTGGCAATTCCCCATCATCCAAAGTAATATAATCAAAAAACTCAAAAACACGAGCATCCGAAAGCGAACGCAATTCGGTATTTGGAAAACCTCCACCCATAGCAATTTTGATGTTTGGATAGTGTTTTTTCACAAATTGAGCCGAACGAAAAGCAGCATATAAATTCCCTGGAAAAGGCACTGAAATCAAGAACAATTCAGGTTGAATGGTTTCGATTTTTTCCTTCAAAAGTGAAACTAAAATGGCATCAATATAAGTGGGTTCTTGATGCAAAGCAGCGTATAATTCGTCGAAAGAATTGGCACTTCGCCCCAAACGTTCGGCATAACGACTGAATCCAAAATGCGCATCAACACATTCTACAATAAAATCTGAAATATCTTCGAGGTATAATGTTGCCAAATGCTTGGCTTTGTCCTGCGTTCCCATTGTTCCAAAAGCCCAATCTAATTCTTCCAATTGGGCAAAACGAGAAGCCTCTGGCAAATAATCTTCCTGACAAATTTGGAGTGCCAATGTTGGATTTTTCCCTTGCAAAAAAGCAATAACCGAATCGATGGTTTTGATGTATTCGTCTTGTAGAGCGAGGATTCGTTGGGAGTTAGGAGTTAAGAGCTGGGAGTTGTGGGATTGAAACAAATCCTGTAATCCTTTGCGTGAAAACAATTTCAAAATAACTTCAATACCTAAATCGGCTTGGGTTGAAGGAATGTTTTTGGTATTCAAAAACCCTTTGATATAAGCCGTTGCTGGATACGGTGTATTCAGTTGGGTAAAGGGTGGCGTGATGAGGAATATTTGGGTTTTCAAAATCTATACAAAGTTTACTTTATAGCGTTATAAAAAAGAATCTATTGATTTGGACTTTTTAACTGCTTAAAAATGAAGTAAGAATAAACAATCGGTACAATAGTAATTATTACAGTAATACCTATAAAAATGTAGAAATTAATATTTTCTGGGATAACCAAACTAAAAATTACAATTAGTAATCCGCCAACAATCCATAATTTACCGGCTAAAATATGAGTCAATTTCCAAACCTCTTCACTCTCTAATGTCCAAGGCGTTTTTATTCCAAGAAAATAATTTTGCTTGATTACTTTAAAGTAATTTCCCAAAGCCATAAACAACAATCCTACCAAAACTAAAACTATACTCGGGCTTGAAAGCGTTTGACTTTGAGCTGAATGTAAAATAAAAAGCGCCAAAACCGACATAAATACTACTAAAACAAATTTTATTTGGTAGTACTTTCCTCCCATCAATTCGATTCGTTTTTTGGGATCAATTTTTGGAATGAAAAGCATCAAAACATAAGTCAGTACAGGCAATAAAAAGAGTACACCTATTAAAGAATATTTAGTTCCCCAATCGTCAATTTCACCTTTATAATTCCAGTGAATTGGGACTTTTTCGGGTAGGCTATTCCACAAATAAGCCAAATAAATAAAAGGCAACAATGCAAATCCAATAATTGGAAGTTCTTTTTTTAAAGTTTCGTTCATATTTTTTATTTTTTTAAAGTTAAAATCCATTGCAAAACGTCTTCCATTATTGTAGTATTTAAAGAGTAAATAACAAACTGCCCTTTTTTTTCGGAAGAAATTAAATTGGCTTGTTTCAAAATATCTAAATGATGGGAAATACTGGGTTTTGAGATAGTAAAATAATCCGCAATTTCACCTGCAGACAAATCCTTAACTTTCAGAATGTCCAAAATTTCTCTTCTGGTTTCGTCGTTCAATGCTTTGAAAATGGAATTCATATAACATTTATATATTTAGACAAATATCTAAATATTTTTTGAATACACAAAAATTTTTAAAAATTTTATTTACAGAATGAATTCAACAACTTAATTTCTGTCTTAATTGTTGTATCGAACTCAAAAGAATATCCTTTTTGCTCTTCTTTTTGTCCATAAAGAGAGGAATAAAATGACGAATATTCGTTTGCAAAAACTTTTTGGGAATTTGCAACGGCTTCAAAATCGATAGGAATATTAGGATTACAGTTCCATATTTGATAACACTTTTTGTTTTTGGAATTTGTTAATGTATCTTCAATAATCCAATTGGGGTGCGTCTTTGAAATGGTTATTTTTCGTGTATGTTTACATTTTTTGTCAATAAACGAAAAGACATTTACAGCACCATTAAAAATAAATTCATCTTCGTTTTCGTTTACAGTAACTAAGGCATTTTTGGGCCAATAATACCAAATAAAACGTCCCCCTTTTAGCATTTGATTGTGATTTTCAATCATTACAGTATTGTGAGATTTTGTGCCAAAAAAGTAATTTGAATTTTCTTCATCGGTATTGTATTTATAGGAACCGCTGTCTCTTATCACGTTTTCTCCATTATGCCAAATATCAATATGCAAATTATCAGATTGTGAGGGTCGGTCTTTATAATTGCTGCATTTAACAAAAGTGAAACTGCTATTGGTTCTAAACAAATAATAACCTGAATTTGTAAAGGAAGTAATTCCAAATTTTAATTCTAAGGATTTAAAATTATAAATTGGTTTTGAAAAACTAAAAAAATCTTCGGCCGTTTCAAACAAAGGTTTTGCTGTTAGTATTTGATGGAGTGTATTGAGTTGGGACCTGTAATCTCTGAATTCTGCATCAGATAGAGGAAAGAATAATGCCCCATCATTATGACCATAATTGGGTAGATTTCCGTTTTTTGGTTGGATAAATTGGTATAAAAAACCAAGTGTTTTATAGGCTTTTTTATACACATTTTCAGAGAAAGGTTTGTTTGCTTTTTGGGTAATTGAAAGTCCAAACGACAAAAGCTGAATCAAAACCCGATGATAATTCATACTATGCTGAATAAAAGCACCGTCTGGATAAATTTGATAATTGATTTCTTGTTCAAAATATTTTCGTCCCTTTTTACTCCATTTTTTCGACTCTTCAAAAAATGGAAATAGAATTTCTGTCAGAGATAAGGCCAAAGTTTCGGTAATGGCATGGTTGTTTCTTACGGCAATTCTCGAAAAATCAATATGATGATAGACGTGGTGCATTTGCCAATACAAAACATTCATCATTTTTTGCCATAATGCTTCGGTCAAAAAATCTGAATTTTTATAGAAATAAATTGCATACAGCCAATTGAAAGTGCGAAGTGAAATTTCTTGACTGCATTTCCAGTTGGGACCTTGATTTATTGGGTTGGCATCAATCCAGGAGTTAATTTCTTGAAATACAAATTCAGAACTATCTTTTTCAAAATGATAATCATATCTAATAAGAGTGAGCAGGAACGAAAATCTCGACTTTTCCCAGACATATTTGATGTCGCCATTTTCTTGATTAAAATCATTAATATTGCTCCAATGATTGGAAATGTCATATTTGTAATGGGTATCGGGATTGGTTATCCAATCATAATCTTTACCTAAATCAATCCATTGATTGCTAAAAAATTGTGTGTGATGTTGTAAAATTTTGTTTGCTTTTTCTGCTAACTGTGGATTTGGAATTTTAGACCCTAAAATTGTTTCTCTGCTTTCAAAAATAAAGGTAAGTTTGCTTTTTTTCCAATTTTCCAAAGAAATAAAGTTCCTTAATTCGGGATTTGTTGGATGTCGTTTTTTTAATAGTCCACTCTTTTTGTCTAATTCATGAAAAATGCGATACGTAGTATATCGCAACCCCATATTTTTGAGCAATTGCAACCCTAATTTTATGTTCATTATTCAAGTAATAATAACTGTTCTACAATTCTGACAGCCGTTTTTCCGTCCCATTTTTCGGGAATACTTCCTTTTTTCCAATTCCCTTGATTCAATTTTTGCAAATATGGCGCAATATTTTTTGGATTTGTACCCACCAATTCGTTTGTGCCTATTGTTATGGTTTCGGGTCTTTCAGTATTGTCTCGCAAAGTCAAACACGGAATTCCCATGACGGTAGTTTCTTCGGTAATTCCTCCTGAATCTGTAATTACCGCTTTGGCATTTTTTACAATATAATTAAATTCAAGATAGCCCAATGGTTCAACATATTTCAAGTTGTCAAATTGAATTCCAATGTTTTCTAATTTTTTTGAAGTTCTTGGATGAACTGGGAAAATAATAGGAAGGTTGTTGCTGTTCAAAACAATTTCTTCGATAAGTGCTTTTAGTTTTCCTTCTTCATCAACATTGGCAGGTCGGTGCAAGGTCATTACAAAATAGTTGCCATTGCTTAATTTTAATTCATCAAAAAAAGTTGGTTTTTTCAAATTAGGCAATTGTTTGAGCAAAGTGTCAATCATAGTGTTGCCTACAAAGAAAATTTTTTGTTCATCAATTCCCTGTTTTTTTAAATTTGTGTTGGCTATTGCTGATGTTGTAAAAAAATAATCGGTAATCGAATCGGTCACCATTCTGTTAATTTCCTCTGGCATGGTCAAATCATAAGAACGAATTCCTGCCTCAACGTGGGCTACTTTTACCCCCATTTTTTTGGCAACAATACTGCACGCCATAGTCGATGTAACATCGCCCACTACAATGCAAATATCTGTACTTTCGCTAGTCAATAAATTTTCATAACCCATCATGATAGCTCCTGTTTGTTCAGATTGAGTGCCACCTCCTGCACCAAGATTTACATTGGGTTCCGGAATATTGAGTTGTTCAAAAAAAGAGCCACTCATGTTTTGATCAAAATGTTGTCCAGTATGAATTAATCTAAAAGTTATGGACACGCCACTTTTTTGTTTTTCTTGAATGGCGTGAATAATCGGGGCAATTTTCATAAAATTGGGTCTTGCTCCTGCTATAATGTCTATTTTCATTGGTTTAATTTATTACTATATATTTTAGATACTGTTTTTACCTAATATTTGTTATTCAAAAGATTGCATCATTACCAATTTGTTATAAGTTCCGTTAAGCGCAATGAGTTCGTCGTGAGTACCTTGTTCGACAATTTCGCCTTTTTGCATTACCACAATTTTATCTGCTTTTTGAATGGTCGAAAGTCGGTGTGCAATCACAATAGAAGTTCGGTTTTGCATCATATTTTCTAAGGCAACCTGCACAAATTTTTCACTTTCGGTATCCAATGCCGAAGTGGCTTCGTCCAAAATCATTATTGGTGGATTTTTTAAAACCGCACGTGCTATAGACAATCGTTGTTTTTGTCCGCCCGAAAGTTTGTTTCCGCTGTCGCCAATGTTGGTGTAAATTCCCATTGGCAAATTTTTGACAAATTCATAAGCATTGGCAATTTTCAGGGCTTCGATAATTTCGTCATCGGTTGCGTCCAATTTTCCAAGCGAAATATTGGCTTTTATGGTATCATTAAACAAAATACTATCTTGTGTAACCAATCCCATCAAACCACGGAGTGATTGGAGATTCATATCCTTGATGTCTATTCCGTCAATAGCAATCGTTCCTTCATTCACATCATAAAAACGAGTCAATAAATTGGCAATCGTGCTTTTTCCACTTCCAGATTGACCAACGAGAGCCAAGGTTTGTCCTTTATTTACTTCAAGTGAAAAATCTTTTAAAACAGTTTCTTCCTCGTATTTGAAATTGATGTTTTTGATGGATATTTTAGAATCGAAAGTATTTTTTTCGAGCGCATTTTCTTTAGATGTAATTTCATTTTCAACCTCTAAAACTTCAAAAACACGTTGGGCAGCAGCCAAACCATTTTTTACGGCATAGGATGCTTTCGAAATTGCTTTGGCTGGAGTTAGTATATTATAAGCTAAAGTCAAATAAACTATAAATGCAGAACCCTCTAAAGTTTTTTCGACCAAAACTAAATTACCCCCATACCAAAGTAAAACGGCTATAGTTGTAATTCCCATAAACTCACTCAAAGGTGAAGCTAGATTATTTTTGTTTCCGATGCTATTGGATAATTTTAATAATCTGTTTACCGATTCGTTAAATCTGTTTTTGAAAGTTGTTTCGGCATTATAACTCTTTACTACTTTTAAACCACCCAAACTTTCTTCTACAATCGAAATCAATAAACCACTTTCGCCTTGTGCTCGTAATGATTTTGCCTTTAAATTTTTACCAATTTGCGAAATAATAAATCCAGAGATAGGAATAAATAACAATACAAATAATGTGAGTTTTGTACTTATTACAAACATTGTAATAAGGGCAAAAACAATGGTTAAAGGTTCTTTGACAACCAATTCTAAGATAGAGAAAAAGGAGTTTTGAACCTCATTAACATCTCCTAACATTCGTGCCATAACATCTCCTTTTCTTTTTTCGGAATAGTACGAAATAGGCAAATCGATTATTTTATCATACATCTTTTTTCGCAAATCTCTTAGGACCCTATTTTTAAGGTGCATAATATGGTATGAAGCCAGATAATTGAAAAGGTTTTTTAATAAAAAAGTAGAAATCACTAATATTACTACTAATAATAAGGCAAACTGAGGGCCACTATCCTTTGTTAATTCTGAAATTTGGTAGTAAAATAAATCTTTACCATAATCTATTATTTTCCCTATTCCTTCAAACATAGGTTTTTTTTCAATAATTTTTGTTTTGCCAAAAAGCACTTCAATCATTGGTAACAAAGTCAACATCGAAATAGTACTGAATAATGCATACAAAACGTTATAAATCACATTCCAAATGATATGAGATTGGTATGGTTTGGTATAGGGAAATAGTTTTATTAAGTTTTTATCCATTTATTTTCTGTTGATGTTTTCTGCTAAAGCTATGGCTTTTTCCAATTTTGGAGTTCTAATACGCGACCAACTCAATTTTGCACACAGTGTGTGCAAAATTGTAATATCCTCTATAACAGCGTTTAATTTAATAAAACTTTGCAGATTTCTTTTATTGAAACCTATTCCGTATTTTTCTGTAAGAGCTATGCTTAATGTTGGAATCAATTTCTTCCCATAATCGGCTCGGTCATTTTTTAGAATATCATCATTGATGGTTTTTCCAATATTCCAATACAATAAGGTTAGTTCTTGATTGACAGTTTTGGCAACAATATGACGTGTTTGGTCAATTAAACCGATAATCGAATTTAATAGTTTTGGTGCGTCATTGGTGTCCAATTTATTCATTAGCTCAACTGCATTGCTGCAATGATATTTTTGATTTTGTCATTCAAAATAGTTTCCACTTTCGTGAAATTTTCTACACTGTCCAATTGGGTGTTTACGCTGATGTAAAACTTAATTTTCGGCTCGGTTCCACTGGGTCTCGCACAAATTTTTGAGCCATCTTCAGTATAATAAATCAACACATCTGCTTTTGGAATATCCATCGTTTGCTCTTCGCCAGTCAATAAATTTTTGGCAACAGATGATTTGTAATCTTCCAACAGAATCACTCTTTGTCCGTTAATTTCCTTCACGGGATTATTACGCATAGTAACCATCATTTGGTTGATTTCGGCTAGACCTTCCATTCCTTTTTTGGTCAAAGAAATCAAATGTTCTTTATAAAAACCGTGTTCTACGTACAATTGTTGTAATTCTTTATAAACAGAACTTCCTTTGGCTTTAACTTGAGCCGCCAATTCGCAAATCAATAAGGTTGCGGCAACCGCATCCTTATCGCGAACCGCATCGCCTACCATATATCCAAAACTTTCTTCGCCACCACCAATGAATTCTAATTCTGGAAAATCTTTTATCATTTTGGCAATCCATTTAAAACCAGTCAAACCAACTTTACATTCCACGCCATAAGCAGTCGCCAATTCCATAATCATTGGAGTAGAAACAATAGTCGAACCCACGAATTGTTTTCCATTGATTTTGCCCGCTTTTTTCCATTCTTTCAATAAAAAAGCAGTCATCAAAATCATCGTTTGATTTCCGTTCAATAAAGTCATTTTGCCTTCATTATCTCGAACAGCAACGCCCAATCTATCACAATCAGGGTCAGTTCCAATCACAATATCAGCGTTGGTTTTGTCTGCCAATGCCAGTGCCAATGTCAACGCTTCTGGCTCTTCAGGATTTGGAGATTTCACCGTTGGGAAGTCGCCATTTGGCACTCTTTGTTCTTCCACAATATTCACGTTTGGATAACCAGCTTGAGCAAAAGTGTCTGGAATCATAGTAATCGAAGTACCGTGGAGTGAGGTAAATACAATATTCAAATTGTTTTTTGCTTCTTGCGAAGTTCCAAAACTAGCATTCTCAATAGTCGATTTAATGAAAGCTTGGTCAACCTCGGCATCTATATAATGTATCAAATCTTCGTTGGCGTCAAACTTGATTTTATCGTAGTTTAATTTTTCAATCGTGTTGATGATGTCTCCATCTTGCGGAGGCACGATTTGTCCGCCATCTTCCCAATATACTTTGTAACCGTTGTATTCTGGTGGATTGTGTGAAGCGGTCAATACAATTCCGCATTGGCAACCCAAATATTTCAGGGCAAAAGACAATTCAGGAGTGGGTCGCAAATCCGAAAATAAATACACTTGAATACCATTGGCAGAGAAAACATCGGCCACAGTTTTAGCCAAAGTTTTACTGTTGTGACGACAGTCAAAAGCAATTACAGCTTTTAAAGGTTGGTTTGGAAATGCAATTTTCAAATAATCTGATAGTCCTTGAGTGCTTTTGCCTAGCGTATATTTGTTGATGCGATTGTTTCCAACGCCCATAATTCCGCGCATTCCACCAGTTCCAAATTCAAGATTTTTATAAAAACTTTCTTCTAAATCTTTTGGCGAAGAAGTCATCATTTCGATAACAGCTTCCTGTGTTGCTTTGTCAAATGTTGCCGTAAGCCATTCGTTTACAGCGTTTAAAATGTTTTGTTTGATTTCCATTTTATATAAATTTTATTTTTTGTATCCTATTTTATTTCTTTCTTCATAATTTTTGGAAACGGCATCTTTATCAACCAAATAATTCAAAGCTTTGTAAATGTCAGGGAATTGACTTTCTATTGCTACAATTCTATCTTTTAATTCGCTATACGTCAAAGAAAATTGTCTAAAAGTAACAAATGCTCTGATAATCGAAATGTTTACTTCTATTGCTTTTTCGCTATTTAATACACTAGATAACATTGCTATTCCTTGTTCTGTAAAGGCAAAAGGCATATATCTCAAACCACCTCGGTTTGAGGTCACAATTTGTGACCTCAAACTATTGAACTCGATTTCAGTAAGTTCGAACATAAAATCTTCAGGAAATCTATTTAAGTTACGTCTAACAGACTGCTTAAAGACTTTTGTTTCAATATTATACATCAATGCTAGGTCAAAGTCAAGCATTACCTTACAGCCTCGAATCTCAAAGATTTTATTTTGAATAACTTCTATTTCCATAGCTTTTTACTATTTGAGGACGAAAATTGCGTCCTCAAGTTTTGTTGTTTTAAAGTCGCATTTGCGTCCTTAAAGAATTGATGGTATCACAATTTGTGACACCATCAATTTATTTCCTTCAAAACTTTATAACGTTCTTCATTATTCTTGGTTCTCAAAATAATTTCGCCCAGAAATCCTGCCAAAAATAATTGTGTTCCCAAAACCATTGTGGTTAGCGAAATGTAAAACCAAGGATTATTGGTAACCAAATCATAAGGCAAATCATGATATAACTTGTATAGTTTCATAAAACCAATAAACCCAGCCGCAAGAAACCCTATAATAAACATTACCGAACCCATTGCTCCAAACAAGTGCATTGGTCTTTTTCCAAAACGCGACAAAAACCAAATGGTAATTAAATCTAGAAAACCATTCACAAAACGATCCATTCCAAATTTGGTTTCGCCATATTTCCGGGCTTGGTGTTGCACCACTTTTTCGCCAATTTTACCAAAACCAGCATTTTTAGCCAAAACTGGTATGTAACGGTGCATTTCGCCCGAAACTTCAATGTTTTTGACCACAATATTTTTGTAGGCTTTCAATCCACAATTAAAATCATTCAATTCCACACCCGAAGTTTTCCGGGCAGCCCAATTGAATAATTTTGAAGGGAGATTTTTGGCAACTACCGAGTCGTATCGTTTCTTTTTCCAACCCGAAACCAAATCAAAATTTTGACTCCTAATCATTTCATACAATCCTGGAATTTCTTCGGGACTATCTTGCAAATCGGCATCCATTGTGATGATAACCTCGCCTTGGGCTTTGGCAAAACCAGCGTGTAAAGCTTGCGATTTTCCAAAGTTTTTCATAAAACGAATGCCTTTCACATTTGGATTTTCAGAAGCCAATTCTTCGATAATGTGCCAAGAATTATCGGTACTTCCGTCATCAATAAAGATAACTTCGTAGGAATAATTGTTCGACTTCATTACAGAGATAATCCAAGTATAAAGTTCTTTGATTGATTCGTCTTCGTTCAGAAGCGGAATGAGGATGGATAAATTCATTAAATATGTTATTCTTGTGAAGGTTTGCTTTTAAAGATTAAAGCTAGTAAAAGACCGAAGAGAGCACTACCAGCAATACTAAAAGCGGATCCTTTTATTAATTCAATTGTAGAATATGGATTGCTTTCTTGCATTTTTTTTATAGCTTCATTAATTGCTGATGATGGAGCTCCAAATTTTTCCATTGTACTAACAGTGTATTTAATGGTAATATCATTTAATGTGTCTTTAACAGATGGATCTATAACATTAAATAAAAGAATATTGAACCCTACAGAAATTAATATTCCGATAACAGCCGAGATAAAATAGGTAGTAAAAGCATCTTTAAATGGAAAAATGCCATTTAATTCTTTTTTAGTTTTAGATAATAAAATTATTCCAATGGAAATATAAATTATTATTGTTAAAATTCCTATCCACCATTTTATAAACAAATTCAAATCGATTGCATAAATAGATGCTGTAATCAATGCGCTTACAACACCTGTAATAATTCCAAAGGAAATCCCATTTTTCTTAATAATCTCATTCATAATTGAAAGTTTTAAATTAATAATCCACAAATATAACAATTCCCAATTTATTCGAGTGTAAAAATAGTTTTTTAGGATTAAAAAAAAATGAAACTAAACATTTGATTATTTAAAAATTAGTGTAAATTTGCACACTCAAAATAAATAATAGGATTTAAACAAAAAGAGTTGTTGCATTTACACCTTTCTTGAAAGTCGAGAAAGCTTCAAAATTAAAACACTCAAAAAAATAGAAAAACAAGATGAAAAAAGGAATTCACCCAGAAAATTACAGATTAGTTGCCTTCAAAGATATGTCGAATGAAGATGTTTTTATCACTAAATCTACTGCCGATACTAGAGAAACAATCACTGTTGACGGTGTTGAATATCCAGTTGTGAAAATGGAGATCTCTAGAACTTCTCACCCTTTTTACACAGGTAAATCTAAACTTATTGATACTGCGGGTCGTATCGATAAATTCAAAACCAAATACGCCAAACACGGTAAATAATATTTATCTGTTTAATTCAATAAAAAAAACCGTCTTTATGAAAGACGGTTTTTTTGTGATTTAATTTGAGAATGGACAGTCAAATACGCACAAATATTTCCGAGAACTTTATCGAATTGTATTTATTTTTTGTCTTGCATTGCAAAAACCTGTTGAAGCAAAGTGGATGTTCTTGCATTCAAATTGGTTCTGATGTTTTTTTCTTCGACGGCAATCATTTTAAAAACCCCTGCCATCGCTTGATTGGTTACATAATCAGTCAAATCGGGATTGACTTTTTGCACCATTGGAATCATATTGTATTTATTGATGATATTCGCCCAAACTTTGTCGGCACCTACTTTGGCAAAAGAGGTTTTTATTACAGGGTTGAATTTTCCGTACAAAGCGGTCGAGGTGCTGTTTTGCAAATAGGTGGTTGCTGCATTTTCATTCCCCATCAAAATATTTTTGGCATCATAGAAAGACATATTCACCACAGCATTGACAAATATTGGAGTTGCTTCTTTTACAGCATCTTCGGCAGCACGATTGATTACTTTCAATCCTTCATCGGCGAGCGAACCAAGTCCAATTTTTCTTAAACCCGAATCTACTTTTTTCAATTCATCAGGCAGTAAAATCTTTACGGCTGCATTTTTATAAAAACCGTCTGTAGCAGTCAATTTTGTTACTTGTTTTGAAATTCCATTATTCAAGGCTTCTTTCAGTCCTCCCGAAATATCAATTCCAAGACCTTGGATTTGCGGTAATTGGTTCATAACCTGTTGCATTTCGGCACAACTAGAAAGGGAAAACACCAACACTAACATAATTACTTTTTTCATTCTATTTTTTTTTATAAGTTAGACAAATAATAGGAATCGAGTCAAAAATACTACTTTCAATAATAATAACATAATTTTATGATTTAAAGCACATGGCAAACGCTTTTAAAATTTTTTTGCCACAAATTTGCTTCGCCTGTTCGCTATCGCTCGAGTCACTAATAAACACGAATTAGAATTATTTTTTATTACACGAATTCTTAGAAAGAAATAAAATTAGTGCAATTCAATTAAAAATTTGATAAAAATTAGTGACAATTAGTGTAATTGCTTCGCTAGCCTGCCTGTCGGCAGACAGGTTCACTTCGTTCGTGTCGTGTCTAACTTTTTTTTTCTTTTTTTAAAAGCGAATGCCCTGATTTAAAGCTAGATTTTATCCAATTTTAGATATCCAATGTGTTGAGAATCCTCTTTGAAAAAGGTGTTAACTTTTGTAATTTTCAAGGAATAATTTTCTTTATACTGTTGGGATAAAATATCGGCGACATTATAAATGTCATCTACATCAATGCCGTATTTGTCATCAATGTGCGAGGTAGCCCCTTTGAAACCGCAATGTTTATAGAAAGTAGTTGTTTTGGCATTTTTAGAAGCAATACTTAAATTTTCGGCAATGGTTAGCATTTTATAATGGTATTCTTCGAATTCATTTTCCTTGTAACCGCCAAGATTGATAAAAAATAAATGGTCTTGAGCGGATTCTAAGGGTGCTTTTTTAGCAACAACTTCAATCGAAAAATTATCCACTATGGTCACTTCTCTCCAAGCATCAATGTGAATTTTCCCTTTGGCTTCAGGCCAAAAAGCCTTCATTTGTGGAATCAATTCTTGCAGCGATTTGCCAATTCCAAAAAAAATATCGTGTTGTTCTGTAAATCTGCCTTGGGGAGTACAGCCCAACATGATCATATATAATTTAAGTTTGTCTTTCATGTGTTGATGCTATTGTTTTTTATCGGTCACACCTGTCTGCCGACGGGCAGATGTAATTGCTTCGCCTGTTAGCTTTCGCTCGGGTTGCATATATCTTTTGCTTGTTTGTATTACATTTTTGCTATGCTCATTTCATAACACAAATATAATTCAATTTATTTTCATTAAATTTACCAAATATAAATTTTTGGTTTGATTTTTGGAATAGCCCATTTGAACCAATAAAAAAATAGAAATCATGAAAAAAATAATTTTGCTTTTAGCAGTAGTAGGAATTTTTAGTTTACAAGGATGTACACCTACAGATGATTCAGTTGATAACGACACAATTAGCATTGTTTTTGAGACTAATTCTGTTAGTTTTACCCCAACTAACAATTATATCGTAAGATATAATTTCCCTGGTTCTATTTATCAAGACGATATGGTTTTAGTGTATCGTTTAGCCGGAGCCGTAAACGGGAATGATTTATGGGAATTTTTGCCTGAAACTTATTATTTTGATGATGGAACTAGAGATTTCTCTTATAATTTTAATTTTACAAGAACTTTTGTTGATATTTATTTGAACGGAAATGATTTAATTTCAGTGCCTACAGGCAATAGATTAAACCAAATTTTTAGAATTGTGGTTGTTCCTGCTAACTTAGTTCAGGGAATAGATAAAAATAATTATCCAGCAGTTATTTCAGCATTAAATATCAAAGAAAATCAAATTCAAAAGATTAATTTCTAAACCAATTTGGCTTAAATAAAAAAAGGAAATCAAGAGGTTTCCTTTTTTTTTTGAAGACCTAACAGGTTTTAAAAACCTGTTAGGTCTAATTATATTTATATCAGTATTTTATACTAACTCTTGAATTCGATTTATTATAAATTGCTTAACCAATATCTAACTATTTTTTTCAATCTTCTCCCTCACTCATTTTCAATGAAACTACAATTCCTATGATTAGCGAAAGTGCTATGAAACTCAATGATGCCCATTCGGGTATTACATAAAAATCATGCAGTAGCATTTTTAGTCCAACGAAACTCAAAATAGCAATAAGGCTGTATTCGAGATGAGCAAATCTATTGAGCATGTGGGACAAGAAGAAATACATTGATCTCAGTCCTAAAATGGCAAAAATATTGGAACTGAACACTAAAAACGGATCGGATGTTATGGCTAAAATGGCAGGAACACTGTCAACAGCAAATATAACATCCATTACTTCAATGACTACTAAGGCTACAAATAGCGGCGTTGCGGCTGTGATATGTCTTCTTTTTACAAAGAAATGTTCCCCATCGATGTGAGTTGTAACTGGAATTATTTTTCGTAATGTTCTATACACAAAGGATTTCTTGGGTTCAAATTTATCATCTTCTTTTGAAAACAGCATTTTGACTGCCGTAAAAATTAAGAAAA
>Ga0316612_1000220_pt1 | contig 20797 bp, 16 predicted proteins | sample MIS2016226_MG_FD_207676 | JGI IMG/M metagenome (GOLD analysis project Ga0316612, IMG submission 207676) | Microbial mat bacterial communities from Middle Island sinkhole, Lake Huron, Michigan, United States - MIS.2016.226 | ecosystem: Environmental > Aquatic > Freshwater > Lake > Sediment... | reverse complement strand
AAAAAATTAATTTCTTGTCGCCCATTTTTGGTCTTTTGTTATCTATATAATATAAGACATCAAAAATGAGTAAAATAGACACCGATATAGTAAAACTTATTTCGCTTTACACTACCAAAGAGATAAGTGAATCAGAATTTAAAGAGTTACAGCGATGGATAAATGAGTCGCCAGAAAACAAAGATTTGTTCACAGAATTTCTGCTACTTTATAAAAAATCTAGACAAACAGCATTTGCAGTTGCGATTGATAAAGACAAAGCTTGGAATGCAATTGTTTCTAAATTAGAAAATCCTTTAGAACAAATTAGAACCCAAAAGGAATCAAAAGTTATTTCTATCAAGAATCATTTGTTCAAATATGCCGCTGCAGTCCTTGTAGTTGGAATAATGACTACCACTTATTTTTTCAGGGAAAGCTTTTTTGCCAAACCAAATGTGGTCAATCCAGTAATAGTAACTACGAATAACAGCGTTGAAGTTGGAACCGACAAAGCCACTTTAACTTTGGAAAATGGCTCTGTAGTGGTATTAAAAAACGGAAAATCTTTCCGCACCCCAAACGCCAGCAGCAACGGCAAAGAGATTGTTTACAATACCAATGAAAAAAAGCAAACCAAAAAAGCTTACAATTATCTGACGATTCCTAGAGGAGGACAATTCTTCATTAAATTATCCGACGGAACACAGGTATGGCTCAATTCTGAATCCCAATTAAAATTCCCTGTTGCTTTTGTCGAGGGTGCAATTCGTCAAGTAGAGCTAGTCTATGGAGAAGCTTATTTCGATGTGTCTCCAAGCACAAAACACAAAGGTTCAAAGTTTAAAGTATTGAATAAATCGCAAGAAGTCGAAGTTATTGGAACGGAGTTCAACATCAAAGCCTATAAAGATGAAGTGAATGTATTCACGACTTTGGTTGAAGGTAAAGTGGATGTAAAAATTGCCAACACAAAACAAAGATTACTGCCCAACCAACAATTAAATCTGAACCTAAAATCTAATGCTTCAATAATAAAAAGTGTTGATGTTTATGGCGAAATAGCTTGGAAAGATGGAGTTTTTAGTTTCAGAAGAAAATCATTGGAAGATATTATGATAGTGCTGTCTCGTTGGTATGATTTGGATGTGAAATTTGAAAATCCAGAACTCAAAAAATCAGGATTTAATGGGACAGTTGGAAAAGATCAAAGAATAGAAGATATTTTGGAAACTATTAAGGGTTATGGAGTGATTAAAGAATATAAAATTGTAAACAAAACAGTCATTCTGAAATGAGCAACACCTATAATTGGTAGCAAAAACCAATGATGATGTGCGAATTACATATGACCGATAAAAAACAATAAATATCAGCATATGAAATAAAAATTTAAAAATAAAAGGGAGCGAAATCAAACATTTTGCGGTGCATCGATTTCGTCCCTTAATAGAGTATTAACCAAATACTAATTTCAATTAACACATTGCAAATTTATGAAAATTAAATTAACCAAGGTCGATTCCTTAATTCGAAAAAGCCTATTATTTACAATTATGCGAACATTTATTTTCTTGTTATGTACTACCGTTTTTGGCTTCACAACTGATAAAGCTTTTTCCCAAGACAAAGTGACGATTGATGTTGACAAGGTGGTAACCGTGGATGAGGTTTTTAGTATTATTCAAAAACAAACCAAATATCGTTTTATTTATCCCCAAGATATGTTTGCCAATGTACCCAATGTACAATTGAAAAAGGGAAAAATCCAAGTATCAAAATTGTTGGAGCAAAGTTTGGCGGGCAGTAATGTTAATTTCAAATTATCCGAAAATAATACTATTGTTATCAAAGAAAATATCAAAACTGATACTGTAAAAATTATCAAAGAGCAGCAATATCAAGTATCAGGAACAATAACCGATCAGGCAAACCAACCGTTACCAGGTGCCAATATTAAAGAAAAAGGAACCAACAATGGTGTGCAAACAGACCTTGAAGGAAATTTCAGAATCAATGTGAAAAGTCCAAATGCTGTTTTGATGATCTCTTTTTTAGGTTTTGTAACCAAAGAAATTGCTGTAAACAATCAGACTTCCATTACGATAGCATTACAAGAAGCACCCTCTAATTTGCAAGAAGTAGTTATTGTGGGCTACGGAACTCAAAAGAAAGTAACATTGACAGGGGCAGTTGCCAGTATCAAAACACAAGAAATTCTACAAACCAAAACCGCCAATCTAGCCAATAACTTGGCTGGTAGAGTAGCAGGTTTGACTATTAGTTCCAGAGGCGGAGAACCGGGTGGCGACGACATCAATGTGCTTATTAGAGGAATTGGAACAACTGGAGATAAATCGCCTTTGTATGTCATAGACGGAATTGCAAATCGGGGTAGTTTTGAACGGTTGAACCCCGATGATATTGAAAGTATCTCGGTTTTGAAAGACGCTTCGGCTGCCATTTATGGTGCTCAAGCCGCAAACGGAGTTATTATTGTGACTACCAAAAGAGGTAAAAAAGGAGAAACCGTTTTTAGTTTCAACCATAATTATTCTTTGGCTCAAGCCACTCGACGTCCTCATTTGATGAATGCCCAACAATACCTCACTTGGGTAGATGAAATAAACACCAGAAACAACAGACCTACTGAATTTCAAAGCATTATCAGACAATATCGTGAAGGAACTATCGACAGTTCAGTTTGGGGAAATACCGATTGGTGGGATGTGGTTGTGGATGAATGGACACCACAATCCCAATATTCTGCCAATGTGAGTGGCGGTGGCGATAAAACACAGTTTTATGTATCGGGTCAATTATTAAATCAAGATGCACTCTATAAAGGAGATGCTTATGGATACAAACAATACAACCTTCGATCCAATTTAGACACCCAATTTGCAAAAAATTTAAAAATTGGTTTTGATTTGGCTGCCAGATTAGGAGATAAAAACTCTCCAACAATGGATACAGATGGTTTAATTCGTAATATTTTTTCTCAACGGCCTTCTGATTTTCCTTATTTTGAAAACGGTCTCATTGCTCAAACCACTGCAGGAAGTCCAATTGGTTTGGTCAATGGCGATAGCGGAAGCAAATCGACAAACACCAAGAAATATGATTCTAAATTTTCATTCAATTGGGATATGCCTTTTATTACAAAGGGACTTTTTGTTTCGGGTTATGCCGCAATCGATTTCTATACCACCACCCGAAAAGATCTTTCAAAACCTTATGATAGATATGTTTTTAATCCAACCACTGGCGAATATACCAACATTAAATTTGAAAGAGCCAACAACATAAGCCTCTTTCAACAGTACAGTGAAGAACTCAATAAAACCTACCACTTTAAGTTAGGCTATACTAAAACTTTCGATAAACACGCTATCAATTCTTTTATTGCTTATGAAGAATATTCACAAAAGGGAGAATATATTTTTGCCTCAAGAGATGGTTTAGTTTCAGAAACACTGCCTTATTTGAATACCGGTTCTGATGCCAATATTAGAAACGGAGGAAACGGTTCTCAAAAAGCAAGAAGGAATTATTTTGGCAAATTGAATTATGCCTTTGATGATAAATATTTATTAGACATAACGGTTAGATATGACGCATCTGCCAATTTTCCAAAAGATAAAAGATATGGATTTTTTCCAGCGGCATCAGTGGGTTGGAGAATATCGGAAGAAGAATTTTTCAACAAAGATTTAATTTCCGAATTGAAACTAAGAGGTTCTTGGGGTTTGCTCGGAAACGACAAAGTACCAAATTTTCAATATTATGATTTTTATAATTTAAACCCTTCATCCATTTTTGGAGAAAATCCATCAAGAAATCTTGGATTAACACCAGGTACAACACCAAACCCAAACATCACTTGGGAAACGGCCCAGAAAATAAATGTTGGTTTAGATTTCAAATTGCGAAGAGGTTTGTTTGAAGGTAGTATTGATGTATTTTACGAAAAAAGGTCGGACATCCTTGCGCCACGAAATGCTTCTGTACCCGTTTACACCGGTATTACATTACCCGATGAAAATATTGGTAAAGTTTCAAATCAAGGATTGGAGCTACAATTAAACCACAGAAACAAGCTTTTTGGAGAAGTTTCCTATTCATTAGGAGGGCAGTTTTCTTATTCGCAAAGTAAAATTTTATTCATTGACGAAGCGGCTTCAGTACCCGAATGGCAAAAGAGAACTGGCAGTCCCGTAGATGGTTTACTCGTTTATCAAGCCAATGGATTGTATCAAAATCAAAGCGAAATAGACAGTTCGCCCCATTTTGCAGACGCTAAACCCGGTGATGTGAAATTTATGGACATCAGTGGTGATGGGATTATCAATGAAGATGATAAAATCCTTTTAGACCAATCGCCAACTCCTAATATTGTTTATGGTATTACTATGGGACTGGAATGGAAAGGTCTTTCGCTCAATGTTTTATTTCAAGGACAAGCAATGGCTCAAACCATTTACCAACCTTATAGCGACTCAAAATTGAACATAGAAAATGCATACTATGAAGGCCGATGGACATCACCAAATTTCACTCCAAATGCTCAATATCCAAGAGCGTTCGATACGCAAAGTAGCAGTTATCGTGAGGTTTCTACAATTTGGGTAAAAGACAATTCTTTTTTGAGATTAAAAAATGTGGAATTGTCCTATTCACTAAATCAAGATGTATTAAAATCTATTGGGTTAGACAGTTTCCGACTTTATATAGCGGGTAATAATTTATTGCTCATCTATGATAATATGAAAATAAACGACCCTGAAAGCAACTCTAAATTAGGTTGGTATTATCCACAGCAAAGACTGATTTCTTCTGGTATTAGCTTAACTTTTTAAATATAATCAAAATGAAAAAATTAAAATTTAATATACTAATCATAACCCTTTTTTCTGTTTTTTCTTGTGCAGATTTAGATTTGCAACCTACCGAAGCCATATCAGGAGCCAGTGTTTGGAAAGATTTGAATCTGATTGAATTGTATGTCAATGATAGATACAGGGAGCTTCCACACGGTTTTACACAGTATGCTGGAGGTTTACGTTTTACTGGCATTACCGATGAATCCTATCACATGCACGAACCTCATCATTTAGACAAATATACTCAAGGTAGTTTGACTTCTGGTTCGCTAAGCAATTTCTATTGGGGAGGTTTTTGGTTAGAAGCATACACAGCCATTAGAAACAACAATATTTTTCTTGAAAAAAGAGGTGGCTATACTGGCGGAGAAGCAGAAAAAAATAGAGTTAAAACACTAACTGCCGAAATACGATTTTTAAGAGCTTTTTTCTATACTGAATTAATTTCAAGATACGGCGATGTACCTTTAATTGAAAAACCATTTGATTTGAATTCTGATTTTGATGTTCAAAGAATTCCTGTAAATGATTGTGTAACATTTATTGTCAAAGAACTAGACCTTGCCATTGCAGATTTACCAAACAAAGCCGATTCAATGGGAAATAATTTTGGGAGAATTACCAAAGGCGCCGCTATTGGATTAAAAATTAGAGCCTTACTATTTAATGCAAGCCCATTATTCAATACTACAAATGATAATTCGAGATGGCAACTTGTTTCGGATGCTTGCGAACAATTATTTGCTTTGAACCAATATAGTTTATCCTCTGATTACAAAGGATTGTTTTTGAATGCCAAGGATTCCGAAGTCATCTTTTTTAAACAATTTATGAATCAATTTGGTCCCAATAATCCTATCGACATTCTGTCTGACTTCTATTATCATGCTGATTATGCTGGCGGACATAGAATAGATGAATGGCGTTTCCCCAATGGCGATGGTGGTTGGCTAAGCGAAAATCCACGACAAGATTTTGTAGATGAATATGAAACAATTACGGGTAAAATTCCAGTCATTGGCTATACTGGTGCTGTCAATAACTTGCAACCTCGATTAAATCCTGCTTTAAGTCCTGGTGAATATGCTCCTAATAAACCTTATAACAATAGAGATCCAAGGCTTGACTATTCCATTTATCACGATGAAACTAAATTTAAAGATAGAAGTTTAGAATTTTGGGCTGGAGGAAAAGACAGTAGAACAAGTGTAGATAACTCGAATAATGGAAGCAAATTAGGCTATGGAATTAGTAAATCTTTAGACGAAAGTTGGTCAACAAAATTGACTATATCAAACAGCAAACAGCCGTGGATTTTTATGCGTCTTGCCGAATTTTATCTCACTTATGCCGAAGCACAATTTCAACTCGGACAAACTGGAACTGCAGTAGATTATGTGAATAGAATTAGAAGTAGAACAGGCGTAAATATGCCAGCCATCACTTCCAGTGGAGATTTATTGGCGAAGATAAAACACGAAAGAAAAATCGAACTCGCATTTGAAGGAAATCGTTGGTACGATGTCCGAAGATGGAAAGATGCAGAAATAGAATTCGCCAAAGACATTGTAGGGGTTGAGGTTATCAAAAATCCTGGGTCAGGAGTAAAAACATACCGGTATTTCTATTTTGATGGAGCCAAAGGGAAGAGGCTTTTTCCAGCCTACCAATCTTTATTTCCAATACCTATCGAGGAAATACGAAAAAGTGACCTAGAGCAAAACACGGGGTATGATTAAAGATAATGGCAGTGCACTAATTAATAAACCATTAAATCCTGAATCTGTTGGGATAAGAAAAATTTAGATCTAGTACTCTTAATGAAACTTAATAATGGTTTGAAAAATATGCTAAATGTTCACAATAAATCCAGAAGAACCAATTTTACAATGAAGCAAGGCGCTTTACACTTATTATGATAAAAATTAAATCATTAAAATATTATCTGTTTTTTGGAGTAATTCTCCTTGCATTAAGTTGTAATAATGACTCTCCAAAGTCCGCACCTGACCCTGATGGAGGTACAGATCCTGAAAATCCTGTGGGGGTTTCAAATCAACCTCATTATCCAGGGATTCCTGTCTTTACTGCCGATATGGGCAAATACGGATATACAGAACTTAATTCAGAATGGGCAATTCGCAAAAGTTCGTCGGTAACAGTTTCGAGTAAAATTGTGAGAAGTGGATTCGATTCACAACTCAAAATTGATTTTGATGGATTTAGTACTACCAGTGATTATGTAGAATTTGCTATGGCTGTTTTTGGAAAAATGTCCAATAAAGTTGCAGCCCCAGCTGAATTACTTACAGCCGTAAAAGGAATTAGTTTTCGAGCCATAAGTTTTGATGTTCCTGTAGAGTTAAGCGTTGAAGCTTTAGATATTAGTGGCGTGGTAATTAAGACCGAAAAATTTTCTATCAAAACGGTAATGAACCAATTTCAATTTGCTTTTAATTCCCAAAATTTGCATCAGTTGTCATTTAAAATTAAAGGCAATGAGCAGAATAGTACTTCATTTAAGAAAGGAGCAATTGTAATTGACGATGTGTATTTAACAAACAACGACACAAAAGCGTTCGCACCTCCAACAAATGACACCGCTTTTTTGAAATGGCTGAAAGAATCAAGTTTGCGTTATTTTTTGTGGCAATACCGCACAATTGATGGCAACAGAGGTACAGTTTTAGAACATTATGAAGACGATAACAAAGTATCGCTATCAGGAATAGGCTATGCTTATGCGGCTTTTATTTTAGCTGCACAAGAAGGAATGATAACAGAGGTTAGTGCCAAACAAAAAATTACAGCTATTTTAAAATGGCAACAGGCACAAAATTGGAACAACGGTTCTGAAGGAAAATTTGGTTTTCCATTGCATTATTACAATGCCAATGGTTCAGGGAAATATCCTAATGATGCTTCGGCCGTTAGCACGATAGACTGGGCAATATGTGCTGCTGGAATTCGAGTGGTGCTTCAAAAATACAGTACCGATTCCGAAATGGTTACCCTCTGTAACGAATTGTTAGATAGACCTCAATGGCAAGAAGTTATTGCTAAGAATCCTAGTAATTCTTATGAATTGGGCAGAATTGTAAAAGGGTTTAAAGCCACAACGGGAGCAATAAACTCTGGAGTTTGGGCTGATGCCTATTCAGAAGAAACAGAGCTTATTTATTTAGAAGCCTTGGCTTCGGGCAAAGTAAATACTTTAGACCTTTCAAGAATCTTCCGAGAAAAAAAACAAGGGCAATTCGTAAGTTGGTTTGCTGCAGGATTTACTTATAATTGGCTTCAGTTATGGACTGGAGTTCAAGAACCCTACAAGTCAACTAGCGTGCTTGCCTACCAACAAGATGCTATTATGTCCAAATATAAATTTGGAATTCCCGTAATGGGCTTGACGGCCTGTGCTTCTTTATCGGGAATGGACTCTAACGGTTTCATCAAATGGGATAAATACATTAGCAATCAAGGGTCTGGACTGTCTGGGGCGAGCTTTAGCCAGATTATACAAATATCGCCCGCACCTTATGGAGCGGCACTTGCACTGCCTTTTCAAAAAGCAACTGCTATCTCTGCTTTGCGTGAATATGTAAAGTTGGGATTTTACCATCCGCTTCTGGGTCTGCCCGATAATGTAAGGATGAATAGTCTTCCCTCAGGTATAGAGAAACCTGTACCCAATTGGAATCCGTTTGATATAAATATTGGTCCAATAGCAATGGCGATAGAACAAACGCAGCAAAACACTATTGGCAATCTGTATTTAAAAGACAATCAAATAAGTACCAATTTGACTAAACTCAAAAATTCAATAAAAAATTAACAAACTACCTAAATTATTAATTATGAAAACAAAAATTTTAACCATTTTCTGCTCCATTTCATTTGTATTGATAAGTTGCGGTGGCGATGAAGAACCCTTTGTGGAGATGGTTTTCGACCCTGATGTAAGCGCAAACAAGGTAGAATTGGGTCAACCCATTGTATTTACAGACTATTCCAAAGGAGTAGCCTCAAGGGTTTGGACATTTCCAGGAGGCAGTCCTGCAAGTTCTACCGAAAAGGAAGTAATTGTTAGTTTTTCTCAAGAGGGACCAATTACCTGCAATATAGTGGCAACTTATCCTCAAGGTTTTACAGAAACCAAAGACCTTGTAATTCAGGTGGGTAATGAATTGTACGCAAGAGGTATTTTTGGTTTTGAGGATACTGCAACGGCTACTGATGCATGGAAATATTGGGTGTCTGACGGAACTGATGCAATGAAATTTACCATCGACAAAACTCAGGGAGCCAACGGAACTTCAAGTTGTGCAAAAATAGAAATTACCAAACCTAATGTGGAGATACAATTATACACCAAAGGAAATTCGAAACCGTATAATGCTGTTTTAAAAAGCAATACCGCTTATACTTTTAGTTTTTGGATAAAAAGCCCAACGCTTACTTCATTGATGGCTGCTGAGGTTTCCAACCAAAGCGATGCACAAAAAGTTTTTAAAAATTTTGCTTGGTGGAGTCCAGTTCCAAACATTTCAAATACTTGGGAACAAAAATTTATTGATATTCCAGCACAGGATATTTCAAAAACTTATCCAACAGAAGGTCAGGCCGAGAATGCCTATACACAATTTAAGTTTAGACCCTCTACTGTGGGCACTTATTACATAGACGAAGTTTCACTAAAAGAAGTAAAATAACAATAAAAACGAGAAGGTAATTAATGAATAATAGGTTGCCTTTGCACAAAATTTTAACACTAATCTTTAATTTATATTATGAAAACAAAAATTACTTTTCAAAATTTTGCAACTGTATTAATTACATTGTTGTTGCTAACGGGTTTTACTGCCAAAGCCCAAACACACTTTTTTCAAGATGCTGTTGCCAATGGAACGATTTGGCACGCCGCTGCCTCCGAAATTTCAAACCCATTATCGGATGCTGTGAATTCCAGTTCAGTATGTATCCAAAACACAGGAACTGGAGCTTGGCAAGACACTCAGATAAACAGTATTTCTTATACGATTAAAACAGGAGACAAAATTTATGTTTCATTTTATAATCCCAATGGAGCTACAGCTTGGCAATTGAAAATGAATTTAAACAGTGTTGATACTTGGATTGGCGAACCTTCTCATGCTTCGGCAGCCGCAACCGGTTGGAACGAAGTAAGTGTTGACTTAGCTTCTTTTGTGGGACAAGCATTGACTCAGATCAAAATATATCCTGCTGCAGGCGAATCAAAAGCAATCAATTTTGATAACATTTACATTCATACTAGTTCTGTTTTAGGAGCTTCTGGACCAACTTATTTCTTTCAAGATGCTGTTGCCAATGGAACGATTTGGCATGCCGCTGCCTCCGAAATTTCAAACCCATTATCGGATGCTGTGAATTCCAGTTCAGTATGTATCCAAAACACAGGAACTGGAGCTTGGCAAGACACTCAGATAAACAGTATTTCTTACACTATTAAGTCGGGAGATAAAATATTTGTGTCTTTTTATAACCCTAATGGAGCTGCAGCTTGGCAATTGAAAATGAATTTAAACAGTGTTGATACTTGGATTGGCGAACCTTCTCATGCTTCGGCAGCAGCAACTGGTTGGAACGAAATAAGTGTTGATTTAGCTACTTATGTGGGACAAGCATTGACTCAAATCAAAATATATCCTGCTGCAGGCGAATCAAAAGCAATTAATTTTGATAACATTTACATTCATACTACTTCTGCTTTGGGAGCGCCAGCCTCAACATCTTATGTGTATAATGAATCAACATCTTCAGGTATCTACTTTTGGCCAGCAGGATCAGAAACAACAAATCCGATTTCTGATGCAGTGAATTCAAGTGCAAATTGTGCCGTTTCAGGTACTAGTCAATCTTGGAGTCAGATACAATATACTACTGTTGCCTATTCTCCCGTAAGTGGCGACAAACTTTATTTTTCTATTTACAATCCTAGTAATGTAGGGCCAGGTCAGTTGCAATTTGAATATACAACTGGCGGTGGATGGCAATGGGGCGGTAATCTAACTTATGATTCTGGGTCAGTTTCTGGTTGGAAAGAATATAGTGTTGATCTCGCTTCCCATGTTGGGAATACGATAAATAAAATTATTTTGATGCCTGCAGGAGGAAGTTCATCGGCGGTTTATATTGACAATATTTATTTTTCGACAGTTTCTAACTTAAGTACAAATAATCCTGTTGTGAAAATAAAAAACCGTGTTTTTGTTTCAAAAGACGGAAAAATTCAATTTATTAATGAACAAACCAATACGCAATTATCGGTATTTGATTTAACAGGTAAGCTAATTATTGAAGAAAAAATCAACGGAATACAAGGAGTAAAAACATTGAATAATAAAGGAATTTACATCCTAAGAATGCAGTCAGACCAAGGATTTAGTTCCCAAAAAATTATTTTTTAATTTTATTGTAGTAAGAGTATCTATTTTGTTGATGGTAAGGCCCGACAAATACGTCGGGCTTTATTGTGTTTATTTTTTAAAAGTCATTTTCAATTTTTCTAAACCAATTCAAATAAAATTCAAATGAAAAAAGTAGTAGTTTTCTCGACTGTTTTATTGGCATTTACCTTTTCTACATTTGCCCAAAACAACATTCCTTATCTAAAGAAGTACGGCACTAGCACGCAATTAATGGTCAGTGACCAACCATTTTTGATGATAGCCGGCGAAGTACACAACTCCTCCGCTTCTACGGTGGAATATATGAAACCGCTTTTCCCTACAATAAAATCAATGAACCTCAATTCGGTTTTTGTAACAACGGCTTGGGAACAAATAGAACCCAAAGAAGGCGTTTATGATTTTAGTTTGGTAGATGCGATTATTGACAATGCCAAAAACAACAATCTAAAAGTTTGCCTGTTGTGGTTTGCCAGTTGGAAAAACGGCGAATCGAGTTATGCACCACTTTGGGTAAAAAAAGACACCAAACGATTTTTTAGGGTAAAAACCAAAGACGGCAGAGCCATCGAAACGCTTTCTCCTTTTTGCGAAGCCACCAAAATTGCCGATGCCAAAGCCTTTGCCGCTATGATGAAACACATCAAGGAATACGACAAAAACCAAACTGTAATTTTGATGCAACCTCAAAATGAAGTGGGAATGTTTCAAGATATAGATTACAATCAAATGGCTTTGGATTTATATCAAAAAAATGTGCCTAAAGATTTAATGAATTATTTGATTAAAAACAAAGCCAATTTAGATGAATACGTAAAATCTTCTTGGGCAAAAAATAATTTCGAACCAGATGGGACTTGGACAGCCGTTTTTGGCGATACGCCAGAGTCGAAAGCTTTCTTTACCACTTGGCAATACGCTACTTACATTAATTATGTTGCAAAATCAGGAAGAGATCAATACAATTTACCGATGATGGTCAATGCTTGGATTCTTCAAAAACCCGAAGATTTGCCGGGAGTTTACCCAAATGGAAGTCCAGTTTCGAGAGTGATAGACATTTGGAAAGCCGCAGCACCGGCAATTGATATTCAGTCGCCAGATATTTATTTGCCCAATTTCAAAGAAATTGTAGCCATGTATCATCGTGCCGATAATCCTTTATTAATTCCAGAATCTAAAGCCGAAGTGGGAAGAGCCTATTATGCTTACGGACAACACGATGCCATTTGTTTTTCGCCCTTTGGAATAGAAGATGCCTCGGAAGATTTTTTGTTTAAAAAAGGATATGCTGTCTTGAATGAAGTTCAACATTTAATTAAAAAATACCAAGGAACTGGAAAAATGCAAGCGGTTTTAAAAGAAGGAAACGAAAAAGCACCCGAATTGATTTTTGGCGATTATAAACTAAAAGTGAATTATGAAAAACCCGACGAACCTTGTTTTGGAATTATTATTCAAACCGCTGATGATGAATTTACAGTCATTGGAATGAATTTGAAAATCTTTTTTGAATCCACAAAAAAAGGGGAAATTGGGCACATCGGACAAGTCTGGGAAGGTCGTTATGAAAACGAACAATGGATTCCAACCCGATTGATGAATGGCGATGAAACTTGGCACAACGCGGTAACCAGAGTTTTTGGACGCATTTTTAAATCATCGGTTGACCTTAGCGAGGAAGAAAAAAAACAAGGAAACCCAAACGCCTACACACCCGAAACCAAAAAAACAATTACTACACCTGGAGTTTATAAAGTAATTACTTATAAGCGTTAATTGGTATAAAAAAGTTTAAACCACTTCAATAAAAAACCATAGAATAATTTCAAGAAAAAGGTTTTCAAGACATCAGTTTCAAAGGACAATACCCTGTAGCCGAGGTAAACTATCGTTATGCGAAACTTCCGGCAACCATTGATTTACAATCTTTCTCTCCATTTGTTCCGTTGAATGTGGATGATTCTAGTTATCCTGCACCATTATGAATTTTACGGGTACCAATACTAGCGACAAGAAAGCGAGTGTTGAACTTTCAGGCTGGTTAGAAAATGCAGTTTTAAACAATTCTGAGAACAACAAAAATCTAAAATTGGTCAATTCCATCGATGAAATTGCTGGAAATACCGTTTTAACTTGTACTTCTCAAACCGATTCTGATGAAATAAAAAAGCAAAAAGATTACGGGAATATGGCTCTAATGATTTGTGAGTCAGGCAAAAAAAGCAAAGCCGAAGCTGGAATTAAAATCAATAGCTCGTTGCTTTTTCCAGAAAACGAACAATCATCCGCCGAAGCCCATCAAGGAGAACAATTGGTCGGTGTGTTAAGTAAAACAATAAAATTAAAACCCGGAGAATCGAAGGAAATTACCTTTATAGTGAGTTGGTACTTTCCAAACTTAGTACTGCCCCAAAAGAAAAATTCAAAAGGAGAAAACAAAGGTCGATCTTATAGCAAACGTTTCAAAAATTCCGCAGCAGTTGCAGTAGATATTGCCAAAAATTATAATAATTTACCGAAGTTAAAGGAAATGAATGGGATATTAGTTTTGAGTTGAAAATTTTAGACTTTGTTACTAAATTTAACTGATGCAAAAACAGCAACAAAATAGGCCTAACAGGTTTTTAAAACCTGTTAGGTCTTATATTGATAATCAAAAAGTTATAAATTCAATTCTTGATTCTCATTTAAAATCCATAACTATTAAAGGATAATTTTTTGTTTGAAATTAAAAGTTCCCCCAAATGCCGTAAGTATAAATAACTTCAGCGACTAGCACCATTAAACCATTCCACTATTTTTGAGTCTTAACCAATTGATGTAACAACTATTTTATGCCTAAAGTCTATTTCTTTTTATTTCTTCTCTTTTTCTTTTTTTCTGCCAACGCCCAAAATGAAATTGTTATCAAAGGAACGGTCTATGATATTAATACCCAAGTTCCGCTTGAGTTGGCGACTGTATATTTTTCAACCGTCAAAGATTCTACTGTTATAGAATATGTAAACACCGACAAAAAAGGAGTTTTTAAAATCAACACAAAAAAATATGATAAACCTGTTTTCTTAAAGGTAAATTATATGGGGTATCAACCTTATATCGAGGAACAAAATGGCCTTTTGGAGAGCAAAGATTTTGGAAAAATATATTTGTTGCAGAATACAAATGTTTTGGAGGAGGTAGTTATTAAAACGGAAGCGCCGCCTATTCGAGTAAAAAAAGATACTTTAGAATTTAATGCAGCTTCTTTCAAAGTGCGTCCCGATGCCAATGTCGAAATTTTATTGAAACAATTGCCCGGTTTTGAAGTTGACAGTGAAGGAAAAATTACGGTAAACGGAAAAGAAGTGACTCAATTTCTTATCAACGGCAAAGCTTTTTTTGATCGGGACGGCGCCATTGCTTTGAAAAACTTGCCTGCCGATTTGATAAGTAAAGTTCAAGTCTCTGATTTCAAAACCAAAAAAGAAGAATTGTCAAAGCAAGAATCGAGTTCCGATTTCTCTAGCATCAATTTGACTGTTGACGAAAAAAAAAAATAAAGGATATTTTGGAAAATTTCTGGGAGGCTATGGCACTGATGATCGTTATGAAAACAGTCTTATCGTGAATTTCTTCAATAACAAACAGAAGATTAGTGTTTTGGCTGCTGCCAATAATATAAACTCAAGTGGTTTTACGCAAGACGAGGTTTTTGACAGTATGGGAGGAGGCAGAAATTCCAGAGGAAACAACAGAACATCTGGAGTAAGTGGTAAAGGAATTACCACCTCAAATTTGGTTGGCTTAAATTATTCTGATGAATGGTCGAAAGAAATGGAAGCTAGTGCAAGTTATAATTATTCGAACACCATTAACGAAAATGATAGCAAATCCTATCAATCCAATTTTTTACCAACAGGAACTATTTTTACCGATTCGAATTCAAAAACCAGAAGTGAAAATACTGGAAACAAGGCAAATTCTGAATTTGAATATAAATTAAGTCCGACCATACGAATTGTGGTTATTCCAAGAATTGATCAAACTCGTTCGAATAATCTTTCTGAATCTTCTAGTTTTGCAAAAGATGAAAATGAAACATCTTTGAATGAAAGTGCTTCAAAATCGTATAGAGAAAGTACAGCTACAAATTTTGAAAACTCCATCAATTTTAATAAAACTTTCGAAAAGAAGGCTCGGAATTTGAGTTTTGAATTTAATAATACTAACAATAATAACGATTCAAACGCCTTAAATATCTCGAAAACTATTTTTTTTCAAGACACAAGACCCGACGATGAACGAAATCAAAACAGCAAAACGGACAATACTTATGATTCTTATTCCGCTGATATTGAATATACTGAACCCATAACCGATTCTCTCCGAATAAGAATTGGTTCTGATTTTAGATGGTCAAATGCTATTAATAACATCAAAACATTCGATTACGATGCCGTTTCCGAATCCTATTCTAATCTCAATGATTTGCAAACCAATTATACCACTTCAACTCAACATTTAATTGCGCCAAAAGTGGGGATCACTTTCGAAAAGAACAATTTTACTTTTAATTTGAGTTCCAGCACTTCTATTATCGATTTTGACAATCACTCCTTATATCTCAATAATATTACCAATTTGAATCAAAAATATGTTTTACCTTATGGAAGAGCGCAAATCAGATATAAGCTAGATCGATCAAAATTTGTTATTTTAAGATACGATTATTCCAGGAGTCTTCCTTCCTCTAATCAGTTGATGCCAGTAGCAAATTTGGCTAATCCATTGAATACAATTACAGGAAATCCAAATTTGAATCCGAACAAAAAAAGTAGCATCAACCTCAATTATAGGAATTTTGATATGCGATCCCGCTCGGGTTATTCCTTGTTTATAAGAGCTGATTTTTTTGATAGCGAAATAGTTTCGAATTCAATTTATGACTCTAGCGGTAAAAGGAACACCTCATATAAAAATATCACGGGAACTTACACCACTTCCATTGGCGGAAATTGGAACCAAACCCTAAAAAAAGAAGCTCACGTACTCAGGTACGGTTTGAGTATCAATGGCAATTATTCTTTAGATAAAGGTTTTACCAACGCGGTTTTGTATGATTCAAAATCATTGGGAATTACCCCAAGGGTTTATTTTTCTTATGATTATGGCGAGCTGCTTACCGTTGCACCATCCTATAATTTGTCCTATAACGAGTCGAAATTTACAAACTCATCCTTGAAATCCAGTTCGAATGTCGTTCACAGAATCAACATACAAATTACCAATTATTGGCCAAAGAGTTGGGTTTTTGGTAATGATTTTGGACATACCTATAATTCAAATATTTCGGACGGTTTCAAAAAAGATTTCTATTTATGGAACACGAGTTTGTCTTACAGTTTTTTAGAGAAAAAAATGACTTTCAAAGTAAAAGTTTATGACGTTTTGAATCAAAATCTAAGTGCCACAAGAACCATATCGCCAACGACAATACGTGATGAGGAAAACACAGTTTTAAAACGCTACGCTATGTTTTCTTTGGCATACAAATTGGGAAATTTTGGAGGAAAAGAAAAGCGTTCAAGAGGCCCTAGAAATAGAGAAATGGACATTATGGATTAATGTTTTGGCTTTTTGATTAAACCTTTTCAAAATAATATTGTCTTAATAACTTAAACTTTAAAATAATTGAAAAATGAAAAGATTAATTATTGCAGCATTATTGTTCATTAGTATTTCCACTTTTGCACAAGAACAAACCCCACCAGAAAAAAAAGGAAATAGAGGACAAAGAGAAAAAATGTCTCCTGAACAGAGAAATCAAGCTTTGCTGAATCGAATGACAAAAGAATTAAATTTAGATGCCAAGCAACAGGAGCAAATCAAACCCATTCTTTCCGAACAAGCCCTCAAACTTCAAGCTATGAGAGACCAACGAATGGCGGGTAATGCAAAAGAATTGACCAAAGAAGAACGCAAAGCAATGATGCAGAAACGAAAGGAAGAAAAAGCAGCTACCGACAACAAATTGAAAGCCATTTTGACTCCTGAGCAATTCGAAAAAATGAAAGAAAATGAAGCTGCCAAAAGAGAAAAAAAGAAAGAAGCTAGAGAAAGCAGACAAGGAGGACAAGGACATGGAGAAGGAAGAGAAATCAGAGGAAATCAACCGCAAGAATAGTCGATTTTTATCGCAATAATTCAAAAAAAATTCCCAAACGCAATATTGTGTTTGGGAATTTTTTATTGAAGTGATTTAAACTTTTTTCAATACAATCTTAGAGTTTAAAAAATATTTTTTTATTTTTTTGCTAATGAAGCAATAGTAATTTCTTCCATAGCTGCCAAAGTTTTTTCTCGGACAGTAATAAATCCCAGTCGTAATAGACATTCCGACTCGGTTTTGCAATCCAGACAGGGTTCATAAAAATTCAACGAAGCACAAGGAAGTAAAGCAATGGCACCATCAAACAACCGATGAATATCCGCCAAAGTGATTGTGTTTTTGGATTTTAAAAGATAATAACCCCCAAATTTTCCCTGTTTGCTGCTTACAAAATGACCTCTTTTGAGTTCCAATAATATTTGTTCCAAAAACTTTTTAGGAATATTGGCACCCTCAGCAATTTCGATAGTCCTGGCAATATAACCTTCTTGTTGCTGGGCTAAATATAGCAAGGCTTTAAGGGCATATTTGGTTTTTTGTGAGAGCATATAATAGTTTGGATTGCTAACCTTGATTTTTATGATATTAAATTTCTGAAAACTGAAAATTGAGACTGAAAACTGATTACTGAATTACCAACTTCCACCAGAACCTCCGCCAGAGAAACCGCCTCCGCCAAATCCACCTCCGAAACCGCCTCCGCCGCCACCAAAGCCACCACCTGATGAGCCGCCAAAACCTCCGCCACCACTATTTCGTCCCAAACTACTTAACAGAATTACATCTAATAAACTTGGTCCGCCACCAGAATTTCCAGAATTTCCTCCTCCTCCTTTTTTGTTTTTAGAAGCAAGTACAAGAACGATTACAACTATAATTATTATGGGCAAAATTGGAAAATTCTTGTTTTTATTTTGTTTTCTTTCGCCTTTGTATTTTCCCTTGAAAACATCAAAAAGAGCATCAGCACCTTTGTCTAATCCTCTGTAATAACTTCCAGCTTTAAATTCAGGAATGATGATGTTTCTGGTAATTTCTCCACCAATTCCAGCTGTTAATTTGTCTTCAAGACCATAACCAGGTGAAATCCATATTTTTCTTTCGGCTTTTGCCAATAGAATAACAACTCCATTGTCATTTTCTTTGCTTCCGCCAATTCCCCATTCTTGTCCCCATCTTGGAGTCAAAATACCGATGTCCTCGCCTTTCAAACTTTCGATAGTAATCACCACAATTTGAGTTGAGGTTGAATCAGAATAACGAATGAGTTTTTCCTCTAACTGCGTTTTTTCATCGGCACTCAAAACATTGGCATAATCATAAACCGAAGTTTGGAAACTTGGTTTTTCGGGAATTGTAAATTGTGCATAAAGAAACCCGCAATTCAGAAAAAAAAGTGTTATCAAAAATAAGAATAACTTTACTTTTAGATAGGGTAATTTGTCTTCTGTTTTAACCTTCCACTTCTGACTTCTAACTTCTAACTTCTGACTTGTTTTCATTACCCTTTAGATATTTCGTTTGATAATTCGTTCGTGTCACTTTCGTGATATGGAAAGTATTTTTTCAGTTGTTCGCCAGCACTTAAAATACCATCGACAATACCTTTTTTGAAGTTTCCTGCTTTGAATTGGGCAACCATTTTATCTTTAGTACTATCCCAAAAATCGGTTTCAACTTTGTCGTTTATTCCTTTGTCGCCATAAATAGCAAATGCTTTATCGGCTACGGCAAAATAGAATAAAACACCGTTTTGGAGTTCGGTGGCATCCATTCTCAATTCGTGAAAAACTTCCAAAGCCCTGTCAAAAGGAACTTTGGAAGTTGTTTTTTCTATGTGAACTCTAATCTCGCCCGATGTTTCCTTTTCGGCTATACGAATAGCTTCAACTACTGCTTGTTCTTCTTCTTTGGTTAAAAAATCTTCAACTTTTGACATTTATTCTGTTTTTTTAAGCCCCTCTTTTGAAGGGGCTGGGGAGGATTTAGAATTTCACTTCAACAGGTTTATCAGCACCTTCAACCGCTTTGAAATATGGTTTTTCTTTGTATTTACCTAAAAAGATACTTTGCGGCATTGCCAAAACATAACCATTATAATCTAGAACCGATTCGTTAAAACGAGTTCTTGCAGTAAGAATTTGATTTTCTGTACTAGCCAATTCGTCTTGCAATTTCAAGAAATTTTCATTGGCTTTCAAAGTTGGATATTGCTCCACACTAACCAATAGTCGTGACAAAGACGAAGAAACACCTGATTGAGCCGAATTAAATGCAGCCAATTGTTCTGGAGTTACATTGGCGGGGTCAATCGTTACTGAAGTTGCTTTTGCTCTAGCTTCAATTACAGCAGTCAAAGTTCCTTTTTCGAAATCAGCTGCACCTTTAACAGTGTTTACTAAATTTCCAATAAGGTCATTTCTTCTTTGGTAGGCCGTGTTTACATTTCCCCATTCTTTATTTACAGCTTGATCTTTTTTCAAGCCTGTGTTCATAATTCCCATTACCCAAAAAGCAATGATTATGATTAATCCAATTCCAATAATCCAAGGTAAAAATTTTTTAAAATCCATTTTTGTTTAATTTAAAGTTTAATATTTAGTTTTTGTTTTTAATTGTTCATTTTTATTGTCATTGCCATTGTCATTGACATTGACATTGATATTGCCATTGATATTGCCATTATCAAAGTTCATTCTTAATATTCACCAACTGTACTTTTATAGCCTCCAATTTACTAATAATGTCAAATTTATCCAAAGTTTTCTTTTGTCCTTCTTTCAAATGTGTTCTCGCACCTTCGAGTGTAAAACCTCTTTCTTTGACCAAATGATAAATCAATTGAAGATTTTTCACATCTTCGGGCGTAAACATTCGGTTGCCTTTGGCGTTTTTCTTGGGTTTCAGAATGTCAAATTCACTATCCCAAAATCGAATCAGCGAAGCATTTACATCAAAAGCTTTGGCTACTTCGCCAATGCTGTAATATCTTTTATCTTTAGAAAGTTCAATGTGCATATTTTTTTGTTTAAAAGTTTAAAGTTGTTTCAAAAGTTTAAACTATATTCTCTAAGTTAAATTTGCTGAATCTGCTCCCGAAACTTCGGGACTGGAATCTGCAACCTGCATCTGCAACCTGCATCTGCCACCTGCCACCTGAAATCTGCAATCTGAAAACTAGTCAAACGATTGGTTTTCCTGATTTGCTGCTTGTGCGATGGCAACATATTCTACGGCCGAAATATTCCCATAATAAAAGTTAAGCGGATTGACCACCTGGCCGTTTTTATGTACTTCGTAATGCAAATGCGGTCCTTCTGATCTTCCTGTACTTC
>Ga0316612_1000217_pt1 | contig 20908 bp, 22 predicted proteins | sample MIS2016226_MG_FD_207676 | JGI IMG/M metagenome (GOLD analysis project Ga0316612, IMG submission 207676) | Microbial mat bacterial communities from Middle Island sinkhole, Lake Huron, Michigan, United States - MIS.2016.226 | ecosystem: Environmental > Aquatic > Freshwater > Lake > Sediment... | reverse complement strand
CCGCATATTAGTCACGTTCACTACAATAAAATTGCCAAAATCGTAAAAGAAACAGCTAAGGAATGTTCATTGCCTTACTATGAATATAAAACTTTCAGAAGTGCTGTAATTGCCCATTTCAAACATTTAAAAGAATTGGGAATGAAACCCGCTTTGAATTAAAATATACAAATCACAACCAACTTTATAAACCAAAAATTACAATTAATGAACAATTTGCTTTCAGACAGAATCAACAATTTAGCCACTTCACAAACATTGGCAATGGCGGCATTGGCAAGAGAATTAAAAGCACAAGGAAAAGATATTATCAGTTTGAGTTTGGGCGAACCCGATTTTAACACGCCAGATTTCATCAAAGAAGCTGCTAAAAAAGCTATCGACGAAAATTACAGCACTTATTCTCCTGTAGATGGTTACCAAGACTTAAAAGAAGCCATTTGCAGAAAATTCAAAAGAGACAACGGATTGGATTACAAACCATTACAAATCGTGGTTTCAACTGGAGCAAAACAATCTTTATACAATATTGCACAAGTAATGTTAAACGACGGCGACGAAGTAATTTTGCCAGCACCTTACTGGGTTTCTTACTTTGAAATCGTAAAATTATCAGGTGGAGTTCCTGTAGAAGTGCCAACTTCTGTAGAAACTGATTTCAAAATCACGCCAGAACAATTAGAAGCTGCTATCACACCAAAAACAAAAATGATGTGGTTCAGTTCTCCTTGTAATCCTTCAGGATCGGTTTACAACAGAGAAGAATTGACCGCTTTGTCCAAAGTATTAGAAAAATACCCAAATATTATTGTCGTTGCCGACGAAATCTACGAGCACATCAACTTCTCTGGAACTTTTTGCAGCATTGGTTCTATTCCGGGAATGTTAGAAAAAACAGTAACCGTAAACGGACTTGCCAAAGCTTTTGCAATGACAGGATACAGAATTGGTTATATCGGAGGACCAGAATTTATTGCAAAAGCCTGTACCAAAATTCAAGGTCAAGTAACTTCAGGAGCAAATTCTGTGGCACAACGTGCCGCAATTACCGCTGTTGATGCAGATCCAAGTGTACTTCACGAAATGGTCGCTGCTTTCAAAAGCCGTAGAGATTTAGTGGTCGGATTGTTGAAGGAAATTCCCGGAATCAAAATAAACGTTCCTGAAGGTGCGTTTTATGTGTTTCCAGACGTTTCCTCTTTCTTCGGAAAAACATTGAAAGGAACTGAAATCAAAGATGCCAATGATGTTTCGATGTATCTTTTGGCCGAAGCTTGTGTAGCAACCGTAACAGGAGACGCTTTCGGAAATCCAGATTGTATTCGTTTTTCTTACGCCACTAGCGAAGACCAATTAATCGAAGCTTTAAAAAGAATTAAAGACGCTTTGGCGGGATAATTTTATATCATTTTATAGTATAGCCTCAAGGAAACTTGGGGTTTTTTTTTGGCGTGACCACAAGGGTCGGGCTATCCGTTGCAAACGGAGTTCACTGAACACAACATAAAATTTAAAAATAGTGAAGTAATCTTTATATTTTTAAAGAAAAAATATAAAGGATTTTCACTACTATCCCTCACGCAAAATCCACAAAAATTCCTTTTTTTGAAAGAAAAACAATATATTTGAAAAACTATAAAAAGAAGATAAAGCCTTAGATAGTCTAACTGAATAAATTAGAAATAGGCGTGTTAGCTGAAACCCAAAACCAAACTGCAGAAAGAACACAATGTACATATTCCAAATGACAATAATTTTATTAAAGTTTATTCCATTATTACTACAAACGAATAATGTAGAGGACGAAGAGTTCAATCTTTTCTTGTTCAGTATGCTAATATCAGGGCTGATTTTTATTTGCATTAGTCTAGTAATTGCAATACTTGTTGTAATTATTTTGCTGTTGATTGTATTTGGATTTATTACTATTGGAGCATTATCCGCTTCAGTACTTGTTGGCTTAAACAAAAAATCAATAACGACAGGTTTCAGAACATTTGTGATTTTTTTCTCCACGTTTGCAATGGCAGTAATTGGTGCATTATCATTCTGGATTTTGAATAGAATTGTTCATTGGTGGTCGCAAATGAAATCAATAATTTTAGGAAGTAGTATTGGGCTTATTAGTGGTCTTATTATTGGAATTGTTGCTGCCTACATTATAAAGAAACTTTCAACTTTTCTAAAGAACAAACTTGATAGAAAGAGAATTGGCTTCAGCTAACTAATTATGGAAATACACTTTAAAATTATTGGGGTTTTATTAATGGCTTTGGCATTGGTTCACATTGTCTTTCCAAAGTACTTTAACTGGGACAAAGAACTTAAATCTTTGAGTTTAATCAATAGGCAAATGATGACGGTTCATACCTTTTTCATTGCCTTGACAGTATTTCTTATGGGTTTGCTTTGCTTGACATCATCAAGCGAATTAATTGAAACCAATTTTGGAAAGAAAATAGCACTTGGACTTGGTATATTCTGGACTGCTAGACTTTTCATTCAGTTTTTTGGATATTCGACAGACCTTTGGAAAGGAAAGAAATTTGAAACTTTTATGCACATATTATTTTCGGTACTTTGGACCTATATAAGTGTCGTGTTTTTGACAACATATTTTAAAATTATCTAACTGAATTTTCAACAAAGACTTTTGAAAGAGAATATCAAACAGATTGTTGACAGTTATGGACTAATTGCGATTTTTTTTCCTAATTTTGAAATCTGTTTAATGAAAAAGTTTAAATCGTTTCAATATGAAAAACATAATCTATTTTCTCGTATTGGTTTTAACATTGACTTCTTGCCAAAAATTGAAAGAAGTTTCCAAAATAGTTGGTAAAGATTGGTTATTAGGAAAATGGGAGAACAAATCGGACGAGGGAAATCTTTTGGAAATTTGGAAAAAAGCAAACGACAGCCTTTTCATTGGCGAAAGCTACTTTATAAAAGAAAAAGACACTTTACATTTCGAGAAAATTGAATTGCAACAAAGAGGCGAGAATCTAGTATATGTTTCGACAATTAAAGGTCAAAATAATGACAAACCCGTCGATTTTAAGCACAATATCGAAATCGCAAAAGAATTGGTTTTTGAAAATCCCAAGAATGAGTACCCTCGAAAAATCGTTTATAAATCCATTGCCAAAGACCGAATAATAATTGAAGTTTCAGGAATTGAACAAAACAAACCAAGTTCAATCCGTTATTCGATGAAGAAAACCGACTAAAAATTCACTCATTTTTAAACTAAATAAGAATCTTGCTCCCACAAAGCAAGATTTTTTTTAATCCTAAAACACTAATAAACAATACTTAAAAAAATGTTAATAAATATTATTAAGATTTAATCTAAATAAGCTTTGTGGAACCAAAAATGGTTTTTATATTTGTACTGTTATTTTTATTAAGTCTAAATAAGTATTTATGAAAGCCCTTTTAGTATCCGCAATATTTGTATTGTTATGTCAGTCTGCATTTGCCCAAGAAACAACCCAAAAGAAAGACAGCATTCACAATTTAAAAGAAGTTATTGTCAACTCCGATGTTATCGTTGGGAATAAATTCAAAGCCAAAAACCGCGCTGGCTCTACTTCATTTATTTCTCCTGCCGATTTAAAAACATTTCAATATGCCGACGTTTCCAGAATATTGGGAAAAATTCCTGGGGTAACGGTTCAAGAAGAAGATGGTTTTGGGTTAAGACCCAATATAGGAATGAGAGGAACAAATCCAAATCGAAGCGAGAAAATTACCTTAATGGAAGACGGAATTTTGATTGCTCCAGCACCTTATGCAGCTCCTGCCGCCTACTATTTTCCGACTACTACCAGAATGCAAGCATTCGAAATAATTAAAGGTGGAAGTCAAATTCAGTATGGACCTTACACCACTAGCGGTGCCATCAATATGGTTTCTACCCAAATTCCAAGCAAATTTACTGGTAATATTACAGCGACCTACGGGAATTTCAACACGAAAAGGACTTATATGAATATCGGTGACAATCTTCAAAATTTTGCCTATTTGGTGGAATACAACAACCGCAATTCGGATGGATTTAAAAAAATTGATTATAGTGCTAAAAGTACTGGTTTTGAGGGAAATGATTATGTAACCAAGTTTAGATTTAACACCGATTTTGATGCAAAAATATACCAATCCTTAACTTTTAAACTGCAATATTCTGAAGATAAAGACAATGAAACCTATTTAGGACTAACCGATGCCGATTTTAAAGCAGACCCTTTTAGAAGATACCATGGTTCGAATGAAGACTATATTGATACCGAACATTTTCAAATGATGGCAACGCATTATATCAAGCCATTAAAAAACTTGACTTTTACCACGAAAGCTTACAGAAACACTTTTGCCAGAAATTGGTACAAATTGGATGGAGTTAATTTAGGGACCTCTACAGTTTCCATAAATAACATTCTTGAAGACCCAGTAAAATATATTGCTGAATACAATGCTATTTCAGGCGTTTCTAATACCATAGCCAATGCTTTGCGCGTGAAAGCTAACAACAGAACTTATGAATCTCAAGGGATTCAGACCGTTGGAAACTTTAAACTAGAAAAAAATAATTTTAAACACGAAATCGAATTTGGAATTCGCTATCACGAAGATTATGAAGATCGGTACCAATGGGTCGATGGTTATGCCATCAATAACAACGCAATGAACAGAACCAATGCAGGAGTTGCAGGAACAGATGCTAACAAAATTACAAGCGCCAATGCCATTGCAAGTCACGTTTTATACAATCTAAATTTTGATAAATTCACTTTATCGTCTGGGATTCGCTATGAAAATATTAACCTTAAATCGTTAGATTATGGAAAATCGGATGTAAACAGAACTGGGATAAACCAAATTGTAGAAAAAAATAATGTCGGTGTTTGGATTCCTGGTGTTGGTCTTTTGTACGATATCAATCAGTTTTACAATGTTTTTGCTAGCGTTCACAAAGGGTTTTCTCCTCCAGGAGCCAAAGCGGGTGAAGATGCCGAAAACAGTATCAACACAGAAATTGGTTTTCGAATGAATAAAAATGCTTTTTCAGGAGAAATTATTTACTATTATAATGACTTTTCAAATCTTCAAGGTTCAGACAATATGTCGGGTGGCGGTTCGGGAACTGGAGATTTGTTTAATGCAGGAGAAGCAATTGTAAATGGGATAGAATTGGTAGCGACCTATGATTTCCTTTACAACAATACCAATCAATTCAGACTTCCTGTAACCTTAAGTTACACTTACACTAATACTAAACTTGAATCTAATTTCAACAACCCAATTTGGGGGAATTTTATTTCAGGTGATGAAATTCCATATATTCCAACAAATCAACTCTCACTAATGGCAGATTTTGAATTTCATAAATTTCAATTTGCCTTGGGATATCGTTTTGTAGATGCTTTTAGAACCAGAGCGGGTCAGGGAACAATTCCTGCCAATTATAAAGTGGATAGCTATTCGGTTTTTGATACTTCGGCAAAATATCAAGTAACAAAAAATGTAACCTTTATGGTAAATGTTATCAATTTATTCGATGCCAAAAATGCTGTTTCCAGAGTTCCTGCTGGATTAAGACCTGCCCATCCGTTTGGAATTAACGCTGGCATTTCGGCACATTTTTAAAACTTTGATTTTAAAACCTTGTAGGTGAGTTTGTCTTGTTATAAATACCTACAAGGTCAAAAAAAGATCTTGCAGGAGAATCTGAATCATAACCAAAAAAATATTGGAAAAATAGACAGAAGTTGAGATTAGTACTTAAACCACAACATTCAAAAACTCAATTCTCACACTGCCATCTTCATCTATTTTTGTCAAATTGATTTCTTGCAAAGTGTTTGCCAATGCTGGATTCCAAGGCGTTTTTACACGAACATAATTTTCGGTAAATCCGTGAATGTATCCTTCTTTATTTTCGTTTTCAAAAAGAACTTTTCTGTTAGTTCCAATTTGACTTTCATAGAAAGCACGGCGTTTTTTTACAGATAATCCACGAAGCATTTTGCTTCTTTTTGCACGAACGTTAGCGGGAACAATGCCTTCCATTTCGGCAGCTTCGGTATTGTCACGCTCTGAATAGGTAAAAACGTGTAAATAGGAAATGTCCAAATCATTCAAGAAATGATACGTTTCCAGAAAATGTTCGTCGGTTTCGCCAGGAAAACCAACAATTACATCGACACCAATACAAGCATCGGGCATTACTTCCCGAATTTTATTTACTCGCTCGGTATAAAGCTCTCGAAGGTAACGCCGTTTCATCAGCTTTAGGATTTCATTGCTTCCGGATTGTAACGGAATATGAAAATGTGGCACGAACGTTCGACTTTTGGACACAAATTCTATGGTTTCGTTATTTAATAAATTCGGTTCGATCGATGAAATTCGCAAACGCTCAATCCCTTCAACTTTATCCAATTCTTGCACTAATTCTAGGAAAGTATGTTCGTGTTTTTTATTACCAAATTCTCCTTTTCCATAATCGCCAATATTCACTCCTGTCAAAACAATTTCTTTGATGCCTTGTTCTGAAATTTCTTTGGCATTTTTCAACACGTTTTCCAATTCATCACTTCTGGATATTCCTCTTGCTAAAGGAATGGTGCAATAGGTACATTTATAATCGCAACCATCTTGCACTTTCAAAAAAGCTCGAGTCCGGTCGCCAATGGAATAACTACCCACATAAAAATCAGCTTCTTCAATTTCGCAGGAATGTACTTCTCCAAAATCATTTTTAGATAAATCATTGATATAATCGGTAATTTTAAACTTTTCGGTAGCACCAAGAACCAAATCAACTCCATCAACAGCTGCCAATTCCTCGGGTTTCAATTGGGCATAACAACCAATGGCCGCAACAAAAGCTTTATTATTGAGTTTTAATGCTTTTCTCACGACTTGTTTGAATTGTTTATCGGCATTTTCAGTTACCGAACAGGTATTGATGACATAGATATCGGCCAATTCTTCAAAATCGACACGCTCAAAACCTTCATCTTGAAAATTTCGAGCAATAGTCGAAGTTTCAGAAAAATTGAGTTTACATCCAAGGGTATAAAAGGCAACTTTTTTTTTATTTTCCATAAAATAACTCAATTATTGAAACCTGTCTGCCGACAGGCAGATTGTTGTCAAAAAATTGAAGTTGCAAATTTAGGAATAAATAAAAAAACCTACAAGGTTATTATTCGTGTAGGTTGAAAGATAAGTTTGCTAAATAAACAAATTCAAAATTTAAACATTTGCCGTAACCGCATCTCTATCAATTTTTCCAATTAATCCAGCTAATACTTTTCCGGGACCTACTTCCGTAAACAAAGTAGCACCGTCAGCAATCATTTGTTGTACCGATTGTGTCCATTTTACAGGAGCTGTTAATTGAATGATTAGATTTTTCTTGATTTCGTTGGCATCGGAAACTGCGGTTGCTGTCACGTTTTGATATACGGGGCAAATAGGAGTGGAGAATGTGGTTGCTTCAATGGCTGCTGCTAGTTCCTCTCTGGCGGGTTCCATCATTGGGGAGTGGAAACCACCGCCAACAGGCAACAATAAAGCGCGTTTTGCTCCTGCCGCTTTCATCGCTTCACAGGCTTTTTCCACTGCGGAAGTTTCTCCTGAAATTACTAATTGTCCCGGACAGTTGTAATTGGCAGCAACTACGATTCCATCAATAGAAGAGCAAACTTCTTCTACGATATTATCTGCTAATCCTAGAACTGCAGCCATTGTCGAAGGTTTGATTTCGCAAGCTTTTTGCATTGCCAAAGCGCGTTGTGAAACCAATCGCAATCCGTCATCAAAAGATAAAACACCATTGGCAACCAAGGCTGAAAATTCGCCCAGCGAATGTCCCGCCACCATTTCTGGTTTGAAATCCTCCAAGGTTTTAGCCAAAATTACCGAATGTAAAAAAATGGCGGGTTGGGTCACTTTAGTTTCTTTTAATTCATCGGCAGTGCCTTCAAACATAATGTCTGTAATGCGGAAACCTAAGATTTCATTGGCTTTTTCGAAAAGTGATTTTGCTAATGCCGAGTTTTCATATAAGTCTTTGCCCATTCCGATGAATTGTGCACCTTGGCCAGGAAATACGTATGCTTTCATAATTTTGTTGAATTTATTGCAGTAACATTGTGTACTGATGATTAGTAAAAGTTTTTATTCAATTGTAAAATAAACTGATATGATTTTGCACCTAATTAGAAGCAAACGGATTTATTTTAGAAAATTTTCGTTCATTGGAGTTAATTCTGAAAAACAAAAATACTTACTTTGTAACAAACTAAAAAAACAAATGTCTAATATGTATAAAACTAAACAGAAATTAAAATGAGAAAAATATTTCCTATCGCTATTATCTTATTAATCACCGTATTTTACTTTTATTTAACGCTTCCCGTATTAAATTATGGTTTTGTAGGAGTTACAGCCTTACTTTTAATTATTGCTGCCATATTGTTTTTTTCTTTTTCTAAATTCACTATTAGTTCAGACGGAAAAAGTTATAAACCAATCACAGTGTTCTGGAAAATTCCGGCTTTATTAGTAGGTATTTCTATTGTATATTCATTTGTACTTCCTTTTTTTACATCGCACCCTGTTTTTAGAAATCAAGACTTTAGAAATTTAATTGGGAATGTTGCCAACGGCGAAAAATTGACCAATCATATCGCTCCCATATCTATGAGCGAAATTAGAGTTGTAGATGAAAGTTTAGCGCATTTATTAGGCGAAAAAATATTAGGCTCGCAACCTGCGTTGGGTAGTCAGGCACAATTACAAGAATTTTTTATTCAGAAAGTGAATGGCAAATTATATTGGATTTCACCTTTAGAACATTCGGGTTTTTTTAAATGGTTAAACAACAAACAGGGGACAACTGGTTATGTGATGGTGTCGGCAACAAATGAACGTGATGTAAAATTAGTACAAGAAGTAAACGGAAAACCACTATTTTTAAAATACCAAAGGGAAGCCTATTTTGGTAGTAATTTGCACCGATATTTATATTTTAATGGGTACAACACCGTTGGTTTAGCAGATTTTAGTTTTGAAATTGACGATGATGGAGTGCCTTACTGGGTGGTTACAAAATATGCTAAAAAAGTGGGCTTTTCTGGAAACGATGCCACTGGTGTTGTAGTTGTAAATGCGCAAAATGGAGCTATAAAAGAATATACTATTAAGAATACTCCACTTTGGGTAGATAGAATTCAGCCGATTTCATTTATTATAGATCAGTTGAATGATTGGGGCGAATATGTAAAAGGGTATTGGAATTTTTCGAACGAAAATAAACTTCAAATTACGGAAGATTTAACCTTGGTTTATGGAAAAGACAATAAATCCTATTGGTACACAGGAATTACTTCGGTAGGAAAAGATGAATCTGCGGTAGGATTTGTTTTAGTAGATACACGAACTAAAGAAACTACTTTTTACAAGCAAAGTGGTGCCACAGAATTTGCTGCACAAAGCTCGGCACAAGGAAAAGTGCAAGAAAAAGGGTTTCAAGCTTCGTTGCCTATTCCGTATAACATTAATAACATTCCAACGTATGTAATGACTTTGAAGGACAATGGCGGTTTGGTAAAAATGTATGCAATGGTTTCCATTTCAGATTACACTATTGTTGGTACAGGAAACACCATGCGTGAGGCTTTAACTGCTTATAAAACAGCTTTTAACTCTTCAGGGAATAAAATAAATTCAGGTGAAAAATCTGCAAAAAAAGTAGTTGAATCTATTGTGGTTCGAATTCAGAATGATGTCAAAAACGGGAATAGTTTTTACTATTTTACGGTAAAAGATTATCCTAATATTTTTGTAGGTTCGTCTCAAATATCCAATCAAATGCCCATTACCGCAGTTGGGGATGTGGTCAAAATTTCCTTTGATTTAGATAGTGAAGAGATTGTTGATGTTTCTACATTTGAGAATATTAGTATGAAAAAGTAGTGCCTAACCTTTTTTTATTCCAATAATATTTAAGGCAAACATTTTCAGATTTTCAGAATACATTTTTTGTATATTTGAATCTTAAAGTAAGAATTATGACCACAATAACGATAAACAAACGCACCAAAGCTGGAAAAACCTTATTAGAACTAGCTCGACTGTTAGCAATATCTAATAAAGGGGTTACTATAGATGAAAATGAAGTAGATTTTGAAGAGAAAAATAGGAATATTGATGAAATTGCTTTTTTGAAAAATTTACAACAAATTGGCAATGATTGTAGAGAAATTAAAAAAGGAACAAACCAAACAAAATATAGATCTTTGAAAAGTGTTTTAGATGAATTATAGCATTGTTGTTCACGAAATTTTTTACAAAGAATTAAAACCTTTGGCAAAGAAATACCCGTCACTAAAAAATGATATTTTATCTATTTCCAATAATATTGAAAAAGAACTTGCTTTAGCAACAGATTTAGGAGAAGGTTTTAAAAAAATTAGAATCAATATTAAATCAAAAGGAAAAGGTTCTGCTGGCGGTGGAAGAATTATCAGTTTTGAAACTATCATTTCAGTTGATGAAACACAAGTTTTGTTCGCAACTATTTATAATAAAGGCGATTATGACACAATTGATTTAGCTAGATTAAAGAAAAATTTAGGAATATAAAGCCACAAAAAAAGTCTTTCAAATTTTGAGAGACTTTTTTGATTAAGCAGTATCCAATTAATTTGTTAATAAAACTACTGTTCCATTGGAATCTCCATCAAAAGAAATTTGGCATCTGTAGAAGCTACAAATTCCAAACTTTCAAAATCCCAAATTCCAAGTCCATCACGGGTTTCTAAATCTTGATTTTCTACTTGTATTGAACCCGAAATCACAAAAACATAAAGTCCGTTTCCTTCTTTTTTTAATGCATACTTTTTAGCAAAACCGGCTTCGAAATCAGCCAAATAAAACCAAGCATCTTGATGAATCCAAACTCCGTCGTCATCAGGATTTGGCGATAAGATTTGGGCAAAATTATTTTTTTGCTCTGTGGTGTCTAATGTGATTTGTTGGTAACGAGGTGCCACATTTCTGATTTTTGGAAATACCCAAATTTGGAAAAGTTTAGTACGTTCGCTTGCATTTGGATTGAATTCACTATGTCGAATTCCAGTTCCTGCACTCATTACCTGCACATCGCCAGTTTTTATGACCGATTCATTTCCCATACTGTCCTTGTGTGCCAAATCGCCTTCCAACGGAATGGTAATAATTTCCATATTGTCGTGAGGGTGAGTGCCAAAACCCATCCCGGCAGCCACGGTATCGTCGTTTAAAACGCGCAACATCCCGAATTGAATTCTATCGGGATTGTACCAACTGGCAAAACTAAAACTATGATAAGCATTGAGCCAACCGTGATCGGCGTGTCCTCTTGTATCTGCTTTGTGTAAAACTGTATTGTTCATATTGTTATAAATTTAGCCATTATTAAAACACAAATTTATGACAAATCAGGGATTGAATTTCTTAATGTAGATAAAGAAAAATTTTAGAAACAACTTAATACGAAAGGCATAAATATATAGGTAAAAATTTGCTTTAACTCGATTAGTAGGACGCAATCTATTTTCCGAATCCTACTTATAGACTAAAAAACGATTGTATGATTGTTTTGTTTTCATTCCAATTCTACTTATTCAGCAATGATTATAAATGTTTCTAATGTATATATTGTTTTGTTAGACAAACAATGCTATTTTGTTTTTGTTTATAACAATAAACAATTTTATTATAAAAAAGTTGTTTACAATAAACATTATTTATACCTTTGTTTTATCAAACACATCGCAAAATGGATCAAATTTATATTGAATACAAAGAAACATTAGCCGCATTAAAGCCACGGTTTAGAAGAGATTTTATAGATGAAATAGATTGGGAAGAGTCCTTGTTGTTTATTCTTGGTTCTCGTGGCGTTGGGAAAACAACGCTAATGCTACAATATATTAAGGAAAAATTTGGCACAAGTTCCACCGCCTTATACATAAGTATGGATGATCTTTCTTTGTCGAATTATACTTTGCTTGACCTTGCAAAAAAACATGCGCAAAACGGCGGCACACATTTATTTGTAGATGAAATTCACAAGTACAACAACTGGAGTCAGGAGCTCAAAAACATTCGTGATAAAATAAAAGAATTAAGAGTGGTTGCCTCTGGCTCCTCTATTTTGGACATACAAAAAGGCAATGCAGATTTAAGTAGAAGAAGTGTGGTGTACACTTTGCATGGTTTATCGTTTAGGGAGTATCTAAATATTGAATTGAAACTCAATTTGCCCATTATTTCACTTACAGATATTGTCAGCAATCACGAAATCATTGTGCCTCAATTACTTGAGCAATTTAAGCCGTTACAACATTTTGCTACGTACTTAAAGTATGGTTATTTTCCTTTCTATTTGGAAGGCATCAAAAACTACCATCACAAATTAGGCAATGTTTTAAATGTTGTATTAGAGCAAGATATGGCATTGATAGAAGGTGTAGATTTAACTAAAATCCCCAAGATTCGAAAGTTGATTTATTTGCTATCAACCCAAGTGCCTTATCAACCCAATATTACCAAATTGGCTGAAGCTTTAGAAACAGACAGAATAACTTTACTCAATTACTTAAACTCACTACAAAAAGCGTCGGTGCTTACTTTGGTGAGATTGAATGGAAAATTATACACCCAACTGACCAAGCCTGATAAAATATTTTTACAAAATACAAACTTGCTTTATTTAAGTCAATCGAATGTGAATATTGGCACACTCAGGGAAACTTTTTTTGCCAATCAGATAGGCATCAAACACCAATTAACACTGGCTCAACGCGGGGATTTTATGGTAGATGATACCTACACTTTTGAAGTAGGTGGTACCAACAAAAGCTTTCAACAAATAGCCGACATAAAAAATAGTTATTTGGTCATCGATGAAATGCCACTTGGTATAAAAAATAAAATACCATTATGGTTGTTTGGGTTTATGTATTAGTGAAGTCCGACCATCCATTCAATTCATTTGTAAAAGTGAAGGATGGAATCTATTTATTGTTAGCGAAAATGTGTTAAAAACGAGTCGGCAATGGCTCGTTTTTTGTTTCCGCAACATTTTGCTTTTCATCCCCGTTTGCGGTTTCAATTTGCCTTTGATTGGACTGAAAACTATGCTTCTACTGAAAACTGTTCCATCGGAAACTTGCGTTTATTCTATTGTATGATATGGTAAACTATACATTTTTTCATTCGTAAAAGTGTTTATATTTACATTTTTTCAAATGAATAAATGTATTTGATTGCATTTTTTCAAATGAAAATTGTAAATTTGTATTTAAAATTTCAACTATGGAAAGAAAAATTATCGAAAAGATGGTTCTTTGGCAAGACAAAAAGAATAGAAAGCCACTTATTATTCAAGGTGCCAGACAAGTTGGAAAAACCTGGATTATGAAAGCATTTGGAGAAGCACATTTTCAAAATGTAGCCTATATAAACTTTGAAAGCAGTGTGCGTTTGCAATCTGTATTTAAGGATGATTTTGATATTAATAGAATCATTACTGTATTTGAAATTGAAGCTAATGTTACTATAAATTCGCAAACTACTTTGTTGATTTTAGACGAAATTCAAGAAGCCGAAAAAGGCTTGACGGCGTTGAAATATTTTTATGAAAATGCTCCGGAATATTTTGTTTTGGCAGCAGGCTCATTATTAGGTGTTTCTTTGCAAAAAAACAATACGTTTCCGGTTGGAAAAGTTGATTTTCTATATTTATATCCTTTGAATTTTGAAGAATTTTTAATCAATTCAAATGAAAAAGGATTGGTAAAAGCATTGCAGGAAAAAGAATGGAATATTATAGCCCCTTTTCACGAAAAACTGGTTCATTATCTAAGAATCTATTATTTTGTGGGAGGTATGCCAGAAGCGGTAAACACTTATATTGAGACAAAAAATTTCAATCAAATAAGAACAATTCAAAAAAATATTGTTTTGGGCTATGAAAACGATTTTATGAAATATGCTCCCATAGAAATTGTACCTAAAATTAGAATGGTTTGGCAATCCATTATGGGGCAATTAGCCAAAGAAAATAAAAAATTTATTTATGGTCAATTAAAAAAAGGAGCCAGAGCAAAAGAATTTGAGACAGCTATAAACTGGTTGACCAATGCGGGATTGCTCATCAAATGTATGAAAGTGGCCAAGCCAACGAGTCCAATAAAATCATATACAGATTATGACGTGTTTAAATTGTATCTTTTAGACGTTGGATTATTAAATGCAATGGCTGATGTAAATGAACAAATTTTGTTGAACAAAAACCAAATTTTAATAGAATTTAAAGGAGCCTTAACAGAACAATTTGTTTGTCAAGAACTCTATATTGCTAATGAAATATTTTATTGGACGGCAGAAAATGCAACAGCCGAATTGGATTTTCTTATCCAAAAAGGACAACACATTATCCCAATCGAGGTAAAAGCCGAAGAGAATTTAAAAGCCAAAAGTTTGAAAGTGTTCGAAGACAAATATTCGTCACAAAATGCCACAAGAATTTCAATGAGTTGTTATCGAAAAGAAGATTGGTTAGAAAACATTCCGCTTTATGGTGTATTTACTTTGTAATTATTTCCGCAACATTCTGCTTTTCATCTTGCTGAAAAATTCTGGAGTCACGCCCAAATAGGAGGCAATTTGTTTTTGGGGAACTTTCTGCATTAAATCAGGATGTTTGTGACAAAATTTTTCGAAACGTTCTTCTGCAGTTAAGCTCAAATTATCCATTAATCGTTCCTGATGAGCCACCAATGAATTTTCGGTTAGAATTCTGAAAAAACGTTCTAGTTTTGGAATTTCTTGGTAGAGCTTTTCTTGATTTTCTTTAGACAAAAAGAGTTCCTGCTCTTGCGGAGTCAGTGTGATGTGTTTGGAGAGATTGTCTAGTATTAGGGGCATTTGTTTCTATAGAGGAAAATAAGCTGGAATTGGATTTTAGTACTAATTACACTTATTTACTTGCAATTATTTCTGCAATTATTTGTTTTATATTCAGATGTTTGGCATCTGATATCCCTTTAGAATGTTGAGAAACTAATTCAATCCATTCAAATACTTTCTTCTTTTCAGTGGTTTTTATCCCCCAATATTCAGAAAGTTCAATAGCAGATGTTTGCATAATAGTTCCAATTATTAAAGGCAAATTTTTAAATAATTTCAAAAATATTTGTGGTACATTTTTGTAGACCTTGACTCCAAGTATAAAATCACTTTTACCACCTGCGCTAAAATCATCTCTAACATTAGGATGAACAGTTTTTTCAACCGAAACTAACCAAAAAGCAATACGACTAAATTTATCATTAGATTTTCCAAAAATTTCTGGAAATAAAATCATACCTCTATTTACTAGATTTTTCTTTTTCTGCAAATCAAGGCTTGACCAAAATTGAAGAGTAGTACCGCCAATTTCACTATTATCCATCCACCATAGTTCTTGACCTGATTTTAGCTTACTTTTATAGTAATCAACAATTGGTCTTATAGGGTTTTCTTTTTTTCGTAGAGTATTATAAGGTATTTTAATTTTGTCAAAAATCGTATCTCCTTGTTTTAAGTTCATATCTATTAAATAGCGAGGTGAATGTGTTACTACAACCTCTGATAAAACTTCTTCATAAGGTCGACAACGAAATTCAATTGGACTTGCCAATTTTGCAAATAACATAAAAATTCTTTCTACGTCCTCGACTCTAGTGCTTTCTAAAACACTATTACCTGTTGTTTTCCAATGGTTTTGTGTTGTAGTTTTTACTTCAATTCCATAATATTTGTTTGCGATAATATCAGGAAATTTTTGACCGCCAATTAATTCAATAGTATTTTCAAAAGCTGTACCTACAGCTAATTCTGCCATTACATCTCTTACGTATGGTTCAAGATTTCTCCCTATAAGAGTTGCTATCTTTTTAGATGAGTTATTTGCGTGAACATTTAATTCTGTTAATGTTGAATTTATTAAAATGTCAAAATCTTTTCTACTAGGTTCTGAATTGGCTGAAATTATCATAATTATTTTTTAAAATATAAATCCCAAACATCTTCAATTCGTTTTGCCAAATTATAGGCAAGGAGTGGAGGAACAGCATTTCCAATTATTTTATAAGCTTGCGATGGACTAACTAAATACGATCCTTTTCTTCCATTTTTATTTTCTATTACGAAGTCATAGTCAGGTGGGAAAGTTTGAATCAATGCACATTCTCTAGGTGTTAATCGTCTTTCAATTAATCCTTTTGAAAGTTCAGTGTCGATTTTACCTCCATTTTCTTTTGATAATCGTCTAAATTCAATATTGCCGTGATGTTCTGCACGAATAGTGGGGCTAATTCCGTTGGGTTTGATTTCTGTTTGTCCTTGGCAATGTGATCCCATATATTTTGCTTTTGAATAGAATTTTTGGGATAAATCTGTGGTGTTTTCAGGTTCTTCTAACAAACTAAAAATCTCATTTAGTTCAACAAATTTTTTTAAATTTTCACCTTTCGCTGTAAAAGAATGGGTTGGTTTAGGATATGGGTTATATTTCTCAGAAATAATTTCTCTTTCTAATTCTTCTAATGCTGTTTTTGTGAGCTCAGATTTTTTAATTCCAATAAATATTACTCTTTCTCTCGATTGAGGAACTCCATAATTTGCAGAATGTAACACTTTTGGATTTAGAACGATATAGCCATTTTCGCCAGCAGAAGAAAAATCTTTTTGAATAATTTCTTTCACATTTTCAAGATTTACTAATCCTTTCACATTTTCTGCAATGAATATTTTTGGTTTTGTAATTTCGATAACTTGTTTCATCCACATATAAAGTTGTCCACGAGTTTCTTCTGTTGGTGTTACTTCATCAATAATTTTTCCTGTATGATTTTTATGCGAATTAAAGCCATTACGTTTTCCTGCAATACTAAAATCCTGACAAGGAAAACCACCAGTTACAACATCAATGTTTTTGGGGAAAACATCAATTCCACTTTGATGAAGTTTTACCAAATCAACGATACTTTGTGTATAAAATAAATCTGCATCTCGTCCTTTTTTCAAAAAATGGTTTACCCAAGCATTTCGTGCATCGCTCAAGATGTCATTTGCAAACACAGTCGTAAACTTTGTTTTTTTTAATTGTACAAATCCGTTGCTAAATTTTTTATCTATAAAATTTGAAGATAAAATTTCATTAATAGATGACTTTAAAACTGAAAACCCTCCTTCAAAACCTAAATCCATTCCTCCGCAACCTGAAAAAAGGGATAAAACATTTAATGTTTCATTCTTTTTGGGTTTTACATAAGTTCTTTTTTCAATTGGATTTACATAATATTTGAAATCTAATTGTGGTTCTTCAAGAACATCAATCTCCACTCTTTCTAAATAGTTAGTTTTCATAATTACATTTTATTGTATAGGATTGATATGTTTTTTTCTTTGGTAACTTTGAGTACTCAGTTATTACAAATTAATTGTAATAGTTTGTGACAGAAAACCGACCCTTGTGGTCACGCCCACCCGAGCCTGCAAAGGCGAACAGGCGAAGCAAATTTAATAAAAAAACCGATGCCTTTTTAGGTAAATCATCGGTTAAATATTTTTAATGAAAGTGATCTTCTTCGATTTCAAATTCGGCATCTTTTTCCCAGATTTCCATTTCGCAGGGTTTGCAATTGAATTTGAGTTTTTTAAAATATTAATAATTTTTTTGGTAATTACACCCAACGGGTAGATTAATTTTTATAAAATAAGTAGTTTACTAAATTGTATTTTGCTAAAGAGACAAATTTTTATTCTTCATCAAGCCATTGAGCATAAACAAGAACGCCACTTAAAATTAGGTCTTCTTTTGTTTTAGTTTTCTTGGCTTTGTATTCATAATCTTCTATTTCAAATTTTTTGGTATCAAAATCATACGTAAGTGCGTTACTACTTGTTTCATCGAAATTTAAATGAAGTGTAGCAGAAGTTTCAAACAATTGTAAATAAGTAAACTCTTGGCTCGCCGTTTGCACACCTCCCTTTTTTATAGTGAAAATGCCTTTAATTTGTTTACCGGGAAAATTATTTCCAAACATTCCCGGTACATCCGAATAGGTTAGTTTGCTTATCGATACGGTGTAAATACCCGAGGATAGTTGTTGTGCGGTTGCTGTACATGCTGTTGCTATTAGTAAGCAAATTGTGAGTAGTTTTTTCATTTTTATTGATGTTAAATTTATTTCTTTACGGTATCAAGTGCTTTTTTTCTTGCTTCATTCAAGGCTTCGGCTTCGTTGCCGCATTGGTGAGTTTGGTTGAACAATTTAGCTTTTGCGGCTCGAATAGCCTCGTCTGCAGGGTCTAGTTCCAACTTTAATCCCACCAATTCTCCATCCTTCCTTGAAATTAGCCACAAATTATTCCCATCTAAAATAACTTGATGCGGGTTCCATTTGCTCAAATCGAAGGCTTTGACCGTTTTGTTGTTTTTGAAATCATACACCGCTAAAATATTTTCATAAATGAACCAAACCGTGTTTTCTTCGACTTTCAAAATGGCGGTGTAGTCGTTTGCTTCTGTTTCTAATAGGGTAATAATTTTATCGATGCTGATTTCTGTTGCGACTTTATTTTTGTTGTTGATGATTTTGAGTTTATTTCCTTTTAAAACAACGGTTTCATTAGCTCCGTAATAATATTTGGTTTCATCAATTGTTACATTTTTTGTTGCGAGATCCTTGTGGTATTGGTTTACTATATCATACTGAATGTTGCAAAAGTATTCTTCAAACGGTGGTTCGGTATTTTTGGAATAGCAATTTTCGCTTTTATCAAGGGCATTGCCATTGTAATCCAATTCAAACCAAAACATATCTTCAAAACGGGCAACTATTTTATCTTTCAAAAAATAGGGTTGATAGGAAGCACCGTGACCAATGTATTTTTGCCATAAAATGTTATTGGTGTTTAAATCGTAGGCCAAAATTGCACCGCCAATTTCGGGTAAAATAGCTGCACAATACATTATGTTGTCTTTGAAAAAAGGTGGTGTGTATAATTTTTCGATTTTCAAAGTTTGAATCGTGTCCCCATTTTTAGGATTCATTTGAAGCAATTTGCCATCAGTAATTCTCGAGAATAATTTTTCTTGAACCGATATTGGAGCAGTATTTGTTTTGTATCCTGAGTAATACGACCAGTTTAAATCTCCAGTTTTCTTGTCGTAGGCATACACCTGATAATCATTGGCATTGAAATAGACCTGAGCATCATCGATACTAAAGGAAGAATAGAATTCTTCTAATTTATTCTCGGATAAATTAATTTTAGAATGGAAAAATTCGGTTTGTGCAGCAACACTAATGCTAAAAAAAAGCACTATTAAAATGAAAAATTTCGCCATATTTGATTATTTTTTGAAGAAAAAAGTTAGTAAAAATAGGTAATAAATATTAAAAAGGAACTACTTTATTGATTTTGTCCATTTGCCAAAAAAAAATTACCAACTGCTGACCTTTTAAAACAAGAAAGGCTTTATCAATGCTTTTTTTTGATATATCGTTCAACTTCTTTGATATTATTCGCAAATTTCATCTACCCAACGATGGGTTATTTTCCCATTATTATCAATGTTGAAAACCGCACCAACAGGACATTGATTTGGACTAATAGAATCGGTTAAAAAGCGATAATCAAATCCATTGTCTATGGGTTCGCCCAATATTTTTTTGACTTCTGAAGTCGTAATCGCTGCTGGCATTAACGCTACCGCTTTTGCAAGACTTTTAAAATCTTTGTGTTTTTGATAATGTCTCCCATATTTGGCAACCTCTGTTTTGGGTGCACAGCAGGAAAGAAGTCCAGCAATTGTTATGTATTTAATAAATGGATGTGTTTGAATTTCAGAATTATTTTGATTTTAGTTTAGTAATAATTTTCAGCAAACTTTCTCGGTTTTTGGCTTCGTGATAAAATTTAGGTAGCTTTTCCAAAAGTGTAAAACCGGTTCGGTCTTTGTGTTCTCGAATAGTGGCCGCGATATAACGCTCTAAATAGTCCAGATGTTTGTCGTTTAAAGCCCAAAATATTTCGTTTTTGAATGGGGCTTGTAACCAAAGTTCCGCTTGAAAATACTGATTAGCAGCCGTTTCTATTGTTCCATTTTTAATAGTTGTAGATGCTTCTTTATTGAAACCGCAATTAGTGCAAAACAAGCGAGCCTTTTTAGTTTCATAATTCACTTTGGCCAATGCTTTTTTTGCACACGAAGGGCAGACTACACAAACTTCTTTATAAAAGTGGGAGAGGAGTAGGTTTTCGTCTTGAAAGCGGTTAGCCTGAGTCATATCATAGTGAAATTATTGTGGATCCATTTGTGTTAGCATAATTTCTGTAGTGTATCCATTAGAAAAATACCACTTTGTATATCCAACAACGATTGATTTACGATTTTTCTCCCAAGTATAGGTAACACTGTCATATTTATAACCATCTTTATTATAGCTACTTTTGGTTTCTTTAGGATTAAAATAAAATTCGTTTTTTAATTCATTTACAAGTTCTGAAATGGCTTTATTTCCTTTGGTAAAATTTGAATCATCTTCTACTCTTCCTTGTACATATGCCCAACAACCAACTACTTTTTCATCTTTTACCATAATTTTCACACTACTAATATCACTAGTATAAATTTTATCAAATTGCGGATTGTTTTTATATTTAAATTCATTGTTGTCCGATAAAACTTATCGGAGTTTAATTTTTTCTATATTTTACAAGCATTCGAGAAGTTTTATCCTTGATCAGCTTGTTTTTAAGTGTCCTTTTGAGAATTCGATACGCAAAAAAA
>Ga0316612_1000216_pt1 | contig 20994 bp, 18 predicted proteins | sample MIS2016226_MG_FD_207676 | JGI IMG/M metagenome (GOLD analysis project Ga0316612, IMG submission 207676) | Microbial mat bacterial communities from Middle Island sinkhole, Lake Huron, Michigan, United States - MIS.2016.226 | ecosystem: Environmental > Aquatic > Freshwater > Lake > Sediment... | reverse complement strand
AAAAAACCGTAATCTCTGTATCTTTTAAATGCTTTCATAATGAACGCAATATACTGATTTATAATTATTTAAACAAGTTTTTTCGCGTTAATTTTAAAAAAATTAGTTTTTAGAGGTTGCCTTAAGTTTTTATAAAATTGGGTTTTATGATTCCAGTAGTACAAATCGCTTTGAACAAACCAAGCAGTTTTTCCTAGTTTTTCGGACAAAAACCACTTTTCGAGCAAACGACCAGTTCTACCGTTGCCATCATCAAAAGGGTGTATGTTTAGAAAAACCAAATGTATTAGTGAAGCGAAAAAAAATACTTCATTTACCGATAAATCTTTTTTGAGCAAAAGAGCAATTTCTATAAAAAAATCGTCAAATTCTTTTTGCACATTTTCTTTCAAACAAGCCTCATATATGATTTTATTGTTTTCTCTAATAACCATATCCGAATCCCGAACACGACCACGCCAGTAGGTATGTAGTAAGTTTTTAGAAATAAGTTTGTGTGCCTTTAATACATTTGCTTTTGTAAGTTTGTTTTTTTGTGCAAATTCATACGATCTAAACAAGTCGTTTGGCTTTTCTGTTAAGGCTTTTATGTATTTTACATTAGTAGTTTTGTATCTAACGTAACTATCAATATCCATTACTTCGCTCTCTATTTTGGAGGAAGCCATTGCCGAAACTGCATTGTAAAAATTGAATGATTCAGGGGTAAGTTCTATTTTTTTTGTTTTGCCAAAGTAATAAGAAATGTTTACTTCTTGCTTTTTTAAATAGGTAGGATACAAAGACGTGTAAAGGTTGTATAGCTTCATTGTGTGAATGTTTAAAATCTTTCTACTTACCCTACAAATATAAAAAAAACCACCCGATTTTGGGTGGCTTTTGTTGGAATACTATTTTAAATATGAACTCTTTTTTTCAAAAGCTTCCATAAAACAGGAAGTGTTGTAACCAGAACAATTCCTATAACAATTAGTTCTATATGGGCTTTTAAATCGATACCAAATTTATCCAAAAACAAAGCCGATAAATAATGTCCAGAAAAAATCATACTAAATGACCAAAGGACAGAACCCAAAATATTATTAAACATAAACTTCTTTCTGTCCATTGAAGCAATTCCTGCCACTATTGGAGCAAAGGTTCTGAAGATGGGTAAAAACCGTGCAAAAATTATTGCTTTTCCGCCGTACTTATCGAAAAAATCTCTAGCCTGCAAAAGATATTTTTCTTTGAACCAAAAAGTATCTTCTTTTTTATAAAGATAAGTGCCACCTTTTACTCCAAACCAGTAACCCACCATATTACCAAAAATTCCGGCTACAGAAACTAATGAAGATAGTAATACGACATTGGCAAAATCGTTGCCCAAAGATATTTGACGAGTCAATAATTCACTGTAAATCCCTGCTAAGAACAACAGGCTATCGCCAGGCAGAAAAAAACCTGCAAACAATCCTGTTTCTGCAAAAATGATAAAAATTACCACAAACAACCCGATTTCTATCCCAGCAAACTGAAACTTTATATAAAACTCTGGATTTAAAAGTTGTGTCCAATCGAAATTATTCATAAAAATGTTTTAAAATTCAAGGTTGTGAAAGTAATTATAATTTGGCAAAATTGCACTATCAAGACATTCGATTTAAGTTTATTTAATAAATATTTAATAAATCCCTAATTTGAATACTTATATGTACATTTCAAATTAAGGATTTTGGATTGTTGGAGAGCTTTATTTGTTTGTTTCTTGCCTTTCATATTTACAGCAATGATGAAGATTGTCATAATCTTCTTGAGTAGCTTTGACATTTTCGGTATCATGACCAACTTTTGCAATTGCTTTTGCAACGGCATCAATTGTGGTTTTCTCTTCGTTTAGTGTCAAGTCTAATTTGTGAGTTTCAATGCTCCAAACTGCTGTTTTAACCCCAGCTACAGAAAAAGCCGCCTTTTGAATTCGCTTCTGACATTGTTCACAATTACCATTTACTTCAATGGTATGTTTTGCATTTTTATTCTTTTTTTCTTGAGCTTGTGCAGAAAGTGTTATTACTACTAACATCATTCCTAAAAATAGATTCCTCATAATTTAATTTTTTAATTGTTTTTTGCAATTGTTATTGCCATTGATATTACCATTGCCATTGATATTGAAATTGATTTTTGCCATTGTTCTTATTTAATTTTAAATCGAAGTCCCGCATAATACATTTGTCCAAAAATTGGTGCATAGGAAATTGAAGCGTCAAAAGTGGTTCCAAAAGGATTTTCTGAACCCAAAATTGCTTTCTCTTGTTTGTAATTTCCAATGTTTTCTCCTCCAATGTACATTTCAAAAACAGAAGAAAAAGTTCGAGTAATTTGTGCATTCATCAAAGAAAACGAAGGCGAATACTGCGGAAGCCTATCCACTACTGGATTTGAAGCTGTTTCGGGTAATTTTTGTTCGCCCATCCAATTGTATGTGAAGTCGAATTTCCACTGCTTACCTTTCTCTATGATATGTGTTTCATATCCTAAATTGGCAAAAAATCGGTGCTTGGCTTGCAAAGGCCTTTCACTTCTTCCACTCAAATAATCGGTTTGAATGTCGTAATATTTATAGGCAGTTCGCAAATCAAGGTGCTTCAATATTTCTACATTAAAGTCCACTTGCAGACTATTGGCAAACGATTTTCCGTTCAAATTATAAAACAAAACCTGATGCGTTCCCGGTATTGCGGGAGCAGTATATAAATCGACAACGACTTGTTTGGTGAAATCAGTTTTGTAAAAATCAAAACCAGCATCGGCATTTTTACCAAAAATGATAAATTTTTGATTGAAACTCAGTCCATAATTCCAAGCAATTTCTGGGTCTAAACCATAAATTTTCCCGCTTGTATGCAAGACATTAAAACTTCTTGAACTCGCAAAAAGCGGCTGATTTTCAGCAAAAATATTCGCAGTTCGTTTGCCTCTTCCTGCCGAAAAACGCAAAACCGCTTTCTCCCACGGATTATAACGAATGTGCAATCGAGGCGTAATAAATGTCCCCAAACGGTTGTGATTATCGACTCTTCCGCCTGCAATAAAACTAAAATTATCATAATTATCATAAGTGTATTCAAAAAAAGCACCCACCGAATTATCGAATCGACTATAGTCATTCACATTGACAAATTCTTGGTATTTATCGTAAGTAAAATTCAAACCAGTAGCAAATTTGTGCATCGTATTACTGATAATCGAATTGAAAATCAAATTCGAATAAAAACTACTTTGCTTGATATTGTATTGATTCAATCCAAAATACGATTCCTGATTGTGAGTGTTAAAAGCATTTTGAAAACCAATACTTTGATACGGCATATCCTTGAAAACATAGCCTACTTTCGACGAAACATCAAATCGTTCGGTATTGATTTCTGAACCCCAGAAGTTAGTTGTTCCTTTGTCTTTATTAGGATTAAAATCCAACTCGCCAGTTTGTTTTTTATCATTCATATACCTGAAATTGATAAAACTCACCAACCCTTTTTCGGCATTATAATATTGATACCGATTCAAAATATTGATTTGTTTTGCCAAAGGATTGTCGAGAAAGCCATCATCATTCATATCGTTTTTTCCCGTCCTTGCATTTCCGTGAACAAACAAAGCGCTAGTCCATTTATCTGAAATTTTTAGGTTGAAATGCGTGTTTAACTCAAATCGCGAATCCGAAGAACCATAGAAATTTAAGAGAAAAGGACTCGAGCGAAGCGAACTGGCGTTAGCAATATTGCCTATGGGTTTGATTAATTCGGTGTTGATTTGCCCTGAAATACTTTCGTATCCATTGACCACACTGCCCGCACCCTTTGTAATTTGTATGCTTTCAATCCAAGTTCCCGGTGTGAATGATAGTCCATAAGCTTGTGAAGCACCTCGAACTGAGGGAATATTTTCCTCGGCAATCATCAAATAAGGGCTGGTTAATCCCAACATTTTGATTTGTTTTGTTCCCGTAAGTGCATCCGAAAAATTCACGTCTATCGAGGGATTTGTCTCGAAACTTTCGGCAAGATTACAACAAGCAGCTTTGAGTAGTTCCTTACTGGTTACCAATGTCGTATTGGCAGTAATCTTCAAGGATTTATGCAAACCTTTGTTTTTAGAAATTACTTTTACAGCCTGTAATGTGTCCTGCGAATAAGAACTAAACACACCCAACAAGCCCAATAAAAGTATTGAAATTTGTTTTTTCATCATTTGATTTTTAATGTTTTTAAATAGAAATTTCTAACCAATAAAAATGGATAGATTTTACAAAAACATTAAAATCAGGCGTAGAAAATGTATTGATGGTATAATTTGAAAAGTGGTGGCGCATTGGAATCACAATAATAGGAAGTAATGCGACTGTTTTCAAGTTTTGAAAATTCAGAAAATAAGATAGGATTAAATTCTTCGAAAAGAAAAATAAAATCAGGTTGAAAAGAGATGGAATTCAGTGTTATTTTTCCAGATTTTTTCTGAAAATGAACGACTTTATTCTTGCAACAGCTCTCTTTTTTATTAGTGATAGTGGAAACTTTTGGAGGGCAACATCCTTTTTCTTCTTTATTTAGAGTTTCAGCAGTTTTCCAAAAGACAGGTTTTACCGAAGCAACATTTCCTCCACAATAATGCACACCAACAGCAAATCCAGTATTGGAAACCAACAGGAAAATAGCCAATAAAAAACTGATGTGCTTTTTGAAATTCATAGTGTAAAATTACAACTTAATAAAACTTCTAGTTTAAAATAAACGTTAAAATTAAATATCTACAATTCAAACTCTTGATTCATTTGAGGAATAACACAATCAAAACCATATTTTTCGTTTATTTTTATGGCAAGTTCCTCAAATGCTTCATTTTCTCCGTGAACCAAGAATACTTTTTTAGGAGTATTTTCCAATTCAGATAGCCAATTCAGCAAATCCTTTTGGTCTCCGTGAGCGGACAATCCCTCAATTTCGAGGATGTTGGCTTTGACATCATAGAACTTACCGTAAATTTTAATTTCTTTCTCTCCTTCCAATAATTTTCTGCCACGAGTTCCCTCGGCTTGATAGCCAATGATGATTATAGTAGTTTCGGGCAAACCGATATATCGTTCCAAATAACTCAAAACCCTACCGCCAGTAATCATCCCACTTGCTGCAATGACCACTTTGGGTTCTTTATTATAAATGGTTTCAATCGTTTCCTGATAATCGGAAATCATCGTAAACATTTGGCACATTGCTACATAATCTTGCTCGGGTAATTTGTGCCATTTTCTATTATTTTCAAAAATATCGAGCACTTTAATCCCCATTGGCGTATCAATAATGTAGGGAATATTGGGAATTTTACCTTCTGTTTTGAGTTGCCACAACAAATACATTATGGTTTGTGCTCGTTCTACGGCAAAACTCGGAATTATAATTGTTCCTCCTTTTTGAACCGTATTGTTAATGTAAATTTCAAGTTCTGCTTTGGTATCTGTTTCGGGATGAAGGCGATTTCCGTAGGTACTTTCCAAGAAAATATAATCGGCTTTTTTTGGTTTGATGGGCGGAAACATCAATAAATCATTATCACGACCAATGTCTCCTGAGAAAACTAAGGTTTTATTTTCTAGATTCAGAATAATGCTGCAAGCACCAATAATATGTCCAGAATTTGTAAAAACCGCCAAAATTTCAGCATCCAACGCGATGTATTCATTGGGTCTTATAAACCTGAAAAGCGGAAAAACGGCTTCGGCTTGTTTCAGATTATAAAGTGGTTCGGCAATTTCGTGTTTAGAATAATGTCCTTCATTTGCCTTGTTGGCATCTTCTTCCTGAATTTTGGCACTGTCCAAAAGAATGAGTTTAGTGATGGCTGCCGTTGGACTGGTACAATAAATTTTGCCCTTGAATCCTTGATCTACCAATCGTGGCAACCAACCACAATGATCTAAATGACCGTGAGTTAGCAACACAAAATCAATGGTCGAAGGAAGTATTGGCAAAGGTTGCCAGTTGAGTTCCCTCAAAGATTTGATGCCCTGAAATTGTCCACAATCTACTAAAATCCTGATGCCGTTACTTTCGATTAAAGTTTTAGAACCTGTTACCGTTCCAGCTCCGCCAATAAATTTGATTTTCATATTCTTTACTATTTTATCCAATGGTTGTAACCGTTGGCTGTTGCGAAATGCTAAATATCCGTTGGGTGCAATTCGAAATATTTAATTTTTAACCACATAGAAACATAGACTTAAAAAAAAAATAAGGCGTTTCACTTTATTAAAGAAAACCATAGCAATGTTAACCTAAGTACCCGAGTCCCCATAAATATCGGGGCGAACGGGCGAAGCAATTGGACTTTCCAACTCTTTTTTCAATGTTTCTAGCCTACACTAAGCATAGTCGAAGTGTGGTTCAATTTTTTATTTAGAATATATTAATAATTTGTTGTTAATTACACCCAACGGGTTAAATGTATTCACATAATTCTGAGGCTTCCTTCAACACGTTTTTTATTCGATTGGAACTCAAGCCAATTCTTTCCAGATAGAATGAATTATTTATTATTTCTTTTACCAAAATCACGTCCAGAATTAACAATTTCTCTTTTTCGGCCAATGACAAAGTGGTCAAACAGGTTATTGGATAAAGATAATTATCGTCGTTTTTGGTTTTTAAATTATTTTTTTCAGGATAATTCCAACTCAACAAACTCAAACCCGAACATTTTGCAAAAGCAATCGCATCGGACGTAAACCGATTATTGCTAACAATCCAACACTTGGAAATAGCTTCTTTTCCAGAGAACATTGTGTGTTTTTTATCTTTCAAATCATTAAACCGCGATAAAATGTACATAGGAACTTTCACATCTGAATTAACATCTTTGCCCATGTGAAATTTACATTCTACCATCGAAATAACTTGGTCTTTTTTGATTAAAACATCAATTTCATGCGAAACACATTTTCCTTGCAAAGTCAAATTAGTTTTAGTTTCATAATGTTCTGATACAAAAAGTCGCGCAATGTATTTCTCGAAGAAAAATCCAGCGGGACCTAATAACCGAATGGCTTCTTTCAAATTGTATCGGGCTGCGTGCGAATTTGAGGCTTTTTTTAATAAACCAAAAGCCATTTTGTAAATTTGTTTGGTCGAAATTCCTTCGTAAATTTCTTTGTTGATGGTTTGCAAAATAGTTTCAACCACTGATTGGCTTGCGCCTGACTTCAAGAGCGATTGTTTGAGTTTAATGGGATTAAAATCAACAATATCTCCTGAATGTTTTACTATTTTCATCAGATACCCCTTTTAATTGAAAAAATTATTTAGACAACTTAAAGGTACGGAAAAAAGAATAAGAAATTTTTTATTCCAAAATAAATTCCAAATTTTCTTCAATATCTGAACTTAAATAGTTTTCGTCCAAAAGTGAATCGGACAATAATTTTTTAGTTTCCTGCAAACGAATGATTTTTTCTTCGACAGTATTTTTAGTGATAAATCGAACGACATTTACTTTCTTCATTTGCCCAATTCTGTGTGAACGTCCTATGCCTTGTTTTTCAGCAAAAGGATTCCACCAAGGATCGAGAAAAACAACATAAGAGGCATTGGTAATATTCAATCCAACACCACCAGCTTTCAAAGAGATGAAAAATAATAGTGGTTTTTCTTGTTCTTGAAAACGATTGACTTGAAATTCTCTTTCTTTCAAAGGAGTTTCACCTGTGAGTTCACAGAAATCAATTTTGTTTTCCTTGCTCCAAGTTTTATAAAAATTCAAATTAGAGACAAATGAACTAAAAATAATTGTTTTTTGGTTCGATAGGACTAAAGTCGCTAAATATTGAGTTACCGCAAAGTATTTCCCCGAATCCATTTCGGAATTAAAATCAATCATTTTGGGGTGGTTGCTCAATTGTCTTAATCGCATCAAAGTATTGATAACACTGATTTTATCTACTCCTGAACCATCAGTTTTCAATAAAGCATTTCTGGCTTTCGATTTTTCTTCTTCGTACAATTTCTCTTGATCAGGTTCCATTTCGCAATAGAAAATTTGCTCGGACAGTTCGGGTAAATCTTTCAAAACCTGTTCTTTGGTTCGTCTTAAAATAAAAGGACCAATAAGTTTTTTCAGTTCCAATAAACTGTTTTGATCTTGTTTTTTCTCGATGGGCAGTTTATAATTCTCAGCAAAAAAGGCATAATTCCCCAAAATATTTGGGTTAATGAATTGCATTTGTGACCATAAATCATCAAGAGAATTTTCTATTGGTGTTCCGCTTAATGATATTTTGTGACGAGCTTTTAACTTATTAATTGCTTTAAAAATTTTAGAATTTTTGTTTTTGATGTATTGACTTTCGTCCAAAATCAAATACCTAAAATTGTATTTCTCCAAGATTGAAATGTCTCTCGAAACGATAGCATAACTCGTAAAAATCAAATCGTAATTTTCTAATTTCCGAGACAGTAATTTTCGATCGTTGCCAATGTATTTCACCCTTCGAAAATGCGGTGTAAATTTTCGAGCTTCGTTATACCAATTGAAAACCAATGACGAAGGCAATACAATTAGTGCTTTTAGATGTTCTTTTGGAACGGGAATTTCGTTTCCAAACAAATCGGATTGAATATTATCTGATTTATCAACAGCCAATTGTTCTTGCACAGTCACCAATGTGGCCAATGTTTGCAGTGTTTTTCCCAATCCCATATCATCTGCCAAACAAGCACCAAGACCGTTTTCGTAATGTTTCAACAACCATTTAACCCCTTCAATTTGATATGATCGCAAAACTGCTTTTACCAAACTAGAGGGTTTGTATTCAATATTAGCTTGCAGATTATTAGCAATCTTTAATTCTAAAATACTTTCTAATACTGCATAATTGCTTTTGGGAACTATTAGATTTCCATTTTGCACTTTTGCCAATTTTAAGATAGGACTATACAAAGTGAACCACTCTATCGGAATTAAAAAATAGTTGCCATTGGGCAAAAGAAAAAGTCTGTTTTGGTTTTTTATATTTTGAATAATTTCTGTAAAACTGAATTTAAATGAATCACAAACGACCGTCATTCTAATGTCAAACCAATCGTTTTTCAACTCATTCGAGGATTGAATACTAGGTTTTTGATTGGCAATTTTTTTGCTATCAATTTTAAAATCCTCAATAGAAAACCCTAAAGATTCGAGCATTTTTTGGTTTTCAATAGCCCATTGAATACTGGAGTAAGGGTCTTTATTTTCTGTTTTTTGCGGAAATTCAAAAAATCCATTTTGGGTTTTTGCCAAACCAACTTTTAGTAATTTATCAGTAAATGAATTTTCGTTTTCAGATCGTTTGTATTGTATGATTTTGATGTTCTCTAAATCATTAAAATCAATACTCGAATGGGTTATTTTGGTTGAATTTAATTCAAATAAATATCCGTTATAGTCAAAGATAAGATTGAGATAATACTTGTCTTTAAAAAAATCAAAAACGGGTTGAATTTCACAAGAAATAATCATATCCCTTACTTCAATTTCAAAACCTGTTGCAGTTATATCTGCCTTTTTTGCAATATCTTTTATGAATTTTTCGAAATAATCAGGCACCAATTTTGACGGAATTTCAACAGATTTTTTTGTCAAAAAAGGAGTGATTTTTTTTGAATTGATATTTTGCAAATGAAAAAGTTTTCGGTCAACGATAATCCAACTCGGTTCGTCTAAAAGTAATTCGATTTTGGTTTGAAATGGATAAAAAACAATTTCGTTGTCCTTTAATTGTAAAGTATAGGTAATTCCGTTTTCGTGTTTGTCAAAGTGGAGTAAGGTTTCTAAAGGCTGATGAAAAGTGGCAACGCAAGTGTTTCTAAAGTCTTTATCTTTCTCCAAATTGACAGATAAAGGAAAATTCTCTGCTTTAATTAGACAAAAAAACTGATTCAAGTTTGTTGTCGTAAATTGACGTATGCCAAAGGCAATTTTTTTATCTTGCAGTAAATCGTCAATGGTTTTGGCAGACTTGAAGTTTTTACTGAATTTTTTAAAAACTTTTTCTGGTTTTAATTGGTCGCAAATGCTCCACAATTTTTTTGTGGTTGTGTCTAAATCTTCCAAAACAAGTCCGAAACTTTCCAAGACTTGAGGACTGGCTTTTTTGTCCAAATAGTCTATTTTCTCGGTTTGTTCGATAATATATGCCGTAGGGATATAACAATTGAGTCTTTTTTCAAAACTAACATCAAAGCAAAACTGAAGGGAAATTTTGGTTTTCAAGACGAATTATTTAAAACAAACTGGAATAATTTCGCCTTTGGCTAAGCAATATTTCTCAACTAATTCGGGAGTAATTTTATTCGTGTAATCCTCTTCGACAACTCTAAAACCTATGCTTCGCAGTTTGTCAAAATAATCCCTACCATAAATGCGGACGTGATCATATTGGCCAAATATTTTGGCACGTTCTTTTTGGTCGGTAATTGTATCGTCTGCAAAAGTTACTTCACGTTTCAAATCTTGCGGAATTTGAAGAATTGCCATACCGCCAGGTTTCAAAATGCGATACAATTCCTGCATCGCTTTGGTATCGTCTGGAATGTGCTCCAAAACGTGATTGCAAAGAATAACATCATATTGATTGTCATCAAAAGGCAAATTACAAATATCGGCTTTCACATCGGCAAGTGGCGAAAGTAAATCGGTTGTGGTATAATCAAGGTTTTTTTGTTTGCGAAACAATTTATAAAAAGCTTGTTCTGGGGCAAAATGCAAAACTTTTTTTGGAGCAGTAAAAAAATCGGTTTGCTCCTTCAAATACAACCACAACAAACGGTGTCTTTCAAGCGAAAGTGTACTGGGCGAAAGCACGTTATTTCTCTGTTTTTCATAACCATAAGGCAACATCGATTTGAAACTTTTTCCGTCGATTGGATCAGTATATTTATCTCCTTTTAAAGAAAAAGCGATAATTGGTCGAGCCACATAACTCAAACGAATTAATAGCGGACGAGGAATGGTATTGAGTATTAGTTTGAACATAGATTTCATTGGATAAAATTTGATATGTTAAAGTAAGTCGACACAGATTACACAGATTTTCACAGATTTAGATGGGTCAGAGAATAACTCTTCTGTATTTTAGACTGTCTTCTCCAAAGTTGACTACGAGTCCAATTTTATTTTTTGAACAAGCAAAATAGTTTAAAGTTTGTTTTGTATCACTGTTTGTCAATTGGCTAATTGCTTTTATTTCCAGAATTATTTCGTCGAAAACTACAAAATCTGCGGAATACCCTTTGGATAATATTATATTTTTATATTCAATTTCGTATCCTTTTTCTCTTTCAAAAGGGATTCCTTCTTGTAAAAATTCATATTGTAATGCCTCTTTATAAACAATTTCGCTGAAACCTTTTCCAAGGATTTTATGAACTTCCATACAAAGACCTATAATTTGATACGTTTCCTCTTTCAAATAAAAATTTTCCATTTAACAACTATTTTAATCTGTGAAAATCTGTGAAATCTGTGTCAAAAAAACAAATTCGTGTCTAAAAAACAAATGGCACTCTCCTAAACTCATCTTCCTCGTTGCTAACGATTCCCAATGCTTGATATACATAAGCAAATGTCGATAAAATCTCTGGTTTTCCGTCTATTATGGCTACATCGTGTTCAAAATGGGCAGAGGGTTTTCCGTCGGCAGTGAGAATTGTCCAACCGTCTTTGAGTTGTTTGATGTTTTTGGTTCCCATATTGATCATCGGTTCAATGGCAACCACCATTCCTTCTATTAAAAGTTTGCCTCGTCCTCGTTTTCCATAATTGGGCATTTGTGGGTCTTCGTGCATTTTCTGCCCTACTCCGTGACCAACTAATTCCCGAACGACGCCATATCCGTGAGCCTCGGTATATTTTTGAATGGCATTTCCCACATCCTCCACTCGGTTTCCAGCTCTAAATTGGCGAATGCCAACATATAATGATTCTTTGGTAACTTGCAATAACTTTTTGACTTCGGGAGCCACTTCACCAATTTCAAAAGAATAGGCGTGGTCACCGTGATATCCGTTTTTATAAGCACCACAATCAACGGAAATTACATCGCCGCTTTCAAGTGGTTTGTTGTTTGGCACTCCGTGAACTACTTGTGCATTTGGACTCATACAAAGTGAATTCGGAAAACCATATAATCCAAGGAAACTGGGGTAAGCACCGTGGTCGCGAATAAATTCTTCGGCTCTTTTGTCCAAATATAATGTGGTAACTCCTTCTTTGATTTCGGAGGCAATCATTCCTAATGTTTTGGAAACGATTAAAGCACTTTCGCGCATTAACTCAATTTCTTCTCGTGTTCTTTTGATAATCATATTCTAATTTTCTGACCGCAAAACTACAATTTTAATATGATTTAATCAGGATTTGCCATAATTTTAAACAATTCGGCATTCGAAATCAAATAGCGATTTTCTAAATTTAATTGGGATAATTGAGAGCCTACCAAATTGTTTTCTCTTGAATTGATTAAGAAAATGGAGCTTTCGCCAAAGGAAAACAATCGCTCTTCCGAGCTTAACATAATGTTGTAATCTTTCACTAAATCAGCAATGAGTTTTCGTTGTCTTTCCAGCGAATTGATTTCGGTTTGTTGGGCATTGATTTTGTTTTTGAGTTGCACTCGTTCTAAATCTAAAGCATATTTTGTGTCCTGAATTTTGAATTTTGCCAATTGCAATCCGCCCCGTTCTTTTCTTAAAAAAAGAGGAAAACTAAAATTGACGCCTACTTTATAATTATTAAAATTAGTATCATTCCAGTAATCGGGTTCCGATAGATAATGATAACCCACATCTATTTTTGGCAACAAACTATTGGCTTTGAGTTTGCGTTCGACTTCCAAAACACCTATTTTACTTTGTAGCGAATTAATTTTCGGATGATTTTCTATGGAGATATTTTCAACTAATAATTGATTGGTTTTTAATGTTTCTTTGATGGTGTTTTCTAAATTTTCTTCTGGGATAATAGCGTCTTGCAATTCTAATGGAATATTATTTTCTAACCATAAAAAATTGGATAATTCTAGTTTGGCTTTGGCCAATTTTAATTGTGAATCTTCTAAATTCAGTTTTCTATTTCTTACAATAATTCCAGCTTCAACGCTGTCTATTGCTGGTTTGTCACCGTTTTTTATCAAACTACGTACGCCTTTATAACGTATTTCTGCATTTTTTAAATAATTTTCATAAAGATTCACTTCATTGAAATTTCTTTTCCAATTAAAATAGGCAACAGAAGCATTGAATAGCACTTCAATGGCTTGCAGTTTTCTTTCGGCTTGACTTAATTGGATTTGAATTTTTGCCTTTTGCAAATCGGCCATTCGTTGGTTTATGAATAATCCTTGACCAAGCGGAATGTTGATGCCCAGCGATGTTAATCCTTGATTTGGCATAGTGTTTTGTGGATTCAGGAACACGCCCTCACTATTGTCAAAAGCCGCTTTTAATTCGATACCATACCAAGTTGGGATTTTAAAACTACTGTTTAAAATCGAATAGTATTCTTTTTCTTTGAATTGTTTTTGATCGTAATCCACTTCAATTTTTGGGTCAAATCCTCCTCGTGCAATCATCAAATTGGCCTGAGCACTATTGACTTCTAAATTGGCACTTTTTACCATTGGATGGTATTTTTTTACATAACCCAAATATTCATTATAGGTAAGTTCTTTGCTGTTATTTTCTTGACCCATTAGCGAAAAACTAAGAAACAAGAACAAAATTAGTTTCTTCATTACTTTTTCTCTTTTGAATTTTCAGCTTGCGGTTGATAGTAATTTGGTGGAAATCCATTTAATGTTCGCCATAACTCAAACCAGATTGGAACATTCTCTAATAAAGCCAAGGTTTGTGCACCAGAGCCAATGCTTATTTGCTTTGGCCAAGCGGCTTCTTTTTCGTCGGGAGCTATTAAAACTCTAAATTTTCCGTTGGGAGAAATAAAGTTTTCTATGGCTACAATTTTTCCGCCAAAAGTTCCAATGCTCATATTGGGCCAACCCGAAAAAACAACTGTAGGCCAGCCATCAAACCAAATGCGTACTTTTTCGCCTTTATGAATTAATGGTAAATCGGTGGGAGAAACAAAAGTTTCTACTGCAATATCATATTTTGCTGGCATAATGCTCACAATTTGCGTTCCCTCTTTGATAGTTTCACCAATGCCCGATTGTATGGCGCGGTTTACATAACCATCTTGCGGCGCTTTGATGTAGTACATTCCATTCCGAATTTGATAATTCACATATTGATTTTGTAATTTGTTGACTTGTGCCTCTGTATCATATTGGCTGCTCAAAGCGGTGTATTGATCACTTCTGGCTTTGGATGATTTTTCGGCATATTCGGCACTAATTCTGTTTACTTCAACTTTTGCATTGATAAATTCATTTTTGCTTGCCAATAATTTATTTTCTTGTGTGATGATTTTGGCTTCGGCTTCTTGAAGTTTTAGTCGTTTTTCTTCGACATCGGTCAAAGGTTTTAGTCCTTCTTTATTCAAATTTAGCGACCGACTGTATTGCGTGTTTGCAATTTTTATTTGTGTTTTTACGGCTTCCAAATCCATACTATCACTTTTTACTTTCAGCAAGGATTGGCGTATTTTGTTTTGAGCTTGTTCCAGTTTTAGTATTTTTTCGTTTTCGATAGCTCTTATTTGAGTAGAAAGTGTGGCTACTTTATTTGTATATGATTCGCCAGCCATCTTTTTTGCATCGACTTGACTTTTGGTGTTTTGAACCAAATTAGGGTCGAAATAATCTTCCTTAATTTCAGAAATAAACAGGATTGTATCTCCTTTTTTTACAAAATCTCCTTCTTGAACATACCATTTTTCAATTCGTCCTGCAATGGCAGATTGAATAGTTTGAGGTCTTTGATTGGGTTTGAGTGTAGTTACAGCTCCAGAACCCGAGATGTTTTGTGTCCAAGGCAGAAAAAGAAAAACGATTCCAAGTAGGGATATATACAAGATGATTTTATTCAAAAACTTGTAATGTGGTCTATTCGAAAGGTCTTTAACCGTACTATATTGGTCAATATTTTCGATAATTGGATTTTTTTTAGATAAATTTAGCATCCTATTTTTTTTTGGTGTCAGCAATTATTTTGCCTTCTTTCATTGTTATTTTTCTATTGCATTTTTGTTTCCAGTAGTCATTTTTTGAAGATACAATTAATGTCCATTTATTGTTACTGTTGGTCAAAAAATCGATAATTTCTTTGGTTGCTTCTTTGTCCATTTTATCTAATGGATCCTCATAAAATAAAATTTTAGGTTTATTGACAATACTTCGAGCCAAAACAATTTTTTGTGCATTAGAGGACGATAATTGTCGCCCATCAGGGAAAATTTTGGTATCCAAGCCTTCGGGTAACGACTTGATATAGTCTCCTAATTTTGCACTATCAATTGCCCATTTCAAATCTTCATTAGTAATCAGCGGATTATTGAATGTAATGTTTTCTAAAACAGTTCCTTCAAAGGGAGTTTCGCCGTGAATAATCGTTCCAATTTGTGTTCGATAATGATTGATGTCTATTTTTCTGTAAGTATCATCATTGATAAAAAACGAACCCATTGTAGGTTGCATAAATCCAGAAAGAGTGCGAAGCAGGGTTGTTTTTCCAGAACCGTTATCGCCTTCTAAATAAATTTTTTCTGAAGTTTCAATTTTTAAATTGATTTGATTCAAAGCCAATTGATTTGTTCCAGGAAATTTAAAGCTTAAATTTTCTGCTTCGATAGTAATATTTGTGAAACAATAATCGGGAGCTGTTGCGCTAGTTTGCTCAATATTCAAATCTACAATTTGACCAATTTTTTCAACAGAAGTCAATACATCATAAATGCTTTCGAGACCCACAATAAGTTTTTCGACAGAATTAATTACTAATAAAATAATAATTTCGGCAGCAACAAACTGTCCAATGTTCATTTTTTGATTCAAAACTAAATAGCCTCCAATAAATAACAAACAGGCCGTGATTATTGTTTTAAAACCAATTAATTGAATAAATTGTCTTTGAATAATTTTAAAATGCTTTTCTCTGTATTTTAGATATTCTGCTGCTAACGAATTGTTTTTTTGAAGCGAAAATTCAAAATTATCTTTTTTTCTAAAGCTAAAATTATTTCTAGAAATTTCTTGTAGCCAACTCGCTACTTTATATTTGTATTTGGATTCTTTCATACTCGAATCAATTCCTGGATTGAAAGAGAATTTAAAGATAGAATACAATAATAGTATCAATAAAATACCAAAAAATATAAAAAACGGATGATAAAGCGATAGTAATAAAATCCCAAAAAGAATTTGAAGTAAGGCGGTTGGAATGTCAATTAATAATTTAGAAGTTCCTTTTTGAATGGATATGGTATCAAAAAAACGATTTGCCAATTCGGGAGGATATTGATTGTATAATTCTTCAAAATTTATTTTGGGCAATCGATAAGCAAATTCAAAGGAAGAACGAACAAATATTTTTTGTTGTAAATTTTCAATGATTCGTAATTGCATCAAAGATAATATCCCTACTAGTATAACTCCAATTACCACAATAATAACCAGGATTACCCAAGAAACACTTACTCTTCCTGATTGAATCAGATTGATAATAGCTTGTATGCCCAGTGGTAAAGACAAACTGATGAGACCTGAAAATAGGGCATAAAATATAATTTGAGAAATATCTCTTTTGTCTAATTTCAATAAATTGATAAATCTTTCTAATGGCTTATTTGTTGTCATATTTTATCTTAAAGTGGTTTCAATTAAATGAATATAGAAATCAGTAGGCGAAATCCTTTCATTACAATTGGTTATAGTTTTCAAATGATTTTTCAAAAAGTGTTGATGCAGCGCTCCTTCAACAATAGACGAAGACAAACTTTTGGCAAATTCATAATTGGGATTGACTTCAAGAATCATTTCAATTATTCTATTGATTACTCTTTTATAGACCAAGAAAAAACCTTCTTTATTTTCTTCATCTACTTCTTTGGTTAGCAGGGTTTTTGTAAATTCTTGAATAATAATTTTATTTAAAATCGATTCGTTGACGTGCAATGTTGTGGCATCGTCTTCAATTTTTTCTGTTACTACGGTAATTCCTTTTTTGAGGCGTTCCATCGGATTTTCAATGTTTGTAGTGGCAAAAGCAAGTTTATATTCTATCCAGCCCCAATACCAAGAAGATAGATACAGCATCATTTTGTGTTTGCTTTCAAAATAACGATAAATAGAACTTTCGTTGGATTTGATTCGCTCTCCCAATTTTTTGAATGTAAAGTTTTCGAACCCAATTTCATCAATAAGAATAATACTGTTTTCGATAATTTTTTTTCCTAATTCTGAGGTTTCAGGGTTTTTTACGTACAATTTTTCGTTTACCGAAATTATGATATTTGAAAGGATATTTTGCATTTTTTAAGTAGATTTATTACTAATCTGATGTAGTTGGAATAAATTCATTTTGTTTCGTTTTTGATAAATCAAAATTATATAGCAGGGAAATGTTTAAAAAATCACGACCTGTTTCATCATTTATTTTGTAATCAAATTGATAAATGTAGCCCATTTGAAAAGCAATATTTTTGGAAAATTCATAACCACCTCCAATAAACAAACGGTTTCTTTCAAAAAACGGCTCTCTGTTTGTAAAGAAAATCTCATTCCAAATTTGTGCGTAAACCGTTTTTGGTGCTATTTTTTTGGAATTCAAAGGTACTGTTGCTGATAATCTGTATCTGAAACGATTTCGATAACCATTGGATGTAAATCGTTGTTCGGCTCTGTATCTATGTTCAAACGACATCCATGCTAAAGGATTTTTCATATTGATTTGCACCCAAGTTCTAATTTCTTTGTTTTGCATTGGTTGTTCAAAATTGCCTCCTTCACTAAAAGTATTATAAGAACCAACTCCTGTTGTTGCTGAAAAATTCGGTGTTATTTTATAGGTCAAACCGCCTTTGTATTCATAATAATGAAATTCATCATAAAACGACAAACTCCTTAATTGGGCTTCGGCAAACACATTCCATTTTTCGTTTGCCTTAAAATTTACGTTGGTTACATTCCAAGTACCAAGATTATTTTGGGCTGACAATTTCATAGAACTTAACACTAAAAATAGAATTAATTTATTCATTACCTAAAAATAAATTAAAAATTAATTCGAAATCCAAAATTACTATTTATCATGTTTTCTGTTTTAAAATTAATTTTATTGCCATTCAAATCTAAATACTTTAGGTGGTTTAAAGCATCTAATTTCGGAATTGTTTTTAGTTTATTTTGGTTTAAATACAACTTTTCAAGATTTTTAAATTCGAGAATTTCCGTTGGAACCATCTTTAAACGGTCGTTTTCTAAATGCAAAGATTTCAAGTTGGGCAATTTAGCTAAAAGATTCAAAGTTTTAGGCAAATCCATATTTTTTTCGTCATTCAGAATCACTTCTTCAAGCTGAGTCAAATTAGAAAATTCTGCGGGTAATTTATTGAAATCATTTCCACTCAAATCTATTACTTTTAATGATTTTAGACTTGAAATCCCTGACGGAATTTCTTTTAGATGATCGTTTTTAAGGTTGAGATATTCCATATTGACAAACTTTGACCAATCGACCTCATTTAATTTTATATTTTGATTGCTCAAATTGAGTTTATAAACCAGTTCAGGGTTTTTTAACGCTTCTTCCAGGTTGTTGTATTCTTTGTTTTGGAACAAATTGGCTTGCCCAAAAGAATGCAACGAAGCGAAATACACAAGGATTAAAGTTACAATTTTTTTCATTTTATGTGTTTTATTTTTGCCAAAATTAATTCTAAATATAATAGTAAAGCTATTAATAAAGATATTTTAACTATTATTTAATAAGATTCTAAAAGCGTTAATATTATTAGCACAACATTTATATTTGATACAAAAATATACAAAATCAGTAGCAATGCTATTAATATTAAAATTTTAACTTTTATTTATAAAAAAAGCCTCTCTATTAGAGAAGCTTTCAAGAAAGAATATTGTGTTTTTTACAAAAGGGAATGTCTAGTCATAACTGATGGTTTTTCTATTTCCATCAATTCTAAAATAGTTGGAGCCAAATCGCCTAAAACACCATCGTGAATGGATTTCAATTCTTTGTCCACCAAAATAATGGGAACAGGATTTGTGGTGTGAGCCGTATTGGGGCTTCCGTCGGGATTAATCATCGTTTCGCAGTTTCCGTGATCGGCGATAATTAAGGTTGTATAATCATTGGCCAAAGCCGCAGTAATCACTTTTTCAACACATTTGTCAACCGCTTCGCAGGCTTTTATTGCTGCACTCATAACACCTGTATGTCCTACCATATCGCCATTGGCAAAATTCAGACACACAAAATCTACTTCGCCTTTATTCAATTCAGGAACTAAGGCATCAGCCAATTCATAAGCACTCATTTCGGGTTTCAAATCGTAAGTGGCTACTTTTGGAGAGTTTTTCAAGATGCGGGTTTCGCCTTCAAAAGGCAATTCTCTACCGCCAGAAAAGAAGAACGTCACGTGAGGATATTTCTCAGTTTCGGCAATTCTTATTTGTTTTTTGTTGGCTTTTTCCAAGACTTCGCCCAGAGTTTCTGTAACATTGTCTTTGTTATAAACTACTTTTACATTCTTGTAAGTTTCGTCATAATTGGTCAGCGTGACATAATACAAATTGAGTTTGTGCATATTTTGCTCGTGGAAATCTTTTTGCGACAGCGTTTCGGTAAGTTCGCGACCTCGATCAGTTCTGAAATTAAAGAAAACTACAACATCATTATCTTTTATGGTTGCCAATGCTTGGTCGTTTTCATCAACCATAATAATTGGATTGATAAATTCGTCAGTAACATTATTTTCATAACTTTCTTCGATGCTTTTCACTGCATTTTTAGAAGGTGTTCCTGTTGCATTTACCAATAAATCGTAGGCAATTTTCACTCTTTCCCAACGTTTGTCGCGATCCATTGCATAATATCTTCCCACTACCGAAGCAATTTTTGCAGAAGTATTGGCAATATAATTTTCTAAATTTTGAATGTCGTTTTTAGCCGCTTTTGGATCCACATCACGACCATCAGTAAAAGCGTGAATGAAAACTTTTTCTAATCCGAAAGATTGAGTTGCATCTATTAAACCGCGTAAATGTGAAGTATGTGAATGAACACCACCATCAGAAACCAATCCAAGAAGATGAAGATTTACATTTTTGTCTTTGGCATATTGAAAGGCATCCAACAAAACTTGTTCTTTTGCCATCGAATTATTGGCAACAGCCAAATTAATTTTGGCTAAATCTTGATAGACAATCCTTCCGGCACCAAGATTCATGTGTCCCACTTCGGAATTTCCCATTTGTCCTTCAGGCAAACCAACGTTTAAACCATCTGTGCGAAGCTGTGCAACAGGATATTTGGTATATAAACTTTTGATGAAAGGAATATTGGCATTGTCTATTGCAGAAACTTTTGGGTCGGGCGAATTTCCCCAACCATCAAGAATCATAAGGATTACTTTTTTGCTCATTTTGATTAAATTTTTTGCAAAGATAAAGATTTCCCAAAAAATATACGTAACACCAAACAACTATTAATCTTCGGATAAATTTAATTTTACCCAATTCTATTTGAAAGTTAATTATTTCACTGCAGCATCAAAATCTATAAATTAAGAATTGACAAAAAAAGGTTGAAAATATCTACTAAAATTTGTGAAAAACACCAATTTACATCAAAATCATATTTTTTTCTTAATTTTCATTCTTTGACTTACATTCCTTTTGTATATTTGCCACCCAAAGAAAATTTTTCAATTCAAACATTATCAATGATTTATAAGATATTTCCTGTTGTATGTTTTACGCTGTTCTCCATTTTCACAAGTGAAACAAATTTT
>Ga0316612_1000215_pt1 | contig 21005 bp, 27 predicted proteins | sample MIS2016226_MG_FD_207676 | JGI IMG/M metagenome (GOLD analysis project Ga0316612, IMG submission 207676) | Microbial mat bacterial communities from Middle Island sinkhole, Lake Huron, Michigan, United States - MIS.2016.226 | ecosystem: Environmental > Aquatic > Freshwater > Lake > Sediment... | reverse complement strand
TAAGAATATTTTTTAATCGTTCCTGCTCCTTTTCGGAGTAGTTTGTTGATAGGATGGATAATAACCGGTTGATGCTTCCGTAAGCTGTGCGCGAATACCAAAGCGTGTCTTTAGCCTTTTTGCTGCTGCTTTTAAGCCGTTTTTTCTTGTGTCCCCACAAATAAACCTCGGTACTTTCATTAAAAGACCTGCGATTTTTGCGGAGCTTGTGCCATTTAATCTCGATGGCGCGGCCATAGCCAAAGAATGAAATTTCGAGTTTTGGATTAATGCCTTCACTGGTGACTTTAGCGGCAAGGCTATTTACCAGGTCTCCGCTTTTGTGAAGTTCACGCTTCTCAACTTCTTCGGTAAGCCTGTCAACCAGGTCATCACCGAATTCATCAAGAACTTCACGGATAAAAAGCAACTCAACATCATTATATTTACCTTCCATGCAGCGAAAATAAACCCTCATTTAGGATGAGAAAAGGACGTTTTGAGGAAAAAAAAAGCCCCGGAATTACCCCGGAGCTTTCTACCTTACATGAAAAACTATTTCTTAAACGGATTAGGCTTATTTGTAAGCCAGGCAAACAATCCGCCTGCTATGGCCCCAACCGAAATTAAGGCTGTATGTAAAGCTGATCCGGTTACGGTAATCCCTGAGCTAATAACTCCTGCAGCTACAACTGCTACACTGCCAAGTACTGTTGTTAATTTGTCGCTGTTCATTTTTATATGTTTTTGGTTAAAAATTCGTTTCCAATATTTCGATAATTTTATGATAAAGCGCAATGTGATCCGCTTTTGTGCGGTAACGCCCCTGGAATACTTTTACACGCATGTGATCCTGATCGGCATTTTTCTTAATCACAATGTTGTCCCATTCCCCGTTAACCATCACGTCAACCGAGAAGTTTTCCTGGTACTTTTTTACTGATTTGTCTTTCATGATATATTGTCGTTAGGATGATTTTTTGAGTGATGGAAATTTACCGAGTCTTTAAACTTTTCGATGTTGTACACACGATCTTTCAACTCTTTAAATTCCGCTTTATGATCTCTAAACTGGCTTTCGTGCCCCTGCAGGCTCAACTCAAACCGGCCTTCGATCTCGTGGATGTACGATTTTGTAAGCTGGTTCTCGGTGCGAAGCTCCGAAATCTCGCTCTTAATATCCTTCACATCTGCACGCAATTCTTTAAAATCTGCAATAAAGTCGGTGAGCAGTTTACGTCCACCAAAGCCAAGCACGGCCAGTAAAATTACGATTGCCGATCCGGCAATCGAAGCCAAAAGTTTCCAGGTCTCTTCCATTTCATTTAATCGGTTCACAGGTTAATTTTTAATTTGAAAACCCAGGCTCCAGCCACTGCAGCCAAGGTAGTTGTACTCAGGATCGATATGTATCGAAGCGGGTTGTATTCCCTGATAAAAAATACAATCCTCGTAATCTGCAAAGCCATTGAGCAGAAAACCGGCAATACTATTTGTAATTGCCAGGGTTTCTTCCATGTCGGCCATTTGGTTTGTTTCGGTAGCTCCCTGGGCGCGGTCTTTTTTAAGCACAAACATAATCAACTGCGCCATCATGCTCAGTCCGTCGCGGCTTCCGGTAGCGTCATAACTCGGGATCACAACCACAAGTATCGGGAACTGCTCGGCTTTTACGGATTGCAATTTTTTTGTAAGCTCCGATTCGGTAGTTACCAGGATAACATGATTCAAATCGGTGTTATCTTTCAGGCGGGCAGCAAATGCTGCGAGTTGTGCTATCGTTATCATTTCTTTTTCGCGTTCATTCGTTTTTCCATTTCCAATTTTTCGTATTGTACCTGGTACAAACGGAAAAGAATATCGTAAAGGTTTTGTTCCGAAGTTGATTTCACGTTACCGAAAACTCCGGTTTCAGCAATTGTAAACAATAATCCGGTCAGTCCGGTTCCTCCATCGTTGGCTTCATCGCCGCCAGATGATTTAAACAGTATCGAAAAACTAATTTCGTTGCCATCAATCGTAAAGGTGCCGGTTCGGATATATTCTTCCCAGGCTAAAAAATTAAGTAGTATCGCATATTTCACCGAAAACGGCCAGCAGCTTACTTTTTCAGCAATTTTCTTTGTTTTAAACTCGTCATACGTGGGTTTTTTCAACCATTTTATCAGTGGCCTCCGGTATAACGTAGCCACGAGCCAGTTTAGGTCGGTTTCATCCTGCGATTTTATAAACTCCATGGCAGCCACGTGAGCATTTTTGTATTCCAGAAAAGTAACATCATTCATCAGGTCATCTGGACCAACAAACCCTGCATATTTCGGTATCAGGTTCTTTGTGAACGGAAAATTAACTTTTAAGTTAATTTTTCCATCTTCGGTTACTTCTTGGTTAAACAGGAAATCAATTTTCTCGCTTATCAGGAAAATGTTTTCATAAATCTTTGCTTTATCTTCCTCCATCATCAGCTCGAAGCGCCATTTGCTGTATTTCAGTCCAAGGAACTGGAATACCATTTCAGTTTTCAGATGGTTAAGGGTTATGGCACCTTTTTGCAATTCAAGGTAAAGATGTGCAAACCGGATAAACTCCTCGCTGCTCATCTCATCGAAACTTGCCGGGATTTCCTTTTCAAAATTTATTGTTGGTATCTCAATCATTGTCATTTTATTACTCCTTTTATTTTACCCCCAACCCCCCGATGCGGGGGGCTAAGAACCGATGTTCCCAGGAACATCGTGTCTTCCTCCCCCTCCAATTTGGAGGGGGTTGGGGGGAGGCTATACTCGCGCAAACATATTATCCTCATTCAACCCCTGTGTCAAATCTGCTTCAACAAAGTCAGTTTCATTCAGAGTGATCTTCCTGATTTTTTCCTGCAAAAACCTAAGCTCTTCATTTGCACGAATTGCAAGGCTTTTAGAGATTTCAAACCTGTCTGCCGAAGTTGATGCTGTTTTTGCATTTTGCGTTAACCTTTCCGAAACAAGGTTTTGGAAAACTCCTTCCGGAAGTACTTCCAGCGAAAGCCTGGTAACAGCAATACTCATTGCAAACAAAGCCAGTGGTACCCGGATCAATGGCAACATTCCATCAGCATCTACCCATTCGGTAACGGGTGGGTCTGCATCTGGATCGGGGATAATAGCCAATCCTGTTTTTATGTCGTTAAAAACATCTTCGCTAATAGCCGGCATGATGTATTTGCGTTCAGCTTCACGGATGAATGGGCAAATCGTCAAAAAGAATCGGCGCGAATTATCAATCGGGTAAATCTCGTTAAACATCGCAGCCGAATCAATAAACTGCCCGCGGATGGCCTTTCTGGCTTCCGATTCTGCCCAATCGGTAAAAACAGCAATGTTTTTATCCAGAAAAGCAATCAGGCGGTCGGTTGTGCGGTGTGCTTTTTTGATGATCGCTTTTTCGTCCTTTTCGAGCATCCATTCCCACGGGAGCTTCTCGCGCTCGCTGTCAATCTTCACTTTGCGGCCTGTGTCCTCGTGCGAAATGTCGGTATTCTGACTGAAAGAATGGATCGCAAAGTAAGCCACCGGAAGTTGGATATAGTTGACAAGTTTTGTCCAGATTTCATAATTTGGCGGGTCAACCGGTGGGTCTGCAGGCGGATCTTCCGGATCTGGATTAGGCGCTTCAAATTTTTCACTGTTATAGTGTAATATGGCAGCATCCACAATCTCATCGCCAACAACGCCGCGCAAATCTTCTTCGGCCAGTTCGATGTCGGTGGTTATATTTTCCAGGTCGTTGTAGGCATAAACGAAACCGGTTATTTTCTTCAGCTCGTCAATAGTTTTAAACAGCATTTTTAACCCTTTCCGAGGAAGTTACACTATCCTCTGTTTTTACGATGTCGTGATAAAAACCCAATTTCAAACCTTTGTCAGGCCAGTTTGCGGCAATGGCCGCATTTACGGCTTTGGTAATAATCAGTTCAGGGATGTCGATTTCGGTGGCTAAGTACAATTTCAAAGCATAAAGCTGTTCCGATCCGGAGGCCAGCTTGCCATCAATCATAATATTCGATAAGGCAGGATGCAAGCCAAGCCCCGAAGTAGTTGCGCTGTCGGCTTTGTTGGCGATGCTGATCTGCGAATCAATAAAATCTTTTACCTTCTGGTCAATCGGGAGTATCTCCCAGTTTTCCATTTGGCCAAACTCATTCATCACCTTCTCTGAAGTGAAAAACTTGCCAACGTTCGTTTCCCCGGCCAAAACCTTAGCCAGTTTGCCAAAAATCTCGTCTTTCAAATCTTCCAGCATTTTAGGATTGTACTGCTCACCCTTTAGCGTGCAGTTTTCCATCAGCATTTCTTTCTTGTTTTCCCAATAGCTGGCAGGCGAAACGATGTGCCATTTAATGTTGAGCGAATTATCTGTAAGAGCTTGTAAGATTTTCGGAATCTGCGAAGCCTTTTTTATCCAGTTCAGCGCACCGTAGTATGCAGGTACGCCATAAAAACGGCGGGCAAAGCTCGCCATGTTGTCAAACTTAACCGAAACCGGATGAGCAAACGGGTCGTTTTCATCAAAAAGCGGGTAAGCGCTCAGGTAGTTGTAAATTTCTTCATCAAAATCGCCAACAATGGCGCGTTTTGGGTTCAGGCGGTCGTCAGGCCATTCCAGGCGGGCGCGGCTCACCGAAATATATTCCAACTTAGGGATCATGCCCGGGCCGCCTATCCTGGTACCCCGGTTCCTGTAAACTTTTGTAAAACAACACTCCGAATGGAAATAATCAATAATAATATGCTGCAGGTAAGTTTCAAAATCCCACGATTTGAGCCAAGCCAAAACTTCCGGATCATTCACCCAAATCTTTTCACGCTTGTTTTCTTTAAACTCAGTACGGTAAAGCTCGGGGCCCTGTCCCCAGATCAGGCCGCGCTGCCGTTTCATAATACCCTCGGCCAGGTTATTATCCTCGATAATATCCCGCAAAACAACCGGAAGGTTATTGGTTTCGCCGAAAGGAACCACGCGGTAAGGACCCACCGAAAGCGGGTTACTTTCCCAACGCTTTTGCAGGTTGCCGTTAAAGAATTCGAAATCATTTATGCTGTCGGCGCTGGCAATATGAAACGAATAGGCCACATCAGCCAGTTCGATTATCCCGCCGTTCCCGTTTCGTACTATCATTTTATTGTAACTTTTTGATTGTTGAAATACATCAGGCAAACTTGCCAAAAATGAAACGCTTCGCCACTGTCGGTATCAACATAGTTAAGCATATAATCCGAATATTGTCCTGGTGGCGAATCTTGCGGTCGCAGCCTGGCATTGGTAACTTCGATAATGCCATCCGACTTACGGCGCTCACGCGAGTAGCTCATAAACGTAATCGAAAACGATCCTTGTTTTGCACTAATCGCACGCATTTGCCGGATGGCATCCCAAATGTTTATTGATTCGTTCATTTACGATTCACTTCCAATAAATTTTATAGATTTTTGAAGTGTCGGTGCTCATCGAATTGGGGTGTGGCGTTCCGTACAGTTTTACAAGGATGTAGCCTTTATTGATGTCGGCCTGCGAAAATCGAAACCCAGCATCGTTCAAATAGTATACATCTTTTGATTTATTGTACGAATTTTTAACGGTCGTTGTCCCTTCCACTACTTGCCATTGAAGTTTTAAAAGATATTTCGGATAAAACAGCCTGCCGTCATTTCCTTTATCCGCAAGGTTGTACAGCCGGAACGTCTGTTTTGTGGTCGGTGGCTTGATCTTTAAAGTAGTATCAACAGGCCAAATCGGGTCTAACGACCAGTACGGATTATCCAACACATCCATAACAACATCTGTTAACTCAAATATTGCGGCTTCCCCCGCTCGTGATGTGTAAGTACCTTTTAAAATCAACTGTTTAATATTTTGCCCATTCCAAACGCCCCAATAAATCGGTTCATCGAAATCAAGTCCTGTTTTAATGGGTTCTTTACTCAATCCTGTTGGAAATACATCAAAAGCTAACTGATAAGGCGTATCGCTGCCGGTGTTGTGAAATGCCATTGCAAAACATTGATTATCCCCGATTTCCTTTTCACCACTGGCGTAAAACTGCCCATCAACTTTAAACATCGAAAACACGGTTTGCCCGTTTACCATCCAGGGATTGTCGTTTTTATGAACATAAAAAATCGTCGAAGGGAAGTTTCCATCATTCCAGGGCAAAGGTTTTTCACCAGGAGGCGAAGCCGACGCCGGGAAAACTGACGGAGTAATTGCCATCAAAGCCAATAATGCTGCGAACAGCAGCATTATTTTAAAATTGCTAAAGTACTTTTTCATTTTCGTTATGATTTTGGTTAATACTTAAATGAGAAGCAAGATTAAGAGGATAAAAGCGGAGATGAAAGGACAAAAAAGAGTAGGCAGTAGGCAGTCGCCAGAGGGCATAAAAAAAGCCTTCCCGGTGATGGAAAGGCTTTTTGGAGTGGTTAAAATGTAATAACATTAAAAATATCTCAACGAATAAACAATCGAATCGTTTTCATAATGAATATTATAAACCGTAAATTCATGCCCTGTATTATCAGCAGTAACGGCATGAATGTCGTAATCTTTAAGAACTGGAATACCAATTTTTGCAGCATCAATAATAATTTGTTTTACAATAACTTCAATATCTTTAAAATCTTCAAGATCTTCTGCATCCAATTCGGCATTACGTGCAGCTCTTCTTTCCAAGCCTTGCTCATCATTATTTTTAAAATCATCATTAGTCAATTGTCTGGGTTCTAATCTTACTACTATTTCCATAACATTAAAATTTAAATTTCAGTAAAAGTAGTTATTTTTAAAAAATATACCTCACGCCCATAAAAAAACCGGATCCGGTTTCCCGAATCCGGTAATTTACATCGAAGTTCCAGCTTATTCAAAAATTGATTTGATATGCGCTTCAACTTCCATGAGTGAAACCGAAATGCCATCCTTCACCATCCTGAGCATTTTTTCAATAGGCTCCTTGTTTGCAGTGATGAAGGAGTTTCCATCATTGTCCGAAAAGCGAACCGTAAGCGAATCATCTGAACCGATTCTGAACTTTTCAAGCTTCAGTTTAGCTTCGTGAAGCCGCATCCTTTTCGTGAAAAGCGTGTTCAGGAACTCGGTTTTCTGTTCGATTTCGTGAAGCGTAAAATTCTTAATCGAAGGTTTTTCCTGATTAGGAATTTTCACTTCGGCAGGAGCCGTTGGCTTTTGAACATTCTCAACTTTTGATTGAGTACTGTCAGCTTTCGATGCTGAACCATTTTTCGGAGTTGCATTTGCTGATCCGGTTGTCATAATTATTTGCCGCTGCCCTGCGGACTTTTTTTAGCATCTGGCACGCCAGTTTAATTTTGAAAAATGAATCATTTAAATTGATGGCCATAAATCACAGCTAAGGCAAATTCTAAGTCAAGCCTGGCGGTCAGAAATTTTAGCGTAGCGTTAAAAAATTTCTGAATCCACCCAAAGGGCGACCGGACAATGTCAGCTAAAAAATATAAAACATTGTCCGGTCGGGCTTTACTTAGATATTTGACTGGCTGTACCTTTGCCAGCCAATTTAAGTGATACATCTCTCAGTGTCGGGTGGGTTAAAAAAAAAGCCCCCGGTAATCCGGAGGCTTTTCGTTAAAAAATGCTAGTCATACTATGATGGTTCAATCTTACCCCATCTGTCTTTCATCAATCTAACCAGTTCATCATCTTCATCCTTATCAATAATGAAGAAGTAAACATTAACAGCTTCAGCCAACTTCATAAAGTTATCCAGCGAAGGAGCATATCTCCCGGCAAGCATCCTGCTTACATTTGCCCGTGAAAATCCTGTTTTTTCTGCAATTTCTTCCTGAGTAATCTTTTTTTCAACAGCAGTTTTATGTAGGTACTCCATCAACATTTTGCGTGCCTCTCTGTACTTTTCTTCGTTTATTCCCATGATGTACTAAATAGTTTATCTTTAAATAACTCAGCTAATCCTGAAATCTGCTTTAGCCTTAGCAGTTCGTCGGCATCCATGCCAATATGTTTCATTATCCAGGCATCACTCATGCCCGACTTTGTAAGTTCACTTACAATATTAACCATCAAGTCAACATCATGGCTACCACGCGCACGGTTATGCCTGATGGTACTGGCCATCCGGTTTGATGTGTCTTTTTCGATGACAACTACCGGGAGCAGCCCATTTTCCCGATCATAAATCCTTTTTGAAAAATGTTTCGATTCTGGATCCATTAATGAATACCTGTGAAATCCATCTACAATTTCGTAAATATCTTCGTCGGGATAGTAGTAGCAAACATCTGGCATGGTATAGCCATCTTCCCACACCGACAACTCAAGTAATTTCATCTCAGGTGGAGCAACGGCATTTGGGTTATAACTATTCGCCCGTACCTTCTCTATTGGTACGGCTTTTACGTTGTAAACAGGGCTTTTCATAACAGGTTTTTATATTTTTTCATAATATTTTTACGTCTTGCCATCTCATTTTTTGTTTGGGTAAAACCCATGTATTTGCATAAATGATCATTCTTCATAATGCAGATGCACATCCTTTTGAAAGTCGGTATTTCTTTTGCTTCAGCAATATCAATCTCATCAATGTAATCCATCCTTACCGGGTGCTTTGAGGTCTGGTAATTGGTAGTTTTTGAGATCTCAAATTTTACTCTGGAGGCTTTAAGTTTCTGAATGGTTTCATCCGAAAGTACGCCACCCTTTTCTTTCCAGAATTTTATTGATACCGAAAGTTTATCTAAGTAATTTGCTCTTGCATCATCGGGAAGCGTACTAAGCAGAAAGTGCATGTAACTTTCCCATGTATGCCCTGATGGGAGCTTTATAGATTGCCAGCCCATGGTAGTAGTGCCGCCATAAATTCCGGTAAAGTTTACACCATTAACCCGGCTGATCAACTTGCCCCACGTATGAGGTTCAATAATCCGGTAAAGTTTCAAACTATCCTGGGCAGCCGAAAGAAACGGGCTTGCAACCCTTTGTTTTTCCAATGGAACACCTGCTTTGTAATACAAATCATAAAGTCGGTTGTATGTCCAACCAAACTTACCATTTGCCGTCCAGATATCGGTTGTAAGCCAGTCATAAATCGGGTAGGCGTTGTAAACATCCGGAAACATTTCATTGGTCCATTTCAACCCATTATAGTTCCTGTAGTTCCTTTCACTGTGTATGGCTCTCCATCGGTTAAGCGATTCCTGAGTGCGTATTCCAACTAAGCAAGCTGTTCGTTTAGCGCGCTTAATCTTGTGAAGCCAAAGGCTGAATTTCTCCTGGAACTCATAATCCCACATATCATCATGGAAAAAGTCAAAATACTTTCTGGTGTAACAGTTGTTAGGCATTTTACTCACCCAGATATTCCGTTTCGATTGTTCCCAAGGGCGCCAGTGATCCTGGTGCATCGAAGTACAAGTAGTAACTTTAAACGGAACGCAGCAGCGATAAACATGGAGAATATCCTGATTTTCAGCCAATGTTTTATTAACATAATCAGTTGTCATCTGATACTGTGCCTCATAATCCATATGGAAAACTGATAAAATCCGATGTGGTTCATATTTTCTGATGTAATCAATACAAAGGTTCAGTAACACACCGCTATCCTTACCGCCCGAAAACGAAACACAAACATTATCAAAATCATCAAACAAGGTTTTCAACCTCATTTGCGAAGCTTCATAAACATTCATAACACTTCCTCCAGTTCCTTTTTTGTGATGCCTTTAAAATACTCTGCCTGGCTTGTTTTTTTGCTGATATTTTTATCAATCAGGCTTTCAAGTCCAACATCACCGGTTAAATCCCAATACCGGCAGTCGTATTCCTGCCCTGTTCGGTAATTCCTTCGACTGCCCTGGTGCCTAAGTGCGTAATCCCAGTTTTTATCAAAGAAAATGGTAAATGGCAGATGTTGAAGGTTCAGGCTTAGGCTTTCTTTCTGATAGCTCAAGACTGTTGCCTTTTTAAATTGTTTCTCACAAGCCTCCCGGCTGTCAACATACTTACAAAAAATGATATGCTTTTCTTCCGGGAATTCTTTGAAATGCTTTTCAATCAACTCAAACTTTTCATCGGTGCAGCAGTACACATGTTGCATCTTTTGTGTCATTTCAAGAAAAATATTATTATTTTTCCACTTCAAAACCTCATTATCAAGGTATTTCGACTTTAATTCGTTGTATAATTGCTTCGACACATCATCAATTTTGTAATTCAAAACATTCCAAAGTTGGCTTATTTCCAGTTTCAGATCACATTCGTACACGTAATGCCGGATCAATGAATACAGATAATCAATGTTTTCGTATCCTGTAATGAATTCACGGGTGTATTGCCGGTGTCCACCCATCAATTTAGTCACGCGGGTATAGGCGCAAAAGGTATTTTTAAACTCGGCAATGCCCATGTTCAGGATTTTTGTCGACAAAAATTCCATTTGGCTCCACAAATCAAGCAAATTACGGGTAATTGGTGTGCCATTCAGTATCAGTTTATAATCAGCCATTTCGCCAAGAGCAATCAGGCGTTTAGTTCGTTTAGCATCAAAATTCTTTATCTTCAAGCTCTCGTCAACCACAATAAATGGCTTCGATGCCTGATTTATCCGGTTGTAAAGCTCAAGATACTGTTTGTCTGAACTCTGCAGGCTTTCTACGCCTGCATAGATTACCGGAGAAACGAAACCACCCCATTTATTTATCTCATCAATAATAGATGGCAACCCATTCAATGGACGTATCGAGCGCAAAGGACCTACCCAAACAACCAGGTCAACATCTGGAACCGAGTTCACGAGGTTCAATGTTGGCCTGGTCTTACCGGTTCCGGCCTCCATAAACAAAGCGCCAACTTTAAACTCACCGAGTTTACCGATGGCTTGCTGTTGATCAGCGTACAAGCTCTTCATGGATGTTCGATTTTACAGGATTAATATGATCAGGTTTATGTTTTTCGATATGGTAGGTAGGCTGCATCCGGCCATGCTCATTAAACCATGCAAGCTTTTTATCGGAATACTGCAATTCTTTATTTTCAAGTATCCAGGCACTTATCCAGTAAGCATCTGACTTTTTCACATCAAAATCATCCCCAAAAACCTGGCTTTTTGGTATTATTGCCTCCGATCCATCAAAGGCAATGGCCTTAAAAGCCCGGTCAGATATACTGACCAGGCTTTGTAAGCGTACTGAATAGGCTTTAGTTTTCATCAAATTGTAAAACTTGGTCAACTACATCATAACCAGCTTCATCAACTTGTTGTTTCCCGTTAGCGTCTAAAACAGGATACCAACCATTTCTTTCAACTACAACCTGGCCTATTTTGTTTGCCAAGGTTTCATCGGTGTAAATTCCCCAATTTTCGTTGTCAGTTGACCAGTGTTTGTAGATTACAACTGGATTGCCGTTGTAAACGAAATCACCAATCAGGGTGTGCCTTCCACGTGAGAACGATCCTTCAATGCAATGAAGTTCTTTGTACATTTCCCACCAGGTTTTTACTTCTTTTCCGGAATTTGTTGTTAAAGTTGCCATTTTATTGATGCCGTATTGTAACTGTTGCCGCCAGCTTTAATTAATGACGTAAAGATAGTATCATATTTGATACATTTAACAATATTAACATAATTTAATGATTAAAAAAAAGAGGGACCAAAGGCCCCTTTTCATTTAGTACGTTCTGCCATTATAGAAATCTTCATCAATAGCCGATTCAACAAAAGAATTATAATCCTTTTCGCCGCATTTGAAGCATTTGGCAGTCTTGGTAGCAGGAAAATACACAATATCATCGCCTTTGCTCACCGCACATCTGCACGATTTGCAGGTAAAAGCGAATTTTGTTTTCATAATCCTGGGATCATTCTGGTAGCGTGTCATACGGTAGCCTCCTTTTCAACTTTGTTAAGTATAAAATCAGCAGCCATTTCAGCACGTCGCGAAGCCCACACAATCCAGTTTGTGTTTTCCTTCAGGCGTTTACTCCAGCCAGCAATGTAAGCCGCCGAATTATTAATGTTGTAGTTCAGCCCGGCTACCGAGCAAAGGAACGAAGCACCCAGTTCAGCCACAAGTTCTTCTTTCGAGTAGCTGTCCTGCCGGCTTTCGTTAAAATCCTTGTACGAAGCATCACGGTTAAGCCTTGATGGGTGGCCAGAAGCATGCACAATCTCATGAAACAACGAAGCATAGTATTCATCCGAACTTACAAACCACTTCATTTCAGGAATTTTCACCACATCAGTAACACGGTTGTAAGTGCAGCTATCATCCTTTGTAAAGACAATTTTAGGAGGATTCTGCATATCGTTGATGATGTTTTCAGCCGGCATGCTCCTTTGGAAACGTTGATCATACGAAAGATTACAAAGTTCGGAAATGTGCTTTTTACCGATCTCGTCAAATTCAGCCTGGTCAACATTAAAAACATTGTAGTACTTCAGGAAGTATTTCACATCCTTCTTGCCATCAGGCTGTTCCTCAATCAATCGCTTCCAAAAAACGATAATTGTCGATTTTTCACCCTTTTTTACAGCACCGCCATTCTTGCGGATCTGTTCAAAAGTGCCATAAACAGGCATAGTGTAATGATCGCTCGACAAAAGCATGAAGTTGATGCCCCGGTAAACATGCCCATTAAGGCTCACCGGTGGCGGAACATCCCAAAGCTTCTGCCACGATCCGGCAGTTTCAAGTTTACCGATAATCAGATCAGTAACCTTTTGATAAATTTCAGTTGTTTTTGACATAAAAAAGTGCCGCTGCCCTGCGGACTTATGTTGGCATCTGGCACGCCGGTTTAAAAAATTAAATAGGAAGTGAAAGTTTTTTCCGGAAAACCGATTCATAATCCCATTTGCCGCACTTATAGCACTTGGCATTTTGTGAAATCGGAAAATGGATAATGAAATCTCCGGCCTTTACCCGCGCACCACAGTGGCAGATTATCGGATAGCGGGTTTTTGTCAGCCTGGGTTCCCCTTGATAGGGAGGCCGGTTCATGCGGTACACGGAACACCAACAGGTTCAATGATCAGTCTGCCATCCTGAACATGAACTTCAACAAAGTAATCAGGTGCGAATCCGGCCTCTTCGAGCCAGCGGCCCCTGAGGGTTAATTGAGGGAAAAACTTAGTCCGTTTTCCTCGTTTCCCTGGAATAACAAAACACTGAGTTTTCAGTGAGCGCGATTTTAACATAGATTAATGCCGCTGCCCTGCGGACTATTTTTGGCATCTGGCTCGCCGGTTAGTTAAATTTTATGGCCAGAAACCACAGCTAAGACAAATTCTAAGTCAAGCCTGGCGGTCAGAAATTTCCTCAAAAATTTCTGAAGCCACCCAAAGGGCGACCGGACAATGTCAGATAAAAAATATAAAACATTGTCCGGTCGGGCTTTACTTAGATATTTGGCTGGCTGTACCTTTGCCGAAAATTTAAGTAACAGTAGAGTTAGTACGCGAGTCACCAAAAAAACATCCCGTGAACTCAATGTTCACGGGATTTTTACCTTGTCAGTTTACGACCATAAAAAAAGGGCTTTCGCCCTATTCTTATTCTTCAAAATAAGCTTTATCATAAAAGCCTGAATTAAGAGCTTCACGAATGTCTTTCAACGTGTGATGTTCCCGGTGTGAACAATCCCCTAATTTTACTTTTACAACTTCAACAATTTCCAAATGCTTTGCAGCAAGGTCAGCTCCGTTGTTCGACATTTCCATGATGTCACTGATGTAAGACTTGTATTCTAAATTTGTCATGTGTGTTTGCCCTGCCCTGGGACTAATTTTGGCATCTGGCACGCCGGTTTAATTAAATTTATGACATCCCATCACAGCTAAGACAAATTCTAAGTCAAGCCTTTAGGTCAGATATTTTAGCGCAGCGTTAAAAAACATCTGAAAAAACCCAACGGGCGATTGGGAAATGCTCAGCTAAAAAATATAAAATATATTTCCCAATCGGGCTTTACTTACGATATTTGGCTGGCTGTACCTTTGTCATAAAATTTAAGTAAATAGTGTGTGTGGGCTCCAGATAAAATCACCCGAACCCAATGTTCAGGCGATTTTAAAATCTTAATCCTTACGAATAAAAAAAATGAGCCACGTCCCCCGACGTGGCTCGAAATCTTAAGAAAAAAGCCCCTGATATTGTTCCCATTCAAAATAAAACAACTCAGGATCCTCGTTTTTAAGTTGTTCAGTATAGCCTTCAAAGTAAAGACCATCCAGGAATTCAACAAAAGCATCATAAAGACCTTTTAATTTTTTCATAATTACTGCTCCTGCCCACGGAGGCTTATTGTGGCATCTGGCGCGCCGGTGAGTTAAAAAATTTATGGCCAGAAACCACAGCTAAGAAAAATTCTAAGTCAAGCCTTTAGGTCAGATATTTTAGCGCAGCGTTAAAAAATATCTGAAAAAACCCAACGGGCGGACGGGCAATGCTCAGGTAAAAATAAAAATGCATTGTCCGTCCGGGCTTTACATAGATATTTTGCTGGCTGTACCTTTGCCATCAAATTGAGTAAACGCAGGGAGGGTTTTCTTTTTTAGTCCAGGTTTTTTCTTTTGTCGGTACATGAAAAGAAAAAAAGTGGCGCGCATCAATTATTTCTCAGCCATTGCGCGAAGTTTTCTTTTTTGCCAAGCTTTTTTCTTTCCAAAAAGAAAAAAGCGGCGCGAATATGTAAATACAGCTTTAAAAAAATACAGATTATGGGAGTAAAACTCAAAATTTCAGGATTTAAACCAACGCCAACTTTTCAAAAGTTGGCGTTTACGTGAGTAACGGACGACCCGCCCTGTCCCTATGTGGTCATGACAGACAGGCCAAAAAGCCGAAATGTGACAGACAGCCCCACCAGTGGTGCATAAGTGCAACCACTGTTAAGCAAAACCATAAATAATGTAAAAGGTAACCAGTAGATCAACCTCTGATCTTAGCATCACCAAGAGTAGTGGTAAGATGCCTGTGCTTCACTACCTTCAGGTATTTCTTACGACATAAGAGATACTTGAATGCATCAGAGAAGTTTGTTGATTCCATAGGCAGGCGCTGTGCTGCCAGTTTCTCTGAGCTTTTATCTTTCTTAAGATTGCCTCTGCTATCCTTCATTAGTGGAGCATTCTCAAGGCTACTCTTAAGCTCACGACATTCGTGGTAATCTATCTGTAATTTAGGAAGATACTTGTTGTGTCCACCCATTAACTCATTCATCAGATCAAACTCTTCTGAATGTGTTATGTTGGACTGCCCTACGCTCATCAGTACAACGTTCCAGCCTGTTGCTTTGCCATCATTATCTTTCTCAACGCTTTGCTTGAACTTTGAAGCAAAGTCCTGCTTTGCTTTGCTGTACTGATTTGCTGAACGATCATAGTAAAGATGCAAGGTCTTGCGCTTATGCTGAGAAAAGAACTCAATGAACTTGTTAGCAAGCTCACGTATCCATTCTGGGGAAAGGATGTACATGTTCTTGAGTACTCTGTATGTTGAGCCTTGTTCTTGTCCTATCACCAACGACATCATGTTACCGGCATCAAATCCACCTTCTAATAGCTGATCATGCCTGATGTATTTTAGGCCAAGGCTATTTTGTTTGATATTGTCGAGCAGGCCAAACTGATCATAGTAGGCATAATCATAAGAATCATCATAAAAATGAGCAGCTTTGAGATTGCCATAAAACCGGGCATTCTTTTCCAGACTTGCTTTTATGGAAAGTACAGAAGATTTGAACTCTTCAAAATCGAGTGATTCAAAAAGGTTCTTGAAATAATTTAAGGTAAGGATATCAGCATTTGCAAAAGAACTGACAATATAAAAAAAAGTAGATCCCTGGCGGATCTTCTTGAGCCTTGCAGTCCATCGTTGTAGTTGATAATTGGTGGCTTTGATCAGCTTTTCATTATTCGACTGCTGCGCATTGTACAGCGTAATATTCAATTCATTCACTAAAAGTGAAGTCTGAATAATTCTGACAATCTGCTCTTTATTCATGTTCTTTTCGAGCCTGAATATCCAATCATACTCACCCATGTTTGGATTGGGCATGTCGGTGCAAAAAGTCTGGCCCATAAAATAGTTTGAGTTGCCATAAAGAAGCGCATCACCGCGCAAAGTTGGGAATAGCCTGCTAACACGATCTTCACGGGCAAATTTGCACTCATCAATAAAATGATGAACTACCGAGATACCCGCGCTGATGGAAGCTCTGTCGAGCGAAATCAAAAAGAATTTATTACCCAGGTGGGTTGAAATCGTGTGTTTGTAGTCGAAGGTTTTGATGTAAGGTTTTGGCCAGTGATCGGGTGGCTGCTTGTCAACTACATAATGACCGAATCCGGTAGACTGATCATATTCGAACCACTTTTTGCGCTCCCAACCAAGCAATATCGCGGGAACAATATTCGACATCAGGTTAACATAAGTGTCGGCCACAAAGGCAAAAGGCGCCCTGGGCATATCATAGCAGATGTCAATCGAACGTTCGGCAATAATATCAGTTGATTTGGCTGTACCACGCCCGCCGATAAAGACCAGGTTTTTTGGTTTAACCAGGTCAATGGTCATTTTTACCAGGTTAGCATAGCGTATTTCGGCGTTTACTTCATCAATCTTTAGCATCATCGGGTTTGGTGTCGTTGGTGATGATATCTTCGAATAAAGTAGTTTCGATAACGCCGGCATCGCGTTTTACACGAACGCGTTCGCGTTCAGAAATCTCAGGAAGGTTATCAATAAACTGGGCAAGCTCACGCCTGGAAGCCTGAGGGATTCCAACTTTTTCGGGGTCGATGCTGTAAATGATAACCGGGCGGTTAAGCATCTCTGCAGGGATCTCATTCTTTTCGTCTTTACCAACTCCCCTCATGTTTGCGGCGTCCATAAAACAGCGCCTGGCAATGTCAAGCTCATCACGTTCGAGCGCATAGTAAGCAAGGTTTTCGATGTGCTCGGCATAGATGTTCTGCCAGGCCTTTTGTTTTACGTCGTTGTCGGCAAAGAAAAAGTTAAGCGAATCATAATACAAGCGGTTGGCATCCCTACGGCAAAAACCATATACCGGCGTCATCAGGGTATTGATGATAAAACTCTTGGTTTCGTATTTTGAATACATAGCCCGGATGATCTCAATTATTTCGAGATACCTGACCATATTGGCGGGCATCGCTTTTGTTTTGCCGGATTTTATGTAATGTTGAAGTACATTAATGTCAACATGCTCAATCTCTTCCGAAAATCCGCTCTTTAGCCTGACGGAGTCTGTTTTCTTTAACTTTTTTATCATATCGCTGTTGTGCAGTGATGTTGCCTTTTTTGGCGGATTCGAGTGTTGATTTATCTATTTCAAACTGTGAAACAAGCTGACCACGCTCATAATGATATCTGAATTCAGAATCCTTATCCTGATATTCATCTTTGATTAATTGTATCTCGAAACCGAGGTACATGGCTACCTGATTAACACTATAATTTAGCCCTGCAAGCTGCTCAATTTCGTTAAACTGTTCGTCCGTGAATTTCATCAGTTATCCATTTTTTACGAAAGTTGAATATCTCCTCAGAGTTCAGGAAAATGTACTGTTCATGCCTTGAGTTCTCGGAGAAGTTTCCGGATCCCTCGATAACAAAATAATGATCACCGGTACTGATCAGCGTCACCTTCGAATGATTCCAGGCATAGCGAACAGAAACTTTATCTTGGTTATTTGAAGAAAACTGTTCCAGGTGATCTATCACCGTTGGAATTCTGAATTTAGCTGAATCACTGATTAATATGTAAACCGATTCAACCAGTCCTTTCTGCAGGAAACCCGACAAAGCATCAATGATTTTAATGTTGATTGAGTAGGTCGAAATGATCAGTTCTTTGATCGTTCCTGAATTTTTAATCAGGTAAGGAATAAAGGTGAATGCATTAAAGCTGTTGACGGTCCAGATAAAAAAAGCTTCCTGGTTGCCAGGATAACGTTTTATCAATTCGGTAAGGTTACCGACCTTCATATCATGAAGGCCGGTAAACCTGAGCGACTGAATTGCGTTTTTATCCTCTTGTACCGGATCAGCCTCTGAGGCAATATCTTTTATCGAAAAGAATTTACTCATTGATATTCAGCAGGCCTTTAATGATTTTCCTGTCACGTTCATAATCCCTGATCGATTTTTCGCGCTTGGCTACAAGCTCTGGCTTGGGATCATCTTTCATTTTTTTTGTAACCCGCCAGATCGAATGTTCGATGTTTCGCAACATGATCATCAAATCAGGAACACTTTTGGCAGTCAGTTCCTTCTGGCGAATCTGATCCTGAAAGTAAGGATGCTTGCCCAGGATGGCACCGGTAGTTTTGTAATGGTTAAGTTCTTTCCAGATTGCCTGGTTATCCAGGTAGTTATTAATCAGTTTGTCGGCAGCATCAAAGGCTTCCTGCTCGGTTGTGATGTTGAACAACTCTTCGTGAGCTTTCACATAATTGTCATGAGCCGTCATCATGTCGGCAACCAGGATCTTGAAGGCATCAGGGCAGGATTTGTCAGCCAGGAATGGGAACTCTTCCCGGAGTTTGAATTTTACGGCATCTGTAACTGAAATTATTTGTTCGGTGTTTGTTGTTTGTTGTTCGGTGTTAGATGCGTCAACAATTTGCTTCAGGATGTTTTCAGGTTCTTTTGGTTTTGAAACTGGTTGCATCATGATATCATTAAATTCTTTTTCGGGCAATCCTGTCAGTTTCCAGAGCTGGTAATGAAGCATGTCAAGATTGGATTTGCTTTCTCCCTGAAGGTTGAATTTCTTGATTAATGCAAGGTTGTGACCGAGCTTATGATACAGCTTTGCACCTGAGGCAAAACTGCGGTCTGTTTTCAGGTACTTGATAATTTCGTTATTCATGTGATTTTGTCTGAATTGTGTAATTTTTTTTGCTAAGTTTAACTTGTAAGCAAGCTCGCAGCAATGCTTGAACTTTTTATTGCTACCACAAGGGCAAGGTTCATTTCTTCCGTATTTCGGATATTTCCTCACAAGAGGAACATGCTTAGTTGGTTGCTGTATTTTTTCTTTCATGCTTCAAAGATGCAATGACAATGCAATTGCAGCAAGGACAAAAAACAAAGGCAAAGCCGGGATAAACAAAGCGAAGCGGGCATAGTACTTCATGAAAAAAAAAGCCCCGACACGTCGGGGCTTCGATGAAAGAATCTCTATGTCGGGTTATTTCCGTGAGAGTTCGATAAAATTCCATGCAGCGGCATCCGATTTGAAAGCCTGGAATGTGATTTCTGAACCTGCCAGAGCTGTCCAGGTTGTTCCGTTTGCAAGCAGGAAGTCGTTTGCTTTTGTGATTGTGGTTGGGTATGTCCCACCCGAACCAACAAGCGTAAACTTCATTCCGGAAGTTGCATTTGTAGCTGTGGTTACAGTTACAGCAGCAGCGCTACCATCCGTAAGCTGATAACGTCCTGCACCTGTTGCAAGGTTAATGGAAGTTGCATCAGCAGCAATGGTTGCAACAACATCAGCATAAGTAATCGTTCCTTGATAGTCGGCAACGTCAGGGCCTTTGTTCGACGATTTCAAAGTAAACTCGGTTGAGTTTTTGTCTTTGTCTTCATCATGTTTGAAGGCCATCCGCAAAGGAGCACACGGAGAGCCGTAAAGGTCAACGGTCGAATCGGAACAATGCTCAACAAGGATTCCAATGTTGCGGCTAAGCCAGTTTGCGCGAAACTCCCGAATTTCGACCTCATTACCAGGATGGTTAAAGATAACCGATTGGGTAATTCCTTCAGCGTCGATATCGCCACCAGACTCTGAATTATTTTTAATCGTGTCGATGGTACCATACACGGTAATCATGTAGGCGTTCGGGTTCATTTCGATATTTCCGGCAATTACAATGCCACTGGCATCACGTGCTGGAAAGGTAGCTACATCATCAAAGTCAAAAAAAGTGATGTTGTATTTTTTATTACCGCCAAGTCCTTTGTTGGCTCCTGGCTTTGGTACGCTTGTTTTTACGTATGTCATTTCCTTAAAATTTTAAAGGTGAGTTAAGGCCGTCCCGCCAAAAGGCGGAACGGACCTTAAATATTTTTACGCAGCATTCACGGTAGTTACCATGGTTTGCAAGGTAGCAGCAGTATAATCCACGGTTGCAGCAGCAACAGCGGCTTTATATCCGGCAAGTTCTGCCGAAGAAACAGCAGTGCATCCGGCATCTTCGAGCATGTAGGTTGTAAGGTTGGTTGCATCATCGGCAGCACGGTACTCGTTGATGAGCGAAAGCGCATCGATGTAAACATACAGGGCTTCCTGGATAGCGAAACCAACTGCTTCCCACCATTCGGCGAAAACTTTCACGTCGTAATTTTCGGTCTGCATGAAAATCTTATTTGCGCCATCGTTCAGGTTGCGAAGGCGGATAAAGTTTTCTTTTGGCGTAGCAAAGAAGTGTTTTGCGCTAGCCATGGATGGCAGCGGCTGTAAGCGCTGTACTGAGAAATCAATCTCATCACCTGCTCCATCGGAATTCTTAGTAACCGGGAAGGCGTCGCGATAAGCACGTTTGTACTGGCGATACAGTGTTTGCGAGGTGAAGATGTTCATCGGGATTGACTGATGAATTTCGTCAATCGAATCAACGAATTCTTCCATCTTATCCTGGATGTTGGCAGACGTTACCGGAACACCACTGAAGTTTACGAAATTAACGTTGGCATAAGTGGTAAGCTTGGCCTCATACATCTTTTTGAGAATGGTAAGGAAACCATCCATCGAGCGGCCTGTTGGCTGTCCGGCTTCACCATCAGCATCGTTAAGTCCGGTTGTCGAATAAACACCGGTACCAATCAGACGAAGTTCACGATCTTCGGCAACCTTTGGACGGATAAGCTTTTCGATGATGTACTTGGTAATTGGCATTTCAGCCGGAGTCAATCTTTCATCATACAGGAAAGACAACCATGAAAGGTTGATTTCGTCCGGA
>Ga0316612_1000214_pt1 | contig 21032 bp, 19 predicted proteins | sample MIS2016226_MG_FD_207676 | JGI IMG/M metagenome (GOLD analysis project Ga0316612, IMG submission 207676) | Microbial mat bacterial communities from Middle Island sinkhole, Lake Huron, Michigan, United States - MIS.2016.226 | ecosystem: Environmental > Aquatic > Freshwater > Lake > Sediment... | reverse complement strand
GTACATTTTTACAGCACATTTTTTTTTCATAAAAATATCGGTATCTTAAAAAACTATCAAATGTCATTCGAGTTAAAAAATCACGAACTTTTTATGATAATTATATTCTCCTTTCTAAAAATTGTCACTTGCATCATCACAGATAACACAATAGTCAACATAGCTCCAATGAAGTTGAGCCACAAATAGCCTAATTTTTCTTCGCCGCTTGGATAAACGTGAATGGCAAAATAATAAATAATAAATATGGTAATTTGGCTAATCACAGCACTATAAAATATAGCTTTGGCATGGACGAATTTTAAATAAAATCCAACGAGAAAAATCCCCAAAACAGTACCGTAAAATATGGAACCGACAATATTGACCAATTGAATTAAGTTTTCGAAAAGTGTTCCAATACTGGCAAAAAGTATCGCAATTATTCCCCAGAATAAGGTGAAAAATTTGGTCACATTCACATAATGTTTTTCTGTTTTCTCTTCTTTAACATTCCGCTTGTAAATATCTATCGCTGTGGTCGAAGCGAGTGCATTCAATCCCGAAGCTGTCGATGACATTGCCGCCGATATAATCACAGCAAGCAATAAACCAATTAATCCTTTGGGCAAATAATTCAGGATAAAATGGAAAAAAACATAATCTTTGTCGTTTGTTTCACTGCGGTCATCCGCTTTCTGAATGAGTTCTTTGGCGTGATCCCTTAAATCTTTTTCTTTGCTTGACAGGGCAACCAATTCTTTGCGAAGAATCGGATTGTCATAATCCTGATTGAGTTGGTTGATGTACAACAGATTAATTACTTTTTTATCTTCAGAAAGGGCTTCCAATTTTTTTTCTAAAATGTGATATTCATTTTTGTATTCGGATTTTTCAATGATAATTTTATTATTTGGATTGAAATTCAACGGCACAGGATTGAATTGAAAAAACACAAAAACCATCACTCCGGTAAGCAAAATAAAGAATTGCATTGGTACTTTGAGCAGTCCATTCATAATCAATCCCATTTGACTTTCACGAACAGATTTGCCTGACAAATAGCGTCCCACCTGAGATTGATCGGTACCAAAGTAAGCCAAAGCCAAGAAAAAACCTCCTGTTATTCCGCTCCAAAATGTATATTTTTCTTCTGGATTAAAGGAAAAATCAACAATATTCATTTTGTCATTTGCCCCTGCAATATGCAAAGCACTAGTAAAAGTCATATCATTGGGCAAATAATTTAAAATCAAGATAAATGTGATAAACATTCCGGACATAATTACAAACATTTGCTGTTTTTGGGTAACGTTCACGGCTTTTGTTCCGCCCGAAAAGGTGTAAATTATTACAAGAACACCTATTACAATATTCATCAAAGTAAGATTCCAACCCAACAAAGCTGATAAAATAATGGCAGGTGCATAAATGGTCAATCCCGTTCCCAAACCTCTTTGTACTAAAAAAAGAATCGCTGCAAGCGAACGTGTTTTCAAATCGAAGCGTTTTTCGAGGTACTCATAAGCGGTAAAAACCTTGTATTTGTGGTATAATGGTATGAAAGTTAAACAAATAACCACCATCGCAATGGGCAAACCAAAATAGAATTGCAAAAATCCCATTCCGTCGTGATACGCCTGACCCGGTGTCGAAAGAAAAGTAATTGCACTGGCTTGAGTTGCCATCACCGAAAGCCCCACGGTGTACCAAGGCGTTTCGTTATTACCCAAAATGTAATCTTCGACATTCTTGCTTCCCTTGGTTTTCCAAACGCCGTAAATCACTATAAAAAGTAAGGTTACAACCAATACAATCCAATCAAATAGCTGCATAGCTTAAGAGTATAATTTCATTAATAAACAAAAAATCAAAATATAAATGGCATTCGCCACTAGCACCCAAGTGTAGCTTTTTTTCCAAGTTTTAACTTTTTTTGTTTCCATAGTTTTTTAGGTTTTGCCACGAAGGCACTATGAGGCAAATATCAATATTTAAAATTTAGGTTCTACCCTTATTTGTGTAGTTTTTAATTTTTAATATTATTTTGATTTAATAATTCATTTTTATTCAAGCTGTTTTATCTTCAAAGCCTTAATTGCCTCCAGCTTTAGCTGGAGGAACATAATTTGTCTAGCTTTTATTGGCTTTAGCCAAAAAAGCAGACTTTTTGGCTAAAGCCAATTCTACATTGACTTCATATTCCTCCAGCTAAAGCTGGAGGCAATTGAAAACTATCATTATTGCTCAAGAGGTACATTTTTTTTTGATTAATGTTATTACCCACACGATTCGGGGTAGAACCAAAATTTAACTATAACTGTCGATATGCTAACCAATATTTTATACAATTTATTAAAAATCACTTTTTTCTTTGTGTCTTCGTGACTTTGTAGCAATTGCTTTAAGGTTTCACTTTTTCAGCAGGAATGATTACCGGATTTTGCAATGAAATCATATTCGCTAATAATTTGTAAGCACCTGAAACACCTTCGGGCAATTCCCTAAAAAAACTTAAACTGGTGTAAATATAAACTCCTTTTCCGTAAGGAGCAATTAATAAAGCCCCGTTTTTAGGCGATTCGCCTTTGTCATTTGAGGATAAAATGGGAGTGAACACTTTGTCAAAAGTATTGGGATAATACAAACCTTGTTCTTGTTTCCAACCTTTAAAATCATTTGCGGTAATTTTATTTGGCACATTCAAAACGGGATGATTGGGTGCTAAAAATCGAACTTCGGCATTTTCTTCTGTAACTCGATCTCGCGAGATTTTTAAGGGAAACGGTGCTAAATTTTCGGTAACCAAATCATTGGCTGTATTGTATTGCACCAACATCGTTTTTCCGCCTTTAACAAAATCGAACAGTATATTTTGTTTGTTTGCCAATGCTTGAACCGTATTATAAGCCCGAATTCCTGTGATGACCATATCAAAATTTGCCATTTTCTCGGGAGAAATTTCTTCAGGATTGAGCAAGGTCACTTTGTAACCCATTTGCATCAAACTATTGGGAACTTCATCGCCAGCTCCCATAATATAAGCAATGCTTTCGTTATTGGTTTTCAAATCCATTCGGATGAACTTGGATTCAGAAGGTTTCAAGACCTGTTGTTTGGAAATATGGTCAAAATCGATATTGATTTGCTCCCTGTCATAACGTTTACCATCAATGATAGCAACGCTTTTGGCTACAGCTTCTTCTTGCGTATTGGGCGGTGTTACCTCAAAATAAAGCGTTTGTTCCTGACCTTTTTTCTCTAAATTAAAAGGAATAGATTTGGGTTGAACAATCCAACTTTTGGGTAATTCCAGTTGTAAATCGCCTTTTACTCCATCTTTTCCAGCCTTGATTTTTAAGGCTATGTATTTCATTTTATTGTCTTTGAAAACTGATACTTTATCAAGAATACTTGTCGTAACTTCGGGAACAACATCCAAATAATTGTACATTTCGCCCTTGACATCGTCATTGTATTTGAAAACTACAATTCGTTCAAATGGAATTTCGATTTCATTTATTTTAATATTGAAAACCACTTTTGCTTCCCTAATGACATCAGGAATTCCTATATTTTTCTGGTCAGTAACGGTGTACATTCCTTCAGTACCTTTGTCTTTTAGCCAATATGGCTGTGTATATTCTATCGTTGTTGGCAATTGCAAATCAAGGGTAATGTTTTGCAACACATTATTTTTTAGCACCAAATTTTGAGGAATGCTTTTTTGATTGGGCAAAGTGGTTACATCTACCAATTGCATTTCGGTTGCACTTCTGTTAATGGCTTCGAGTTTTAATTTCACAAGACTTCCCGGGGTAGCTTCTTGATTTTGAGCAACAGCTTCCAGATACAAACCTGCACAAGCGGCAATTGTATTTTTTATTTCTTCTGATTTCAGGGTTTTCCAATGATTGTCGTCCAAAGTTTGCATCATTGAATAGGCTTTCGCCAAATTGGGAATACTCGCCGAAGGGTTCTTAAAATCAAATTCGGTTGCAATTTTTGATAGCAATTCACCAATGGATTTTCCACCTTTCACTCGATTCCAAGTTGTGTCAATTCCATCAAATAGGTTAGCTTTATCTTTTGGTAATTCTCCGTTTATCAATTCTAAATATTCGGTTTCTTCTCCGCGATTTCCCGTACTTCCAAAACCTTGCGATTGATGGCAACTGCGGCTCAAAGCGGCAATTTCCTGATTTGATTTTCCTGTAGTAGCATAATAAACTCCGGTGTGCATTGAAATAAATTTGGATTTATCGGCTGCATCAAACTTCTCTTGACTGCCGTAAAACCACCAGGACGGATTGAAAAATTGACGTTTGGTTTGCCAAGGTTTTACCAAATTCAGTTGCTCTGGGAATACCTTTGAATCATTGGCTTTAATAAAACTTTCAACGCTCAAAATCGCCGAAGCCGAATGATGGCCGTGCGTATTTCCTGAAGTGCGATGGTCAAAACGATTGATAATAATGTCAGGTTGAAATTTCCGAATGGCAAAAATAATATCAGCCAGTACTTTGTTTTTATCCCAAATTTCTAAAGTTTCATCAGGATTTTTGGAAAAACCAAAATCATTGGCACGTGTAAAAAGTTGTTCTCCACCATCAATTTTTCGGGCTTCAATCAATTCTTGGGTTCTAATAACACCTAATAATTCTCGAAGTTGTGGGCCAATTAAGTTCTGTCCGCCATCGCCACGGGTCAAGGATAAATAGGCGGTTCTTGCTTTGGTTTCATTGGAAAAATAGGAAATTAATCGCGTATTTTCGTCATCGGGATGAGCCGCAATATAAAGCACTGAACCCAAAAAATTCAATTTCTGAATTTGATTGTAAATGACTACCGAGCTGGGTTTTTGGGGTTGTTGTGCATTACAATCTGGAGATAATAAAAGAAAAAAAACAAGTGTCGAAATCAAAAAATGCTGCATTTTTTTGGAATTTGATTGGCAATAGTCCAAATGTAGTAATTAATCTGTAAACTCCTTTTCTTGGTCAGGATGTTTTAGAATTGTTACTCCTATTTGCAACATCAAATTATTGGGATAGACAATAATTTCGCCTTTTTGGGTTTTCAAATATACGTGAAAGGCGCCAATATCTTCAATTTCAGCTTCAATGGGAAAATCTTTGTCGTGAATGAAAATATAATCCCCAATTTTATACGGAAATGAAAAAAACAGAATAATTCCTGATGTAATGTTACTCAAAATTGACCATTGTGCAAACATTGCCACACCAACAACAGTCGCAATTGAAGAAAATACTATAAAAATATCTTTCGTTTGAACGCCCCAAATTAAAATTATTGCAATCACAGCAATACTATTCATCAATAAATGAATGTATTTGAGCACCAAGCGGGTTCGTTTTTCTATAGTTTGGCTTCTTTTGGCAAAACTTCGCACTAATTTTGAAACGATTAGTCTTCCTAAAATCACTAGAATTATTAAAATTCCTGTTGCAACTAATTCTTTTGTATATCCGTTTAAGAATTCCATAGCCATAATTTTTATGCTAAATTACGCAAATATTCATAAACTTTATCTGTAGGCATTCCCATCACATTGGTGTATGAACCTTCAATTTTTGAAACGCCCACAAAACCAATCCATTCCTGAATGCCATAAGCTCCAGCTTTGTCATAAGGATTGTAATTTTCGATATAATACCAAATAGCTTCATCGCTCAATTCGCAGAAAGTTACCTTGGTAACTTCATGTGTTACAGTTGAATGAGCTTTGGTTTTGAAGCAAACCGAAGTAATAACTTCGTGAGTCGCATTCGACAATGATTTTAGAATTTCAAAAGCGTCTTGCGCATCTTTTGGTTTACCCAAAGCTTTGTTATTGTGCCAAACAATGGTATCGCTGGTAATCAGAATTTCGTTGTCGTTCAATTCTCCTTCAAAAGCGTTGGCTTTTAGTTTGGCCAAATAATTGGTAATTTCTTCGGCTTTCAATTCGGGTGGAAAAATTTCTTCAATTTCTTTCAACCGAATTTCGAAATCCAAGTCTAAATCCTTGAAAAATTGTTGGCGTCTTGGCGAACCCGAAGCCAAAATGAGTTTATATTTTTGTAATTTATTTTTAAGCATTGTACTTGATGTTGAAAAATATTATTTTTTTAACAAATATCTAATCACTGTTTCGGCAGCATACAAGCCAAATAGACCTGGCATATAACTATTGGTTCCGTAAAAAGATTTCTTAAAATTGGAACCATCGGTCATTTTTAAACTGGAATCATCTTGAATTTCGGACGAAAAAACGACTTTCAATTTATCGATTTTCACTTCTTTCAATCGACGGCGAATGGTTTTTGCCAAGAAACAATTGACGGTATTGGTTATATCTGCCACTTTTACCTTCGAAGCTTCCATCTTCCCTCCTGCTCCCATTGAAGAAATTATTTTGACTCTTTTGCGCTTGGCTGCAATGATTAAATTCAGTTTGGGTGTAATGCTGTCAATGCAATCCAAAACATAATCATATTCTTCAGAGACAATTTCAAAAGCTCTTTCTGGTGTAAGAAATTCACGAATTCTAGTCAATTTCAATTCGGGATTAATATCCATTAATCGGTCGCCAACTATGGTAACTTTAGGTTCTCCAACAGTCGAATGTAAAGCGGGTAATTGTCGGTTGATATTGGTAATATCTACTATATCACCATCGACAATCGTCATTTTTCCTACTCCGGCTCTGGCCAAAAATTCGGCAGCAAAAGAACCAACGCCTCCCAATCCTACGACCAAAATATTGGCGTTTCTCAGTTTGTGTAATCCTTCTGTTTTAAATAAGAGCTCGGCTCTTTCTGTCCATTCTGCCATGTCTGTTTAGGGTTTGTTGTTTTTGGTTTATTGTTTATGAAATTCAAAAACAGTTTTATAATTTTTATTTACAATCTCCTGTAATTCGCTTAATTCCAATTCTTTATATTTCGCTGCCAAAGTATATACAGCCTGAATTCCTTCTTCGACCATATCGGTTTCTAACAAGAATTTATCGTTTGGAATATTTTGAAAAACCGATTCTAATTCTGGGTTTCGCAACAAGATTTTCCCAAACGAAACATAAAAACCATTGTCAATCAATTGCTTAGCGAGTTCTATTTTTTTTGAAAATCCGTGAACAATCATTGGAACACAAATCTTCAATCTTTTCATAATTTCGATTAGTTCCTGAAAAGCTGCAACGCAATGAATCACAACTGGTTTTTGGTGTTTTTCGGCTAATGCCAATTGTCTTTCAAAAACGGATAGCTGTATTTCAAATGAAGTTTCGCTGCGTTTGTCCAAACCACATTCGCCAAGTGCCAAACATTCGGGCAAAGCCAATTTTTCATCCACAATTTGAAAATCACTTTCTAATCTATTTTCGTCAATGTATAATGGATGAATACCCATAGAATAAAACGGAATCCTTGCATCAAATTCCTGAGGATATTGATTGACCAATTCCAACACTTCGATTTGATTGGTAAATTGATGTGTATGTAGATTAAAGTATTTCATTATTCGTGAAATTTCTTAACTCCAGCTTTAATTTCAATTTTCAAATCGTTTTCTAATGGCACTTTTGGACAGGAATACTTATGATTATAAGCGCAATACGGATTGTAAGATGTATTGAAATCAATAACGATGCTATCGCCAGTTGGAGTTTTCAAATCGATATATTTTCCGCCAATGTAACTCTCCTTTCCGCAAGTCAAATCTGAAAAAGGCAAGAACAAATAGTCCTTATATTCCTCTTTTTTAGATAATTCAATGTTCTGGTAAAGGTTTAATTGGAATGATTTTCCGTCAATTTCAAAATGAGCTTCTCCGTATTTTACATACATTGGTTTTCTGGCAGTTGAAGTTTTCATCTCGAATGGTTTTTCGTTCTCGGTTCTAATGAATTTTGCCACGACAAAAAACTTTTCGTTTATGGGATAGAAATCTAAGGCTTTGAAAACCGCTAAATCTTCCGCCATCAAAGGACTGCTTTTAGCATCGGCATATTCGGTATTTAACTCTTTTTGAAATTTTTCGACAGCAGCGAAATCAAATTTTTCTTGAGCAAAACCAAAATTCAAAACCGCTAAAAAAAGAAATGCTAGAAATGTTCTCATATTTTTTTTAGCAAAAATAGCTTAAAAGTTAGAAAGTAGCAACGTTAAAAATTTGCCAAGATTGCTTAGTGACTCGTAATGACTGCTGATAAAATCTTTGTAACTTTGCACACTAGAAAAATCTATATGCTTAGAACAGGTCTTCGTAATTATGTTAACAATTTTAGAGGCTTCAGGCGTGAGGTTTGGATTTTGGCGCTCATTACTTTTATCAATCGCGCTGGGACGATGGTTTTGCCATTTTTATCCAAATATCTGAAGGAAAATCTACATTTTACTTACGGCCAAGTGGGATGGATTATGGTGTCATTTGGTTTGGGGTCGATGCTCGGTTCGTGGCTGGGCGGCAAATTGACTGATAAAATTGGTTTTTATAAAATAATGGTTTTTAGCCTTTTTACCAGTGGAATTTTGTTTTTTATTTTGCAATACATCACGAGTTTTTGGGGATTGTGTTTGGGAATGTTTTTAATTATGACCATTGCCGATATGTTTCGACCGGCAATGTTTGTTTCTCTTAGTGTTTATGCCAAACCCGAAAACAGGGTTCGTGCACTGTCTTTAGTGCGTTTGGCTGTAAATCTTGGCTTTGCAGCAGGCCCAACTCTTGGCGGTTTGATTATTTTAGGAATGGGTTATTCTGGTTTGTTTTGGGTAGATGGCAGCACTTGTATCATTGCTATTCTAATTTTTGTTTTGATGGTTAAAGAGAAAAAAAGAATTCCGCTAGCAGTGGGTGAAAACCCTGCAATTGTAATCCGAAAATCAATTTACAAAGACAAACCGTTTTGGCTACTCTTGTTCACCATTTTTATTATTGTGATGGTGTTTTTCCAAATATTCACAACACTCCCTTTGTATCATCACGAAAAATTTGGCTTGACCGAATTCCAAACCGGAATGCTTCTTTCCTTAAACGGATTGCTGGTTTTCCTATTTGAAATGCCTATTGTGAGCATCGTAGAACGAAAAAATCTAAACAAAATTAAAATTATTGCTTACGGCGCTTTGTGCGTTTCGTTAGGATATTATGTCTTATTACTTGATTTCTGGGTTCCTATATTAGTGATAAGCATTATTTTCCTGAGTTTTGGAGAAATCCTGGCATTCCCTTTTTCGAATGCTGTGGCACTCAACCGAGCACCAAAAGGGCAAGAAGGAGAATATATGGGCTTGTTTACTATGAGTTTTAGCCTGGCTCACATTGCTTGTTCAAAAACAGGACTGGATATCATTGCGCATTTTGGATATATGAGCAATTGGCTTTTTATGGGAACTTTAGGAATGTTGGCAGCAATCTGTAGCATTAAACTGAATCGAATGTTGATTGCTGAAAAGATAAAAACTATCTAATTATTTTTCTATTTTTGTAAAAAAAATCAAATTATGTTCAAAATTCTAGCCCAAATAAACAAGCTTATTCTGCCGAGTTTCACTAAACAAAGTCTGGATTTGGCCAAAGCCAAGAAATGGCAAATGGCAATCATTGGTTATCGCTACTATGTAACTACAAGATCGTTAGGTTGTTAATTTTAGATTTTTTTTATTAAAAAATATTTCATGAACAAATAAAAATAGCTAAAAGTTAAAAAGCCAATAATTAAAATTCATTAAAAATTAAGTTGAAACCCATTTGAATTGGCTTTTAAAAACCAATTATTTAAAATCATTCAATGCTTTTTCGATTATTACCAAACATTCCTGAATTTGAGTTTCAGTAATGACCAAGGGTGGCGCAAAACGAATTTTGTTGCCGTGAGTGGGTTTTGCTAATAAACCATAATCTCTAAAACGAAGACAAATATTCCAAGCCAAATCAGAATCCTCGCCACAATTGATGACTATTGCATTCAATAATCCTTTGCCACGAACCAATTCGATTAAGGGATTTTGTTGGGCTATTTTGTTCAATCCTTTTCTTAAAAGAATTCCCAATCTTTCTGCATTTTGAGCTAAATTTTCCTCACGAACGACTTCAAGAGCTGCGATAGCAACCGCTGCAGCTATAGGATTTCCTCCAAAAGTAGAACCATGTTGTCCGGGTTTGATGACATTCAAGATTTCGTCATTGGCCAAAACCGCCGAAACGGGGTAAACACCTCCCGAAATTGCTTTCCCCAAAATTAAAATATCTGGTTTTACTTCTGGTTTATTTTCACAACCGTTTTCGCAAGAACAATTTCCACAAGTAGCTAATAATCTTCCTGTTCGAGCAATTCCAGTTTGCACTTCATCGGCAATAAACAAAACATTGTGTGCTTTGCAAAGTGCTTTGGCTTTTGCCAAATATCCTTCGGAAGGTACATAAACTCCAGCTTCACCTTGAATGGGTTCGACTAAGAATCCAGCAATTGTTGCAGAAGACTTCAAAACTTCTTCTAAAGCTTCAATATCATCATAAGGGATTTTTATAAATCCTTCGGTAAAAGGACCAAAACTCTTTCGAGCTCCTTCATCATTAGAAAATGAAATGATAGTGGTTGTACGTCCGTGAAAATTATTTTTGCAAACTATAATTTGAGCTTTATTTTCAGCAATTCCTTTAACTTCATAAGACCATTTTCTACATAGTTTCAAAGCTGTTTCTACAGCCTCGGCACCAGTATTCATTGGTAAAACTTTATCAAACCCAAAATATTTTGTAACATATTCTTCAAAAACACCCAATTGGTCATTATAAAAAGCTCGGGATGTCAGAGTCAATGTTTTAGCTTGTTTGATCATTGCCTCAATAATTTTTGGATGACAATGTCCTTGATTTACAGCAGAATAAGACGATAAAAAATCAAAGTATTTTTTCCCATCAACATCCCAAACAAAAACGCCTTCTCCTTTTTCTAAAACCACAGGAAGTGGATGATAATTATGAGCTCCGTATTTATTCTCTTTTTCGATTAAGGTTTCAGATTTTGGCGAAAGTTCTTGATAATTGAGTTCCATAACAATTTGATAAAAGATAATAATTAATTTTCCAAATATCATAAATTTTAAGCTATTAGAACGTAACTGTACTATTTAATTTTAGATATTTGTCCGAAAAAAAAAACATTATGCAAAAAGTACACTATTTTTTATTTGTAATACTAACCTTTTCGGTGGTTTCTTTAGCCCAATTGAAACCCATTCAATACAAAGATGGAAATCAGGTTTTAAATGGTTTTAATATTCAACCTAAATCAAAAAGTAAACAAAAACCAGGAATACTAATACTTCCGGCTTGGAGAGGAATTGACAAACTTTCTAAAGATACTGCCGAAAATTTATCCAAGTTAGGCTATTTTGCTTTCATTGCAGATATTTATGGCGAAGGAAATTATCCAAAAGATAACTCCGAAGCGGGAAAAATTGCTGGATATTATAAATCCAATATTTTGGAATACCAAAAACGCATTTCATTAGCTTTAGAGCAATTAATTCTATCGGGAGCAAATCCAGATAATATAGCTGTCATTGGTTACTGTTTTGGGGGAACTGGAGCACTCGAAGCTGCACGAGCTCGGCTAAATATTAAAGGAGTAGTTTCTTTTCACGGCGGATTAGGCAGAGATGCTAAAAGAACAATTGAAGCTATAAACGCAAAAGTTTTAGTGTGTCATGGTGCAGAGGATCCTTATGTGTCTGCAACAGAAATTACAGCTTTTCAGCAAGAAATGCGCGATACAAAAGCCGATTGGCAAATGATTTATTATACCAATGCGGTACATTCTTTTACCAATCCCGAAGCTGGAACTGACAATGCAAAAGGAGCTGCTTACAACGAAATGGCGGACAAAAGATCTTGGGAACATTTCAAACTATTTTTGAATGAAGTTTTAATAAAATAACATTTTAACTAAAAATATTTATTCCATTTATTATGAAAAAATTTCTCTTTCTTTTTTTATCAATTTCCACTTTTTCTTGTTATTCCCAAAAGAATAAAGGTTCAGTAGTTTCAATATCAAAATACATCAATACCATTACCACAACCGACTTAAAAAAACATCTTTACATTGTTGCTTCTGACGAAATGGAAGGTCGTGAAACGGGTTCTATTGGACAGAAAAAAGCGGGTAAATATCTTGTCAATCAATACAAAGCCAATAAAATTTCGTTTCCAAAAGGTGCTACAGATTATTACCAAAGAATTCCTGCTGCCTTTTTGAATGCAAAGAGAAACGAAAACTTACCTGATTCTGAAAACATTTGGGCATATATTGAAGGCTCTGAAAAACCAAATGAAATTATTGTAATTTCTGCTCATTATGATCATGTGGGTATGAATAATGGAGAAGTTTATAATGGAGCTGATGATGACGGCTCTGGAACTGTCGCGTTGTTAGAAATTGCTCAAGCATTCAAAAAAGCTCAAAATGAAGGTCATGGGCCAAAGCGTTCAATACTAATTCTTCATGTTACAGGCGAAGAACACGGTCTGCATGGTTCCCGATATTATTCTGAAAATCCTTTATTTCCAATAGCTAATACCGTTGCAGATATAAATATTGATATGATTGGTCGCCGAGATGAACTTCATAAAGATTCTAATAATTATGTTTATCTAATTGGTTCGGACTATCTTTCAACTGATTTGTATAACATTTGCGAAGATGCCAATAAAAAGTATGTGAACTTATTTTTAGATTATAAATTCAATGATAGAAACGACCCAAATCGTTTTTACTATCGTTCTGATCATTATAATTTTGCCAAAAATGGAATTCCATCGGTCTTTCTATTTAATGGTGTTCACGCCGATTACCACAAAGCTACTGATGAGGTTGATAAAATTGAATTTGATGCTTTAGCAAAAAGAACACAATTTGCCTTTGCCATAGCTTGGGAATTGGCCAACAGAGAACATCGTCCTGTGGTTGATAAGGACGGAAAATAATCTGTCAAAAATTAAATTTCAAAGCTTTGAAATCCACTAACCAACGGTTGAAACCGTTGGCATTGTCAAAGAAGATAACCTTGTCCGAGATCATAACCAACGGTTTCAACCGGTGGGACTTGAGATAAAAGTTTTTAAAAATGCAATTTGTCTTACAGCCTCCTTAATATTGGGTTAAAATTTTGACATATATTTATACTTTTTGAAAGAGTAAAACCTATTAATATAATTTCTAACTTTACATCAGAAATTAAATAAACTATTATGCGAATTGTAAAGTATCTTTTTCTATTATTTTTGCTTAGTTTGGTAGCACTATCCATTTTTATTGCCACTCAAAAAGGAGAGTTTAGGGTGGAAAAAAGTATGATTATTAATTCTCAAAAATCTACTGCATTTAGTTATGCAAATGAACTAAAAAACTGGGAGGATTGGTATTCGTTGGCAGTTGAAGATTCTTTATTGAATATCAAATATTCAAACAAAACTGTTGGTAGAGGTTCATTTTGCAGCTGGGAAGGAAAAGAAGGCTATGGAGATTTAAAAATAATAAACCTTAAAGAAAACGATAACATTCTGCAAAAAATTAATTTTAATGGAAATTCAGCCGATGTTTTAATGGTTTTTAAAGATACTTTAGGAAAAACAAAAGTGACCTTGAATGCAAAAGGAAAAATGAATTTTAATTCAAAATTTTGGACATTATTTTATGACATTGACCATAGCATTGGCTTGATTTTTGAAAAAAGCTTAACCAATTTAGATAAAAAATTAGATTACGAAATAAACACTTATAACGTAAATATAAACGGTGTTGTAAAAAAACTAGAAGCTTTTTATCTGGCGCAAAAGTTCACAAGTAAGTTTTCAAATATTGGTAAAAATTCTAGAATCGTCTTTTCTAAAATTACCACTTTTTGTAATGAAAATAATATTAAAGTAAACGGAAAACCTTTTGTAATTTATCATACTTACGATACCATAAACAAACAATCCAAAATATCGGTATGCATTCCTATCACAACTCCGATTTTTATTAGCCAAGGAAGCGAAATTTTATCAGACACACTCAAATCATTCGAAGCTGTAAAGACGACACTTAGAGGCGATTACACACACACCATCAAAGCATTGAAAAAAACCTCAGAATATTTCAAAAAAAACAACTTGAAATTGGACTCTAAGTTTTCACATCTTGAAGTTTATTCTATAGGCAAAAACGAAATCAATAGTCCATCCAAATGGAAAACAGAAATATATTTTCCATTAAGACCAAAAATTGTTTATAAAAAACCAGCCTTAAATACGGTTACTACCGAAAAAACTGTTCCTAAGCCTATTCAAGAAATGGTTAATAAAAAACCAGCCGTAAATCCAGTTACTACCGAAAAAACTGTTCCTAAACCTATTCAAGAAAAAGAAATTCCCTCTGAATTTTAATTTTTTTTTTGACTGTGATTAAACCTATTCAGAAAATTCCAATCTAAAACCATAAATTACAGCTTTGCAAGAGGAAAAGGAATTTATTCAAGAGTTATTAAACCCAAAAACGCAAAATCAGGCGTTTGAAAAACTATTGAAAGAATATCAAAAACCGCTGTACAGCCACATTCGGAATATCGTTTTGAACCACGATGATGCCAATGATGTTTTGCAAAACACTTTTGTTAAAGTGTTTCAAAATTTGATAAAATTTAAAGGAGAGAGCAAACTTTTTTCGTGGATGTATCGAATTGCAACTAATGAAGCCTTAACTTTCTTGGCGCAGAAAGCAAAAAAAAGTGGGATTTCGTCTGAAAGTTTGCAAAACAAAGCCATCGATAATTTGAAAGCCGACGTTTACTTTGATGGAAACGATATTCAGATAAAATTGCAAAAAGCAATTGTATTATTGCCCGAGAAACAGCAACTCATTTTTAAAATGAAATATTTTGAAGAACTGAAATATGAAGAAATTTCGGAAATACTTGGCACTTCGGTTGGAGCTTTGAAAGCCTCATACCATCTTGCCGTAAAAAAAATTGAAGCCTTTGTTACAAAAAATTAAACCTTATGACTTTGATGAAGTCTAACAAATATGAAAACATTTAAACTAGATACCGAGCCAAAAATAAACACTGGATTTATTGTTCCCGAGAATTATTTTGAGGATTTTTCGGCAAAAATGATGCAACAGTTGCCAAAAAAAGAAACCAAAATAATTTCAATTTTTGAAAAGAAAAAAAATTGGATGTATGCAGCTGCAGCCATTTTGATTTTGGCTTTATCACTTCCTATATATACTAATTATTATAATCATTCATCTGAAATTGATGAAGCTACTTTAGAAAATTATATTTCCTATCACTCTACTGTTTCAGATACCGATTTAGTAAATCTTCTCGATGAACAAGACATTCAAAAAATGAGTGTTGATATGGACATTGAAGATATCACTATCGAAAATGAACTTTCTCAAAGCAATAATTTAGAACAATACCTATTAAATTAATACAAAATGAAACGCCTACAACAATCCTCATTTACACACTGGGTTATAATTATTGGCGTTCCATCTGACCGATAAAAAACAATAAAAATAAACAGATGAAAACAAACAAATTGATACCTATTATTATATTTCTAATTTCAATTCATTCATTTGCACAATCGCATTTAGAAGAAAAGAAAGAACAAATTAGAGCTTTGAAAGTTGGTTTTATAACCAATGAATTAGCTTTAACTACTGATGAAGCAACCAAGTTTTGGCCCATTTTTAATGCTTATGATGACAAACAATTTGAAATAAGACATCAAAAAATGAAAACATTCAAGCAGCGAATGGATGCTGATTTAGTAAGAATGAGCGAAAAAGAAGCAGCAACCTTACTTGACCAAATGGAAAACACAGAAGATGAATTGTATCAAATGAGAAAAAAATTTATCGCCAATCTTAAAGGCGTTTTACCATCGGTAAAAATTATAAAACTTAAAAAAGCTGAGGACGATTTTAATAGAAAACTGCTACAACAATATCGAAATAAAGGGCCAAGAAAATAAACTTAAATTGTTTTAAAAATCTAAAAAAACCAAGAAATTTATTATTCAATTTCTTGGTTTTTTTTTAAGATAATATTTAAAATTTTATTTTATTTTAAAAATATTATTAATCGTAATCAATTGATTTAAAGAATCTTAAAATAACTTTCGTGAAATAAACACACATCAATATAATTTATTGGCACAGTAATTGGATTGCTTGAATCAAATAACTAAATCTTAATTATTATGAAAACTCAACTACTTTTATTAGCCTTAATCAGTTCGGTATTTTCAACCCAAATACAAGGACAAAACAGAACAATTGTAAATGCACAAAACTCTGAAATTAGCGACAATTTAGATTTAAGGGTTGTGGCTTCCATTTTTGGAGATTCAAGAAACTTGCAGGAATTTGAAAGACAATTGAATGATCCTAAACTTCAAATATCAAATTTAGATTTGAATAATGATGGACAAGTAGATTATCTAAGAGTCATAGAATCTGTTGAAAAACGAACACACCTTGTGATCATTCAATCGGTTCTTGATCGAGATATTTATCAAGATGTCGCTTCTATTGAAGTGGAAAAAAACTGGATGAACAATATTCAAATTCAAGTGGTAGGTAATCCTTATTTCTACGGGCAAAATTATATTTATGAACCTGTTTTTTATAGAACACCATTAATTTATGCTAGTTTTTGGATGACCAATTATCGACCCTATTATTCCATTTGGAATTGGAATTATTATCCAAGTTATTTTTATGCTTGGAATACCTACCCAGTGTTTCGATACAGAAATAACGTAAAAATTTGCTTAAACAATTACAGCAATAATCATTATAACTACGTAAATTACAGAAGAAGTAGTTATGCAGCAAATAATTATAACAGAAGCCGCTCGAATGGATATGAAAGCCAACATCCTAATAATTCTTTTTCAAGAAGAAACGCTACCGTAAGTAATCGTCACGAATTAGACCAAATAAGAAATACTAGAAATGGAGGCACTAGAAGCGAAATTGGATACTCACAAAGAAGAACTGAATCTTCAAGAGAAAATACAGCTCAAAGAAATGTAAATCAAAGAGATTATTCTCAAAACCGAACTGAAACTCCAAGAGAAGCCAGTCCGCAAAGAACAAATTCGCAAAGAGATTATTCTCAGAATCGAACTGAAACTCCAAGAGAAGCCTCTCCGCAAAGAACAAATTCGCAAAGAGATTATTCTAAGAATCGAACTGAAACTCCAAGAGAAGCCTCTCCGCAAAGAACAACAACTCAAAGAGATTATTCTCAGAATCGAACTGAAACTCAAAGACAATCTGCTCCTCAAAGAACAGAATCATCGAGAGAAAATAATTCTTCGAGAAATTCATCCTCTGGAGACAATTCCAATTCTTCGAGATCTGGAAATAGAAGAAGCTAAAATTAATAGAAAATTGATTGCTAAAACACGGTTCATACAACCGTGTTTTTTTTATTTTAAATCAATTGTCAATTATCATTTAATAATATGTTTAAAAAGATTAAATTTGCGAAGTTTTTTTATTTAAATTTTCATGAGTATAACGCATAAAGACTTACACAGTAAGTTAACATTAGGTGGTTTATTGGTTTCATTAGGGATAATTTACGGAGATATTGGTACTTCCCCTTTATATGTAATGAAAGCCATAATTGGGTTACATGTTATTAATGCAGATATTGTTTTAGGAGGAATATCTGCCGTTTTTTGGACACTTACCTTACAAACTACCATCAAATATGTTTTGATCACATTAAGTGCTGATAATCAAGGTGAAGGAGGAATTTTTGCTTTGTATGCCTTAGTTAAAAAAACAAAAATTAAATGGTTGATTATTCCTGCTATTATCGGAGGAAGTGCCCTACTCGCCGATGGAATCATTACACCGCCCATCTCTGTATCATCTGCAGTAGAAGGGATTAAAACATTTTATCCACAAATTAATACGATACCCATTGTTATTGGAATTTTATTTGTTTTATTCACTATTCAACAATTTGGTTCTAAACTAGTTGGTCGTTTTTTTGCACCTACTATGCTTCTTTGGTTTGGAATGTTAGGCGTGTTGGGAATATTACAAATTTTTCATCATCCCGAAGTTTTAAAGGCTTTTAACCCATATTATGCCTATCATTTATTGACTATTCATCCAGAAGGATTTTATGTTTTAGGTTTTGTATTTCTTTGTACAACAGGAGCCGAAGCGCTCTATTCGGATATGGGACATTGTGGGCGAAAAAACATAAGAATTAGTTGGATTTTTGTTAAAACCGCTTTGGTGCTAAATTACTTTGGTCAAGGTGCTTATTTAATTCATCACGAAGGAGAAACATTATTTGGTTTAGGTGGGGAGAACGGAAACCCATTTTATTTAATAATGGCCGATTGGTTTCAACCTATTGGGATCATAGTAGCAACTTTAGCAGCTGTAATCGCCTCTCAAGCATTGATAAGCGGCTCATTTACCTTAATAAATGAAGCAATGCGTTTGAACTTTTGGCCAAAAGTAAAAATCAAATATCCATCTGAATTGAAAGGGCAATTGTACATTCCTTCCATAAATTGGTTGTTATTTTTAGGCTGTGTTGGCGTGGTATTGCATTTTGAAAACTCAAGTAATATGGAACATGCTTATGGATTAGCTATCATATTGTGCATGATAATGACAACCATTTTACTCAACTATTATATGATTTTAAAAAGGGTAAAATTATATTTAATGATACCCATAATTGCAATATACGTAGCCATTGAATCTGCCTTTTTTATCTCAAATATCACAAAATTTGCCGAAGGAGGTTATGTCACTTTATTAATTGCATTTGTTTTGATTTCGATAATGACAATTTGGTATTTTGCAAAGAAAATCAACAAGAGCTACACTAAAATTGTCGATATCAATGAATATACAAAAGTATTATTGGAATTAAGCGACGATTTATCCATTCCAAAATATGCCACCCATTTGATCTATATGACAAATGCGGGTACAGCTTATGAAATTGAAGAAAAAGTGATGTTTTCCATTTTGCGTAAAAGACCAAAAAGAGCTGATATTTATTGGTTTATACACGTCAATATCCTGAACGAACCCTATAAAACTGAATATAAAGTAACTGAAATTGCTGAAAAAACAATCTTTAGAATCGATTTTAATTTAGGATTTAGAGAACCTACTAAAATCAACTTGATGTTCAAAGAAGTAATTACTGATATGGTAAAAAAAGGAGAGGTTGATGTAACCAGTAGATACGAATCATTGAATAAAAACAATATAATTGGCGATTTCAAATTTGTATTGTCCGAAAAATATTTATCCAATGATAGTGATTTGACCTTCTTCGAAAAAATAATTATGAATTCCTATTTCTTTATCAAAAAACTAAGTCTTTCCGAAGAAAGTGCCTTCAACTTAGATATTGGTTCTGTAAAAATTGAGAAATTCCCAATGGTGCTTCACGCTCCCGAAAATATTGGTTTAACAAGAATTAAATAAAAATTATATTTAAAATAAAATTCCAAAAAACACTGCCTGAAAACAGTGTTTTTTTTGTGAATAATTAGTTATTCTTCAAACAAAGCAAAATCAAAATTTCATCAAAACAATCCTTTCAAAAATCTGAAATCTGAAATCTGAAATCTGAAATCTCAAATCTGAAATCTGAAATCTGAAATCTGAAATCTGAAATCTGAAATCTGAAATCTAAAATCAGAAATCTAAAATCTAAAATCTAAAATTGTACCTTTGCACCTCAAATATTTAAAATGAGATTACACCGAAATTTAGTTTACACTACCATAGATGCTTTAAATGCCATTTTCAACGATGGAGAATATGCCGATAAAGTGGTAGCAAGATCTTTAAAGAAAGACAAACGTTGGGGAAGTTCCGATAGAAAATTTGTTGCCGAAACGATATATGAAATTGTACGTTGGAAAAGATTATATGCAGAAATAGCCGAAGTAAAAGAACCCTTTGACCGAGATAATCTTTGGAGAATGTTCTCGGTTTGGGCAGTATTAAGAGGTTATCCAATACCAGATTGGCGCCAATTAGAAGGCACTCCTGAAAGAAAAATAAAAGGACGTTTTGACGAACTATCCAAAATTAGAACCTTAAAAGAATCTATCCCCGATTGGTTGGATGAATTGGGTGTGAAAGAATTAGGCGAAAAAGTTTGGGCTAAAGAAATTGCAGCTCAAAACCAACCAGCCAAAGTAATTTTGAGAACCAATACTCTAAAAACTACCAAAGAGCAATTAAGGGCCACCTTGATGGACTTGAACATTGAAACCGAATATCTGAAAGATCAACCCGAAGCTTTGGTTTTGAAAGAAAGAGCCAATGTTTTCCTGACGGACGCTTTTAAAGATGGTTTTTTTGAAGTTCAGGATGCCAATTCTCAACTCGTGGCAGCTTTCCTTGATGTAAAACCAGGAATGCGTGTGGTCGATACTTGTGCTGGCGCAGGCGGAAAAACATTGCACATCGCCGCTTTGATGGAAAACAAAGGCCAATTGATTGCTATGGATTTATACGAAAGTAAATTGAAGCAATTGAAATTAAGAGCCAAAAGAGACGGCGCATTCAATATCGAATATCGCATTATTGAATCGACTAAAGTTATCAAAAAATTGCACGAAAAAGCCGATAGGGTCTTGATTGACGCACCTTGCAGCGGTTTGGGAGTTCTGAAAAGAAATCCCGATGCCAAATGGAAATTGCAACCCGAATTCATCGACAACATTCGTAAAGTTCAAGCCGAAGTATTGGAAAGTTATTCTAAAATAGTCAAACCTGGCGGAAAATTAGTCTATGCGACTTGTTCTATTTTGCCTTCGGAAAATCAAGAGCAGGTAAAAAAATTCTTGACTACCAATATCGGAAAACAATTCAACTTCATAAAAGACCAAAAAATATTGGCTCACGAGTCGGGTTTTGACGGATTTTATATGGCTTTGTTGGAACGTAAAGAAAGTTTGGAAATAAAGAAAATAGAATAAAG
>Ga0316612_1000213_pt1 | contig 21180 bp, 17 predicted proteins | sample MIS2016226_MG_FD_207676 | JGI IMG/M metagenome (GOLD analysis project Ga0316612, IMG submission 207676) | Microbial mat bacterial communities from Middle Island sinkhole, Lake Huron, Michigan, United States - MIS.2016.226 | ecosystem: Environmental > Aquatic > Freshwater > Lake > Sediment... | reverse complement strand
TCGTAACCGCCTTTTTCGATTTGCTCCAAATTCATTTGAAGCTCTTGAATATAAGGATCAACTAAAGAATCATCTTTAATTTTTCGAACTTTAATGGGTTTGTGCAACCTGATGTTGGCCATTTCGCCATCTTCTAAATACACCGCATTTGAAGTATATTCGATAAATGGTGAGGCATCTGAGGCTACAAAATATTCTCCTTCTCCAATTCCTATTGCCAATGGACTTCCGAGTCGGGCAACCACAATTTCATCTGGATTTTTTTTGTCGAAAACGGCTATTGCATAAGCTCCAAAAACTTGGTTTAAGGCTATTTGAACTGCTTTCCCTAATTTTATATTCTCTTTTTTTTGAACTTCTTCGATTAGATTTACCAGAACTTCGGTATCGGTATCTGAATGAAAAACATAACCTCTTTTTATTAATTCAACTTTCAGGGGGGCATAATTTTCAATGATTCCGTTGTGAATAATCACTAAATCTCCTGAATTGGAAACGTGTGGATGCGAGTTTACATCATTTGGAACTCCGTGAGTCGCCCAACGAGTATGACCAATTCCAATAGTTCCATTAGTTGAAATGTCATTTAAAGTTTTTGCTTCTAGGTCTATAACTTTGCCTTTTGTTTTACAAAGTTTTATTTTTTCTCCGTCATATAGCATTACGCCGGCACTATCATAACCTCGGTATTCTAATCTTTTTAATCCTTTTATTACAATGGGATAAGCTTCTCTGTAGCCGATATATCCAACAATTCCACACATAATTTTGGTTTATTTAGGTTTGGTATAATGAATTTCTAGTTGTAGTCTTTTGTCATAATTTGCATCTGTACTAGGAAGGTTGTTTCCGTAAAGAATTGTCCCTAGCGGATTCATGACACTTGCTTTTGGGGCTTTTGAAATGTTAGCTGAAGTTGTTTGTAGTTCAAACATATCGGGAGAATTTATGTCTTCGGTTACAACAACCCCTAATTTTACATTTGTTGCTTCAACATTTTGTACTAAATCTCTAATGTGATTCGTAATATTAATTTTATAGGAAACTCCTCTTTTTTCTGTTGTGGCATCTCTTTCTATAAAACCACCATATCCAAATTTCGAGGTTTTTTTAGTGGTGGTTGAAAGGCTTAAATAATAATCTGCAATAGTAACATTGTTGGTATAATCATACAAGTATATTCGGTCTGGTTCACTAGCAGGTTTGTTGGTTGTAAGATCAAGTTTACCCATTTTTTCAGTATCAATATTAAAAACCAAATTAGCTTGATTAATTAACCATCCTTCTTTTCTCATTTTATCCAATTCGTCTGAAACTCCGTTTGGGCTTCCTGTTGTTCCATCTGCACCATACAAATCAGAACCAAAAAGCTGAATTACAGCCAATGAACCTTCACCTCCTTTTAGATACAATTTTGGGTCGCCAAAATTTCTATCTGGATTTTTTGTGGAAGTGTCATAATCAGTATTTGGATTGGTTTCTTCAAGTAAACTCGCCGCGTTACCAGACATATTAAGGACTAATGTTTTTTGAACTCTTTCAATTACCGTTTCATCTATTGTTGTGGTAGCAGGGTCATCCTCTTTTGTTTTTTTATCTTCTTTATAGTAGATTGTAATTTTCCCTTTTGCAAAATTAATCATGGCCAAACTTCCTTTATCTGTGCCTGATTGTTCTACTTTGAAATACAACCCCTTGAAATAACCCATAAAATCAATATTTGTAGCCAAACTTGAAGCGGGTGCATTAAATATTTTGGATACGAAAAAATTAGCGTTTAATTTCAAACGCATTTCAGGAGCAATATAAGCGTTAGTTTTCTTTGCTGCTGCATCCGTTGTAGTTTCAATATGTTGCGAAGGATCAAAGAAAAATTCATCGTTTTGTGACTTATTTACATCATCATTCAAACGATTTCCTTGGTAAAGAATTTTATGTGTTTCAAATTCAGTATTTTGATTGGTATAAAACTTTTGAGCCGTTCCAATTTGATTTCCCATATAACGACCTGATTCATAAACGCTCAATTTTATTTTTGCTTTTGGTTCGCCATAAATTGAATCTAAAACATAAGTGTTACCGCCAGTAGTGATGGGAGTGGTTTTTGAAGCATCAATAAAATATGGAACACTTAAATGTACACTATCAATAGCTGGTGCGGCAGTTATAGTTGTAAATGTTGGAGCCACAGTTGCTAAGGTTAATTGAGTAACAAAACTGGCAGTTGTTTTTCCAAAAGCAGGATTGTCACAAATTCCCAAAGCGTTTACAGGAAGATTGTTTGATTGTAAAGGGGTAATTTTTTCGTTATAAGCCAACACATTTGATGAATATTTAACTAAGTCGAAATTATTTTCACCAATTAAGTTGTCTCCAACGCTGCTATAATCTTTGTCACACGAAAAGAACACAAAGGTAACAGCAATAAGAAATAGGGATTTGAAAAATGGATTATTGTGCATATTTAATAGAAAATGGTTAATTTATAGAACTAAATTTTTATAAAAACTAGAATAAATTTCAGCGAATTTATCTTTCGGGGCGAAAGGTAAAAAAGGTTTGCCCGAAGATTCTATAAATTTTGTTAAACTTGACGAGAGGTTTTCTGAGGCAATTATCACAGCATCGGAATGTTGTATAGTTGCTTTCATAATGTTTTCATAATCTGGAATTTCCAAATCCTTAATCGATTCATTCGGAATGCCATCAAACTTGATTTTGTTGATCATTTCAGGGTTTAAATTCCCTTCATAAGACTGACTGTAAACCGATGTCACAATTTTAGTGTCTGAAAACAAAGCCTCGTTTTTGTAAAAATGCTTCATATAAATGGGCAACATTGCCGCCATCCAGCCATGAACATGAATAATATCGGGAACCCAATTGAGTTTTTTTACTGTTTCGACTACGCCTTTGGCAAAGAAAATAGCGCGTTCATCATTATCAGGAAACATGACACCTTCTTCGTCAGTAAATGTGGCTTTCCGCTTAAAATATTCGTCATTGTCAATAAAATAAACCTGAATCCTTTCTTTAGGAATCGAAGCTACTTTGATAATTAAGGGCATATCTAAGTCATTTACAACCAAATTCATCCCAGAGAGTCGTATTACTTCATGCAGTTGATGCCTTCTTTCGTTTATGTTTCCATACCTTGGCATGAAAATTCTAATTTGTCCACCTTGATTATTTATCATTTTTGGCACTTCATAAGACATTGAAGATACCTCATTTTCAGCTAGATACGGCACCACTTCAGATGATACATATAATATCCTCTTATCTTCCATATTGTAAATACTTAATTTATTGGCAATTAAAACGATGCAAAATTACAAAAATTTATGCAGTTATAGACTAAAATATTATGTTTGCAAATTATTTCAACAAAACACAGATGCCAATTTTCGACAGAAAAGCCTCTTTGATAGCCCATTTACAATCTATTAAAACCAATCAATCCACAATTGGCTTTGTTCCAACTATGGGTGCAATACACCAAGGTCATTTGTCATTGATGCAACGATCTATGTCCAATAACGAAACTACGGTGGTTAGTATTTTTGTCAATCCCACTCAGTTTAACAATCCCGAAGATTTAGCCAAATACCCAAGAACACTAGGAGATGACCTAAAAAAAATCAATGATTTGAACCCCGAAATTATTATTTATGCTCCAAGTGTTGAAGATATTTATGAAGGAAAACCTTCGTTGCAACTTTTTGATTTTGACGGATTGGAACATCTTATGGAAGGAAAATTTAGACCAGGACATTTCAACGGAGTGGGTACAATTGTAAAACGGTTGTTCGAAATTGTTCAGCCCAACAATGCTTATTTTGGCGAAAAAGATTTTCAACAATTACAAATTATCAAGAAATTAGTTTCAAAAAACAAGATGAAAGTTAATGTAGTGGGTTGTCCCATTTTTCGAGAGCAAAACCAACTGGCAATGAGCTCCCGAAACGAACTTCTATCTCCAAAGGAAAAACAAGAAGCAGCTATCATTTACAAAACATTAATTGAATCTAAAGAAAATTTTCAGAAATTCAGTGCCAAAATAGTAATTGAAAAAGTTCAAAAAGCGTTTCAAAATAATCCTATTTTCACTTTAGAATACTATCAAATTGCCGACGAAGAAACGCTGATACCTTGCAATCGGAAAAGCAAAAACAAGAAATATCGTGCTTTTATAGCAGTTTTTGTCAACAATATTCGATTGATTGATACCATTTCATTAAATTAATTTATTTTTGCAAAATGCAAATACAAGTAGTAAAATCAAAAATTCACCGTGTAAAAGTTACCGGCGCCGATTTAAATTACATCGGCAGCATTACTATTGACGAAGCCCTGATGGATGCCTCAAATCTTATTGAAGGCGAAAAAGTGTCGGTGGTGAACATCAATAATGGCGAGCGATTTGAAACTTATGTTATCAAGGGACAAAAAAATTCTGGCGAAATAACCCTCAACGGACCCGCAGCCCGAAAAGTGCAAAAAGATGACATTATCATCATTATTTCTTATGCTACGCTAGATTTTGAAGAAGCCAAAACCTTCAAACCTTGGGTAATTTTTCCCAATGAAAATGATAATTCGTTGACTTAATTCAATTGTTTATTTTCAAAATCACTCCACTGCAAGTTTAGAGGAATTTAATTTTTTTTACCATTTCAGATTAAAAAAGCGTCAAAAAAATGAGTATATTGCTACTCTTTCTGAACGCTAAATTCCGAAAGAATTTCAATTTATAACTCCTAGAAACTATGAAGCAAATCGTATTATTTTTGTTTTTTTCGACCGCTCTATATTCGCAAAAAATAACCCAAACAATCGAGTCTTATCATTTGGATAAAAACCGAGAAATTACCATAGGATTGCCCGATTCATACCAAAAAAATCCAAATAAAAAGTATCCGCTACTGGTTTTACTTGATGGCGATTATTTATTCGACCCTTTCTATGGGGCTTTAAGCTATGGGGCCTATTGGGAAGATATTCCCGAAACTATAATTATTGGTATCAGCCAAAACAAAAATGAAGATAGAATAGACGACTGCAATTATGACGATTTAAACAGTTTACCTTCGGGCAAAGGAGCTGCTTTTTTTAGTTTTATAGGAAGCGAGTTGATTCCTTTCATCGAAAAAAAATACCGCGTTGCCCCATTCCGAATTATTGCAGGACACGATATTACGGCAGGATATATGAACTTTTTTCTGTATAAAGATTTCTCCATATTTAATGCTTATATTTCTTTAAGTCCAGAACTAATTCCAGAAATGGAGACCCGAATACCAGAACAATTTTCAGCATTAAAACAACCACTTTTCTACTATCAATCTACTGGCGACGGAGACATAAAAGACATTTTGGAGTCGGTAAAAAAGCTTGATGAAAACATTAAAACCGCCAACAATCCACTTATTAACTACAAATATGATGCATTCAAAGGAGCTTCGCATTATTCCTCGGTGCTGTATTCTATTCCCAATGCTTTGTACCAAATTTTCGATTGCTACAAACCCATTTCTTTGACGGAGTTTTCAGAAAAAATTGCCATTCTCCCCAATGGACAAGTAAAATATTTGACCGATAAATACGAAATCATTACCAAAACTTTAGGTCTAAAAATTCCAATTAGAATATCTGATTTTAAAGCAATTGAAGCTGCTATTTTAAAAAACAAAGCCTATAAAGAATTAGATAAATTAGCCGATTTAGCAAAAAAATATTATCCTAATTCGATGTTGCCCGATTATGAATTAGGTTTGATGCATGAAAAATTAGGAGATTATAAAAAAGCAACAAAAGCCTATCAAAGAGCAATTACCTTGGATAAAATAGGGGATTTAAGCAAAGATATGATGCTTGAAAAATTTGAGGAATTGCAAAATCTAAACCCTAAAAAAAAATAATGTCAAAAGTAAAAACATCCTTTTTTTGCCAAAATTGTGGTGCTCAATATTCAAGATGGCAAGGGCAATGCAATTCCTGCAAAGAATGGAATACTATAGTCGAAGAAATCATTCAAAAAGAAGAAAAATCAATTTGGAAACCCTCAACTTCCGATTCTCAACGAGTTTCAAAGCCTTTAAAAATCAACGAAATTGATTCCAGTCAAGAAGTAAGAATGAACACCTTAGACGGCGAACTCAATCGCGTGTTGGGTGGAGGCATTGTTCCTGGTTCGTTAATCCTTTTGGGAGGTGAACCTGGCATCGGAAAAAGCACACTTTTGCTTCAAATTTCCTTAAAACTTCCATACAAAACCCTTTATGTTTCGGGCGAAGAAAGCCAAAAACAAATAAAAATGCGTGCCGAAAGAATCACGCCAAATAGCGATAATTGCTACATTCTTACCGAAACAAAAACCCAAAATATCTTCAAACAAATTGAAGCTATCGAGCCCGAAATTGTCATTATCGACTCCATTCAAACCCTGCATACCGATTATATCGAATCGACTCCGGGAAGTATTTCTCAAATTCGAGAAACCACTGCCGAGTTGATAAAATTTGCCAAAGAATCGAATGTTCCTGTGATTTTAATTGGTCATATTACCAAGGACGGCAATATTGCAGGACCCAAAATTTTGGAACACATGGTCGATACCGTTTTGCAATTTGAAGGCGATAGAAATCATGTGTATCGTATTTTGCGTTCGCTGAAAAACCGTTTCGGTTCCACTGCCGAAATCGGAATTTATGAAATGTTGGGCAATGGTTTGCGCGAGGTTTCAAATCCTTCAGAAATATTAATTTCACACAAAGACGAAGAATTGTCTGGAACTGCCATTGCTTCTACTCTCGAAGGAATGAGACCGTTGATGATTGAAATTCAATCACTCGTTTCAACTGCAGTTTATGGAACACCACAACGAAGCACAACGGGTTACAATGCCAAAAGGCTGAATATGATTCTAGCCGTTTTAGAAAAAAGAGCCGGTTTCAGGTTGGGTGCCAAAGATGTTTTCTTGAACATAACAGGAGGAATTTCTGTAGATGATCCAGCTATTGATTTGGCTGTTGTTGCCGCCATTTTATCCTCAAATGAAGATATTCCGGTGAATAAAGATTTTTGTTTTGCTGGCGAAGTAGGATTATCAGGCGAAATTCGTCCTGTAAACCGTGTGGACCAACGCATTCAAGAAGCCGAGAAACTTGGATTTTCGACCATTTTTGTTTCTAAATACAATAAAATTGCTTTGAAAAACACTGGAATAAAAATAAGATTGGTGGCGAAGATTGAAGACGTGGCGAGTGAGTTGTTTGGATAGAAAAATGATTTTATTAAAAGTTTTGCTTCTTCTTTATTTCCTTTGTGGGTTTGGGCCTGAGGCATCGAGCTAGCCCTGTAATACCTAATGCTCGGACTAGCGGGGGAACGGTCGTTTTTAGTTGAATTAAATGTTCCTACCGGCGTTTATATTGTGAGAGTTATTGCGCAAAACATTGGAAACTTATACGAGCGAATTATTAGAAAAGCAGATTGATTTTCAATTAATACTTCAATTTTGTGTAGAAGTTTTTATAAGATACCACACGAAAGGATTCTTGTAGGTTCAGTGGGCAGTTGTATTTATCACAATACCAAAAAAACCATATAAACACTTGTTTATATGGTTTTTTTTGAACCCTATTTTGTTAGGTCTTGTTATTAAAACATTACTTTTTTAGTCACTTGGCTGTTATCCTCTCCTAAAATTTTAACAATCAGAACTTGGTTGATAGCTTTTAAATTGTCGATGGAAGCTGTATTGGATTTCACGTCTTTTTGTTCTACAACCATTCGCCCTAATAAGTCATACACTTTGATGTTTTTGATGGCAACAGTTGCAGAATTTACATTTAGCCTGCCATTATTTTTGTAAACTGAAACACTATTTTGGTTGAATTCTGAATCGTTTACACCCAATGCTGAATAGACTAATTGAACTTTTCCTGTAACACTATAATTTACAGACCATCCTGTTGTTAAACCAATTTCAGAAGCAAAAGTCCCTGTAATTGTGCCAGCACCATTAGCGAGAATAATATCTACTGGAGTTGCAATACCTGAAATACCAGTTACATCTAGTGTTGCTCCTGAAACATCAAATCCTCCATCCGTTAAAACGTTGTTCACTTGATCATAATCAGTACCTGCAGCGGTGTTGCCATCTACTTGCAACTTTAAAGTTCCTAATAAAGGAAACGAAGCGGCAGAAAATGAAGCAATCCCTTTTCCTGTAGCACCTCCTGGTTCTATACTACTTGTACTTGATAATGCAGCAACTCCTGCTAAATTGTTAAGTTGAGTAGCACCTGTAGCCGTTTGTATAATACCGTTATTTGTTGCAAATGTTAAACTTGTTGTTAATGCATTTGTTGAGGCAATAGTTGATGCGTCTTTTACAAAAGCAATCGTTTTACCACTATTATTTAAAACTGTCATTGTGGAAAATTCCTGATTTGAGGTAATTGAACCATTGTTGGTTAGGGTAGTAGTCGCTGTTATGATACCTAAATTAACATTTGTCCCTGAGAAATTTAGGCTACCAGTATTAGTGAAATTAACAACAGGACTATTAGCATTAGCAACAACCATAAATGCTGAGCCTTTTCCTGCTGCAAAGGCGTATGTGTTTTTCAAGTTCATTATACCAGAATTGGTTATGCTTACAGTACCAATAGTTGCCCCATTTTGAATTCCTAATGCAGCCCTAGACGCTGTTGAAGAAGCAATATTTACATCTATAGTTCCTTGATTGTCTAGGATTGCTGTGTTTCCAGTAGTGACACCCGTAATTTGTATGCCGTGCCCATTTGTGAAACCAGTCATATTAATGGTTCCTTTATTGGTAAACGTTGAATTGTTCAACAGGATCATACCGTGCTGAGCATAAGTGGCTGGTAAAGTTGAAGTAATTGTTGTACCACTCTCAACGGTTACATTTGCTCCAGCACTTACTACTAATAACCCACGGTTTGTTGTAAAACCAGTACCACTTATAGTCAAAGGAGATGCTGAAGCCGCAGTTCTAATAGCACTACTTTGGGTATTTAATTCAGCAATATAATCTAAAGAATTACCGCTACCATTTAAAACAAAATTATATCTAGAAAAAGTATTAGTACTATTTATTTGAATACAAGCAGCAGCAGCAGTAGTAGAGTTAAGAATAGCAACATTTAAAAAAGAGCTTGCACTTCCTGTGTAGCCATAGTTGTAGGAACCACTAGCAGGAGGCGAAGCAGGATTTCCGCAAACGATACCAAGAGCCGTTCCCGTCCCAGTAGTGTTAACAGATAGTGTTCCGTCATTCACAATATTACCTCCGTTTAATGTAACAGGAGGAGTAATTCCAGTAACAACAAGTGTAGAATTACTACCAATGGTCAAAGTGGACCCAACTAGATTTGTTGCATCGTTCGTTATGGTAAGTTTAGCTATTGTTCGTGAACCTGAATCAGCTGCTATAGTAGGTCCTACGCCAGAGCTAATAGTAACTGTGTCTAATGGGTTTCCTCCAGGTATACCATTTGGAGACCAGTTGGTATCTGTATTCCAATCGGTAGAAGTGCCTCCGACCCAAATATAGGATGTTTGAGCCGTGATTGTGTTAGCAAACAGTCCGCAAAAAAGGACTAAAAAGGCAATGAAAAACCTTTTTGGTTTTTTAGTAAAATAATTGTTTTTCATAAGTAATAGTTTTTTCATTTTTAATTTATTTGTTAGTTAATAATTCTAGATCAAGGTTATTGCCTTTTTTAAAGTTAGCATAACAACATCTTGTAAAGATAACAAAAATAAAACAATTTCAAATTTAACCATCCTGTACTGTGCTGTACAAAGTCTTGCTGGAGTTTTTTTGTCCCGTAGCCCCGAGTTCTTCAAAGCGATCCTTAAAAAACTGAACTTTTATAATAGTAGAGTGAATTGTTCGAATGTCTCCGATTTTGAACCCAAAGCGATTAATCAAATAGGACAAATCAACAAACTACAATCCTAAAAGTTGTAGTTTTTGGCACAAAATTAATAAGCAAACTTTGCTAAAGTTCATCCCTAAATTTATGAACTAGCAGAGTTTTGATCTTAAAGCGACCCACCTCAAACACTGCAATATCTATGTTTCTAACCGCGAAGTCAGGAAATATTTTAAGGGAATTGTTTTAAAAATCAACACTTTGATAGAGAATAACCCTATGGCAGCTCATAACTATAATTGAAAAAAGGGTTCGACTTTAATAAAAAGTCAACCCCTATATTTTTTTAAATTACATCTTTTTTAGGATAGTGTCATTTACTGCATTACCGCAACTGTTCCATTTTTTTATTTACGATTTTGATTTTTTCGGTTAGTTCAATATACTTTTCTTCATATTCAATACCTTCATAATCTTCCCAATGTATGCAATTTACAGGAAACAACAAATCTTTACTTTTATAAAAGTTTAAGAGATACCAACCCCTGTTTAGCCACATTTCATTTAGTTTACTATCAAAGTTATTGTGATAACGGGTATATTCTTCAAATTTTTCTCTTTTTAATTCTTTGCTTAATCTCCAATATTTTTCATAATAAGCATCTCTTTCTACTTTAGCATTAAAACGAATACGATAATTTTTTCGATGCAGCTTTATCTCAGGTGAATTTTTGTCTTCAAAATCTGAAAACTGTTTTACAGCATCTTTCCATTCTTTCCTAAAAACTTCATCATTTGGAGCAATTTCCATTATCGATTTTAGATTTTTGTCTGAAATGCTAGCTAGAGAATACCTGCTTTTACCCTTTTCAATTTTTTTTAAATAAAATTCGAACTTACAATAACTTAACTCTTTATTATAGTGCCTTTCAAGAACTTCAAGTTCTTTCAAACCTAGTTCGTTGTAGTCTTGAGCAAACATCGCAAAGGTGCTGCTTGCCATAAAAAGTAGTACGAAAAAATAAAAACTGTTTTTTGGAATACAATTTAATTTAAAAATTGGTTTCATTTTGTGGTTTTATTTTGAAAGGTGTTGATGCAATGTCTCCTCCTAAAATAAGTTTACCTATCTATGCTTAACCCATAAATGGATTTACAACTCATTTTTAGTTCTGTAATTAGTTTACAATAATAGTGTTTTTTTCGACAACTCTTCACTGTTATTTTTGTTTTTAATTTGGTAATTTAAAAACTTCCATAAGGTCGTTTTGGTTTAGAAATGCATTACAAATGCTATATTTTCTTTCCAATAACTACATACATCTGGCATTCTTTAGGCGTTTGTCCATCTGAGTTTCCTGACATAATAATAGTTTCACCAGCTTTGGCGGTACGTTTATACAAAGACATTATTACCCCACCCAAGTCGATATTGTCGCCCGTGTCTTTGTAGTCTGCCTTTATGAAATCAGGCAAAGGAACCCTGTCATCGTGACCTATGTAAATATCCATATCCACACCTGCAATAAATTGCAACTGATCGCGTGCCCAATATCTTTTGTCCGAATCTGGCATTCGAATGTATTCGGATCCGTTGAGGTAACTTGGAATTACAGTATAATTAAACTCCAAATCTACATAAGCCTTTTTGCCCCAATACAAATTGGTTCTCAGCATTATCTTACCATTACCCGTATAGCTAAATTTAGAAAATAATTTGCTATTAATATTATCATCCGTTTCATAAATATTTATTTCCGGTGTATGAACAGGAATGGGTTCTTCGTTTATTTTGTCTTCAAAGACTTGTGGAAGTTCTAAGGTAAGTCCATCTTTGATATTAACTGGGAGCGAATTGATAACAATGGTAGCTGGTTTTAATCCTTTTCGAGATGCAGTAATAGTTACTTTTCCGGGTTTTAATAAGGAACGAACTGAAATTCTGTTGATGCCAGCTTCGGTATCGAGGTACAAATTGTTTGTGCTTTTTTCCTTTCCACTATTATAACCACCTCGCCAGATTCCGGGACCTGAAATCGTAAAATCTACACGAGCTGCGTCCAACGGGCAGCGATTGCCGTCTTTGTCCACCACTTCAAAATCGACTAAAGCGATATCCGAACCGTCTGCTCTCCATCCTTTTGGCCCAGTAATAGGTGTTAACTTAATGGCCACAGCTTCTCCAACAGTTTTTTTAGTTTGTGAAACTTGCAATTTATTGTCTAAATATCCCTCGACTACAATTTCACCGGCTTCCCAAGCAACATTAGGAAATTTAAACAAATACCCATTTTCAGGTTTGTCATTTGTAGCCAACAATTTTCCGTTTACATAAAGTTTTACACTGGTACAATTGGAAACCACAAACATATTTTTCTTAGTTTCGGGTGTATAATTCCAATGCCCTATAAGATGAACTTGGGCTTCTGGCCTCCACATCGATTTTAGCGCATAAAAAGCTTCTTTTGGAAGCCGAACTCCATCTACCTCGCCACTTGCTCTAGTTACTTCGGTTTGACTTCTGCCACCGTGCGTACCATCAGAAAAAATCCAATTGGCTCCACCACTGTGATACGGTTTTTTTCCCATTTTATTCCACCATTGATCTACTTCACTTACAGCAAAATCTTCTGAGCTAGACTTGTAGGTGTTTTTATTTAAATTAGGGTTATTCCAAAAATTATCGTCTGGAGATTCTTTGTCCCAAATACGTCTTGGGGCTTCATCACGAATGTATTCACTTTCTACAATTGGTACATTTGCAAACTCACGTTGCCATCCTTCAGTTCCAATTTCGACTGAAATATATTTTTCGGAATCATTTTTTACATCAGCACGTCTATTTCCCATCAATCTTTTTCCTTTTGGATCATAGGTATTGATGATATCCAAAATCTGTTCATAGTGCGGTGCTGTTTCTGCCCAGTTTCCGCCCTCCCAAATAAAGATGGATGGGTGATTTCTATAATAAACTATCATGTCTCTAAAGGCAGCAATACGGATATCCCAAGTTTCTCCATCGTCTTGAGACTCTCCAGCTACACCTGGCATCAAAGTCACAAAACCATATTTATCGCCCATACGAATTTCTGCAGGCGATCCCGCACAATGTCCCCAACGAATAAAATTTCCACCCGCTTCATCCATCAATTTGCAGGTAAAATCTCGAAGCCAATCGGGTAATGCAGCACCTAAACCTGCCCATTCATTGGTAGGTTTTTGTCCCCAACCGTGTAGTTTAGCATATTCTCCATTGTTCCAAAATCCGGTATCTTTATTAAAATCGAAACTCCTTATCCCCAGTGGGGTTTCATAACTGTCGAGTACTTTTTCGCCTTCTTTTATAACCGTTATCACTTTGTACATATAAGGATTACGTGTGTACCAACGCTTTGGATTTGAAACATTTGTTGTGGTTGTAAATGTGAATTTATCGCCTGATTTGATTTTATTAAGTGCTGTTGTAGTAGCTACAATCTTGCCTTCGGCATCTATAATTTTAGCTTCAAAGGTGACCTCTTTGTCTTTTGCATATTCATTTTGAACTTCGGCAGTAACTGTTACATCAGCATTTTTTTCTGTAACATTTTCAGCATAAATATAGGTTCCTACCGTTTTTAAATTATCATAAAGAGGTAGCGTAACGTGTAACGGATCCATAGTATGAAGGAAAACATTTCTGTAAATTCCTCCGTGAGTAGGATGCCAATGCTCGTGATTCCAAACTAATGGGGAATTGTCTCGAAAATCATCGCTTTTTCGATCGTTATTCACTTTGACAGCAATAACATTATCTTGTGAACCAAATTTTAGATATTTAGATATATCATACCCAAACGGAATAAAACCGGTTCGATTCATTCCGATATGTGTGCCATTGACATAGACATCGGCTATTTGGCGAATGCCTTCAAACTCAATGAAGACTTTTTTATTGGCATCTGAAGCGGGCAATTTAAAATGTTTTCTATACCAAACTGTCCCCCTCCATTGATTTTTTTCGCCATTGTGTCCCCCTAAACAAAAATCATCAAAAGTATCTACATCATTAAATGTATGCGGAGCACTTACCGTACTCCAAGCTTTATCATTATAATTTGCCTCTTGAGCACTTTCAGGATTTTCTTGAATAAATTTCCAATTGGGATTAAAATTATATTTGGTACGATTCCCATTGGTGGCTTTTTTTGAAACTTGACTATTCACTTGAAAGCAAGTTAAGACAAAAACAATTATAAAAAATTGGATTTTAAATCTTGATAAAACAGTTTTATTCATAATTAAATTAATTTAGCGGATTACTATTTTGCTCAAATTATTATTCAATAGTAGTTATTAATATAGAAGTGATTTAAATACTTGAATAATCATTTTACTCTGTAAAAAAAAGGTAAGTGCTAATACCTTATACAAAAAAAGTAAAAATATACAACTCCAAAAAAAAATCCGCCCTGTACTGTGCTGTGATAAAAAATAGAAAGTAGATTTTTAAATTTAATTTCCGATTTTTACTTTATATAAATTATTGTTTTAAATTATTGTGGCAGCTCATTGGGGTGGGCAAGGATTGCAAACCCCGATCGCTCGGATATGACTAAAATTTCTCAAGAAGGATAGGCGGAATTGCTCCCGAAGTTTCGAAACCGTACCCACAAAGTTAAGCGAATATAATAAACCCAAAAACTACAACCCTAAAAAAGTTGCAGTTTTTTTTGTGCTTAAAAAAAGCAAGACCTCACCGGCATTTGGCTAGAGCAAGAGGGCGACACCATCAACTTTAAAGCCCCGCTACCGCACGAATCCTTTCGTGCGGTTCCCCCCGCTACCGCACGAATCCTTTCGTGTGGTTCTTCAAAAGTAAGTATTTTATACTTTTTATGTAGGTAATTTTAAAAAATCTGGTCAGTATTTATTTACTAATCAGATTTTTTTTAAATAGGTTTAATGTACTATATTTACAATGACATATACCACACGAAAGGATTCGTGCGGGAGCGTGGGTAATTCAGTTTTCTAATTCTATAAAAATGATATTTATTAAATATATATTATCGTTAATATACTCACGAATTTACAAACGAATGCTGAGAAGAACAGACGAACCCGATGAAAGAATACCACTTAAATTCGGCTATCAATTATGCTTTTGGGTTTATGTAGCTCTCTTTGTTATTTATAGACTTTTAACAAAAATATATCCATTTTATTTAAACATAAATCCAAATATATCGTTCTTGATAGGTTTTGCTTTATTTTTAATATTGGGGGCAACCTTCGCAACAGTTTTAAATTTTGAATGGATTAAAAGTATCGAATTAAACAAAAAACAAAAAAATAAATGCAGATTGATATTGTTTTCCATTATCATTCTAGTCATAATTTTATTTAAACTTTAAAAAATAAATCATGAATTTTACAAAAAATATTTTTATAGGAATACTATTTCTATATATTAACACCTCGAGTTCACAAACTCCAATCAGCTATATAACAACAAATGTTCAAACTCATATCGTAAATAAATATTGGAGTAATCAATTAGGTACTACCGGAAAAGCTGTATTTTTCTTTGGACAAAACCAATGGACATCATATATTAATAAAAGAAAAATTGGTAGTGCCAATTATTACTTTACGAATGTTTCTTGTAATGATCCAGCCGCTATTTTTGATAATTCAAAAATAGGTACGTCATCAAATGGGAATTTTATAAAAACAACCCGTTTTTTTTTACCTAATCGAAATTAGTAATGATTTTCAAAAAATTAGAATAAAAAAATCTTATGATAATGATGCAAAATGGCAAACATTTTATTTGTTGAACAATCCTGTATTACAAAACTAAAAAAGTATTGTCCCCCGCTACCGCACGAATCCTTTCGTGTGGTAGTTTGTTGTAAAAGCTAAATAGATACTTAATACTGTACTTAAAAAAGTTTTTTTAGTAGGTGTTTTTTAGTTTTTTGGAAGTTATTTTTATAGTGTCCCCCGCTACCGCACGAATCCTTTCGTGCGGTAGTTTTTTATAAAAATCGTGATTTATGACCTAATGGGGCTGCTCAAGCACCAGCAAAACCTGACCACCACAGGCACAGGACCACAAGAGCAAATCATAGGGTTTAATGCTCCCGAAGGCAACTACATCCTGAACCTGTATTATAACGACCAAGTTCTACGAACCATTTTAATTAAAAAATAAGCACCATGAAGAAAAAAAATTATATATTCGTACTCACGTTCTTATGCTTGTTGTGTGGGGAAATGGGGTATGCTGGGGATGTTTATGAAGGAGAAAAGCAAGATTCAAACGATGTTTGTGATAAAAATTCTGCCGCATACGATTTTTGTAAATGTTACCCTGATGCAGTAACATGTAATACAATAGACCTCCCCGAGATTGTTATTGACAAATGTGATCCAGAAAATGTTAATTATGACTTTTGTAAATGTAATCCAGGATGGTGTGACTCTGGGGATTGTACAGATTCTTCTAGCTTGGCTTTTCCCTGCGGAGAACAAGAAGATACAGATTGCAACGATGATTTGGGTGGAACCGCTTATCAGACTTCTTGCGGTTGTATTGGTGGCGATACAGGAATAGATGAATGTCCTGATGAAGAAATACCTACTGAACCAGTAAACACTGAACGAATCTGGTATCTGGATTATGATAGTGACGGTTATCATGGTTCAACCTATGAAGCTGCGGATAAACCTGGCGATAAATGGAAAACAACAACCAGCGGTATAGATTGTGATGATGCAAGATCACAATATACCACCGTATGTTGTACAAAAACCTGTGAAAGTGGGTATAAATTAAATATTGATAATTGTGAGTGTGTATTGTTGCCGCCTTGCTGGGGAACAATTCAGGATTTTGAAACTTCTAATTCATTTAATAGCAATACTATTTTAAACGAGCTTAATTCTGCTTTAAGTACTTTTGGAATTTCAACCGATATAATGGATATATTAAATGAATCGAAAATTTTTGACCCTAAAATTATTGCACAGAGTACCGACATTGCAACGCATGCAAATGCTATAGGTAATATTGGAGATGGCTCGCAAATAATAATGAGTTACTTTGAATATATAGATGAGCCAAGTACTCAAAATTTATTAAAACTTGCTTTAGATTCGGTCTCTCCCTTTTTATCACCAGCAGCAAGCTTGGCACTTTCAACAATTGATTTTTATAAGGATAGTAATGGAGATTCTAAATTAGATTTATTACTAAGAGCCGCTGGTGATTATATTGATAGGCAAAGAGATTGTAATTTAGGCCTTGGAGTTAGAAATGCAATTTTTTAAAAAGGAAACTTATGATACTCGTTAAATATATCCTATCAACAATTTATCAACTAAATTACAAACGGATTCTTAAAAGAACAGACTATCCTGATGAGCGAGTAAGAGGCCCAATGGGATATCAATTAAGTTTATTCATATATATAATCGCATTTGTTTTGGGTAGATTTGTTCAAAATCACACATCTTGGTCAATTGCTATTAGCATGAATAAAATTTCACTATTTACTTTTGCTTACTTTTTAATATTAAGCGCAATCTTCGCAACAAAATTAAATTTTGAATGGATAAAAGAAATCGAATTAACACCGAGACAAAAAAACAGAAGTAGAATTATACTTTTTTTATTATTCACTTCACTAGTAATTATATTTAACATTTAAAAACAACAAATTATGAAACTTATAAAAAAAATATTACTATTAATATTGTTAATTTCATTTCAGAGTATGGAATCTCAAGTAACAACTAATTATATATCAAATAATGTTCAACAGCATATTATAAATAAATATTGGAGTAATGAATTAGGTAGTACAGGAAAAATAGTATTTTACTTTAATCAAAATCAATGGTCTTTTTATATTAATAAAAAAAAGATTCAAAAAAGTGAGAACTATTACTTTACTAAAACTTCATGTAATGATTTAAATGCTATTTTTGATATTTCAAAATTAGGTACATTATCAGATGGAAATTTTATAAAAACAACTCAATTTTGTTATTTAATCGAAATAAGTACTGATTATCAAAAAATTAGAATTAAAAAATCTTTTGATAATGATACTAAATGGCAAACGTTATATTTGTTGAACAATCCTGTATTACAAAACTAAAAAAGTATTGTCCCCCGCTACCGCACGAATCCTTTCGTGTGGTAGTTTGTTATAAAAATCAAGATTTATGACCTAATGGGATTGCTAAAGCACCAGCAAGACATCATAACCAGCAGTAAAGGACAACAAGAGCAAAGCATCAATTTTAATGCCCCAAAGGGCAACTACATCCTGAACTTGTATTATAACGACCAAGTTCTACGAACTATTTTAATAAAACAATAGCGTCATGAAGAAAATTTTTATATATTCATACTCACGTTCTTATGCTTGTTGTGTGGGCAAATGGGGTATGCAGGAGATGTTTATGAAGGAGAAAAGCAAGATTCAAACGATGTTTGTGATAAAAATTCTGCCGCATACGATTTTTGTAAATGTTACCCTGATGCAGTAACATGTAATACAATAGACCTCCCCGAGATTGTTATTGACAAATGTGATCCAGAAAATGTTAATTATGACTTTTGTAAATGTAATCCAGGATGGTGTGACTCTGGAGATTGTAATGACCCTTTTAGCTATACATATCCTTGTCCTTATGATGATATTGGCGATTGTACAGATCCTAGAAGTTATGCTTATCCTTGTGATCCATGTAATTCAGGCAGTATTGATTATGATGCTTGTCTGTGTGATCCCGCAAGTTGTGATGGTGAAACACCGACAGACTCGCAAGACCCACCTGCGGAACCTGATCCAGAGAAGATTCTATTAGTTGAACTCATAAATAAACTATGTAGTGGCACCATGAAAGCACAAGTGGCAAAAGCATTTGATAATAATCGACTTTCGAAAATTGAAGTTAGAATAGTAGACGAGTTTATTGATAATGGTCTTTTAGGATTACATCAAGTATATGATAATAATGGAAAATTACTAGAGTGGGACAATACAAAAAATGATTTTAATGGTACGCCAAGTTATTTGCCAGATGGATCATATAGTAATGCCGTTATAACTATTTACAGAGAAAACATTAGACAAACTTGTACAAGTGATGGTTGTGGTAATGCACAGTATTATGGAATTAACATGACATTAGAAGAGTCTGTAGCTTCAACTTTTTCTCATGAATTAAATCATAATACAGATCTTGAGTTTATTATTGATTTAAGAAACAGACGTGAAGGAAAATCTTCTCAAAATATTGACCCACATCAAAATATAACACCTCAAGAAGAACAGGTTTGGAATGAATTAAATAATTGTAATTAATAATAAAAATAAATTATGGAGTTTTTTAAATTTAAAAAAGGGTTTTTAGGAATATTGTTTTTAGGAATAATATACCCAATGTATTCACAAGGAGGATGGGATATAAGATATACTCCTTTGAAAAATATTGATTCATCATTTGTGGGTAAGCAAATATCCATAGATATTAGAAAAAATGAAGCAGATACAATAAAAACAAAAGATTTTATTGTGAGATCTTTGTTGATTAAAAATAGCGAAGATAGTATTGAATTATCAATTTTAGGAAAAAAATTAGTATTTAAAGAAGATTGGAATATTTATACTGATATGGGTTATGTTGGAAAACAATTTTTAGAAAGTATAGAAAATGAAGATTTGAAAATCAAAGAAATGTTTTTACTAAAAGTTTATGATTGCAAAATTTTAGTAAAGGCGAAATTGTTTAATGTTAATAATCAGCTCGAATCTTTAGAATTTGAAATAGAAAAGAAGAAAATAAAAGGCATATTATCTATTAAATAACCCCGCTACCGCACGAATCCTTTCGTGTAGTAGTTTGTATAAAAATCAAGATTTATGACCTAATGGGACTGCTAAAGCACCAGCAAAACCTCATAACCACAGGCACAGGACCACAAGAGCAAATCATAGGGTTTAATGCTCCCGAAGGCAACTACATCCTGAACCTGTATTATAACGACCAAGTTCTACGAACTATTTTAATAAAACAATAAGCGCCATGAAGAAAAAAAATTATATATTCGTACTCACGTTCTTTTGCTTATTGTGTGGGGAAATGGGGTATGGGCAGGATATTTATGGGGATGAATATACCGACAAAGGTAGTTCAGAATGCGAAGAAGTTATATTTGAAGATTATATATCTGAATTATCAGATGATTGTAATAATGTATATTTTCAACTTGTAGATGTGATTAACTGTGATACAAAAGAGTTTATACGCGAAGTATCTCGCTTTCATAGTGAACCTAAAAATTGCAATACTAGCGGAAACACTGGAGGCACTGGAAACACTGGAGGTACTGGAAACAGTGGAGATGCTGGAGGCACTGGGGATGCCGGAGATGGTGAAGACACTGGAGGCACTGGAAACACTGGAGGTACTGGAAACAGTGGAGATGCTGGAGGCACTGGGGATGCCGGAGATGGTGAAGACACTGGAGACACTGGAGACACTGGAGACCCTTGGGATTGCACCAACTTTTATAGCTATAACTATCCCTGTACCGAAGAAAAAGAGACAGTTTGTAGTGAGTTTGGAGATGGTGCTTATATGACTTCTTGCGGTTGTATTGGTGGCGATACAGGAATAGATGAATGTCCTGAAGATGACACGCCGACTGGACCAGAAGAACCCACTTGTAATATTACATCTTGCCCAACGGGATATGAATTGGTGAATTCTAATATGGCTGATTGTGAGTGTAAAAAATTAACTCCTTGGTATCTTGATAACGACGGAGATGGTTATGAAGCGGCTACACAAAAATCAGCAACAAGTCCAGGCTCTGGGTGGCAAGAAGGTGCGTCTATGGGAATTGATTGTAATGATAATGATCCAATTATAAGGGAATGCGTTTTACCCAAACCTGTAGAGGTAATTAATCCTGCTACCTGTAGATGCATAGACCCACCTAACAAACCAAAATTTAATAATGTTACAAATGTTTGGAATGTTCTAGATGGTAAAAAATGGATTGATTATTGGGTTTTAGAAGATTGTGCAGATAGTGCAAAAGCACAAAATAAGGAATCTACATTACCAGCAACACCAGTTGAACTAAACCTACGGTAGCGTCTAGTGGATATTTAGTACCTTTCAAAGATAATTAAAACTTTGAAATTATGACTACAAAAAAAAGCATCCTGATGAATTAAGGGAAAACAAAATTCTCAATCAA
>Ga0316612_1000212_pt1 | contig 21332 bp, 21 predicted proteins | sample MIS2016226_MG_FD_207676 | JGI IMG/M metagenome (GOLD analysis project Ga0316612, IMG submission 207676) | Microbial mat bacterial communities from Middle Island sinkhole, Lake Huron, Michigan, United States - MIS.2016.226 | ecosystem: Environmental > Aquatic > Freshwater > Lake > Sediment... | reverse complement strand
ACCCCGCTTATCTCTATTCTATCATGGATTCACTGTCGCTCAATTTATTTTCTGGTTCGTTTTCATCCCGTCACTCATCCTTGTAAACGGATAGAGTGCGGGACTTCCCACTCACATTAGTTAAATCTAAATATTTAAACCAATAGCCAAGATATTCAGCGCAACCGGGCATAATTAAAAACCAAGATCTAAAACCTGTGGCGCACGCGCAGCGTGCGCCACAGGTTTTAGGGTTTTATATTTAATTGCGCCCAACTACTTACAGCAAAACTCGATCAAACCCGCCACAAGAAGGGTCGCAGGGCGAAGCCCCGCAACGGGTTTTATATTTTAATTTGTGGCGGGTTTGAAAACAAATTGCTGTAAAACTATTAATGCTTAATTGAGTTGTGCCATAAAAAGGCTTACCATGTGAGCTTTTTTATGGCAGGCTTGTAATTTTTGAATCATCCTACTCCCTTCCCAGTGAATAATTAGGCGTGCGCGGCTAATTATTCACTTTGTAACGCCTATTCTTTGGGTGGGAAGGGAGTAGCTACGTTTATGGCAGTATTAACTTTCTTCGGATTGCTTGCATACAGAGGGCCACTCTTGTACTGGTATTATTTTCGTCATAATAATCTATATCCAGTTTAACTTTTAGCCTTAGTATACAATTCTGAACTGTTTTGAGCGATAGATTCATTTGCTGGGCGATCGCTTTATCAGTGAGCGAGTCTTTGCAGAGCAAAGCCAAAATTTGAAGTTCGCGATCGCTTAATTCAATACATTTTCGGAGTTCTTTAGGAATTTCTAGCCTACCTTTTAGGGCATGTCTAGCTCCATCTAAAAAAGCTTTACGGCGCTCAATTTTACTAACAACTACAAATCCGCCTTGGTGACGACCCATGAGACTAGTTAGGGGTTTTAGGTAGTCGTATTCACTGGTATAGATCAAAATATTTAGAAATGGATAGTCTTTAAAGACTTGCTGTAAAAATCTCAGACTGGGTATGGCATATTGCGCTCCTGTCAATGTTCCAAATAGCAGATCGACAGTTACTAAATCTGGCGTTTCTAGCTTGAGACGTTCTAGTGCATCTGCGTGGTTATTAACAATGGTGCAGAGTGCTGATGGTTCTAGCTTCTGCAAAAACAGACAGTTATTTTGAGCCACTTCAGGGTGATCTTCTAAGATGAGGAATAGGAGTGGCTTAGTAGTCTGTTGCACCAACTTATTCGTGTAACTATCAGGCATATTACACTTGTTTGTCACCAGATCGCAAGAACTGCAAATTAAGTTAGGACAAAAAGCTTATATAGCTGTAAGTAAGTTGGACTCTCATTCCACCTTCGGCTAAAAACACTTTTTCAAATGTACCATTGGGCAGATCGGCAGCGATCGCTTCCATCAGCTTCATGCCATAGCCACCCCGTTTACGTTGTTGGGTCGTAATTTCCAGTACGGATGGGTCTAATATTTCGCCATCGTTTTCGATGGTCAGGGTACAGAGTTGAGCGTGCTGTACTAAGCTCACTTTAACCTGTGTGGCGGTTCCTTGAGGTGGTTGAGCATGGTGAATCACGTTGGCGATCGCCTCATTAAAAAAGCGATAAATATCTTCGCGATCTTCGAGCCAGAGACTATTTAACTGCGGTTCTGTTAGCGGTTGCAGATTTTGCAGCACACGGAGTTTTAATTCCCCAGATTCAACTAAATGTTGTAGTTTTTTAGTAATACCAATGTCCACCCCCCCGCGAAGATCGGGGGTAATTTCTAGAGCAATCCCGCGAGTTTGGTTGAGTTGTTGACGGAGATGATTTCCCAGATCCTCTAAGCGATCGAGAATAGGATTGAAGTTGCCATCAGGAGATTTCATCTGCAAAAATTCTAGCTGATCCATCACCAGTTTTAGTTCTTGGAGTGGTCCGTCATGGATATCAGTAGCAATGCGATGTAGTAGTTTGCGAGCTTGGGAAATTATGGCTGTTTGTTCAATATTGTGCAGGCGATCGAGTTCGCATTTTTGCTCATTAATTAAGTTTTTTTGCCAGCTTAGCCTTAAGGCAAACAAAATTAGTAGTCCGATAGCAACCAACATCAGCAAGGGAAGAAACATGGGAGCGAATAGTTGTGTCCAAAACATAATCGCGCCCAAAATCCCCAAACTGCCCAGCAGGATGATGTGAAAAAGCCAAACCATTCTGGGTTTGTGTTGCCATGCTTTGTGAGGGAACATATCTTTTTCATTGGCTCAAGGTTGATTGAAGATTATAGCGATCAGATTAGGCATAAATAAATCTTAATACTAAAAAAATTAAACATTCATCAGATTACACCTAAATTTTCTGGATTTTTCTATGCGGATAACAGTCATTTTATTTGCGGTTTAACGCAATTTTATTTGCGCTAAACCCCATTTCTTTGCAGAGTGTATTCGAGCTATTTTTGTAGGAAGTTCGCGATCGCTATCAATGGCTTGCTCTTTTGTAAAAGTTTAGGTGTCTTTGAAATATGCGATCGCTGCTATTTGGGCTGTTTGAGATTTTAGGAACGAAGAATGGACTGATATTGCGTTCCTAAGACTTAGCTCTGCAATGTTGCGAAACTTAAAATCAGTGATCTCAGACCAACGATTTTAGTTCTGATTTTGGTTCTATTTAAATCTAACTTCATATTTTCAGGAGATGTTATGGATCTTATAAAACTACAGGAATCAATCAACCGAGCAGGTGCTTCTTGGCAAGCAGGCGAAACTAGCCTATCCCAACTTTCAGATGAACAGAAACAGATGTATTTGGGCTATCAACCCCGTGCCGATGAGCCATCTTTAGAAGAGCGTGAGCAAATGGCTCGCATTAACTACGAAGCCTATAGAGCATTCCAATCTCAGGCTCAATCTCAAGGCAAAACTTTCGGATATCCAACTGCATACGATTTGCGAACGGGTGGTTTTGTCACACCAATTAAGAATCAAGGTGGTTGTGGTTCTTGCGTTGCCTTTGGTACAGCCGCTACGATCGAAGCCACCTTCCGCCGTCAACGCAATAACCCAAATCTTGCTATAGATTTGTCGGAAGCCCATTTGTTCTATTGCTACGCCAAAGCAGAAGGCATGAGTTGTGGTACAGGCTGGTATCCTGACAGTGCTATGGAGGCAGCTAAAAAGGGTGTTGTCGATGAAGCTTGTTTCCCTTACACAGCAAGAGATCAGAGCTGTAATCTTTGCTCTGATGCCCAAAACCGTCTTGTGACTATTACTGGATATCACAAGATCACTGATGTATCGGCGATGAAAGAGTGGTTGTCCACTCGTGGCGCTCTAAGTGCTTGCTTCAGCGTCTACAACGATTTCTTCTCTTACAAGAGCGGCGTTTATCGTCATGTCAGTGGATCTTTAGCTGGTGGACATTGCATTTCTATCATTGGTTATGATGATAGTCAGGGATGTTGGATTTGTAAAAACAGTTGGGATACTACTTGGGGCGAAAATGGCTTCTTCAAGATTGCCTATGGTGAGTGTGGTATTGAAGCGTGGGTTTATGTTGCCGATGGCATTGTTGAAACGGGCTGGTTGAGCAATGTAAGAGTTCAAGGGCTTTGGACTAACAACTCAGATCTCAATTCCTATGTTTATCTAAGCGAGGGTATTGGCTGGCGCAGACTTTGCACTTCTAACGTTAACTCTCATCTCGATATGCTAGTGCAACTAGCTGCGTCTAAAGAGCAAGATCACGCAGTGTCTGTTTACCAAAATGGCGGAATTATTACGCAAATTTATGCATGGTAGTTGAAATTTCTTGTTCTAAATTACTTTTCTAAATTACTTTTCTAAATTACTTTATTTGAGGATTTCAGTCATGAGTCAAGTATTTCAATCTACAATCACCACAACAGATGGAAATGGTCAAACATTTGCACCATCTTCTGGACTAGCACCATCTTCTGGACTAGCACCTAGGGAAAATGCTGCTGTAAGTACTAGTTTGCTCGATCGCCCTACACAGACTCCTCCAGACAAATCCTTTGCTGATGCATCTACTCAGCGAGTTGAAAGTGCTATCCCCGACCGAGATCCCCCCGCTCAATTAGCCGAAGGGCAAAGAACTTTTGCGGCGGCTGGCTGGCAAACCGACAAAAAAGTGTTGGGGCTTTGGAGTGTTTGTTCCGATCAGCGTAATGCTTATATGTATGCCGAAGATTTGGGCTGGAAGAAGTTTGCTGATAATTCTGACAGTGCGATCGTGGCTTTTAATATTATTGCCGCACATGCAAAAGCAACTGGTAAGGGCGCAAACTTCTATGAAGGTACTGATGGAAAAATCAGCACTCTCTACGTTTGGTAAAAACTAGAATGTTGATTTTTCCTGAAAAGATAAAAATCCTGTATAGCGCTTTCCGATAATTTAAAAAACAATTACAGAGCAAGGGGCTTAAGCCTCTTGCTCTGTAATATGCTTCTATATACAAACTAATGAATTATCAATGTATAGGCTTAGGAATTACCAAGATGTTACCCGCCTTAATTATTGCTATTAACTTAGTGTCTTGTACGATCGCGCCTCTTGATACTAATCAAAATAATGGACAAAGCGATCGCTCAATATCTCCACCGCCAGCTAAATCTCCAGTATTAACCAAACCCTCTTCTATTACATCCTCTATGTCTGACATAAATATATTTAAATCTGATAATGGTCAAGTTCTGACGCTCAGGATTGGACAGACACTCAGAATAAATTTGGCAGAAAATCCAACTACGGGCTATCGTTGGTCAAAAGCCGCTAATTTGGATACACAGGTTTTACAACTAAAGAGTGATGATTTTAATCTACCTAGTAATGCGGCGATCGGTGCGGGTGGAGAGCGTGTCTTCACTTTTCAAGCTCAAAAAGTTGGTCAAGTAAAATTACAGCTAAAAAATATGCGTGAATGGGAAGGTGAGCAATCAGCTATTGAACGATTTGAAGTCACAGTTCGGGTTACAGAATAGAGCAAACTAAGTCACCTTGCAACAATAATTTGCTCATCTTAAAAAATGGCATAGCTTTAACAAGGGGCTTAAGCCCCTTGACTGCTTACAGGGCTTTGCGCTCAAAACCAAACCAGGAAAATGTTTAAAAGTGTTGCTTCGCAACACTTTTAAACATTTTCTTATGGTTCTTTTGATCGGAAATTGCTGTAAGTTATTTCTATAAGCTGACTAAAACACGAGGAGCATTTATAGCTTATGTTTTTTAGAAAGTTGGTCTTGATATTTATTCTTATTCTGTTCACAACTTTCCATCTTCCTGCCAAAGCGATCGCCGCCGACCAGCCTACCGCAATCTTTCATGCATTCAATCAAAGCTTCAAAGATGTTGAGAATTTTGTCTGTGTTTTAGCTGACGAAGGATATTCTCCTGCCCAAATCTCTCCTGCCCAAAAATCAAATTCAGGTAACGAATGGTGGAAGCGCTTTAGGGCAACCGCACACGTTTCCTAATAATTAAGGAAACATTTCTTAACAATCACGATAGCAAAAAAGCAAAAACAGGAGAATTGAGCATATTTAGAAAGAGAAGTCGAAATGCCAGCAACAATCAGTCCTGTCAAACTAATTTGTTAAGAAACGTGTGCGGTTGCCCTATATTAGAAAAGAGATGAGACGATGCTAGACCTACAGAAATTGATGGGACAGATGCAAGGGATGTCTGAGCAGTTGCAGAAGGAAGCCCAACAATTGACAGTTAAACTCGATCGCGCCGAAACCCTATTTGCTCAAGCCACTGTCAATCAAGCAAACCTTTGTCACCATAGTCAAAAGTTACGCGATCGCCTCATGTTTAATTGTGCGGAACCAGTGGAACCTTTAGGGCAAATTGAGGCGATATCACCCACTACTACACCTCATACAGTCATTGCCACCGATGGCTCCCAAATTGCACCTAGTCGCCACGAAATCGCCTATTGCTACTTGATTAATATTGGTAGAGTCGCCATTTATTATAATTCTGGAATTTATCCATTACTCGATAATGTTCCTGAAGTTTTTTATAAAACCGAAGATCTCTATAAAGCCCGTCAATGGGGGATTCAGACCGAACAATGGATGACGCTGAAGCGTACGGTTGCCGAAAATGTAGCGCTAACAAATTTAGCAATGGAAACCATTCCTAATTCTCAACTATCGCCGATATTAGCCTTTAGTGATGGAGCCTTAGTCCATTGGGAACTTGATGAGATCCCCGCCGAGGCGCGATCGCAACTTTTGCCAGATATTCTCGCCGCATGGGATGATTTAAAAGTCCAACGAATTCCCCTCGCAGGCTATATTAGCGCCCCCCGTGCGGCGGAAACCACTAATTTTTTGCGCCTGCAACTTTGTCCTTTCGAGCAACCTGATTGCAATACTCACTGTTCTGCTAAACCATTAGATTCTGCACCCTGTAGCCAAATTCAACCCTTGCGCGATGGCACATTATGGAGCCGTTTACTAAAGGTCGGTGAATGTAGCCCTCTCTGGAAAAGTCAAGCGCGAATTTTGCAAGAATATGGCGAACATCAGATTTATTTTTGCTACCTCCATGTTGGTACAGAAATCGCCAGAATCGAAATGCCAGCTTGGACAGCGCTAGATCCTGAACTGCGATCGCAAGCTTTACAAATAATTCTTGCCCAAGTCCAAAAAGGCTATGGCTACCCTGTAGCGCTCGCTGAAGCCCATAATCAGGCTGTGGTCACAGGTAGCGATCGCCGTCGCTTTTTTGCGATTTTAGAACAGCAAATGGTGAAATCAGGTTTACGCAATATCACCACATCTTATAAGGAGTCGCGCAAACGGAGTAGTATTGCTTGATATGAAAATGACGCTTCGCGTCATTTTTGGTACTCCTAAAAAGGCAAGGATAGGCGGCGCTTTGCGCCGCCTATCCTTGCCTTTTTAGGTTTTATAGGAGAAAATCTAATAATCGGTGAGCAAGTTCTAATTTAGAACAAAGCGGCGTAGAAAGAACCTTACCATTTTTATTAATAAATGTCGCTTGATTGGTATCAGTTCCAAAACCAGTTTGGGAACTATTCACCGCATTAGCCGCGATCGCATCTAACCCTTTCCGTTCTAATTTATCTTTAGCCGCAGTCATAACTTCTTGCTCTGTGCCAGTTTGCGCCGCAAAGCCTACCAACATTTGCTCAGGACGCTTACGGGTTGCTAGATCAGCCACGATATCAGGAATATATTCGAGTTCCAAATTTAAAGATAATTCTGATTTTGGTAACTTGCGATCGCTGGTTGTTGTAGAGCGCACATCACCAACGGCGGCGGCGGCGATCGTAATATCGGCAAAGGGAAACTCTTCGAGCATGGCTTGATGCATTTCCAATGAAGATCGAACCGCCCTCACCCCCAGCCCCTCTCCCATAGGGAGAGGGGAGTTAGAGGTAGTTATGAGGGTAACGTTTGCGCCGCGATGGATCGCAGCTTTCGCGATCGCAATTCCCTGTTTTCCCGTTGAAGGATTGCCGATAAAACGCACAGAGTCAATAAATTCGCGAGTTCCCCCTGCATTAACTAAAATATGTTTCCCTTTTAAATCCTGTTTTCCCTTTGTAAATAGAAAAGATTCTAGATATTCCAAAATTGTTTCTGGTTCCGCCATCCGCCCAGTTCCCATTGCATCACAGGCAAGAACTCCATCCGTCGGTGCGATCGCTGTATAACGCGCATCTTTTAATAATTTCTGCCAATTTTCCTGCACGGTGGGTTGTAGCCACATGGTTGTATTCATCGCTGGTGCAAAGAGAATCGGACAATTGGAAGCTAAAACAGTATTTGTGAGTAAGTTATCCGCCATACCATAGGTGAGCTTTGCTAAGGTATTTGCAGTCACAGGCGCAAGCAAAAATACATCGGCCCATTCTGCTAACTCAATATGTAGAGGTCTTCCATTTGTCGGTTGCCAAAAATCTGCATCGGTATGGGCAGGTTGGCGCGATAGGGTTGCAAAGGTAAGGGGTGTCACAAATTCCACCGCCGATCGCGTCATAATTACCCGCACTTCGATGCCGCGTTTAGCTAGGCTGGAAACTACTTCACAAACCTTATAAGCGGCAATGCCTCCAGAAACTCCAATTAGTACATGGTTCATATTTGTAGGAAACTCTATGGCTGACGGCTAAATTCAGAATTACTGATAATTTCTTGCGATCGCACATCAATTTCCGCAGCTTTGATTTTACTTTCTGATAGATATATTAAGAACACGCGATTATTCTTCACAATAGAGACACCTTTAAACTTATCGACCCGATCAATTAATACTTTAAACCGCAAACCTGATACATCCGAAATAGCAATCTTTTGGAGATCATCTTGATTGATTCGTTTATCATTATTTGTATCTTGATCTACGATCACATAGGCAAAACCTACTGGCCTAGGCTTTTTGGTTTCCAATAGGTTGCTATTAATCTCATTATTGCTATTAGTTTCAGTGATATTAGTTATGGACAATAAAATGCTGGTATTCTCAGATTTGAGCGGATAAAATCTCTGTTTTGTAGAATCAAAGAAAATATAGTTTTGAATAAATTTAGAAGGAGTATAACTAGGCATGAATTTATCATCTTCTTTAGCATAAAGTTCAGCCCTTAAAATATCTGTTCCTTCAATTTGCTGAAATTCTCCAATCTCAGCTTTAGTACTACTGCCATCTTGCCTGTTTACAGATAGATTGGCTCGCTCCCTAGTTTGCTTTATCCTTCCAACATCATGAAATGTCTGCCAGATAAACCAAGACAGCAACAAAATAGCGAAGATGCCTAGATAGCTAAAGAACGAACGCAATTTCATGTTTTTTAGACGATTTTAGAGCAAAGATCTGTCAACACCGAAATTATTAAGGTGCAACGTAGCCTTGCATATTCTCAGGACGTAAGGGACGCATAATTTGATTGGCGCGGACTACCTGTTGATCTGTGCCTTGGACAACGATCAGATATTTGCCTTCATCAAGACGATTGCGGACAGGTACAGAATCACTGCTAGTTGCCACGCCCACACCGCCGCCGATAAATAAGCTGCCCATTGCGCCACCAAACGCACCGAGTAATCCGCCGATGAAATGATTGCCAATACTGCCAGCCCAACCAAAGGTATGCAGATCGGTGACAAGGCTAAAGCCAATTCCTGCGAAAAATCCAAAGGGAACTAGCCAATAGGCCATTAGATAGGCTTGCTTGCGACCTTGAACGATGGGATCAATAAAGCCAAATTCCTCAGCGCTTTTGTAGCCTTTACCTAAAATAGAAATTGCTTCCATCGGGAAATTTGCCGATTCTAGCTTTGTATATACCTCCTCAGCCTTCAGGCGATCGCTCCAAACACTAACTAAATAGTTCATATATTCTTAAAATCGATTAACTGCTGACCAATATCCTAATCCTAATTTTGCGCCTTACAGCCTATTGAGGCTGTGAGGGGTACAGAAAAATTTTTAAAAGCGGCGCGATGCGCCGCTTTTAAAAATTTTAATTTAGCGCAAAGTGCTGGATCTCGAACCTTTAAAGCGATCGCCTAAAATCCTAAATCCGCCTTGGCAGTTTCCGCAACGCGCAACACTTCAGGCGTAGAAATTTCTTCCCAAGGAACTTCACCAATCTCACGATAGAAAGTCTCATCATAGGGGCGCGTCTGCACCACCACAGGCATTGGCACGGCATGACCAAGGACGAGGGCTTGCTGTTTAGAATCTAGTTTTGACAAAATCGTTCGCAAATTGCCGCTACCCGCCACACCCGTGAAAATTGCATCAATATCCTTTTCATCATTGAGCAGAGCCGTAATTCTGGTTCCAATTTGCGACATTACTTCATTATCAATTCCCGATGGGCGCTGATCGACAATTAGTAAAGTCACAAAATATTTCCGCATCTCACGGGCAATTGTCCCGAAAATAGTCTGCCTTGCGGTGTTGGGAGCCAGAAAGCGATGGGCTTCTTCGATGGTAATTGTTAATTGTTGGGGGCGATCGCTAATATTTTTGGTTTGCAAAAATCGCTCAGCTTGCTGCACATAGGAATGATGAATCCGCCGCGTAATGATATTTGTCGCCAACATATAGGAGAGCAGATTTGACTGCGAGCCGAACTCAATCACAATATGTTTTCCTGCCGCGATCGCATCGAGAATCCGCTTAATATAATTTTCGGGACAGGTGGGGCGCAGATATTTAAGATCATCAAGGCGCGTGAGTTTACGCTGGAGCGCCATAATTGAGGACTTACTACCCATTTTCTGTTCGCAAAATTCTTGAATTTCGGAATTAGTCAGGGCTAACAACCGCGAAATCCAATTCTTGCCAAATTCATTCCGCAAAATAATTGCATTCTCTAAACTCGCTTCCGAGAGATTTAACTCTTCACGGATTAGCATCAAATCTTCCACATCGATTTGATCATAACTAATATAAAGTTCCTGTGCATCGCGCACGCCCCGCCGTTTAGTAGAGTCAGGATCGAGGGTGTAAATCTGAACTTGGGCTGGAAATAATTGCCGTAAGCCTTTAACTGTGCTAAATCTTTTGCCTTCGGTGGCAGCTTCCCAGCCATATTCAGAGTGCATATCAAAAATCAGATTGACCGCCGCTTGTTTACGAATGATCCCTGACAGTAATAAACGAGTCAAAAAAGATTTACCAGTCCCCGATTTACCAAATACGCCATTACTACGCTCTACAAAGCGATCGAGATCGAGACAAATCGGTACAGGCATATCAATCGGCTGCCCGATCGCAAAGTTGCGTTTATGTGGGTCATCTTCCCAACCAAAGACAATCCGAAAGTCACGCTCCGTCGCATCAAACACCTGAGAGAAATGACTGGGGATCGTTTTTACGGGCAGGAGTTGAAACTCACTGATTTCTTCTATCGCTTCATAGGCTGGTGATTTTTTGCGCTTCGTCTTTTTGACGCGATCGCCACTCTGACTAGCTGCGCGTTGAGCAATCAGATCAAAGGGATTTGTAGGCACAAACATTAACATTGGCGTTAAGTTAATCGTCCCAAAAGTACCCGTCCCTGCCAAAATTTCCGTTAGAAAAGTATTCTCAGGATCGGGTGGATTCATCAGAATCCGAGGACTGGCTATGCCGAGGGTGACATCGGTGAGGATACAAAAAAAGCGCGTATGCTGACCATGCACTACTAAAAACTTACCAACGCGCATATCTTCAACAGAAATTTCCCCATTCAGGCGTACTTCTAGACCATCACTTAAGGAACCCTGAACAACAATGCCTAATGGTTGCCAATCCATGCTAAACCCACGTTAAGCCTGCATACTTTTGCATAGCATAGCAAAAAGAGGAGAATGCTTAGCATTCTCCTCTTTTTAAATATTCATCGCTTTGCTTTGAATATTAAGGGCAGTTACTAGTTTAGTAACGACCGCCGCCGCCGCCAGACTTGTTATAGCCGCCGCCGCTACGACCGCCGCCGCTACGACCGCCGCCACCAAACGAGTCATTATTCTCACGAGGCTTAGCCTTGTTAACCTTGAGGACACGACCCATCCACTCAGCGCCGTCTAATGCTGTGATGGCAGCATCTTCCTCAGCGTCTTGGCTCATTTCAACGAATGCGAAGCCGCGAGCGCGACCAGTTTCACGATCGGTAGGGAAATGAACACGAGTGACCTTGCCGTAATCTTCAAAAACGGGCTTTAAATGGTCTTGAGTAACTTCATAGGACAAGTTACCGACGTAAATAGACATTATGCTTTCTCCAAGAATTCAATGATTATGTAGAGTTAGAGATGTCGGAGAGAAGCTTGTCACGATGAAACAGAAAAAAACTGTCAGTACAGAAAACAATTGCTACAACCGATAAATACTTTTACCTTACGAAAAATAGTCTAGCGCATATATTTCAAGTTTGGGCAAAATATTACATTTTATTTGCGATTCTTATAATACTAAACATAAGAAAGCAGTTTTTATTTTTCAAAATTACCGAGTAGTAATCAATATGGCAAGGTCTGGCAACGAGAATTTGGTTTTAGGATTGAGCCTTCTAGTGACTTCTGCTATTGCTGGCGGCGGCTACTTATTTTTTTCGCAGTCGAAAAACGTCAGCAATCCTCAAACTATCAGCACTACAGTGGCGACGACCTCCCCACCTGCTAATAGCTTGACATCAATACAGGATATTGAAGTCTCATTGCCAAATCCTAAGGTAATTACGATGGATGGCAGTGTAACGATGGTGCGGCTGATCAAACAGTTGCAAGTGGGTTTTTCTCAACAAAATCCTACGATTCCCACAACCTATGGCGTACCCGATGGCAGACCAAATGGTAGCAATCAAGGGATGAAGTCTTTAATTAGTCGTCAAATTTTGATTGCGGCAAATTCGCGATCGCTGAATGCCTCTGAGGTAAGTCAGGGTATTCGCGCTATTCCGATCGCCCGTGATGCGCTAGCGATCGTCATCGGCGTGAATAACCCCTTTCAGGGCAGCCTATCGATGGCCCAACTCAAGGATATTTATCAAGGCAAAATCACGAACTGGTCACAGGTGGGCGGTGCAGATATGCCGATTAAGGTGATTAATCGCGCAAATGCGAGTGGGACTCAGAGCCTTTTCCAGAGTGTGGTTCTACTTGATGAACCCTTTGCGCCGAATAGTAATAACTTCATCACTTGGCCGCAGGATGAAACCACGCCCATTTTGCAAAGGCTCGGCAATGATGGCATTAGCTACACCACTGTGTCGCAGGCCGTGGGGCAGGAAATTGTGAGGATTGTGCCTGTAAATGGAGTTGCACCAACGGACATAAATGCGATTAGAAACGCTACTTACCCAATTAGTCGCATGATTACCCTAGCCGTGAATCAACAGGTTAGCCCTGCGGTGAAGGAGTTTATTGATTTTGCTTTATCGCCTCGTGGTCAGGAGTTAGTGACGAGTTCAGGATTTGTACCTTTATAACTGTCGATAACTGTTGCCAGCCAAAAAGCAGAATCTAGTAACGACGCGAAGCGCTGCGACTAAATTTCAACTAGTCCATCCAGCCAATGTTTTTATTGTTAATGCGCTGTAACTGCTCATTGGAACCTGTGGGGCGCACATAGGCATTGCGATCGCGATGGGGATAGGGTTGCTCGACAGGTTGCTTGCGGGGAGTTGCGCGATTATTTTGGGGAGTTTGAGAAACTAGTTGCGAAGAACTAGGTGCTTCAACTACTGGGGTTTGAGCAGATTCTAAGGTTTTGACTTGTTCTAAGAGTTGAATATTGGCTTCCGCAAGACGCAAATTATCGCGCTTAACTGCCACTAGTTGTTGATCTAGGTCATTTTTTAGTTGCTCGATCGCCGCCAAGGATTTCTGTAAGAGTTCGACATTGGTTTGACTAAATTTCAAGTCCTTTTGCAAAGCCGCGATCGCTTGAGAGAGTTCGGCTTCTTGGGTTTGCGATTGAGCTAAGGCAGATTCTAGTGCTTTAATTTTTGCTTGTGAGCCATCCTCTTTACTCTGAACTTTTTCAGAACTTAGGGCTGGACGACTAGCAACTGGGCTAACAGTTGGGCTGATGGTTTCTGTAACAGTTTCTGCTTGGACTTCGATCGCGGGGGATTCTGTAATTTTTTGGGCTTCATCACGCAATAAATCCCCAATTCCGACTTTCTTTTTAGTTGACATATTATTTATTAGTTATTTAGTAATTATTTGGTATGGCGCGGCTTTGCCTCGCCATACCAAAACTGTGCGAGTCCCTAATTATAGCTAAAGGAAAGTTGTGGTACTAAGTATCACAACTTTCCTTACTTGAGAATATCGCGGCGCAACTCATCGACAACTCGCCGATAGTCCGCTTCTGCTTCTCGCGCATTTTTACCCTTCCATTCTGTAACCAGTTTTCCTTCTAGCGCCGCACGCTCATGGGCTTTGTAAGCTCTCACAAAGGCATGAAAAACAGGTACTCCCACCTCCAGGAGAGTGTTTTGAGCTTCTAGAGCCTCATTGATGCAACGGGGATCAACACGGGTGAGCAAAACTCGGTGGGGAACTTGGGCAGGTCGGACAGTATTTTTGACGGTTTCAATGAGGGCGGTTAAGTCCATCGGTGCGGGGGGACTGGGAAGAACTAAATAGTCAGCGATCGCTACAACCGTAGATAAAGCATGGGAATGTAGAGCAGGCGGTGTATCTACCAATACTAAATCGTAACTGCTGAGTTTCGGTAATTTTTTTAAATGCGTCGGATCAATTTCTTTGGCAATATCAAAACCCATATCTTTATCACTACGCCCCACCCACCAAGATAAGCTCCCCTGTATATCAGCATCCACAACTAATACTTTCACCTCTTTTGCCAAAATCCCTGCTAAGGCGATCGCGGTGGTGGTTTTGCCTACGCCGCCCTTGCCGTTAGTCACAACTACGATTTTGGGGGAACTTGTTGGGGAATTTGCCATATTGCTGATACTCCTATAAAACAAACATATTGAACAGGCTTCACTGCAACGCCTGCAAATTAAATATAGCAATGCAAGTTTTGCTTAAAAATAAAGGCGGCGCGAAGCGCCGCCTTTATTTGGTTTTTATTTTTTGGGTGAGGGTTTGGAGGCAAATAAAACGGCGATCGCTAAACAGACAAGCCCGACATTAATTGAGACATCGGCAATATTGAAAATTGCAAAGCGAATAATTCTAATGTCGATAAAATCAACTACATAGCCCGCCACAAAGCGATCGATGCCATTACCTGCGGCTCCTGCCAGAATAAATCCATAACCTGCTTGTTCCCATCGGGTTAAGTTTTTGGCAAATATACCAAAGGCAACTAGCCCCAAACTCACAATCATGGAAACCCATCTTAGCCAATCAATTTGACCACTAAATAGGCTAAAAGCTGCTCCTGTGTTGGTGGCATAGGTAAAGTGAAAAATGCCATCGATTAAAGGAAAAGATGCCGATCCCTTAAGATGTTGCACAACTAAATATTTGGAGGCTTGATCGAGAACTAATCCCAAAATTGCCGCAAACCAGTACAGAGAGTTCTCGATTTTGCCAGATGCCATAGAAAATAATAGGAAGTAACTAAATGATATAGCGATGAGATGTAGCGCTTTGCGCTACATCTCATTTTTTAGTTAATGTCAATGAGACCGAGCCATGCCAATAAACCTTTACGAGTAACAAATTCGACCGCGATGGCAATAATGAAGCCAATCATGGCAGCACGACCATTTAAGCGTTCTGCATAGGTGTTGAATCCCATTTTAGGATCGGTAGCCTGCGGTACTTGAGTGGGTTCAGTCATGATCGTGGAAATCCTTATTTCACATAAAACTTAATACGATTCTACCCCATAGAGTAGAGGAGAGCTTTAGATTTGTAAGCGATCCCAAAACCGAAGAGAATAATGGCGGCGCTTCGCGCCGCCATTATTCTCTTCGGTTTTGATTTTTTAAGTTTTGTTTTCGGATTGTAACGACCCATTTCTTGTAAACTTAGTTAAATAAATATGTAAAACTATAAAATTTTACTGAATTGCAGCTAGCAACATAGTGGAGTGTAAACTGGCTTGGAAAACCATAAGGAAAAAATCCTAGTTGTAGACGACGAAGCAAGTATTCGTCGAATTCTGGAAACTCGTCTGTCAATGATCGGTTATGAGGTCGTCACCGCCGCAGATGGCGAAGAAGCGATCGAAGTTTTTCATAGAGAAAACCCTGATTTGGTGGTTCTTGATGTAATGATGCCAAAGCTCGACGGCTACGGGGTATGTCAAGAGCTACGCAAAGAATCTGATATCCCGATCATCATGCTGACTGCTTTAGGCGACGTGGCCGATCGCATTACGGGCTTGGAATTAGGCGCAGATGATTATGTTGTGAAGCCCTTTTCGCCTAAGGAATTAGAAGCTCGGATTCGTTCGGTATTACGCCGTTTTGATCGCAATGGCATATCAGGTATCCCCAGTTCTGGTGTGATTCATATCAATACCATCCGTATTGATACGAATAAGCGTCAAGTCTATAAGTCCGATGACCGTATTCGCTTGACGGGTATGGAGTTTAGTCTGTTGGAGCTTTTAGTTGGGCGATCGGGTGAAGCTTTTTCAAGAGCCGAAATCTTGCAAGAGGTTTGGGGCTATACACCAGAGCGCCATGTCGATACTCGCGTTGTCGATGTTCACATCTCTCGTCTCAGAGCCAAACTTGAAGAAGATCCTAGTAATCCTGAGTTAATTTTGACTGCAAGAGGTACAGGTTATCTATTCCAACGCATCATCGATGGTTCAGAATCTAAACAATCATAAAAAAAAAGACCTCCGATGGAGGTCTTTTTTTTTGCTAAGAATCACGACTGGTGATCGATAGTCCTTGAACGATCATGGCAGGTACATAGAGAGAGCCATACCAATGGCGATCGCTTGCCACCGCCGTTACTTGATTAAGGGCTTGATAGATATTTCCCGATAGCATGGTGTCCTTGACTCGCCCGATGATTTTGCCATTTTTGACGCGATAGCCTAAATCGACATTCACCGAAAAATCTCCTGACAAATCCGTATCATCACCTAGGACTTGATCGACAATTAAGCCATTTTTTAAGGTGGCGGCAAGTTCTAAAATATCGCCTTGAATAATATCCCCTTGAATATTTTTATTGGCGGCGATCGCCAGATTAAATAACCCTGGGCTTGGATAATTACCCAAATCTCCACGAAAGCCGTTACCTGTGGCGGTAATACCTAATTCTTGGCAAGTCCGCACATCGCCATAAAATCCTTGCAAAATACCGTTTTTAATCCAAGTAGTTTCCTGAGTCGGTGTCCCTTCATCATCAAAGGGAGCGCTATAAACTCCAAAATCTGGATGTTGGCTAACGGTGAAGATCTCAGAAATTACTGGCTGTCCGATTTTTTCGAGCCAAGGTGTAGCTTTTTGTTGCAACTGTCGCCCACTCATGGCGATCGCGACGACTCCCCATAACAAGTCCGCCGCCTTGCCTGTGAAAATTACTGGCAATTTCCCCGATGGAGCCTTGGCATTCTTTTTTGACCAATCAAGGTATTGCAAAACTTTTTGGGCGATCGCCGCAGCATCTAAATTTCCCCGTTCCGACTGCCCATACCAAACATTGAGAAAATCATCACCCCGCGTCAACTCCGCACTCAGAGAGCCATCCACCGTAATATCGGTATAGCCACAATCTAAACCTTTACTATTAAGAATCCTGATTGTCTCGCGCCCACATTCCCATTCTGCACCACAAATTGCTTCAGGATAACGCTCTAACACTTGGGCGATCGCGGATTTTCCCCAATCGATCATTTGCTCGACGCTAACTTCTTCCCCATAAATTTTGGGATAGTCAGTAACAGTCGAGTCCCGCAGTAAAATTTCTTCAGGTTCGTTTAAAGCGCTTAAGGCGATCGCTTGTTCTACTAAGTCCTGTGGTTCGACCTTGCCATAGGCGATCGCTAAACCCACTTTACTATCTTTCCAAATCCGTAAACCCACCCCTTCAGACTCAATACTTTCTAATTGTTTCAGGCGATTTGCCTCAAAAAACACAGGTCGCGAAACAGATCGGGATTCGTAAACTTCTGCTGCTTCCGCACCAGATTTGAGGGCAAGTTCTAATAATTGTTCGGGGTTAATGGTCATTGGTAATCGCTTAGACTTGCCCTATTTTAAACCACTCAAGTCATGCTATCTAGACAAACCCGATTAAAAAGAGTAAGGTAGTCATGGTTGTGATCGGTAATTTAGTCTTTCTGAGGGGATAAAGCTATGAATACCATACAGCGCGGCAAAGTATCGGATTACTTAGAACAGCATAAGCAAGAATATTTACACCAGAATGGGGACAGTGCTGGAAGAAAAGTAATGGGTATGTTTTATACTCCAGATAGGATCTGTGAGTTAATTGAATCAATTGCTAGAATTTACAACCCACAAACTGTTATTGATATTTGTTGTGGTACAGGAAACCTTTTAGGCTACTTTGGTGATTTACAGATTGTAAAAGGCATTGATATTAATCCCGAAGCTATTTCACTAGCTCAGGTAATAAATCCTAATATTAGCTTTTTGCAAGCTGATACACTTGAATATGACTTTGGAGATATTAAGTATGATTTAGTTTTAGGTTCTTTACCATTTGGCATAAAATCTTCTGACCAGATGCCATTAGAATCACTGCTAATAAATAAAGGTCTAGAACTACTGGGTAAAAATGATGTAGCTATGTTTGTAGTTCCAGAAGCAGTCCTCTCAGGAGATAGATATAAAAATTTGCGTGCTAATTTAGTTGGCAAATTTGCTCTGGATATGGTGATTAGTCTTCCAAGTGGCATTTTTAATGAAATTGACTCCAAAATCAATGCTTCTGTGTTGAATACTTATACAGGAATAAAAACCTCTCTTTTAATCATCAGAAATGGCAACCTAAATGCGGAAGTATTTATGCCTGTTTTTGAGGGAAATATATCTGTAATAGCCGATGAGTTTAAACGTCATCAAGGGGAGTTTTATATTGAAACTGCCAAAATCAAGGACAGACTAGATAGAAACTTTTATCTGTCAATGCAATCTATTGAGGAGCATCTAGAACAATATGAAACAGTAAAGCTATCAGACATAGCTACAATTATATCTGGTGAAAAATTTCAACCAAGTGATTTTCAATCTAGTGGCAAATACTTAGTATTTAACAGAAAAGATAAAGAAGGGAATAATTTTGTAAATACGGTCAAGAATGACAAATGTATTTTAAGGGAAAATGATATTGTTGTTGGACTTATCGGCAAAAAAAGTGTTGTTGAAATATATGAGAACAACACTTTTGATGAAGTTGCGCCTAAAGACTATGCGATAATTCGTCAGTCAGGTAATCCAGAGCATTATTTGAACTTCAAAACATACTTGAAAACAGAGCAAGGGAAGTTATTCTTTGAAAAAGTAAAAGGGGCGGCTATAACAGGTTCGACGATTCCCCATCTTAGTATAAAAAGCCTCTTGGATATTACTGTTCCGATTCTTCCACTTGACGAGCTTAACAAGTTAGCGTCTCAAGATTTTAGGCAATCGATTGAAATTAAAGATAAGATTGAGAAATATTTTAAACTAATTGAACAAGGAAATTACGAAGGAGCTAAGTTTTTTGTTAATCAAGGATTTAAACATTATAATAGCGATGAAAAAAAAGTTTATTTTAAGTTTATTGATAAAACCCAAAAGTTAGAAGAAACAGTAGAAAAGTTAAATGAAATAGTAGAAAAACTGAAACAAAAAGATCAAGAGCTAGAAGACATGATGTCCATGTTTGCTCATAAATTTCGCAGTCCTTTAGATGCGATCGTTTACAATACAAGCCACGGAAACAACTCTAAAGTCTATTTAGAAGCTGCACAAACTATGCGTGGCTTATTGGATATATTTAGCATTATTTCTACTGATGATAAACTGCTCAAAGAAAAATTAAAGAATGATACACAGGGCAAAGGCAAGCTAATTGATGTATTAAGTAGTACTTTAAAAATGGCGTTACTTCATTTATTATCTAAATCGGCAGTGGACAAGATACGTCAGCACTATATGTCTTACGCAATTCAACAGGGCAAAGTAGATAATCAAATAACTCGCAAAATTTGGTATGATGATTATTATAAATTAGAGTCATCTATACAGTTGGAATGGGAAGAAAGCTTTTCTAACTTAATTAGCCAGCCCTTTAATTTAGATGACCAACTCAAGTGGATTGAGCAACATTTTTTTAAATTAGAAGTTATTGGATTTGATCGTGATGATATTCAGTTTAAAGAATATGGTGTAACTGAATCTTTTTTAGTTATTCTACTGCACGAAATAATAATCAATGCGTTTAAGTACTATGCATCTGACACTAAAAACCCAGTCATATTAAAATTAATTAATAATGGTGATCATCAAACTATAGAATGTTGTAATCCTAGTACTCGTTTGGAACGCATGAGTAGCAAAGGTAGTGGGAAGGGACATACTTTCTTCTCAGTTTTAGCGCGTAAAACGGATAGTCTTTTTGTCAAACCTAAATATCAAGACAACTTTATAATACAATTTGGCATTTACAATCAATTTTTAAAGGATAAATTTTAGGTGAATCATGAGCTATTTTTTGTGGATTGAAGATTTTGATAATTCAGTCGAAAATTCTGTTGAAACTACTGCATCTTATGTATTAAACAGCATTATTCATCAACCTTTTGAGAGTGATGCGCGTGAATTAAAGAGACAACTGAAAGAGCAAGGTGTTTTTCTTGAGTTAACCTTTCAAGATGGGTTGAGCTTTATTAGGGATAAAGACAAATTGGATCAAGTCGATTATATCATTCTTGATATAGACTTAAAACCTTATAATGATCCAAGCGAGATCAGTACTGATTTCTTGAAATTACTATATGACTTTGAAAAATATACAGAGGAAGATGAGTCATTAAAAAATGCTTGTAACAACTTAAAGAAAATAGCTGGTTTCTATTTATATACCGATTTAGTTGTTGAGTTAGGGTTTCCCAAAACACACATTTTGTTCTGCTCTAATCACGGCGAAAACACTATAGAGATACAAAATGCTTTTAAGACAGCAAAAATATCACTACCTCAAATTCACCAAAAGTCTGACCCTAAAGTTCAATTATGGGTAAAAGATCGTTACGATGAGCCTTACTCCCGATTACGCCGTGGGATCATAGAAGGATGTAAATATCTTAAAAAGTTAACCGAAGAAAAACTGCGTTTTAACAACTTTATTCAAGAGCAAGGTAAACAGGTTGATCTTCAAGATTTACATAATTATTTGGATGTCCTAGAAAATTTTCTGCCATTACGAGCGCCAACAGATAAAGCTGCGTTTTATAAACTCTTCGTTAGGACTTTGGCTCATGAGTGGGAATCTGCTAATCCTTGGGAATCACTAAAATCGGTAAGTCAAGAGATATTTGCCTTTGCTTCGATTATGAAAATGACTAGGAATTGGTTAGCTCATAGTCGTCTATTTGAAGATATTAATGAGCAGGATGTGACTTATTTGTTTATAGTTAATATGCGAGCTATGTTTTGCCTAGATGATAGCTTGTTGGGCTATGAGAATCATTTATTACAACTATTTGAGCCAATTTCTGCCAATGAAATTGAAAAGAAGATTGGCAATGAGAAACCTTTAACAAGGGAAATCCCATTAGAAAAAAATGGCTCTTCTGGGTTTAAGGGGATAAGTAAATCTAATGAGAAAGACAAGCTAATAGTCTAGAACGAAAATTTATAAAATTCAAAAAACCATAAGCCTGTCGTTTAATTAATTTAATGCGGTTATTAA
>Ga0316612_1000210_pt1 | contig 21625 bp, 16 predicted proteins | sample MIS2016226_MG_FD_207676 | JGI IMG/M metagenome (GOLD analysis project Ga0316612, IMG submission 207676) | Microbial mat bacterial communities from Middle Island sinkhole, Lake Huron, Michigan, United States - MIS.2016.226 | ecosystem: Environmental > Aquatic > Freshwater > Lake > Sediment... | reverse complement strand
ATGATACAGTATCTGTTTGTCCATTACAAATGGCTGGAGGAATTATAATTGAACTATCATAAGGAATCGCTAAAACCTCAAGATTAATTTTTCCTATTGTAGCACATTTTCCACTTTCTTGAATTCTTACATATACAGCATCTGAATTTGAAATTGTATTTCTATAACTTATCGGATTTAAAATTTCATCATTACTCGTTTGATTTTGGGCTGCAGTAAGTGTTTTGTAATATTTAAATAGCGTAGCTGAATTTGTATTAAATTCATTTTTTACTGAAGTTAAATCAAAATTTATAAATCCATCATTTATTGGTGAAGTGTCTGTATCGCAATTTTTTATAATAGTTTCTGTTTTTAATATATTGGTAATTTGGGTGGATGCTTTAAATGTAAAATCTGTAAACTGTTCGCATAAAGTAAGTTTATCTATCATTTTTACATAAATAATTTTGGGTAATGTGTTACCTAAATTTGCGTTTGAGGGATTTGGAATTAAAGTTGAATAGCCAGCATCTGAATAATATTCAAAGTTATAATTGGTTGAATTTGAATTAATTAAATCGTTTATAGAATTCAAATTTTCAGTATAAATAATATCAAAATCATCATCACAAATAGCTTTTTCTCTATTTGATAAAATATTGGGCAGGGCATTTACATTTACTGATGTTTTATAAATTGCACTTGAACAATTTGTTACAGAATTTGTAGCAATTACAGAATAATTTCCTGCAATATTTGTAGTAAAATTATTCGTGTTCCCAGGATTTATGGCTCCCGGTGGAACTGTCCAAACATAAGAATACACTTCATTTGTATTGGGGATAACAACAATATTTGCAGTTTTATTTGCACAAATAGTAAATGAAGGATTTAATTCTAAAACGGGAATCGGATTTATTTTTACTACAATAGGCTTTACAATAAAACAACCATTTGCATTTGTTCCTTTTATGTAATAGGTTCCGGAAATTGCAATTGTATTTGCGTTAGGCAATGAAATGGTAGCATTAGCATCAGAAAAATAGGTAAAATTTAAACCTGAATCTGAACCTAAAACATAGTCTGATTTGGTAATATCTACTGCTGTATTACAAGTTTCCAAAGGATTTGTTATTATTAAATTTGGAAATGAATTTACTGTAATTTCAATCGTTTGTACACATCCATTGGAATTTGTGTATGAAACAGTTGTATTACCCAAAGACAATGCTTGTACCAATCCAGTATTTGAAATAGTTGCTACTAAAGGGTTTGAACTTGCCCAAGGGCTTGGAATTGTGGATGTATCTGTTGTTGTAAGTTGTGATGTTCCTCCAGTACAAAGTGTTGTATTGCCAGATATTGGCGTTTGCGGGAATTTTTTTACTTCAACAGCTTTTATAGTTTCACAAAGATTTGCATTCGTTGCTTTTATGTAATATGTACCTACATCCAAAGAAGTTGGATTAGAAATGGGTATCGTGGCAGAAGCATCACTCCAATAAGTATAATTTAACCCTGATTCTGAACCCATTACAATACTGGAAGTTGTAATATCTAAATTTGGGCCACAAGAGATGGAAGGATTAGTAATAATTAAATTAGGTAAATTATTTTTAATAATGTTTACTGAAGGCGAGGTTTCAATACAAGTTCCATTTTGAATAGAAACCGTATAATTTCCTGCAGTAGAAATTGTTATTGATTGTGTAGTTTCGCCTGTATTCCATGTATTTCCAGTTACCATATTAGAAGTTAGAACAACATTTTTTCCTTCACAAAAACTTAAAGATGATGCTGAAATTGTAGGATTTAATAAAACTCTCTTTTTTAATGTAACCGTTGCATAATCAAAACATTGAGCTGCATTTGTAACTTTAGCAACCACTGTTGCACCATCTACAGTATATAAATAGTTGGATAATAGAGGTTCAACAATTTCACTTGTTCCATTCGTAGCATCAGTTTGTGTAGGATAAAATTTATATACTAAACCTGTTTCTGATGATATTTTCGCTTCTGCATCGTGAAGATTATATTTCAGATTATTTATATCACAATTGGTTTCTATGGTAGGATTCTTGGTAGTAAATTTAATACGAGCATCTATATAATTAAAATCTTTTGTAACTACAAAATTATTACTGCAAGTATAAGAAACCCTATAAACTCCGGGTTGTGTTGCAGTATATTGGTTGGTATTTTGGTTGGGTATTACAACAAAATTTCCATTCCCTGAATTGTAAGACCAAACATAAGTCCAAGTAGTTTCTCCTCCTTTTACAACTAATGGAATGGATGCAACATCTGAACATGAATTTGAATAATATACTCCATTAGTAGAAGGATAATCTTGCCCTGCAGTATCGGTGAATTTAAAACCTACATCAAAATTGGCATCTATAAATACGGCAGTATCATATTCATTATCGTCATTATCAGCAATTACAAATTTAAAAGTATATATTTCACCGGGAATTACATCTACTTCTGCAGTTAAAATTTTTGTTTGTCCATTAAAGTTTGAAGTTGCATCCGTATTTGATCCAGTAAAATGTGAACTCCCAGGATTATATCGATCAAAAAACTCTTCATGTGCTGCACCACATGTTAGTGTAGGATGTATATTTTTTGTGCTTACAGTAGTATTATCTGGTAAAACAGCAAGATTTGTAAAATTTGGATCACTTGCTTTTTTTATAAATAATGCAAACGCATCAGTGAATTGACAGGGATAATCTTGGGTATATTCTTCTGAAACTAAAAAATATCTGAATTTTATTTTAGTACCAATTGCTTTAAAATTAAATTTTAAATAATTGGTATCAAACAATTCATTAACATTCAAATTTAAAGCATTAGCCAAATCTATATCTCCATTCGGTTGAGTACTAAATCGATCATTTAATATACTGGTATTAAAAACATTACCCGCATTAGTAGCAAAGCCTGAGGATAAAATGATTCCTTTTTCAAATGGAAAATTTGAATTTCCTTTTTTAAAAAAACCATATCCTCTTTGAGAATCTACCATTTCACCAATAGTTGGAGGATTTATATTTGGGAATACCTCAACATTGCTTATTTCATAACATTCACCTCCTGGAATAAGTACTTTTTTTACTAATTCTTCTGGTGTGAAATACGCTTCTGGGTCAAAACTTGTATCTGTTGTTGAAGTTTTTACCTTGTTTATTTGTACTAAATTTTGAGCTTTAAAAGGAAGAAATAGTAATCCAAAAATAAAAAATAAATAAGTAATTTTTGTCATTAATATAGTTGTTTAAAATATAACGTAAATTTTGATTTTTTATTGAAATAAAAAAAAGTCATACATTTCTGTATAACTTTAACATTTTTTAAGTGTCCTTTTTAAGCGTTTGGCTCTATTGAAACATAAGATCTATTGTCTCTTTTCTTTCTAAAAACTACATTTCCATCTACCAAAGCAAACAAAGTATGGTCTTTCCCGATACCTACATTTAAACCTGGATGATGCTGTGTGCCTCTTTGTCTAACCAAAATATTACCTGCAATAGCAGCTTGGCCTCCAAATATTTTTACACCTAATCTTTTTGAGTGTGATTCTCTACCGTTTTTCGAACTACCGACTCCTTTTTTATGTGCCATCTTGTTATATTTTTAAAATTCTTCAAATTTATATTTGAAGGGGATTATACAATTTTATTCTTCAGAAGTTTCTTCTTTTTTTGTTGTTTTTGGTTTCTCCTCTTTTATTGCTTTTGGTTTTGAATCTCCAGCTCCAATAGAATTGATTTCAATTAAAGTCATTTGTTGTCTATGACCATTCTTTACTTTGTATCCTTTTCTTCTTTTCTTTTTGAAAACGATAACTTTATCTCCTTTTACTTGATTTATAATGGTAGCACTTACAGCCAAACCATTTATAACTGGGGCACCTACTTGTATGGAACCATTATCTGAAAGCAAAACTCTGTCAAAAGACACTTTTTCTCCTGCTTCACCTTTTAATTTGTTCACATACAACTGTTGGTTTTGCTCAACTTTATATTGAAGCCCTGCTATTTCAACAATTACATACATATTTAATATTTAAATTTTTGGTTTGCAAATATATAAACTATTTTTTATTTTACAAATACTTTTCAATGAAAATTTTCTTAAACTATTTTTTTTTACTCTATCAACAACAAATTTTCTTCCCATTCTTCCATTCGATTCTTCAATTTCAATTTCATTTCTTCATACGTCTTCATTTTTTCAGCGGAAGGATTTTCTTTACTAAATTGATTTTCAATAGCTGATAGTTGCTTTTCTAATTCAGCAATTTCATTTTCTAACTTTGAAATTTTATTTTGAATATTTTTATTTGAATTTGAAGAATTTGCCTTTTGGTTTAGGTCTTCAGCATTTTTTCTTTCTTGCTTCTCGACTCTTGTTTCTTGATTCTTAACTGCTTTCTCCATGTCCACTTCTCGCATATTTTCTTTCTTGCGATAGGCCAAATATTCGTTTACATCACCTAAAAATTCTTTTACTTTTCCATTTCTAAACTCAAAAATTTTATCAGCCAGCCCATCTAAAAAATCACGGTCATGTGATACTATAATTAATGTTCCATCAAAATTCCGTAAGGCAGTTTTTATGATTTCTTTTGAATGAATATCCAAGTGATTGGTAGGTTCATCCATTATTAAAACATTGAATGGTTGAAGTAGTAATTTACATAATGCCAATCGATTACGTTCTCCTCCTGAAAGTACTTTTACTCTTTTTTCTACCTCTTCGCCACGAAATAAAAATGCACCCAACAAATCTCTTACTCTTGGTCTTGTTTGTTCGTTTGCAGCATCTTCTGCTTCTTGTAGAACTGTTTTGGTTCCAGTTAAAACTTCTTCTTGATTTTGTGCAAAATATCCAATTTGCACATTGTGCCCTTGTTTTAAATCTCCTTCACAATCCATTACTTTTGCCATAATCTTAGCTAAAGTTGTTTTTCCTTGCCCATTTTGCCCTAAAAAGGCAATTTTTTCTCCTCTTTCTATAAAAAAATCTGCGTCGGAAAATACTGTTTTATCTCCAAATGATTTCCCCACCTTATTGGCTTCAAAGATCACTTTTCCTGGTTGAATTGAGGGTTCAAACTTTACTCTAAAATTAGTAACATCTTCATTTTCAACTTCTATTCTTTCAATTTTGTCCAACTTTTTCATTAAAGATTGAGCCATTGTCGCTTTGCTTGCTTTGGCACGAAATTTATCAATCAACATTTCAGTTTGTTTGATATGTTGCTCTTGATTTTTCTGTGCTTGTTGCAATTTTGAAATTCTTTCTTCTCTTAAAATTAAGAATTTTTGATAATTGGCTTTGTAATCTTGTATGGTTTTATTTGAAATTTCAATTGTTCTATTGGTAACAGTTGACAAAAACTGAATATCGTGTGAAACCAAAACAACTGCACCATTGTAGCTTTGTAAAAACTGTTCTAACCAAATAATAGATTCGATATCTAAATGGTTTGTAGGTTCATCTAAAAGCAAAACATCATTTTGTTGAAGTAGAAGTTTAGCTAATTCAATTCTCATTCTCCAACCTCCAGAAAAAACATCAGTTAATCTTTCAAAATCATCTTTTTTAAAACCTAAACCCATCAAAACTTGTTCCATATCGGCTTCTAATTGATAGCCGCCTAACATTCCGAATCGTTCTGTAAAATCAGTTAAATCATCTATTAGTTTATGGTAAGATTCTGTTTCATAATCGGTTCGTTCAACTAATTGTTGGTTTATATAGTCAATTTTCTTTTCTAAATCTACCAATTCGGTAAACGCTTGTTTGGTTTCGTCCCAAACGGTTCTGCCTTTGGTAAATTCTAAATCTTGTTTTAAAAACCCAATTCTTATATCACTTCCTTCTTTTATTACTTCACCTTCTGTACCTTGTTTTTCTCCTGATAATATTTTTAGCAAAGTAGATTTTCCAGCTCCGTTTTTTCCAGCTAATCCAATTCTATCTTTAGGGTTAATCCTAAAACTAACTTCACTAAATAAATAACTTCCTGCAAAATGAAGTCCCAAATTTTGTATTAATAACATATTTTATACTTTATTCTTCTCTATATATTATAAATCTGCTTTCGACTAATATTTATTTGATGTAAAAAAATCCGTTAGGAACGTAATATTTTAAATAAAAAATGGAATCACTATGAAGTTGTATCAAAGGAACATAATGCCAATTTGTAATTTTTTTATAAAATTTTTGTTCTTAAAAGTTCAAATATTATTAATTAAATTCAGCTTATAAGAGAATTTGTGTGCAAAAATACGATATTTTAAAATTATAAAATGTAATTATTTATAGAAAATATGAACAATCATGAGCAACTAATTCTACATTATATTGCATTAGATTTTGAAATTTTTATAATTTTATTTCTTAATTAAAATTTAGTATATTTACCTTTTAAAAATTCATATAAAAAAAATATAATCACTTAATAATGAATAAATTAAATATAATTTATTTTTCAAAGATGCGAGTTATTCTGGTCTTAATTGTTATCGTTTTTTTTCAATTGTGTTTTTCCCAGTCAGGAAATTTAGTTCCTTTTAAACAAAGGGCATCATTAGCAACACCTTCCCAATTGGTTTATTCAATAAAGGGTAATTTTAATTTAATTGGAAATTCTAATATAACCTTATTAGATTATAATGATGATTTTGGTAATGCTTTTACTGAAATGGTTTTTATTGATATAGATAATGATGATTCAACAATAAATTCATCTTCTGCAGAATTAACAATTCCTGTAGAGAATGCTTCGCTACCAGATTGTAATGAAATTCTTTTTGCTGGATTATATTGGACAGGAAGATCACATAACGCAGGGCCTTCACCCATTGAATATGATTACAAGAAATATATTTTTGATGAAAATAATGTGAAAATTGATAGTATTGAAAAGCATTTTGATAAGAGAAAAATTAAAATTAAAGGTCCTCTTTCTTCAACCTATACTGAATTAACTGCAAATGATACAGATATTTTATACCCAGACGATATGTTTGGAAATATGTATTCAGCATATATTGAAGTTACAGACTATGTAAAAAGTAACGGTTTAGGTGAGTATTTTGTTGCAGATATGGCTTTAAATGAAGGATTTGTAGATGGTACAGGTTTTTATGGAGGTTGGGGTTTGGTAATTATTTACTCAAATCCTAAAATGAATCAACGTGATGTTACTTTGTTTGATGGACATTCTTTTGTTGTTTTTGATCCTATAAATGCTAATGAATTTATATTACCCATAACGGGTTTTAAAACAATACCCACAGGACCGGTAAATTTAAAATTAGGTTTAATAGCTGGTGAAGGAGATAGAAATATTGGAGGTGATCAGTTTTTGATACAACGAAATGATAATGGAATTTTTGAACCCTTACAACATTCATTAAATAGTGTTGATAATTTTTTTAATTCATCAATTAATACAGGTGGAAATGTTAGGAATCCTGATATATTAAACAATATGGGATTAGATGTTGTGAATTTTACGATACCCAATCCTTCAAATTCTATTATTGGGAATAATCAAACTTCTGTTAATTTTAAGTATCTAACTACACAAGACACCTACATTATTCCTACCATTGCTATGTCTGTAGATACTTTTAAACCAGAAGCAGAAGCCATAATTAGTATAAATAAAATTGATGGAATTTCACCCATAGGAATGCCACCATATACCGTGAAACCAGGACAAGAAATTGAATATAAAATACAATTGATAAATATAGGAAATGATGCTGTAGAAAATGTGAAAATTGAAATACCTATTCCTTTTTCCACATCCTATGTTTCACATACTACACCTATATTAGATTATCCAAGCAGCCCGAATTATACATTACCAACTCCTAATACCGTAAATTTTCAAAGTATTGCAGGTACAAATGGAAAAATTGTATGGAATTTAGGAGATTTTTTACCTATAAGAGATGCTGCAACTAACTTTGATCCTTATCATATTTGGGCAGAGATGACTTATAAACTGAAAATTACCGAAAATTGTTTAATTTTAAAATCGCCAGAATGTAAACCTATCATTGAGGCAGAAAGTTCAATTGAAGGGTTAGGTGTAATTTCCAAAGAAAATATTTTACATGAAGGAGTAATAGAATTAGATATTACCTCATGTGAAGGTAAAATTACAAGAGGAAATTTAACTACAAATATTGATTCAGAGGAATTTGTATTAAATAATTGTGTAATTATTCCAGATTTTAAATATGAAAGATGCCTTAATAATATTGTAACTTATGATGAAGTAATAAGCCAGCTACCACCCGATACTAAAATATACAGTGAATTTCCAATCACTTCAAATACAATTGAATATACAAGCACAAACCCTTTCCCAACTAATATCGGAACTACAAAGTTTGCCATAGTTCCTGCAAGTTCAAGATTTTGTTTTATCCCGATGGAAATAACATATAATCCTAAAGTTACTGCAAATTTCTCAGGTCTTACTCCTGTTTGTTTTAGTAATTCAATACCTATAGTAACTTTAACAGGAAGCAATGGTACTGCCCCATATACTTTTACCTATTCTTATTTGGGAATAGAAAACACCATTACAACTTCTAGTACTTCAAATTCTGTAAATATTCCTTTTGTAAATAATGTTGCAGGTACTCATACTTTTATTTTAAAGAATATAAAAGATGCTAAATCTTGTGAACAATCTGTAAATGAAGTGTTTAATTTAGTAATTAATCCTCTTCCTACTGCAAGCATTTCAGGTGGAATTACAGAATGTATAGGAACTTCAAAACCGCAAATTACCTTTACAGCAGAAAATGGTACCGCACCTTATACTTTTCAATTTTCTTTGAATGGAGTAAATTCAAGTATTACTACCACTTCCACTTCAAATATTGTTACACTTTCACCTCCAAATAGTGTAGGAATTTATACCTTTGAATTACAAAGTGTTAAAGATGCAAATGGCTGTGAACAAGCCCAATCCGGCAGCCAAATAATTACGTTAAACTCTATTCCTTCAGCTACCATTTCTTCTGACAAAACAGAAGTTTGTTTTGGAGAAACAAATCCTCAAATTACTTTCACTGGAGCAAATGGAACAGCACCTTATACTTTTGTCTACACAATAAACGGTGGAAATTCTAATCAAGTTACAAGTTTAACTAACACAATATCAATTAATTCAGAATCAGGTGTAGGAACCTATGTATATAATTTAATTTCAGTTTCAGATGTAAATTCTTGTAATTCAGTAGTTGTAAATCAAACGGTGTCTATTAAAATAAATGAATTACCCACTTTAAATACAATTACAGAAATAGTATGTGATGAAGATTTTGATACTATTATTAATTATAATTTAACTGACTTAAACACTAAAATTATAGCAAATTCCAATAATTTTGATTTCAGATATTTTGAAAATCAATCCGATGCGACTTTGGGTGTTTCACCAATTCCGAATTTCAATACTTATAGTCTTCTCATGAATCCTTCTAAAACAATATGGATAGAAGTAAGAAATAAAATTACAGGATGTAAAAATGTAACTTTTGTAGATTTTGTAAAAGGGAAACAACAAAATATAGCCTCAACAACATTAAATGTTTCATGTGCAACAGGAGAACTTACACAAGACGGATTTGGCTTTTTTAATTTAACTTCTTCGCAGCAAAAATTAAATCCTAATGGGACAAACTTTACTTTTTATTTAACTGAAAATGATGCAAAAACCCAGAATTCGAATGGGAAAATAACCAATCCAACTAATTTTTTAAATACTCAATTCCAACAACAAAGAGTTTGGGTACGAATTACAGAACCCAATACTTGCGATGCGATAAATTTTTTGGATTTACAAGTTGAAGAATTTCCAATAGATTTAACAATATCCAAGACAAGTTTTTGTGTGAATTCTTCAGTAATTTTAACAGCAACACCAAATCAAAAAACCTACCAATGGTATTTTAATAATGACTTAATTCCAGGTGCCACAAATAATGAATTAGAAGTGAATAAAGCAGGGAATTACACCATTAAAATTGAAAGCCAAAATTTATGTAAGTATGAAAAATCAATTGAAGTAACTACAATAGAAGCACCAGTAATTGTAGATGTTTTATATGGAAATGGAACAATTGAAATAATTGGAAGTGGCATTCCGCCTTTTTATTATTCAATAAACGATGGACCCAAAAGTGATATGAATTTTTATACCTTAAAAGCAGGATTATATCGGGTAAGAATATATAATGATTATTGTGCTGGAGATGAAATACCCATACCTGTTTTAACTTGGCCAACTATTTTCACCCCAAATGCCGATGGCAAAAACGATACTTTTACCATTTCTGGAATGGAAAATATAACAAATGGCTCTGTAAATATTTTTGATAGATATGGCAAAGAAATTAAACAATTAAATGAATCTAATCAATTCATTTGGGACGGAAAATATTTAAATCGAGCATTGCCTTCTACAACCTATTGGTTTTTAATGAATTTCACCAATCCATACTTAAACAAAAGCTATAAATTAAATGATTATATAGTGATAAAAAATAGAAATGATGGAGATAATAATGAATTTAATAGAGTAAAATAGGTAATTATAATTGTAAAATCTTATTTTAGCATTTTGATTAATATGTTTAAAATAAATTATAAATAACTAAAATTGACCGCAATATTCACCAATAAAAATCAACTATTTTTAGTCGTAATTGCTTCACTAGGCTATTTTGTAGATATTTATGATATTGTATTATTCAATATTGTAAAAGAAACTTCCCTAAAAGATTTAGGAATTTGGACCAAAGAAGTAGAAGTTTCTCTATTCAATTGGCAAATGACAGGCATGATGATAGGAGGTGTTTTTTGGGGAATTCTTGGCGATAAAGTAGGAAGAATTAAAGTGCTTTTCGGATCTATTTTATTATATTCATTAGCCAATATTTTCAATGCCTATGCCTTTGATATAACATCATACAAATGGCTTCGATTTATTGCAGGCTTCGGTTTAGCCGGTGAATTAGGGGCAGGGATTACTTTGATTTTAGAAACTATGGATAAGAAAAACAGAGGTTGGGGAACTATGATTATGGTTTCCTTTGGTGCTTTAGGAGCCTGTTTTGCCTTTTACGTGGGTCAATTTGGTTGGAAAACTGCATTTTGGGTAGGAGGAATTTTAGGGTTGATATTACTTTTAATGAGAATGAAATCTTTAGAAAGCGATTTGTTTAAAAATATGAATCAAAATAAAAATAAAGGCAACATTTTTCTATTATTTACAACAAAAAAAATGTTTTTAAAATATATGGCTTGTATAGGTATGGGTTTACCCATTTGGTTTGTTGTATCCATTTTAATAGGACTATCAAGTTCCTATTTCAGCGAAATATTAAATATAAAAATTAGCGTTGGAAAGGCAGTAATGTATTGTTATATAGGATTAGCATTAGGTGATTTAATAAGTGGATTTTTAAGTCAAATATTTTATAATCGGTTGAAAATAATACAACTATTTCTATTGTTTACTTTTGTTTTATTACTTATTTATATATATTTTATACACTCAATATCATCTGATTTGTTTTATTTTATTTGTGTAATTTTAGGAATTGTCAGTGGTTATTGGGCACTTTTTGTTACTGTTGCAGCAGAGCAATTCGGAACAAATATTCGGTCAACAGTAGCATCTACTGTGCCTAACTGGGTTCGTGGTGCCGTAGTACCCATCACCCTTTCGTTTAAATATTTAGCAGCAACGACATTAGGAATTATGAATGCAACCCTTATTGTAGGCGGTATTTGCCTATTAATTGCAGTGCTATCTAGTATGTACTTAAAAGAAACATTTGGTAAAGAATTAGATTATATAGAAGATTAAAAAATTTAATTAGGACAATAGTTGAATTATAAATAAAATATAGAAATTAAATACGTAAAGATAAAATTTGAAAGCAAATGAGTCAAGAACAGAATACAAATCATGATGAAAATAAAATAAGAGATAAATTCCGCCAAAAAGATTGGAATGAAATAAAAAGTAATGATACTTGGACATTATTCAAAACAATGGCAGAATTTGTGAATGGTTTTGAGAAAATGGCTAAAATCGGTCCTTGTGTTTCTATTTTTGGTTCAGCTCGTACCAAACAAGGCACTCTGTATTATAAATTAGCTGAAGAAATTGCATTAAAACTTACAGAAAATGGTTTTGGTGTAATTACAGGTGGTGGACCAGGAATAATGGAAGCAGCCAATAAAGGCGCTAAAGCAGGAGGAGGAAAATCTGTAGGATTAAATATAATGCTGCCTTTTGAAGCAAGTCATAATTTTTATATAGACAGAGAATTAAGTATAGATTTTGATTATTTTTTTGTAAGGAAAGTAATGTTCGTAAAATATTCACAAGGTTTTATTGTAATGCCTGGTGGAAATGGAACAATGGACGAACTTTTTGAAGCATTAACACTAATTCAAACCAAAAAGATTGGAAGATTTCCTATCATTTTGGTAGGGTCTACATTTTGGAATCCGCTTTTAGATTTTATGAGAAATAGTATGTTAGAGCAAGGAAATATAAATGAAGATGATTTTAATTTATTCAGGTTAGTAGATTCTGCAGATGAAGCAGTAGGACATATCAAAGCATTTTATAATAAATATTCACTTAGACAAAATTTTTAACCCTAAAAATGCGATATTTTTTGCTTTGGCATAAAATTTGTAATTTTGTAAATAAATTAAATGATAATGAAAAAAGTTTTAGTTTTACTTGTAACATATATTGGCATAATATCATTGCTATCCTTTACAGACCATGAATTTCACACCTCAATGACAAAAGTAGAGTACAATTCAGGATCAAAAGAAATTAAACTTTCCTCTAAATTAGATGCTGAAGATTTTGAAAAAGCTGTGGGTGCAAAAATTTCTGATGGAAACTTTAAAAGTAAAAGTGAAAATTATTTAAAAAATAATGTTCAATTAAGTGTAAATGGTTCTCCTGTTTCAATAACTTTAGGTGAAGTATCACAAAGTGGAGAAGTACTTTGGATATATTATTCAGTTTCAAACATTAACGAAGTAAACAGTATTGAAATTACAAATACGATACTTTTTAATTTGTTTGCAGATCAAACTAATATTATCAATTTCTTTGTAAATAATAAAAGAGAATTTTTTCAATCTAAAAAAGGAAATGATTCTGTGAAGAAAACATTTTAACCATAAAAACAATAACAAAACAAGCCATAATATTTGATGGCTTTTTTTGTTTTCATGCTATTAATTGGCTGCAACCTCTAATGTCAGCAGTATCCATTCTACCTATTATTTCAAATTCAGTTTTAGATTTTTTTTTACCTAAATCTTCTGTTTCTATAAAACTACATGAATGTACATTGGCTAAATCAATTATATTTATTCCCCCTGAATTGTTTTCATTAAAAGAAAAAGGATCATCAGAATCTCGAATTAAAATTTTCATCCAAGGTGGGCAAGTGTAAATATTATTTTGCAAGGAATATGCCTGAGAAAAAAGTTCAGTCATGCCATATTCTGAAAAAATTTTAGTTGAATTTAATTTATTCTGAAGCGTATTCAACAATTCCATTTTTGTAATTTCTGTTTTTCTGCCCTTCATTCCACCCGTTTCAATATAAATTAAATTTTCAAAAGAGGGTGGTGAAAATTCAGCAAAATCTAATAAAGAAAATGAAACGCCGAAAACAATAGTTTTTTGATTTTCTTTTTTAAGTTTTTGTAAAGTATTTATTAAATCTTGATGATTGTAAAGATAAAATCCATTTGATTGATGTATAGAAATCTTCATTAAACTTGTAACCATATAAATTAAAGAAGAATTTGCGTTTTCAGAATAGGAGGGAAGTAAAGCTAGAAAACAATATTCTTTTATGTTTCCGAAAAACAATTCAAAAGTTTTTATGAAAGATTTTTCATACCAATTTATAGTAGCGATATAATGTTTTGAAAGCGCTTTTTTAGTAGTACCACTACTTTGAAAAAATTGATTTGGTGTGTAATTTTTGTTTAATACAATATGATTTTTAAAAAATGAAATAGGCAAAAAAGGTATTTCAGTATATTGTTTAGGTTTATAGTTTTTAGGTTTTATTAAATCAACATATCGTTTGTAAATTTCGCAATTTTTATATTGAAATTGGAATACTTTTAATGCGGTTTCATTAAAATTATCTTCATTTTTAATAGAAAAAATCTCTTTTTTTGAAATCATTTTTCAAATTTATCTTTTAACATATAATTGGCTTTTATTAAGTTATCGCCAATAAGTTCGTAAATTTGAATTACCTCTTTATAATAAATTGCACTTACACCCGTAATTTTGTTTTTTGTTACCGCTTTAAACAACATCTTTAATGTATGTTTAAAAATTTTATTTATTTCTTTTTCAGTTTTTATAGATTCGGCTAAATTTATTTTATCTGTTTCATTTAAGTTTTGTAGTAATAAAGAGCATGCAACTGAAATTTTATCTTGTAAATACATAAGTTGCGTGCGAAGTTTTGGCGTAATGTAACTGTTCGTTTTTTTCTTTTTTTTATAAATTGAAGTTGTTTTTCTAGCCAAATCTCCAATGTTTTCCAGATGGTTAGTAATTGTAATCACTTGATAATAACTCATAGTATGGTTATAAGTAGTATCATATTTTAATGTTATTATTTTTTTTTCTAACTCATCTCCTTTTGCTTCAAGAATTTTTATTCTATCACATATTTCAAAAAATTTATCTTCATTGCTTTCTGTTATTAATCTACCTAAATTGGCAATAATCTGCCTATTTATACTGGTAAATTGTAATAATATTTGTTGTATTTCATCATTTTTCAGTCTCTTTTTGAAAAATGGAAATTTTAAATATGGAAGCATTTTTTTAATTAAATATCTACAAATATACTAAGTTCTTTTAGATAAATTTTGTTTTAAAAAAGTTGCATTTTTTTATGATGAAACTATTTTAATAAAAAAAATCATTGAGCAATTTCAATGATTTTTTTAGTTTATTTTAAATATATCCATTAATAATCTTTATACTCTGTTTCTGGAAGTTGCAAAAATGCCTGTTCTAGTTGTTCGTTATTAGGGGCTTTTCCATGCCAAGCATGGGTGTGCATCATAAAATCTACTCCATTTCCCATAATGGTATGTAGTAAAATAGCAATAGGTTTTTGTTTTCCTGTTTCTGTTTTGGCTTTTTCTAGAATAGCAATTACTTTTTCTAAATCATTGCCTTCTTTTTCTTCTAAAACCAACCATCCAAAAGCTTCAAATTTAGCTCTCAAATTTCCTAATGATAATACATGTTCCGTGCTACCGTCTATTTGTTGTCCATTGTAATCGACAGTTGCTATAATGTTATCTACTTTTTTACTTCCTGCATACATCAACGCTTCCCATATTTGGCCTTCTTGTAATTCTCCATCTCCATGTAATGTGTACACTATTTTATCGTCATTATTTAATTTTTTGGCTAAGGCGGTTCCAATAGCTACTGATAAACCTTGACCTAGTGAACCGGAGGCAATTCTTACTCCTTCCAATCCTTCATGTGTTGTGGGATGTCCTTGCAAGCGTGTGTTTATTTTTCGAAATGTTTGTAATTCCGAAATATCAAAATAGCCAAATCTTGCTAAAGTACTATAGAATACAGGCGATATATGTCCATTAGATAAAAAGAATATATCTTCACCTATTCCATCCATTGAAAAAGTGGTATTGTGTTGCATTTGTTTCCCATAAAGGGCAACAAAGAATTCTACACAACCCAAAGAACCACCAGGATGTCCTGATTGTACTGTATGAACTTGGCGTAAAATATCTCTTCGTATTTGTGTTGCTAATGTTTTTAATTTATTAAGTTCCATTTCTTTAGTTTAATTTTAGTTTGTTCTTTTCCAACTTACTTTGGTTTCATTTTCTTTTACACCCCATTTGTCTGCCATGCCTGCATTCACCTCTAATACATATTGTGATGGAGTATCCGATGGAATCGTTTTATCGCTCATTCTCGGAGCATTTTTTGATATATCCACTACAAGGCTGTCTTTGTTTATGTAGATTAAATCGAGTGACATCCTAGTATTGTGCATCCAAAAAGTTTGAATTTTTGAATCTTCAAATGGAAATAACATTCCATTGTTTTCAGGCATAATGCTTCTATTCATCAAACCTTGTTGGCTTTCAGATTCATCATCAGTAACTTCAATATCTAATTTTTTTATTTCAGTTCCATTGTTCTTTAAAACTAATTCGCCTTCTTTTGTAAAGGGAATTTCAATTTTTGTTTCATCTATTTCTTCCGAAACATTTTCTTTTTTATTACATGAATTACATGATATTAATCCTAATATACCTATTATCAGGAAAGAAAATTTCGATTTATTTATTTTTAATTTTTCCATTTTACATGTAAATGATTTTAATTTTGTAAAAGTACAATTTTTAATAAAATACTCAAATATTTTTTATTCTTTTACTGGAGGGTGTGTGTATTTTTTTGCTGTAATCATCATTACAATTCCTAAAATAATAAATGGGATGCTTAATAATTGCCCGTTATTTAAACCTAAATTAAACCACTTTGCTAACGCTTCTTCGCCTTGTGGTTCTTTGTAAAATTCAACAAAAAATCGTATAAGCCATAGTACCATAAAGAAAAAGCCAAACATCCAACCTCTGTACCTTCGTTTGTCGGTTTTGTAGTATATCCAAACCAAAATAAAAAATAAAATAATATAACCCAATGCTTCGTATAATTGGGTTGGATGTCGAGGTCTTCCATCAAATTCTGCTGCTTGTATAAAATTTACACACCAAGGATAGTTTGCAACTTTTCCAATAATTTCGGAATTGAAAAAGTTCCCTATTCTTATTAATGCACCACCTATTGGTATGGTTAAAATCAATCTATCAATCAGCCAATATAAATTTAATTTTGGATATTTTCTGTGAAAAATATAGGTTGAAATTATCATACCCAATGTTGCTCCATGCGAAGCTAATCCTGCAAATCCTGAGAATGTGTATCCTTTTAAAATTCCAAAAACACTGCCATCAGGGTCTGGTGAAATGGGTAATAATACTGCTAATGGATGTTCCCAAAGTAATTCTGTTTGGTAGAAAATTACGTGTCCTAATCTTGCTCCTATCATACAACCGATTATGGTATGAAAAAGGAAGGGCTCTAAATACGATGGATCTACTTTTTCTGTTTTAAAAACTATACGTTTCATGGTTTCTAAACCTACATAAAAAGCCAATGCCCACATTAAACTATAATATCGGATGACAAAAAAACCTAAATCAATTCCCGGTGATGGACTACCTAAATCCCAAGTTATGTATAAAAAATGATTCATTTATTTCTGTTTTAATTTTTATATTTTATTTTTATGTAAAGATAATTATCTTGAGGTCATGGTTATTTTTTTGGTACAGGATCAAATCCACTTCCTCCCCAAGGATGACATCTACAAAGGCGTTTTATTCCAAACCAAAATCCTTTAAAAATACCATATTCTTCCAATGATTCTTTCATATATTCGGAACAAGTTGGTTGAAATCTGCAATTGCTTCCAAGTAAAGGCGAAATGGCTATTTGATAGAATTTTATGCAAACTATTAATGGAAAAATTGTAATTTTTTTTAATGAAAATTCCATTTGCAAATATATATTTTTTAGTTCATTTCTGTTAGTATTTCATTTTAATATATGTTACATATCTTAAATTTTCTTTACTTTTGATACATAATTTAAATAAAGTGGATTCTGTTTAATGAATACTTTTCAAGATATACCTTTAGCTGAAAGAATGCGACCCAAATCGCTTTCAGAATTCATCAATCAAGAACATTTGGTAGGAGAGAATGCACCTATTCGTACTATGATTGAGAACGATTCTATTGCATCAATGATTTTTTGGGGTCCACCTGGTACTGGGAAAACTACATTAGCTGAAATAATTTCAAAAGAAACATCACGAGAGTATTATTCATTAAGTGCTATAAATTCAGGCGTAAAAGAGATTCGAGAAATTATAGAAAGTGCTAAAAAGCAAAATTTATTTTCGGGTAAAAGTCCTATTTTATTTATTGATGAGATTCATCGGTTTACTAAATCACAACAAGATAGTTTATTACAAGCGGTTGAAAAGGGATGGGTGATTTTAATAGGTGCTACCACTGAGAACCCAAGTTTTGAAGTAGTTTCCGCTTTGCTTTCTCGTTGTCAGGTATATGTTTTAAAGGAATTAAGCAAAGAACATTTAGAAAAATTATTGAAAGACACATTGTTAAAAGATACTTTTTTGCGTTCACAGTCTATTATTTTACAAGAATCAGAGGCTTTACTACAATTTTCAGGAGGCGATGCTCGAAAATTATTGAATGCGTTGGAAATTGTAGTAAAAAATTCATTCGGACACGCTGAAATTATCATTTCAAATAAAAATGTACTTTCTATTGTACAGAATAAAATGGCATTGTATGATAAAAATGGTGAAATGCATTATGATATTATTTCGGCATTTATAAAATCTATTAGAGGGTCTGATCCACAAGCAGCAGTATATTGGTTAGCTAGAATGATAGAAGGTGGAGAAGATGTGAAATTTATTGCTAGAAGAATGCTTATTTTAGCCTCTGAAGATATTGGTTTAGCTAATCCTACTGCTTTGGTAATGGCTAATACCACTTTTCAGGCAGTGAATGTAATTGGATATCCTGAATCTAGAATTATTTTAAGTGAATGTGCTATTTATTTGGCTACTTCACCCAAAAGTAACACTGCTTATTTGGCTATTGATCGTGCTTTGGAAGAAGTAAAAAAATCTGGAAATTTAGCTGTGCCTTTACATGTAAGAAATGCTCCTACTAAGCTTATGAAAGAGTTAAATTATGGGAAAGATTATAAATATGCTCATAATTTTGAAGGAAATTTTGTAGAACAACAATATTTGCCTAATGAAATAAAAGATAAAATATTCTATGACTTTGGCAAAAATGTAAAAGAAGAATCAGTGAAGAATTTTTTAAAAAAGGACTAATTTTTTAATGCTCAAATTTTTATTTAAGGTATGATAAAAATAATTTTCTTGAAATATATTCTGCACCTAAACTTTCTAAATGTGCTGTATAAGACTGGCAATCAATTATTTTGTATTTCTCTTTATGTTTTTGAACAAATGAAATAAAACCGAATTTGCTTGCATTGCTTTCTAATGCAAACATGCTTTCACCGCAGAATACATTATCAAGTTCTATCCCATAAAAACCACCTACTAATTGGTTATCCTTCCATACTTCGATACTTTTTGCATAGCCTAATTGGTGTAATCTTATATAGGCATCTATCATTTCTTGCGAAATCCATGTACCAGTTTGGTCTTTTCGGTTTGCTTTGCTGCAATGGGAAATAACTGCTTCAAAATTAGTATTTTCGGTAAAAGAAAAATCATTGCTTTGAAGAACTTTCCTCATAGACTTTGAAATTTTTATTTTTTCTGGAAATAAAACAAATCTTGGATCGGGTGCATGCCAACATATAGGTTCATGTTCATTAAACCAAGGGAAAATACCTAATTTATAGGCATTTATTAAAGTTTTAGGTAATAAGTTTCCACCAATTGCCAATAATCCATCGTTATCTGCTAGTGAATAATCTGGAAATACGACATTATCAGTCGGAATAAAAACCATTTGGTTTTATTTTTTTGCTTTTAAATCGCCTTCATTCAACCAATCTATGGTGTAATTACAATTTCTGTAATCTTTTCCTACTGTTATAAAAGTGGATGGTATTTTTTCTTTTACCCATTTTTCTAAAATGTCTTGTTGTTTTTTCTGAATGGCAAATTTCTTTATTCGATCGTAATCGGAATCTAAAGAATATTTATGGGCTGGGATTGAATTATTTAATTTGATAATCCGTACTACTTTTTTTCCTTGGTATTCATCTTCAAATGAATCTGAAATCTGTCCTATTTTCATACCCGTAACATTAAAAAAAGTTTTTGAATCTAAATTCAATTTATTCAATCTCTCTTCTCTTGTTTGAGGATTTAAAATAACACCTGCATTAAAACGTGTTTCTTTATCATTAGTAAATTTAAATACCGCTTCTTTAAAAGTGATTTTATTTTCTAAAATTAATGTTTTTATTGAGTCTAATTTTTTTCTTGCTGTATAAATTTCTTCAGCTGTTGGGGTAGATTTTAATAAAATATGTCGTAAATCTAAAACCTGTCCTCTTCTTTTTTCTAGTTTAATAATATGATAACCATATTCTGTTTGAAAGGGGTCTGAAATTTGATTTTCATCTAAATTAAATGCAACTGCTTCAAATTCTTTCACCATTACGCCTCTTTTTACACCTAAATACTGCCCACCGTTTTTTGCAGAACCTTCATCTTCTGATTTCAATCGTGCCATGGAATCAAACGTTTCTCCAGCTACTATTCTCTTTTTAAAATCATTCAGTTGGTCTATAAGTTCTTTTTTGTGTTTGTCAGTAATTTCAGGTTTTATCGTGATATGGGAAATTTCTACTTCATCTCCAATTTCTGGAAAATCGGCACTGTATTTTTCAAAAAATTCTTTTAATTCTTGTGGAGAAACATCGGTGCCTTTGGTTATCATTTCTGATTTTTTTTCTGAATATTCTTTGTCTTTAAATATTTCAGCCAAATCTGTTTCTAATTCGGGCTGTGTTCTTACTCTGTAATAGTCTAAAAGTTTCTCTATTCCTCCGGCTTGTGCAGAAGTTCTTTCAATATAATTATCAATTCTTTTTTTAATGTTTTCATTGTCTATTTTTATCAGTGTATCTTGTTCTGCATAATACAACACCATTTTTTCGGTTAATAAATTATCTACAAATTTACACTGATCTGATATGTCAACACCTTGTTCTTTGTAGTATAATTTTTGTTGTTCAATATCAGAATCTAACACTATTTTATCGCCAACTACGGCAGCAATTCCGTCTATTTTTTTTCCTTGGGAAAATGCAAAAATGGGTATTAATATGAAAAGTGAAATGATATTTTTAAAATTTTTCATCTAATTGTATATGGTATTAAGTTATTTGTTTAATGTGAAAAGTATAAGTTTCTTTATTATTAAAGTATGAATATCGGCAAAAGTACTTATTTTTTTATTAAAAACTTTACGGTTTGTATTTTTCTTCTAATTGTTTTATTACACTTTCATCTTGGCTTATTTGTGCTGTTTGTAATTCATTTTTTATCAATTTCTGTAAATAGAAATCTTGATAAATGGGCGTAATTTCATTTTTTATTTCATTATATTCCATTACTTCTTTCGGTACTATTTTCTCAATATTCAAAACTACAAATTCATTTTTGTATTTTACTATTCTAAGGCCCTTTTCAAAGTTTGCATTGGGGGGAAATTCTCTTGCATTCTGTTGTAGTTTTCCATAAAAATGATAAATATACGATTCGCTTTTAGGTGTTTTTTTGTCTTTATATAGGGCTAAAATTTCTTTGCTTGTTTTTTTGTTTTGTATTAAATTTTGCACTTCTAATGCTGTTTTTTCATCTAT
>Ga0316612_1000209_pt1 | contig 21659 bp, 20 predicted proteins | sample MIS2016226_MG_FD_207676 | JGI IMG/M metagenome (GOLD analysis project Ga0316612, IMG submission 207676) | Microbial mat bacterial communities from Middle Island sinkhole, Lake Huron, Michigan, United States - MIS.2016.226 | ecosystem: Environmental > Aquatic > Freshwater > Lake > Sediment... | reverse complement strand
GCCCCCAACCTTGAGGATCGTAGGAATTCCTTCCACGTAACATCAGGTTTAAGTAAAAGTCATCGCTAATTAAAAACTCAAAATCCCTTGATAACTGCCATGTTTTGGGATAGGGATGACGATCAAATTCTTCATCGGTTTTGAAGTCGTATTCTAGCCTGATCAAGACAATTTCCCAAGCATGATCGAAAAGCTCATCCCAATATTCGAGAATGCTGGCATTATCGCGCACATCTGACTTTAGTTGTTGCTGTCCGCGCAAAATATATAGCTCCCAGTCATGGAAGCGATCGGGCATATCTAAGTGCATCCGTTTCATGGCATAGGTCAAAATCTTGATTAGGGATTCCCTAATCCATTTTTTCTGTTCAGAAATTAAACTTTCGACTTCATCAATTAAGTTCTCAAGGTCAAGTTGTTCAAAGTTTTTGTCTTTGAGTTGCTGGGTGGTGAGTTTGACCCATGCGGTAAAGTCGCGATCGTACAAAGATTTTTCTGGCATGATTATTTATGACTGAAGTAGATTTTGAAATGGTTCTGTATTTTTCCAGCGATAGGTATTGAAATCTCTATAATCGACTGAGAGAATGCGCCCATGCCCTAAATGTTCGGCAAGAATTACTAACGAAGCATCGGCTAAATCCATTGGTAAATCTGCATATTTTGTCATCAGTTGGGCAATCCTTGAGGAATGATCAGGATCGAGGTTAAAGATACTAAAAAGTCCTTTGTTGAGATTGTCAATAAATTTGATTTGGGTTTGGACTCCTTTACGACTTAGCAGTAAGTAACAAGTTTCTGTAACTACACACCAAGTTGTTATTAATGGTTCATCATATTTTTGAAGTGCTTGCTCGGCTTGATGGTGATAGGTATCTTTTTTGTCGAGAAGTGCTAACCAAAATCCTGTATCAGCGATGATCGTATTTTTTTGCTAGTTCCTGAGCTAATACTTGTTTGTAGGTTGTTGACAAATCCTCTTCGATTTCGACACAGCCAATCAAGCCGCTTTCAACAAATTTTTGGTAGGTGCTTTTTGATTGATTGGATCTGGTTCGTTTTCTTAGTAATTCGATTAGGTCAAAGACAAGCTGCTGTTCATCAGGGAGAAGCTCGGCAGTATCTTGTTGGATAGTATTGAGATTGGTCATGGGATGTATCTTGGGTTAAGTGTAAGCTGCAATTTTTGGGGTAACGATGGGGTAATAGTGAGTTTCATTTGAGCTTCCTAGTCTATGCTACGTTTTATATCAAATCCTAAATTTTTACGGGCGTTGGTTTGTGGCTATTGCTGAAGTAATTTTTGAAATAGTTGGGTTGCGGCTTGATGGTCAGAGTCTTTTTGATTGGCAAGAGCAAGCCAGAAACCTGTATCAACAATGATCATACTTCTGTCCTAGCTCTTGGCTTAAATAGGTTTTGTGATTTCTAGCTAGGTCTGGTTCTGCTGCCATACAGCCGATAAAATCTGACCAGTCTTGGGTTTGCACTTCTGGCTTACTTGATAGATTTATGGAGTTTTGTTCGATTAGGTAGGCAATAAAATTGAAGACAGTTTCTTGTTTATCGGGGGGAAGCTTGGCAATATCTTTTTGGACAGTATTGAGATTGGTCATGGGATGTGTTTTCCTTGCTCAAATATGAATACCAAAAATGATCATACTGGAATCTTAAAGGATTACAATGGGCTTGGCTATTCCTGAATTATTGCTGATTAAAACTATGCCGATCGCCCGTCCGTCATTGCTTAAAGATTTACAAGCGCTGTTAAAAAAACTAGAGGCGGATTTGATCGATCGCAGTTCTTCCACAGAAATACCAGAAATCGGTTTGCGGTTGCGGAGTACCTATGAACAGGCGAAGAAGGCGCAGCATACGGCGCAGAGTTTTGAGGAATGGCGATCGCTGTCGGTGGCGCAGGTGGCGGCGGCTTGGGTGTTGAGTTGTGTATTTGTGCGGTTTCTCGAAGATAACGGGATGATCGAGCCGCCGAGGTTGGCGGGAGCAGGGGAGCGTCTATCGTGGGCTAGGGATGAGCATCAGTTATATTTTCGGGAGTTCCCGACCCATAGCGATCGCGATTATTTGTTATCGATTTTTAAGGATTTGGCGAAGTTGCCTGTGGCGGGGGAGGTGTTTGGGGAAGGGAATGGCATTTGGCGGATGGCGACTTGGTTGAGTGGCGATGCGGCGACGTTGCTGTTGCGGTTTTTTCAGAAAATTGATGCGAATACGGGTTTGTTGATCCATGATTTTACGGATGCTAGTTGGGATACTAGATTTTTAGGCGATCTCTATCAGGATTTGTCGGAGGCGGTGCGGAAGCAGTATGCGTTGTTGCAGACTCCTGACTTTGTGGAGGCGTTTATTTTGGATCGCACGTTGGAACCTGCGATCGCTGAGTTTGGTTTGGATGGTTTTAAGATGATCGATCCTGCCTGTGGGTCTGGACATTTCCTATTGGGCAGTTTTAAGCGGTTATGCGATCGCCTATTACGCAACAATCCTAATCAAAATCTGCGGGTGTTGGTACAGACTGCCCTCGATAGTATTTATGGTGTGGATATCAATCCCTATGCGATCGCGATCGCCCGTTTCCGTTTGCTGTTGGCGGCGATGAAGGTGAGTGACATCACGCGGCTTTTGGATGCGCCTAATTTCCAAATCCATTTGGTATGTGGGGATTCGTTGCTGTATGGTTCGCCAAAGGGCGATCAGCTAACGACTGGTTGGCACGTTTTGGATGATGTAATGCCGATGCAGAATGCGGCGGTGCTAAATCGGATTTTGCAACCCTATCAATATCACGCGGTGGTTGCTAATCCGCCCTATATCACGCCGAAGGATGCGGCTTTGAATAGTGCTTACAGAGAGCGTTACAGTACTTGTTATCGTCAATATTCTTTAGCGGTTCCATTTCTGGAAAGAATTGTTTCGCTAAATATCAAGGGTGGTTTTTCGGGGCAGATTACGGCGAATAGTTTTATGAAGCGGGAGTTTGGGAAGCGGTTGATTGAGGATTTTTTCCCTAGGGTGGATTTGACTCATGTGATTGATACGAGTGGTGCGTATATCCCTGGGCATGGTACGCCGACTGTGATTTTATTCGCGAGAAATCAAAAGCCTGTGGCGGGGACAATTAGAACGGTGATGGGGATTAGGGGTGAGCCTTCTACGCCTGAAAGTGCGGTGAATGGGAAGGTTTGGCAGGCGATTTTAAATCAGGTGGATGTTGTTAATTCGCAGAGCGAGTTTGTGAGTGTGGCGGATTCGCAAAGGTTGGCTTTTCATAAGCATCCTTGGTCGATTGGTGGGGGTGGGGCTAGTGAGTTAAAAGAAGTAATTGAATCTAAATGTAAAACAAAATTAGAAAATTATATTGATACAATTTGCTCTCTATGCTTAACTCGTGCTGATGATGTTTACTTGATGCCTTGGGGAGTTTTAAGCCGTCAAAACGTCAAACCCGAACATCAATTAACGATGGTAAATGGTGAACTAGTAAGAGATTGGCAGATTAATCATCCTGAACAAGTTCTTTTTCCGTATAATTCCAAACTCGAACCAGTTTCAGAACAAGAAGGATTAGCAGTACATCATTTTCTTTGGTATTACCAAGAAATTTTATGGCGAAGAAAAGAATTAGGCGGTGATCATCGAGAATTAAATAGAACTTGGTGGGAATGGAATCGTTTTTTAAGACATCGTTATCAAAACCCTTTGTCGATCACCTTTGCCGAAGTCTCCACACATAATCATTTTGTCCTAGATCGCGGCGGCAGGGTATTTAAGCAAACTGCACCAGTAATCAAATTACCTGCCGAAGCAACCGAAGATGATCATCTTTCTCTATTAGGTTTATTAAATAGTTCCACAGTATGTTTTTGGATGAGAAATTCTTGTCATAACAAAGGTGGCGGCGGACTTACTACAAAACTTGCGCCAGAACATTGGGAAAATTTTTATGCTTTCAATGGAGTCCGACTTAAAGAAATGCCCTTTCCACAAGATCGTCCATTAGAACTTGCTCAAAAACTTGATCGCCTAGCGCAACAACTCAGCAACCTATCACCAGCCAACCTTTTACAAAATCTCCATGAAGACTTTGCCAACCAGCTAAACCAAGCCAAACAGCAATGGCAACAAACCCTAGGCGCAATGATTAGCTTGCAAGAAGAACTTGATTGGCAATGCTATCAACTCTATGGACTTCTCGATCAAAATCTCACTCATGCCGCACCACCCAACCTCAAGCTAGGCGAAAGAGCCTTTGAAATTGTCATGGCTCGCAAAATGCAATCAGGCGAAATCTCAAGCTCATGGTTTGAGCGTCATCACTCCATTCCCATTTGTGACATTCCCGATCGCTGGTCAACCGACTATCGCCAACTCGTTGAGCAACGCATTGAACTCATCGAAAATCATCCGAATATTGCCCTCATCGAACAACCCGAATACAAACGCCGTTGGAATACTGAACCCTACGAAACCCAACAACAGCAAGCACTACAAAACTGGTTATGCGATCGACTAGAGACATATTTTGACTTTGATGGCAGGATGCAGCCCTCACCCCCTAGCCCCCTCTCCCAAAAAGGGAGAGGGGGAACAGGAGAATCTTCAAGTCCCTCTCCCGCTTTGGGAGAGGGATTTAGGGAGAGGGAAAACTTGCAGCCCTCACCCCCTAGCCCCCTCTCCCAAGAAGGGAGAGGGGGAACAGGAGAATCTTTAAGTCCCTCTCCCGCTTTGGGAGAGGGATTTAGGGAGAGGGAAAACTTGCAGCCCTCACCCCCTAGCCCCCTCTCCCAAGAAGGGAGAGGGGGAACAGGAGACTCTTTAAGTCCCTCTCCCGCTTTGGGAGAGGGATTTAGGGTGAGGGCATCAATCCCCATCGCGATCGCCTCGATCGCCAAACTCACCGACATCGCCAAAAGCGATCGCCAATTCATGACAGTCGGCGAACTCTACCGCAACGACCCCGCCTTCAAAATCGAAAAACTGATCACAGAACTAATCGAAGCCGAAAGCGTCCCCCACCTGCCCATCCTGCGATATAAAGTCACAGGACTCCGCAAACGCCTCGAATGGGAACACACATGGCAACTACAACGCCAAGAAGACTCTAGTTCCCCTCTCCCTCTGGGAGAGGGGCTAGGGGTGAGGGCATCCATCCCCGTTCCGCCCAAATATGCCAGCACCGACTTCATAAAACCCAACTACTGGCGACTACGCGGCAAACTTGACGTACCCAAAGAACGCTGGATCTCCTTTCCCCACTGCCAAGGCGAAGACAATACAACGGCGATCGCTTGGGCAGGCTATAACCATCTGCAACTCGCCCAAGCCCTCAGCACCTACTACCTCGACATCAAAGAAAAACGCGGCGGCTCCACTGACCCACGCCTCGCGCCATTACTAGCGAGTTTAGTCGAGCTAATCCCTTGGCTCAAACAATGGCACAACGCGATCGATCCCGAATTTGGCTTAGCGATGGGCGACTATTACGAAGGATTTTTGATGGAGGAGGCTAAGGCGATCGGGCATACAGTCGAGAGTTTGAGGATGTGGAAAAAAACATAAGTTGCGGCGCGATCGCGCCGCAACTTATCTCATATTTCTCAGCCTCGCCACCTCCTCCACACTCAACCCCGAAGCCCGACTAATCGCCAGATCATCCAAAAGATCCAGCAATTGCCGCGCCATTTCCCGCTTACCCTCAAGTATGCCCTCAGCCAAACCCTCAGCCAAACCCTCAGCCTTGCCCTCAGCCTTACCCTCAGCCTTACCCTCAGCCTTACCCTCAGCCTTACCCTCAGCTAGACCTTGAGCCTTGCCCTCAGCAATACCTTGAGCCTTGCCCTCAGCCAAGCCTTGATTGATCCCTTTCTTGATGGCATTGCGTTGATCGTGAATAAACATTTCTTGCATCTCCATATCCTCAACCTGTTCAGGCGTGAGATTGATTTCATTGGCGATCGCAAAGGCTTGACTAATCTCAGGCACAAGGTTCATACTCTCAGGCACAACCGCCAACTGTCGCGCACATTTCAAGAAATATAACCACTTATCCGCCAAAGTTTCTAAATCATTAATATTTTTCTCAAACTTAGGCAACTCCACAAACACCAACTCAATGTCATAGATCGGATAGTCAACCAAAAAATCTTTTTCCTTGAGAATAAACCGCGAAGTGAGTTGATTGATCTCTGGAAACATCACAAAATCGGTAATCGTCAGCGCAATTACAGGATTTAGTAGGCTATAGTCTTGCCCGATCGCCAATTGATTAGAATACGCCTTCGCCGCATTATACAAAATCCGTTTCTCAAAGCCCTCAATATTCAACACCTGCATCTCAATAATCACAGTTGTTTCATTATCTAATGTGGCTTTGACATCTAGATAAGTCTGCTTAACACCGCGTATTTTTGGCGCTAAATAAGGATTAAGGATCTCCAAATCTTGGATTATAGGTTCACCATCATAGAGAATGGCATTGAGAAAGCTAATCAAAATATCATGACTCTGTTCAGAGCCAAAGATCTTTTTAAACGCATAATCAGTTTTCGGATTAATAAATCGCATATTGCCCTACCTTAACTAAATTGGACCCGTTTATACAAATCTCGCAAACTAACCTCTAGCGGCACTGACATCAGCTTAATCACCGCCGACTCTCCCCTATGGGTCAGCAATACCCATCGATCTTCCGACTCCTTAACATAGTGATCGACTTCATAACCATTTTGATACACCAAAACATATTCCTGAAAGCTAGGAAGCGATCGATATTGCCGAAATTTACTATCGCGATCGTAGCCTTGAGTGGAGCTAGATAGAATTTCTACAATCAAACAGGGATTAGTGACTTCCATTTGGCTTTGATCGACAAAAATTGGCTCACCCGCCACCACCATCACATCAGGATAGGTATAGCGACTATATTCAGGCAGCCACAGCCGCATATCACTCATGAAGACAGAATATTCTAGGTCTTCTAAAGCTAACAATAGCAAAGCGTGAAACTTACCCGTCAGGATATTATGATTTGCGGAAGCACCTGCCATCGGGATAATTTCTCCATCAATAAACTCACTCTTAAATTCGGCTTTATCCTCTAAAGCGAGATACTCTGACGCGGTATAACCCTTAGTCGCTGCTAACACCATATGCGATCGCCTCCTAAAAATTGACCACCTAAAAATTGACCATAGTTAACGATTATAATAACCAGACAGGCGATCGCATTACTTAACAAAAATAGTCATTTAAAACTCTTACTGGGTATGCATACCACTCTCACCCCACCCTCTGAGCGCATCTTACTTTCCAGCATCCGTTGGGAAACCTATCGGGCGATCGCCCGTGATTGCGAACAACAACCTCGCACCCGACTCACCTATGACCAAGGACAGCTAGAAATTCGGATGCCCTCTGACCTCCATGAAAGTTACAAAAAATTATTAGGTAGAATTGTTGAAGCCCTCACAGAAGCTGGTGAACTACAGATTCGTACTAGTATCGCGCTGCCCTTCGTCAAAACCAGCGATCTCCAAAGATTCCTCAGCCTTAAATCCACCGTTAAAGAAAATGCCTTAATTCGCCAAGTACGGGAATGGGCGATCGCCAGCAGGTAAGGATGTGCGGCGCACATCCTTACAAATATAAACAAAAACCATAAATAAACGCCCATGACGCTCCTCAAAGACCTGATCGAAATTCCTGAAAGCCTCCAAAAAGGAGACTTTGTACTTAATCTGTCATCGGTGGCAAGTGATGCCGACAAGATTCTACGCGACTATGTGGTTACACCCGAATTACAAAAATGCTTTGACCAAGCCCTCAACTTCATTCGCAGCAGCATTCAAAGCCACGTCAGTAAGGCAACCTATTTGCATGGCAGCTTTGGCAGTGGCAAAAGCCACTTTATGTCAGTTCTTTATCTAATTCTCAAAGCCAATCTCACCGCCCGCAGCATCACCGAACTCGCCCCCGTAATCCTCAAAAACAACGAATGGATCACAGGCAAGAAGTTCTTATTAGTGCCGTACCATGCGATCGGCTCCGACAATATGGAATCCTGCATTCTGGGCGGCTATGTCGATTTTGTGCGCCGCACCCATCCTGAAGCTCCAATTCCAGGGGTATATCTTGCTGAAGGAATGTTTGGCGATGCCGCTAATCTGCGATCGCAAATGGGCGATGTCGCCTTTTTTGCCGCGCTCAATGGCGCAAATGCCAACAATAAACTTTGGGGTGATATTGCCGCCAACGATTGGAACGCTGAGAGTTTTGCAATGGCGATCAATGCAGCACCCGCAACCGAAATGCGATCGCAAATCATCGGTGCATTAATCAAAGCTTTCTTCAATTCCTACGACCAACAAGCCAAAGGGGAAGCCTTTCTATCTCTCGATAAAGGTTTATCGGTCATCAGCAAACACGCTCAAAGTCTTGGCTATGATGCCCTAATTCTCTTCCTTGATGAATTGATTCTCTGGTTAGCCAGCCATGCTAATGACTTCAGTTTTATCCATCGTGAAGGACAGAAACTATCTAAACTTGTGGAAGCCCAAACCCCCGATCGCCCGATTCCCATTGTCAGCTTTGTGGCAAGACAGCGCGATCTCAGTGAACTCATCGGTAATGCCGTCCCTGGCTCGGAACGCTTTAACTTTAGTGAAGCCCTCAAACATTGGGAAGGTCGCTTCGATCGCATTGTGTTAGAAGATCGTAATTTACCCGCGATCGCCCAAAAGCGAGTTCTCAATCCCAAAAATCCTGCGGCAAAAACCGAACTAGATGCCGCCATTGACAAGTCCCTGACCATGCGCGAAGCCGTGATGAATATCCTGCTCACCCGCGAAGGCGATCGCGCCATGTTTCGACAGGTTTATCCCTTTAGTCCTGCTTTAATTCAAGCATTAATTGCAGTTTCCAGTGTCTTGCAACGCGAACGCACCGCCCTCAAAATTATGGTGCAAATGCTGGTAGATCGCCGCGATTATCTTAGTGTCGGCGACATTCTGCCCGTTGGCGACTTGTTTGATGCGATCGCCCACGGTGATGAGTCCTTCAGCCCTGAAACCGCCATCCATTTTGACAATGCCAAAAAACTCTATCACCAAAAGCTGCTGCCAGTAATTGAGAAACAACATGGTTTGCGCCGCGAAGAGTTTGAACTTCTGCCCAATAATGACCCTAAGCGTATCGCATTTTTTAATGACGATCGCCTGCTCAAAACCCTACTCCTGTCTGCCCTCGTCCCTGAAGTGGAAGTATTACGCAGTCTCACGCCCGAACGTCTCGCTGCTCTCAATCACGGCACAATCAAAGCCCCTATCCCTGGGCGCGAAGCACAAATCGTCTTACAAAGATGTCGGCAATGGGCAGGTACGGTCGGCGAAATTCGGCTCACCGAAGGCGATAATCCGACGATCAACCTTCAGCTTTCTGGTGTGGATACCCAGAGCATCATCGCCCAAGGTAAGCGCGAAGACAATCACGGGAATCGGATGCGCCTCGTCCGCGATCTTTTATTCAAGCAACTAGGCATTCAAGGGGAAGAAACACTAGAGCAGAGTTTCAGCCATCTCTGGAAAAACACGCGGCGCTCCTGCGATGTTCTGTTTCGGAACATTAGAGAACTCCCCCCAACTGTCCTAGAAAACAATGGCGATCGCTGGAAAATCATTATCGACTATCCCTTTGATGTCGATACCCATACGCCTCGTTCTGATATTAGTCGTATTCAAGGATTCAGCGCCGAATATCCTGATGGAGCGAAAACCCTCGCATGGGTTCCCGCTTTTCTTAGCGAAGAAGCCCTCACTGATCTCGGTATGCTGGTTACTCTTGACCATATCCTCGCAGGCACAGGCGAACGTTTTGCCCAATTTGCCACGGCCAGCAATCTCTCAGCCCAAGATCGCCAATCGGCAAAGTCACTTTTAGAAAATCAACGCAGTAGCCTGCATCAGAGGGTTTTACATCATTTAGAAGTTGTCTATGGATTAGATTCCACCGATAGTAGTTCCATTGATTCTGGGCGATCGCTAGAATTAAACGAACGATTTCAATCTCTTTATGTAGGATTGCAACTACAGCCCCCTGTCGCCTCAACCCTGCGCGAGGCTCTCACCAATTTATTAGAACAAGCATTAGGGTATGAATTTCCTGCGGCTCCAGCCTTTGAAGCTGAAATTGAAGCCAGTAATAATCTCGAAAAAGTTTATCAGGCGATCATTGATGCAACCCAACAAACCGATGGCAGAATTGCCATTGAAGATCGCAAACTGCGATCGCTATTGCGCCAAATTGCCAATCCATTATTACTAGGTGAAATGGCTGTAGATGCCACCCATTTTGTGATCGGACAGCATTGGAAACAGCACTTAGAGCGCAAAATCTCGGAAGCAGGTGGAGCGATATCGGTCGGACAGTTACGACGTTGGCTGGATGAACCAAAACCGATGGGATTACCTGCGATCGCCCAAAACTTGATAATTCTCACCTTTGCCGCCCAAACCAATCGCATTGCCTACCGCAGTAACCGCAGTAATTTAGTAAGCGAACCCACATTGAAATCTTTGTCCGATGACATTGAGTTTCGCGCCCAAAAACTTCCCGATCCAGTACTATGGCAAACAGCATTAGATCGCGCTCACAGTATTTTCAATATTTCTGTTTCTAAATTACTTAATGCCAAAAATGTCGCCGAACTGAGCGATAAGATCGCCAACATCGCTAGAGAAAATGCCGCTAATGCTAGAAACTACTTCAATCTGCTTAACGAAACTCTAGATCGGTTCCAGATTGACAAAAATTGCGATCGCTTCCAAACCGCTACAGCTACGGTCAATGCGATCGAGCGTATTCAGGCTCATCTCAATACCAACAAATCCGCAAACAACAAATCTGAAGATATCGTCAATATGCTGGCAGATATTGCGATCGCCACTTCCGACACCGCCATGAAAGAGTGTTTCCAACAACTCAAATCAATGACTATTAGTCTGGAGCGCACTAACTGGCAAATCATCAATGTAGTTCAAAAAATAACCGACGACTTCTCAACCGAAGCAAAAGTTTTGGTTGCCGATCTCATTTATGCCCTCAGTGGCGATGAACACGCGATCGCCCTAGCACCTGTACTAAAAGAAGCAGATGCAAAAGCTACTCGCATCATCAACGCAAAGTTTGAAAATAACCCATTACCACCCTCTAATCCATCCCCCCCTACAACCAACAAGACTACTCAAATTACTGCTGATTCCACAAAAACATTAATCTATCCCCCAACATCAACCACAAATCTTAGTTCAATCACTCCAACCATTCCGACTATCCAAGAAATTATTGATCAAAAACAATATGAGAACCTTGATCTAGAACAAGCCGCGCAACTTCTCCAGCAATTGAAATCACAACAAAATCAAAATCAACAAATCCGTATTAATTTAAGTTGGATTATTTCGACAAATTTCGATAAACCATGATCGTACCTACCATCAATCAGATTAAGGCGCAAGTTGTCACTATTCGCCAAAGGAATCCAAACACCAATTTCATTGCTATTCACATTGCAGGTCAATGGACTGGTGAAACAGTCCAAACCGACGACGATATCACCATGCATATTCATGTTTGCAAGTCTCCCCTAGCAATGCGTTTAGTGATGCAATCTGCCCATAAAGCCCATAAAGCCCATATAACTGTCAACTCAGATATCCATGTAATCCTAACAACCCTCAAAGATGCTGATCTAGACGATGATATTCTGATGCGTTTAGCCAAAAGGAAGCTTTTCTCCATCGATCCTTGGGAAGTTGTCAAGTCACTATTTCAAGCAAATTTAATCGATCCCCGTTTGCGTAAAGAACGATGGATTGCCGATTATCTAATTGATTGGCATCCTAGCGAAGGTTATACCCCAGTTAGTAACGGATTTCTCAATGCTGATATAGTCTGGACAATTCTGCTAAAGCGTGGATTGGCAATTGTTGATCGCTCTCCAGACTTGCCCGATCTTTTGAAGTGGTCAATAGACAATAATCATATTGCAAAGCTTAAAAATGCGGATTCTTTTTTCCAAAAAGCAGCGATCGCCTACATAGCCGAACTTGTTGGTCATCTTGCCCAATCCATATTGCGCTGTGCTTGCCAAACTGAGCGTAATGATTTAGTCGCTCTGGGCTTAGTGTTGGGCGTTTTATTCCATCCTAAAGCGACAGGAAAACTAGATAAGGCGATCGGTAAAATCGAAGAGCGCTATTTTCAAGGGGAAATATTAACACCAAACATAGGCATTACTTGGCAAGCTGCGGCTCAAGAAGTAATCAATCTACGTTTACCGATTGACATCCAACTTAAAGAAAATATCTTGAATCGTGCGGATGAAATTTTGCAAGAAATTGGTGCTAGTCATCTAGCGCATCTTAGCGATATTTCGCCTCTAGGATTTAATCAGCGCCTTGAGTTATTCGGACAAACCCTGTCTTCTATCCTCAAAAATTCTCTAACCAGTGATTTAGAAAAACTAATCAAAGAATTAATCAACGATCGCGATGAGATATTAAGACACAACTTAGCCAAAGAAGATCGCTCTCGTAGCCGCGTGAATAATCTCGATATGGCAATCAGGCTCTTATATTGGCTTCACCAACAAACAGCAAAAACAAATCCTCTACCTCAATCCCTCAATCAAGCGATCGCCGCAGAACTCAGCCACAACAGCTTTGCAGATTGGGCAAGACACGCTCTCCTCTCAGACGAATCACTGCAATTAGTTTCTAAGGCCTATGCCGAACTTTTTAATCTTGCGGTAACAGTCCGCGATCGCCAATCCCAAATCTTTGCCGATCTCTTTGCCAGTTGGACAGGTTTAGGCTCTAGCCACAATGAAATCTCTCAAGAAATTCCTCAAGAAATCTCTCAAGAAATTCCTCAAGAAATCTTAGTAGTTGAAAATATTTTAAGAGATATAGTTGCACCGATCTCATCCCATGCTCCAGTCCTTTTAATTGTTCTCGATGGCATGAGTATGTCAGTATGCCACCAAATATTAGAAGGCGAAAGCATTACTAGACAAGGTTGGTCACTACTGCATAGAGAAGATCAAAAATTTCCGATCATGTCCGCGCTGGCAACAGTTCCATCAATCACCGAAATATCGCGGACTAGTTTATTGTGTGGGCGAATCAGAAGCGGCAATGCCAAAGATGAAAGCGCAGAATTTAAATGTCATCCCGATCTTAATCAAATCTGCAAGCAACAGAAAAAACAATCGCCTCTACTATTTCATAAAGCTGAGCTACAGGGATCAGAAGACGTAACTCTTAGCCAAGATGTCCGCCAAGCGATCGCCTCTCGCGATCGCTTGGTCGTGGGCGTAGTTGTCAATGCGATCGATGATCGACTTACCAAAGGTGAGCAGTTATATATTGACTGGACACAGCAAGCGATTAAGGTCATTCCCGCACTTTTAGAAGCGGCAAAAAATAGCGATCGCCTTGTGATTCTCGCCAGCGATCATGGTCACATCATTGAGCATGGAACCAAACTGATATCGACAACAGAGGGCGGTGAAAGATGGCGACCCGATCATGGAGATCTTGCAGAAGCAGAATGTCGCTTAACGGGAAATCGCGTTATAGCATCTGGTCACAAGTCCATCATTGTCCCTTGGTCTGAGCAAATCCGCTATAAGCCCAAAAAAAATGGATATCATGGCGGTGTTAACCCTCAAGAGATAATTACTCCGATCGCCATATTATCTGCGGGTCAAGTTATTCCTAGCGGTTGGGTAGAATCATCTAATCAGTTCCCAAATTGGTGGCATATCGCTAGTCCTACTCCCTTCCCAGTAAATAATTAGGTGTGCGCGGCTTCGCCGCGCACACCTAATTATTCATTTTGTAACGCCTATTACAGCAAAACTCGATCAAACCCGCCACAAGAAAAATTTTGAAGGGGTTGCTTCGCAACCCTTTCAAAATTTTTCTTGGTTTGGGTTTGATCGAAAATTGCTGTAAGTTCACTTATCTAAGACCCAACAATTGGGCGATCGCAGGTAAAATTGCATCGGCTCTTTCAAGATCGAGATTAGAGAAACTAGCCACATTGTTTGTGGTGGATTGTACAGACTGATTGCGCTTCACCCGTTCTCCCATTTGGCGGCGTTCGGGGGCAGGGAAAGTGGCAAAGGTGCGCCGCAGTAAAGGTAAAACTAAATCAAAAGTATCCGTCGAGAGTTTAGTTACCCAATTATCGAGAACTTGCCAGAGGCGATCGTCATGGAGTAATACTAAACCACTGCCTTTCAGCAAACCTTCCACCCATGCGGCGGCTTGACTCGGTTCATTAGCAAGGGATAGAAATAGTCCCATGCGTGTTTCCACAGCATTGGCGGTAAACACACCTGCATCGAGAAGTAAGCGACAACAGCAACCCGCTAGCAGTCCATGCAATCCCGATTGATCGGCAAGTTGAGCGAGAACAACCTGCCATGCTTCCGCATATTCGGGATTTTGTAAGAGCATGATCGCCCGATTAACGGCGATCGCTAATTCATACATCGCCGCCGCCGCTTCGTCATTCAGGGAGGCACAAGCAACGGGCAGCCCCACGCAAATACGGGTAATTAAGCCATCAACTACATGGGCAACAATATTGGTATCGATTTGGCGGACATTGCCATAGCGCAACAGGTTAGCGAGGGGCGGCACGGCTTGCATCAGGTGGGAGATATCCGCAGCGATCGCCGCTTCCGATTGGAGGCGCACCATCAAGTAACTAGCGGCTGCACCAAGATTCGCCAGCAGCACTTTATCCACTAGTTTAGTGAGTGTCGGTAAATCCTGCGCTGCATTGGCTTGATCACGGGTGAACGCCGTCGCCGCTTCCATAATCGTTTGCCCCCATACGCCCGATTCGATTAATCTGACCGCAAATTCGGGTTGCCATTGCAATTGCCAAGGTTCTTTAAAGGTTCCTTTGCTACTGCTAGATTGGGGTTTTCCCCAAGGAATATCCAGCAAGGCTAAGCGATAGAGTAAATGCGATCGCTCTAAGTCATTAGCATTACGCAAATCTAGCTCTAGGGTTTTAGTGTCGGGCTTGAGGCGGAGCCGCTTTTGCTGACGGATTAAGTCCTGTTGCAACGGAACCATCGGCGTATCGTCAGGGACTCGACCCATGCGATCGCCGACAATTAGTTCCTGATGAATGAACTGCATCGGCAATGGATCACCAAAACACAGCACCGCTTGAATTGCTTCATTAAGTTCAGATAAACCCGCTAAGGGGCGATCGCGCATTGCCGATAATGCTTCGGCGAGACGCACGGCTTCGATCACACTTGCGGAAGAAGCATCAATATCTTTGGTGCGTAAGAGTCTTGCCACACGGGTAATCCAGCGAATCGCGACTTGACTCGAACTATGCTGGGAATTATGCCAGAGATGGTCATACCATCCTGGAGAAACTAGCCCTGCTCCATAACCACTAGCGATCGCTAATCTTCCATAAGTCCAAGGAATCCAAGTTGCTTCCACTTTGACTTTCGATAATCCTTTAAGAAGATTGGCATCATTTCTGGTAGAAGGTAAATTTACGAGGGCGGGACCGTGCCAAGCCCCACAGACGACCGCAATCCGTTCTTTGCCTTCGGATAGGGAGGTGCGAATAGTTTCCCGCATATATGCTTCACGCAGTTCTTCGATTATGCAATCGCTCATACTTTCTGCAAAATCTTCCTCAGCATCTAATTCTTCTCTTAGAGCCGTCATCGCCTCTAAAATCGCCGCAAAAAGTTCATGACTATCGCGCCGATGTTCCACCATATATTCCCACCAGCGTTCACCATCACTAAAACCCGCCGCTTCCGCCAGCCAGCCAAGGGGATCTTGGCGATAAAGCTTTGAATTAGATTCAGGGTTTAGGTCAGGAGAGGTTTCAAAATTTGGCTGGATATTTTCTTGAGAACTTCTTTCTAGTTCTGTTTCAATGGATTCTGGATTAACCTCAGGTTCTTCTTGTTCTTCTTGTTCTTCTTTTTTGAAGGCTAAACAATGAGCTTGGGGCAGATCCATAAACTTGATCGGAATCTTACGCTCTAAGCCATAGCGAATCGCTTGCCATTCGGGAGAGAAGATCGCAAAGGGGTAATAGACAGAATTTTCGGGCGATCGCGCTTCGTAGAGGAGGATAGCAACAGGGGGCTGCATTCCCTCACGCATCACAAAGGGCAACAGGGCTTGAGCTTCGGGCGGTGCTTCAATCAGAATCGCATCAGGTTGTAATTGTTCTAAGGCTTGGCATAAACTCCGCGCCGAACCAGAACCATGATGGCGAATACCGAAAATATGGACTTTTTCTCTATAACTAGAGGCTTGGCGATCGCTCTTCAAGTTTAATTAGCCTCCCGACAAGCGCGATATAAATCTTTCCAGCTGTCCCGTTCCTTGACCACTGTTTCCAGATATTCTTTCCAAACCAGATGATCTTGTACGGGATCTTTGATCACTGCACCGATCAGGCTAGAAGCCACATCTCCAGCGCGTAAATAGCCATCGCCAAAGTGGGCGGCTAAGGCTAAACCGCTATTCACGACTGAAATCGCTTCGGCGGTGCTGAGGGTGCTACTAGGGGATTTGAGCTTGGTTTTGCCATCGCTAGTAACGCCATTTCGCAGTTCACGGAAAATGGTGACAATGCGCCGTACTTCTTCGAGGGCGGGAGGTTCGGCGGGTAATTCGAGGGCGCGACCGAGGCTTTCCACGCGACGCTGCACAATATCCACCTCTTCATCGGCGCTATCGGGTACTGGTAAAATCACCGTATTAAAACGCCGCTTTAGCGCACTGGATAGCTCATTCACGCCGCGATCGCGATTATTCGCTGTGGCAATCACATTAAAGCCCCTAGTGGATTGTACTTCCGAATTCAGTTCAGGAATCGGTAAAGTCTTTTCCGAAAGAATCGTAATTAAAGTATCTTGGACATCGGAAGGAATGCGGGTTAATTCTTCCACTCTGGCGATTTTGCCATCCGCCATTGCTCGCATCATCGGACTCGCCACTAGCGCCGCCATCGAGGGACCATCCGCCAATAATCTCGCATAGTTCCAGCCATAGCGAATTGCTTCTTCGCTAGTTCCTGCTGTACCTTGAATCAGCAATGTGGAATCTCCAGAAATAGCAGCCGACAAATGTTCCGATACCCAAGATTTGGCTGTCCCTGGAACTCCAAAAAGTAACAGAGCGCGATCGGTGGTGAGCGTCGCGATCGCAATTTCAATGATGCGTTTGTTACCAATATATTTCGGAGAAACTTCAAAGCCATTATCTAGCTTGCCACCGAGCAGATAGGTAGACACCGCCCAAGGCGATAGCTTCCAATTGGGAGGACGTTGTTTCGTATCGATCTTGGCTAATTCTGCTAACTCTTCCGCAAATTGATTTTCGGCATGTTCGCGCAGTAGGGTTGATACTGAGGTAGTTACTGTCGTAGCTACTTCGGTATTGTCTACTTTTGCCTTGGCGGTTTTAGAGGTTTTGGCTGGTTTTTCCGTATTCATAGAAATATACGATCAAGGGAGTAATTTCCCTTTAGTCTTTTGATAGTCTTTTGATCTAACTCATTTTAACAGAATGTTTAGAATGATGAGCAATGCTTCCTGTTCTTTACAGAATTTCATATCTATGGTGATGCGTTGTAATAGCATATTCAGATGTTTTTTATTTACATGAGATGATTCGTAAGTTCTGGATATTTGGAAAATAAACCGTCAATACTGGCGAGTTTTGCATCATATTCTAATGCAGTGGCAATGATTAGGCGATCGAAGGGATCTTTGTGAATGGGAGAGAGGTTTACGGCTCTGACTGTGATCGCAGGGGTTAGTGGAAATAACTCGATTTTGGCAGGAGCTAATGCTCTGCTAAACCACTCTTCGGGTGAACAGGTTAGATCTAATCTGCCTCGACTTTAGGCTAAGGTAATCTCATAGCAAGATAGAGGAGATACTGCATAGAGGAGAAACTGCTAATATATCGGCTAACTCAAAACGCTCAAGCCAAGATGAGGGAAATTGCTCGAAGTTGGAGTTGATTAGCCATAGTCAAATATGGGTATCGAGAACAATTATTTCAGACATTCCCAATCCTCTTCATCGACTATGGGTCTAACAATATCGCCTAAGATTTTCACTTTACCAGCCATGTCAGGGACGGGAAAACGGCGTTTTATTTGGGGTTTAGTTTCTTCGAGGATGGTAACGATAATTCGTGCTGAGGTGATCTCTGGCTGTTCGGAAAGCCATTTAATTTGTCCGTTTTCATAGGTTGCTTCATAACTTTTGAGCATGGTTGTTTATCTCCTTAAAGTGTTTTCAAATTCTTGTTTTTTGCTAGAGATTAGAGAGCGTAGGCGATCGCCTTTTTCCTGTTGTTTCCTCTCTTCAAGTTCTAAGCGATTACATCTAATCAAGAATTTTTAGGTGGATCTTCGCTGTAGCTTTTCCAACCTGTATGTACTTGTTGCGTGGCTAAGGTAGTCAGATCACCTCTAATAAGCGATGCCACTAAATCCGCAGCAACATCATTATTCCAATAAGAGCCGTGAGCATCTGCCATGCCTAAAGCCATGCCAGCATGGGCTTGACCAAATCGCAAAGCACCTGATTCTGCGCCGTTGGCGTGCATCCAGAGATATTGATCGGAAAAGAAGAAGTTCTTCGCCTTGTCGTGTTTGATGGCGTTGCCTAGAGGATAGGCGATTAGATCTGATGAATGAATGATATTTATCCAAGTGAGCGCGTTGTAGCTTGTGGCAACAAAATCATCGACTGCGGAAAAGTCTATATTTTGCTTGAGGCGCATGAACAAGAGAGGTGATCCCATTGTCACAAGTCCGCGTAGTTTGTACTCAGAGTCACTTGAGTTAAATAATTTGCGAAATTCGTAAGCGGGATCATTTTCGGGTAAATCTTTGGTAAATAGGAGATCCCAAAGAACTAATGTACCGAGTGAATGGGAAGCGATCGCTATTTCTTTGTCTTCGGGATGGTTATCAACAAAGTCTTGGAATTGCTGCAAGATTTGTTTGCGGATAGATGCGCCTTTGTCGTTATTGAGATAGGTCAAAAAGTCGCCAAAAAATTTGGCAATAAAGTCTTCGCGTTGTTCTTGGTAACGATAAATGTCCCATTCACTCCCGCTTAGTTCTTTGCATTTTTCGGACAAGTTCTTAACATCAGAGCGAACCCAGTTAAAGAGTTGATCGGTTTTGCTTTTAAAGGAATGTCCCCAAAAGCTAGAGTAAAAAATTGGTGATTGGGCATTTTTCTTACTGAGAATTTCTTTGACTTTTTTCTTGAATTGATCGCCATAACCTGCGTCTTGAGTGGCGACACCATGAATGAGGAAAACTAGCATAATCTCTGTGTTGATTGAGTTGTAAATTATCTTACTTTATATCAGGATATTTACCGATTTAAGTAATCATTGATAATTTCTAAAATCACTTGTTCAATATTTGGAATTTCAGATTCTATGATTTTATTTTTGATGTGTTTGTGATTTGTATAACCTAAGTCAGGCTTATGTTTTGCATTATCATAGCGAAATATCAAATTGTTTTCATGATCTTGATAATGGAATGAGTAGGAGAGTTTTTCAATAGATTCTTGTAGATCAATATATTCTTTAAAAAACAAACGTGATCCTTGCGAAAATTCTAAGTTACCTTGAATGAAGCCGACATAATCTGATCTACTATCTACTGAAAAATTGAAAGACAAAATCCATTCATCATTCATGTATTTTTGAATGATAGCAATGATGTTAGTTTGGTAAGTATTGAACAACATATTCGATCGCTTCTAACTTTTGTAGAGAATTAGTTAATTTTCTTTTGATTTTGATCTCACCTGCCCAACTTATATATTCGTCATCGCCGCCTGTGAGGTCTTCAGATGTCCAATTTTCAAGGAAAAATTCAGATGAAATTTGATATTTTGTTTCAAATTCTTTTAGGATTTTATTAGTCTTGTCTAGCGATCGCTTCAAGTGTTTAATTTCAGATTCTATGGCTGATCTAACCAGATTCTGAACCATTTCAATGTCAGATGTATCGGATTTGATTTGTAGTTGTAACATGATGTTTACCTCAAATAAATAATTTTGCTTTGAATGTCAACAATTTCTTATTTGATATATGCTAGGACTGCAAAAATATCATCTCGCTCTAGATCGTCATAGTCTTCAAGGATTTCTTCGGTGGTCATGCCTGAACTGAGGAGTTCTAAGATCATCTCGACTGGATAGCGCAAACCTCTGATGCAGGGTTTGCCATGACATATATTCCAGTCTATTGTGTTACGTTGTAATAGCATATTTTAGATACTCCTTAGTAAATGGGTTGAGATGATTTTACTCTGATTAAATTGAAAGAGATTTTTTAAATTCTTGTTTCTTGCTAGAGATTAGAGAGCGTAGCCGATCGCCTTCTTCCTGCTGTTTCCTTTCCTCTCCTCAAGTTCTAACCGATTTGTAAAGTAAAGTTATTTGTCATATACATCGCGCCGATGACCTATGTGAAAAATTGTGATTATTTGCTGTTGATCGTCAATTGTGTAAAGCACACGATAATTTCCCACTCTAATTCGCCAACCTTCTCTACCCTTAAGCTTTAAGCAGCATGACGGTCTGGGATCTTTTTCCAAACCCTGAACTGCGTCACATATTTTTGGATAGGTTTCTTTAGGCAGATCGGCAAGTTCTTTTTGAGCGCGTCTTAATATTTCTAAGTTGTAGTTCATGATCGTGATTGGTTAATTTCAGCGATCGCTTGGGCAAATGGGATAGCTTCGTCCTGTGATTCTTCGGCTAGGTCAAAGGCATAAATTTCTTCTAGTTCTTCTAGACGGGCAAGCAGTTTTTGATAATAGTCAAATTCTACAACTACGCTCAAACGTTGACCTTGAGCATCAACAATGTATTGTTCGCTAATTGTTTGCATTGGTAACTCCTAATTATTGGGGTTGAGTCAATTATATGTAATCTCAAGGAAATTAATTTTGTATAACACAAAAACTATATTTTAACGGATCAAAACTTAGTTTTTGAAGATATAATCTTTTGGCACAGGCGAATATTCCCTTGAGAGCTATAATACAGCCAACATTTTATATACGTGGTTAATATATGACTGTAAAGCTAAAAAGTCCAGATGCATTTCTTGATGTAGGTTATCTAGAAGGTTATCCTTTTTGCCAAAAGTTTTTATCTAGTCCAGAATTTACGGTTGACTTCCTAAAAAGCTTTAATGTTTCTAAAAAAAATAGCTCAAAAACGAAAGAAGGTTATGCAATTAATATAACCGAAGCAACTGAATCTGGTGAAATAGATCTTAACGACTTACTGATTAAATATGTAAAGAAACCAAGAGTCTGGCTATCTCTTAGGCAAGGTGAATATTCAGAAACATCTGAACTCAAAGATCCTATATCTTTATTTTTCAAGTTTGGAGAGCTTAGTGGTGCAGAAAAGTCTGGAAAAGGTTGCTAGGCATATAGTCTCAAAATGAGACAAGAGGGATAAAAGGGGCAAGAGATGAGATACTCAAGTTCCTCAACAAAAGATCTTATCCATGCCCCA
>Ga0316612_1000207_pt1 | contig 21863 bp, 14 predicted proteins | sample MIS2016226_MG_FD_207676 | JGI IMG/M metagenome (GOLD analysis project Ga0316612, IMG submission 207676) | Microbial mat bacterial communities from Middle Island sinkhole, Lake Huron, Michigan, United States - MIS.2016.226 | ecosystem: Environmental > Aquatic > Freshwater > Lake > Sediment... | reverse complement strand
AGCCAAGGTTGGCAATATTAAGAAGTTGATTGCATTGATTATCACCGGCTCTGTAGATGTATGTTTGGATGAACTTGAGCACGTAGATCGGTACGTCAGACTGAACAACACAGATGTCACGGTTCCGAAGTTGGAAGGTCACTCTGCAATGATGTTTGATCTACGCCAGCCAAGCCATAAATTCTCCAGCCCAGCAAAGTCACTGAAGCACGTCGGAGAGCTGTGTCTTGGGGAATGGAGGGGTACCGAAATTATCAATTTTGTCGACGACAGATTTGATGGTAATGGTCAGACGTTCACTAACACAAACATCGAGCGGCTGCAAATAGGTGCTAGATTTGAAAACCTCGAAACAGTTGAGATATTACGCACGTCGATTCCGGTAGATATTGAAAATGTCACGGAGATTGGAAAAGTCATGGAAGCATTTGGAAGCATTCATGCACCTAAGCTCGACAAAATAGGCGACATATCTTTAGACGGGGATGTGCCATTTGTATTGGCGGGCTATTTTAAAGATCACACAACACCAAACACTGTCATCGCAAGTTTGAAGTCTGAAGTGTTTGTACTGGATGGGGTCAAGCACCTATTTTATGATGGGTATCCTGTGGATTGGATTAGACCGAGCAAGGATGCGTTTGTTAATACACTGAAACTCAAGCATGGAATGGAAGTGTTGTTGAAACTTATCGAAAGGTTTCGGCAAGAGATTGGATGTAAAGATTCAACATTGATTAACAACGACAAACCAACAATGGGGGTAATGAAATGAGCAGTGGAACTTTAATTGGTGGAGACACCAACAATCACAAGGGTTATATAATCTTCATTCCGGGTTTTCACAAAACCAGCGAAAATCCTGAATTTGGGGATGATATGTTCAGAGGGGTGGGCATCGGGTGGTATGACACACAGGTGGAAGCAGAGTACGCCGCAGCGCAGCAGATTCTAACAAATTGGCGATTTTTGGAGTATTGTGGGAAGTTTGCGAATGATGCGTTCATCGCAGACGATGGTAAATTGCGTCATGATGTTGCGTTCCCACTTCTCATCATCAAATCTCCTGATAAAGCAAAAGAAGGAGTACACCCAATCATGCTTTGGAGAGATGGTGAAATTGCGTCAGTTGTTTCAGTTGGGTTGAGCCCGAAATTTAAGAGTACAGTATGTGAAATATCACCGAATCATGTTGTAGCCAATGTAATCCATGAACGTGACATACCGGCAAGTTTGCGGAATTACTGGGGGGAAATTAAGAAGTTGGGATGTGACATTGATTATGAACATCATATTACTGGCTTCGAGATTCTGAAGGATGTCGCCGCAGCCACTGGAAGTCTGGATTACACAATGGACGTCGCTCTAGTCTTCTCGGCGTATTTGAGAAAACATTTCAATGGATTTGGAAGAACCACACACCCAATCGCACTTTCCAGTGGAGGCAAATTCCCAGCGTCTGTGAGTATCGCCCATAACTATGTCACTAGTGATGCTGTGCGATATGCAGTGGCAGCAAGAGAGGGCGGGTATGAGGACTTAGTTGCGTACCTGTTAAATGGGCAATTGAGTCTAGTTAATCACGAAATGATAGCAAGAGCATTTACGGACGCATGCGTCGGACCAAATTTCTCATGCATTCAGTTCAAGACACTCGCCTCCATAATTGCGTCGTTGATTGAGCACGAAAAGGACGATGAAGTGATCGACTTGTTAGGGGAAGATGGCATGAAGGCTCTAGTCACGGCTGTCAGTGACGACGACGACACTGTTTCATCATTGTTACCGACCGACGATAAGACTGTCTACAGCGTGGATATGTTGAAAATGCGTCTGTATGCAGTCAAGATGTGCGAATGAGGCATTAATCAGCCTACAGTCTACTATCAAGGGAGTGTTAGTAGGCTGTGGGGTGGCATATGCTATCGCAACAAAGTCCGTACTATTACTGTGCGGATAAGAGGATATTATAGTGAGTACAGTTCCAGAAGTGTTAGAATCACGTCACGATATTGAACACACCATGTTTGAAGTCCTTATGAAGTGCGCTGGGGCGGGAGTCGCAGTTGCTCCAGGAAACATTCGGCGCACAAATCGGGCTGTGGCTTATGTTGCCTTAATTTACTCGCAAATCCGATCTGTGATCAAGGAAGAAGAGGCTGTGACTGGGAAGTCTGTGGAAGAGTGGTCAAACGTTGGTGTGGCAGATGTTAGCAGAACTGTCATGGAATGGAGCGTAAAAGTTACCAAAGGTGTTGCTGGACGTATGCAGGCTTTTGGTGAAATGTGCAATGAGGTGTTTATCAATGAGCCTCCAAAGGGGGTCGTGGGCGAAGATATTTTAGTCAACATCGCAATCGTTGGTCTCCCTGAGATTAGCGACCCCCTTGCAGCAATCAGACTTATGGCAGGTGACTACATTTACATTAAAGGTGGGATGCGTTTCAACACCAAAAATACTGCGCAAGACACTGAGTACCTCAATAATTTGTTAGACCGTTTGTGCGACGCAGGAGATTTGCTTCTCACCAACGTTGCTGACATCAAAGATTATGGTAATGGTAAGAAGGTTCGCCCAGAGATGCTCGAAGTTGTGTTTGAAGATGTGCGCAGCTATGTCATGCCAAGAGTCGCCGACGCAGAGAATGGGTATGCGTTGCATAGTGATGTGATTGGCGGGGGATACGACCCAGGGAAGTTCAGTTTGAAAATGCCTGAACATCTTCGCAGTGATGTGAATTACTCATTCTGGGACATCATCCCAACTGGCGGTGCATTTAGTGTCGATGAGGCTGTGGTGATAATGGGTCCACAATCTTCACTGCTCGCTGAGATGTTGGATAAATTTCTAGTTATCTATATGGAAGACGAACCCAGAAAGGTACTAAAGCTGTCGGCACCGTTTGACTCAGGCGAGGTAGAGTTTGTAAAGATAGACGGTGAAGGGCTGGGGGCGAAATGTCGTGGGATTTCTATGGTGAGTCAGTCGCCAGATGGTGCGATTGAGGTGAGATTCGATCTCAAGAGTGGGATGCATATTTTTGAAAACGTTGTAAACATCCTCTGGTTCGCCAGTATTTACGGGCTGCCTGGGCTGAAGTACTTTGATCGTGGTGGGAATTCTGGGAAATTTCAGATCGATGATGGTGCTTCAGGGCGCACAATAGACGTGGAGCTCGGCGGGGAGAGAAGTGAGTTTGCGTTCATTTTTGAGAAAGTGGCAGATAATGATATGTTGACAATCTCATTCGGAATCTCTAACCCAGCAAGTGTTTTTAAAAATGCTGCAGAGGCTGGTGCCGGCGTTGAGAATATACGATATCAATGGGGACATACCAGACTTGCTGCGTTGAATGTTTCAGCATTAGCTGCTACGGCGGGCTATTTGTACGAAAAGTGCCCAATGAATACACGTGTCTCGATGTCCCACCACAACGATGATCGTACAGGTCAGCTCTTCCTGACTTACAGTGGTGTTCCACTGAAATTGATGACTATCAAGGCTGCCGATCCTGACAGTGAGGAGCAAGAACCGATGGTTCAAGAGCAGGCATAGTACCTAGGCGCATCAGTCGTGGGCGACATTTGACAAGTCGTCCATGATTTAAAATCGACTAATCATTTCAGGGTGTAATATGAAATATCTGACATTAGGTGCAAGAGTACAAAGTTTGCTGTCAAGCAAGGGGGACAGTCATGCATGAAATAACCGGCTCACTTTTTGTCTGCGACAAATGCGGAGGGAAGTTTGTAACCAAGGAAGAAGCTGTGCATTGTGAAAGTCTAAAGGCTGCGAAGGTAAGTGGGATTAAGGAAGGAATGGTCGTAAGCCATGCAGGAATAGATGACACGCTGTATATGGTAATGAGTGTGTTTACCTCGTCTAAGTCGTCTGTTGGGAAAATGATGCGACAACATAAGGAGTATGCAACAGTGATCACGGTGAGAGCGTTTGACACCCATGTAAGAAACCGTGATTGTGACGGGGTTACATACACAGTAATGACGTCAAATTTAACCAAGGTCAACGCTGGTGGAGGCATTTAGATGCAATATGACGACATTGCAGTACCATTTTTATTCATGGTGTGGGCAGTTATGATACACGTGATTGCCATAACAGAGGTCTGGTACAGACGTATTCAACACGAGTACATCGACATGTTCCACACCAAGACTGCAATAAGTTTTAGTGTTGCTAGTGAATATGCCTTTGCAACTTTGTGCATATTCGGCGAATTGTTATTTACAGTCCACATATTTTTTGTCGCTTTAAATAGATTAGTAATACTTGTATCGTAGTGCCTGGGAGTTTAAGATGTGCGGGAGATGTTGGTTATGGTGGCTACAACAACTAAATTTCCTTCAACTTAAACAAGAGGTGGTTAGCATGCAGTCAAGTAATGGTAGAAAGGCAGTACCGAAGTGTTGTTTGATGTTGGCTGTTGTATTATTGCTGGCAATGGTTTTGCTCCTGATAAATGGAAAGCAGTTATACGAATTTATTTATGCAGATGGGATGCAGCAGGAGAATGTTGTGGTTGTGGACGATAAACCGTCTACAAATGCAATGACAGCACAGGCTGTTGGTGGAACTTCATTGTTTACTGTGTATTATGTAAACATCGACGAGACCACACGCAGCTTCTTTGTGAGAGGTATGGGTGATTTTAATATACCCGGTTTTTTCAAAATGCTCGACTCTGTATCTGGGTCAATGTCGAACGTTGTCGCAGTGTGCACCATACCTCTTCGTGCCGTAAAACTGGATACACGTCATGGTGCTACACACGCCACAAACGGGGTTAAGTTTTATGAAACTACAACGAGCATGGCTAGATTGCTGCTTTCAGCTTCAATAACATGTCTGCAAACATACTTTAGCGACATCACGAAAACATCCAATAATAGGGGATGCGACTTATTTGCAGAAGATGAAATGGTTGGGTTATGCAAAGAATTTGTGGATGAACGAGAACGCATCTCTAAGTCCGCCTCTATGATGTTGCTACTCACGAGTGTGAATTTGGACGAGTAAATACATTGTGCTTGCACACGGATGTGCGGGCATATTCTACAGGAGGATTCAACATGGCTAAGAATACAGGTCAAGGCAGTCGGATTGGTTCTGTCAAGAATCGTACTCAGGTTCAGAGTTCTAAAACTGACAGAGCTGTAAGACGTGACCCATCGACTGGGGAATTTGTTAGTACCAACTCAAAGGCAGAGTCGCCAAAGACAAAGCTAACAAAGGAAATCAAAGGAAATCAAATGACAAGTGAAATCAGAAGTTTTACACAGGAGCAATTTGCAGGCAATCTGGACAGCCTTTCTGGAGTAATGCGGGAGATGCTTGCTTCATTTATCTCTGGAGCAGCCTTGAATGGGGTGTTCATAAATAGAAATGACAGAGCAGTGCCCATGTATGTAAAGGCGTTTAATGTAACAACTGGGGCGAGTACCTCTGCCACTGTTTGCAAACGACTGGGTGTTCCAACACTGGTTCTATCTGACGCACAGAATGCAGCATTAAACTGGTTAAATAAGTTTTCTCATACGATGGGGGAAATCGAAGGTCAGGAGACATTCGATAAAGACGGGAAACGTGTGAAGGCTGCCTATGATTTGGCTCAGGAGTTGTCAAGCACTTTAGATAAACTGGACACAAGTGAGTCAGAGTCGGCGGCAGATGCAATTGGGATTTCGTTGGATAAAATGAAGGCTAGGGATGCCGCATCTTTCGCAAAATTGAGTAATGGAGAGCCCCCCGCTTTATGGTATCTGACGGCTAGAGATGTGATGCCAATATTCATGTTGAACCATTTGATACGTGCGTCTAAAAATGGAGAGGGAGTTCTTTCATCTGGAGTTTTTTCGTTCCCACGCCCATTTAAGGTGAACGCTGACGGTGTGTCAGGAAATGACGGATTGACGTCTGAGCAGGACGCAGTTCCGTTTGTACTCACCATGCAAGAGATGTACTTTTTTGAGGAGTTTTTAAAGTACGCAAAATCTGAAGCATTTTCCAACAGCATGCTTCCGGTAGTGTCGCTTCGCATATTGTCTGAATTTGCTGACGATGTTGCCAAGGTATGTGAGTACTTTAAGACACTGTCACCATGTGATGTGTCATACCTGGTTATCTGGGTTTGTTGGTTGCGGGTGTGTGCGAAGTTCGTCTACAACAATCCAAGTCTATATGTGTTGGCTTCATCACGTGAGACTATTTCACACATTTGTTTAGAAATGGCTGATTTGATACGTGATAAGGGGATTAACCCATTCTCCACGAAGTTTATTGATGAAATTGGAGAATTTGGTATCGAGATTGTTAAGGGAGGTTCTTTCAAAAACGGGTTGAAAGGCGCAGCAGATACAGACGAAAATATGTTCTATCAAGACGATTTCTACGAACATATTATACCGAAGCCTCTGAGTGTACGAGTCTGCCTATGGAGTGAGCACTCCTTGTTTAAAGTGATAGCAGTCGCTGCCCTGAAAAGAAAGGGTGACAACATACCATCACTACTCCTGTTCCACTCATACAAATTGTTTGCCACCCACAAAGAACTAACCATACCGTTTATCGAATCTGAGGGCGGGGATAGCATCGAAGGGTACTTTGGCGGATTGGGTGCCACCCACAGTAGGTTTTGTACTTATGTAGTGGATAGTAAAGGAAAAGCCCACCCATTAGTAATTCCAGTGCCTATTGTAAAACATTTTGAAGGTAATCCAATTGGTAAGCCGAAATATCGCACATTATGGTCTCTTGGGCTATGTAGAATGATTGTGGCTACATCCGGCAACACTGAGTGTCTGATCGGCGATTATGCGGATGCCTACAACACCAGATACGATATTGAAAGTGTGGCGCCAAAAGAAGTCGCTGAACTGCTCCCATTCGTCAAAACATTTGTCGATTCAGCCAGAGTTGATTGCAGCACTTTTTCTTACGTTTGATAACCAATCAGAGGGGACGTGAATGAAACCATCATGTAGATTTACAGACATCACAACCCCAGCTCCAGACGTCTTGCTAGGCATCAATGAGTACAATATTGTATCCATACCGTCTGGAGTTGAGTTTTATGCAAAAGTTGGTAAAGAATTTGAGGTTGAGGTGGAGTTTCGTGATAAATACACGATGTTCCCAACTACATTTCGACCAAGGGAAACATCGCAGCTTGTGGTCGAACTCAAAAACCGTCTGAGTGCGCTAGTCAAACAGAGTTGTGAGATGGGTTTGACCAATAAAAGCCTAGCTGTCACCCCTCCTGTATTCATTCATGGGGTAGTTAGATTCATGTCAGTCTTCTGGTCTGCATGTGAATTTAGATTCCAAAGCCACATTACAGATAAACTCAAATATAGACTTCACTACGCCGACACTCTTAGTGCGAAGATTCATGGGGAGTATTCGTTCTCAAACACCATGCAGATAGTTGTCATGGACATGGTGCACGAGAAACTAAATCTGGAACGAGGGTATATTCCTAGACGTGTGGAGGTGGAGAGGGTTGTGAGGTTTTTTAATGAGTTGGTTCTTATGACAGCCCCATCAAAGGTAGAGGGACGTCCTCGCATAGTAGTGCCTGAAGATGTGGTAATGACGGAATTATTCACTGTGCCTAGAATTGTGGAGGTGCAATGTGATACGGATTTCGTGGAGCAGGCGTCATTAGTGATGGAGGTGTTTCGTGTTTTGGGGAGTGAATGTAGAGGGCTACGATTCTACTCCAAGACAGATACTGGTGTGTTGGATGTATATGTGTAAATAGATGACGTAAATTAAATCAATCAACACGCCTCCCCGCTTCAGTTTGCAGTCTTGATACTCAGACTGTCACTGGCTGGCGTGTTACAAACTAGAGGCGGTAATGTGGAAACAACAGAAGTAGTAGAGACAACAGTATTGGAAACAGGAAGTACAAGTTCGTGGATGGATAAGTTTTACGCAAACACATTGAAGTTTGCCCGTTACAAAGCGGATAGAGCATCATGGATACCAGAGCCGCAAACGGATCCAGGGGAGTGGATGTATCTAGCATTGGCATTTATCGCAGAAGTGGATGAGGTATGCACCGCATTTCGTGACTACAACGAATCAGTTTTGGAAGGTTTCAATTCACACAAATGGATGTTTACAAGCCCACAGTTTCTGTTCGGCAGCGACGAGACTAAAGCGATCAAATTGTGGATTGAAGAGCACAAGGAGAGTGCTGAAAACGTCATCCTTGAGATGGGCGATGTTTTATGGCAGGCGGTACATTTGATATACCACCTTGATAGAGTCAGTGGCGGGGTTGACAATACCGCAAAATTGATTCTTGATGGTGTGGCGTTCGATAACAGATTGGTTGAGTGTAATTCTAACGTTGAGAAGAACGATTTCGGCGTGAAGTTGTGGAAGCATATTATCACCAAGGAGTGGGATGAACAGTTGGCGAAGTATGCAACTTTGATGAAGACTGGCGGAGACGGAATCACTAATAAAAAGGCTTTGGCAGATGGCAGTCTTATTCTAGCACTACAATCGCTCACCAGAGAGAACGGGTTGGTTGTCGATGATTTGACAAAAGGGATGGTTGGTTGTGGGCTTTTACGGACGATAGCAGGTTTTCCAGCAAAGTCGTGGTTGAAAGCCAACAAGCCAGTGAAGTCTGTTGATACACATATGGTACTACAGCAGTGCACACTCTCCAGTTCAGAGATTTTCACAGTTCTAGGAGGAATAACATCAGTGTTTTTGAGAACACTCAAGATCATGCGTATGATCGACATGTTGTTCGTGAACGGCAAAGAGAACGGAATAGAAGAAATCTTTTTACCGTATTTTGATCCAAAACCAAGAGAACTGGTGTTACAGGTGGTCAACGATCCAAATGCTGTAATGGAAGCTAATATACGCAAACTCGAAGGTCGGTACAAACCTACACATTAGAGAGGCTGTTATGAAGAAGGACGTAGGTTCACAGGTGTTAGATGCAGGCGATGTTTTAGCCTTGAAGCGGTTGAGTGCGCCCAGTGTAGATGTGCTAGAAGCACACAAACCTGGGAAACTTGACTTGGCTGCAGCAAACGCTTTATGGAAAAGCAAAAGCAAATTGAGTATCCAACACAAACTTGACGGATTTAGGGTGCAAGTTTTTGTCAAAATGCTTGGGGACGGTGGTTTTAAAATCAAAGTGGGCACGGGTTCGTGGAAGGTACTTCCGAACAAATATGTGGTCAGCAGGGTTACTGATGCCATAGAGGCTGTCGTAAATTCAGATAATGCGATTAACATTCTGAAGCGGCTGCCAGTTGAAGATAGGGTGATGTTGTTTGACGGGGAGATTGAGACATATACCCTAGACCAGCACAAGAAATGTACGTTTGATCCATTCTCTACAATACAGCAGAAGCTGACAACAGAAAATGCGACAGATGTGGATTTCGTGTATTCTATGTTTGATGTTGTCAACATCAAGGGCTTTGACCCAGGGACGATGATGTATACGTTCAGCCCATACAGCGAGAGATTTGTTTTACTGCATAGTCTAGTAGAAAATCTCACTGTGTCGCCAGCCATAGCTATCAGCGATATAGAAAAAGTTGATTCATCAGATTTTGCATCTGGTGGCGATCTGTTGAAACATATACAGTGGATATATGATTCCATTGTCACAGCAAGTCCAAACCTTGAGGGGCTTGTAATCTGGAATCTCGATTCTTGTTATCGGGCTAAACGGGCTGGCGTGAAAAATCCAACCCTGTTTAAATTGAAGCCGTTTGAGGATTCAGAGGCGATTATTGTAGATGTGGTACCGCTACAAAGAAACACAGCAAGTGCTGATACCATGCCCACTGGAAGGTCTCGTAAAAGCAGTCGCATGAACGACATGGTCGTAGATTACGAGCGGGTAGGGTCTTTAGTGGTTGTGAATATAAAAGGAGAAGAATTCAACATTGGGTCTGGATTCTCTGATGACAAACGGCTGGAGATGATGCGGCAACACCTGAAAGGGGGATTGCGTGGGAACATCGTGAAATTCAAACATCAGGTGGTAGGCGCAAAATCAGCACCGAGACTTCCAATTTATCTCGATTTTAGAGATGCGTCTGATGTTGGTGGGGCGGAGTTGAGCGCACTGTTGCGTGAATATGTAAAATACATGGACACCCATTCAGCTTCTTCACCCGTATTGGATGAGCGGTTAGAAGGCATGGCGGCTTAAAAGACATTCAGCAGTTTCAAACACCCACCACACCTAGTTGGTGGGTTTAAATCACAACAGTGAGGTATGGCATGAAAACTCGTTTACTAGTGAAGACTGATCCAAGTATCCCTGAGTTGTTCGTAGGGGCTGAAGGGATAACCAGCGCAGATAACCACCTTCCATCTATACAATTGATGTGCAGCCACCTGTCGAGTGTGTTGGCGGTGGTGTCTAACCGGATTGTAGGACGGTTGAAAAATGAAGTGCTGGACAATCGCACGCTGGCACGAAGATTTTTGGTGGAGATTAATTCTCCTACAATGTACGACGTGATTTGTACGTCTGCATTAAGAAGTTTGATCTCAGGTGCAGCAATGACATTCGACACAGAGGACTTAGAGGCTTGTCGTGTCGCAGCGTCAGAATATGCTGGATTCGATAATCTAATCATAGACGTCCATAAAAAGGGTTGGGTTTCGTATAAAGATAACGTGTTTGCCCACGATTTATTAGTGATGCGGAGCGTGGATCAGTGGTTTATTTCACTTGATGAAGGGTCGGTGAGACTGAATGTGCTAGAAGTGAAACGTGGTTCAGAAATTGGCAAAACGACTGAATTTCACGAATCATTCTCACCATTCAAAAAAGCCATGAGTGGGGAAGTCATTGCGAAGTTTGACTCGTTTGACGACATAGAAAACCTCCCTCTGGACACTCTGGACAACCAATACATTTACACTAATGCTGTGTTTTTCAGTAAAAGAATGCGCAACCCAATAGTAACGACAGCCAATGTTGGGGATTTGACAGAATTCATGTTATTGAACAGTGCCGACACTCCTGCACAAGTGGGAGAATTATACACAAAGGTTCTGTCGAGAACAAACAAGACTCACACTCCCAACACTTCGCTCAACCACACTATTGAAGCCAGACTTCATGACATGTTGTCGATGCCCTCAGCATTCATCAACTTCGTGATGTCGTCAAATGTCGCAGCAGAGATTGCTAGGGTTTTGTCAAATTCGACATCATTCAGACAGGAGGCACATTCCCTCGTTGCAGAAATTAACACATTGCTGAAGAGTGCCAACGATCCAGATGAAGAGACGGAATGGTCTCAGGCTGTTAGAGAGAAGTCAATCGGGTATTGCAGTGTAGAACGTTCCAGCAGCATTCCAGGAAAACCAACAGATGATGTTTACCCAACGAGTGTGAATGACAAGACGATCAGAAAGTTTTATAGCTGGTTGAAGAGAGTGCGCTACTCTGCCAAATTTAGAGGTGGGTGGGCGTTGCGCAGACTGGCTGCTGAATACGGTGCATCAGCAAAAACAGCTACCCATTGGATGCTTAACCAGGGGTCACGTGATGAGAAGGTGTTGGGCGATCTAACAGAGGCTGGGATTAGAGCGACTACAGACCAAGGAAATACTGTGGTAACGAGTAGAATGTACATAATTCGCCGCTTTTGCGAGGACATGTACAACATTGCAAAGAGACTCCCTGAAGTGGATCATAAAGGTAATCTGATAGACCAGGGGACAGCACAGTTTAAGGCTAAGTTGTATAAGCTGCTGGTCATGTCGCATGTTATGTATATGGCGCAATCAGTGCTCCGTGACATGTTATTCGACATGAGCAGACGGGCAAAATACTCATGTACAGTGTATGAATCCTCAGTGATGATGTTAGCATTGGTGGCGACATTAAGAACATCGTGCCTAACAAATTCTTCTTCAACCTTACGGGCTGTGACAATAGAACTGGCGCAAGGATACTCTAGCGTGTCGCATAAGGTGGAGGAAATGATGTGGAGCAGCATGACTATCGAAAAATGGGATGCGATTTGCAGCAGATTTACAGACACTGGATACACAACATCTTTGTCGGTCAACAGTGTTTTAAATGCAAACAACTTCCAGGCGGCACAGTCGTTTTATGATGCAGCAGACAGTGAGTATGCCAGGTTTTTAAAAGATAAGTCAACAGGACGCATGTCTTACGTTGAACTGGCGATGAAGCGGCGGGGTGGGATTATTAGACTAGACAGCGACGTGTGCCTGGCACTCAGATCGACCACTGCATACGCAAAAATCACTTCAGGAGTCGGGTTTGAACAGGAGGATATTGACAGCATCTATTCAGAGCTTGCTGATGCACTTTCAGTGTACATGACTAAGCAAAATGACGCCTCTGTCATTGCAATGTTGGACATGTATGTCAATAATTCTGGACTTAATGGTGCATTAGTATTTCTAAAGATGTTGTTGAAGGCTGCGGGTTACGACGTGGGCACTTTATCAAATGGTGAACTGGTCGATAAGCTGCTGAATGTGATCGTCGAAATTTTTGAGAGGGTCAAGAGGATCGGAAATTTGCCGCATCACGACGCAGTGACAGAATGGGCGGGATTTCGTTCCATCCCCCTTTACAGATTGTACTATACAGCTACGGAAATTATAGCCCCACCTTTGTCAGCCATGCTCGAAGAGAGTGGTGGCATAGTGACTCAGCGTGTTAAGGATCACGTCATCAAGGCTTGCCTCGACTACACCAACAAGGTTAGAGGCGACAGTTCTCTACCACCTATTAACGTTGATAGAATATCCACGATGACCAAATCGCCAGTAACCACGCCTCTTTTCGTGATAAATGTAATGGATGGTATGGATGCTGTGGGCGATGCTCTGATGATCATTAAGGGTCTTCCAAACGATGATAAGAAATACAAAACAGGCGTAACAATGGATTTCTTCAGAGGTGTGACCAGCATGGTAGTGTCAAACCATTAATAACTTAGCTGCTTTCGGGCGGCTGGAGGAAACATGCAAGTTAGAATAAACACAACGGACTTTAAGCTAACAGAAGAGTTGTCGAAAATTCACGACGTTCTTGAGTGGGCTGCAACAGCTCTACGAATTCCCACATATCCGTGCAGTAGTATGGGTGGATTTGTTCCGAAAGGATTCACCTCCGGCTGCGTATTTATGAATGAGGCTGTAGACTGCATAGATATCGAAGTTGGTGGGAATGCGATAAATGGGCTATATCTTGCACACAACTCAGTCATTCAGGACTTATTATCCGAGGATGTAGAAATATCTGTTGATAGACGTGTGATCATCGAAGATTGTAAAGTGGAATGTGTTGTTAGGGATGGCGGTGATTGGAGAAACTTCAGATTCATTGGGGAACACGCCAAGTACATGGGATTGGTGACTGGGCTTCATGGGGGCGTCTTCATTGAAAAGGAGGCTGCTGAAGCGAAATTGGATAGAATTTATGGGGTCGACAGTGTAATCTCGCTTCTGGTGGGCAGTCTTGCGTACACACTGACATTGAGCAATTCTAGTGGAGTATTAGGCAGTTATCTGGTCATTGGTTTTGACACTACAGATGAATGTGATGCACTTCTCCATTATTTGATGATGTGCGAGACTTGGGCATTGGGGGGATTGCCAGCACATATGAGACTCATTGACACATACTCGATGGTGCGTATTGTGCGTGATGAGTATAACCTCCTAACGTCGTTTGTGGAGTCTGGAGAAATGTCTTCAGAATTTTTGGCTACTGTGATGGCTAATATATGGCTGAAACGGCTGACAGCAAAGAATGACTCACCAATTATCGCCACATGGAGACAAATCTCGTATTATTTTGAACCGTCTAGTCATAGTATTTTTGGGACATTCAAGGAATGTGTTTCTGGGGACGTTGAGTATGTTTCAGAAGTGGCTTCGACTATTTCGATCAAGATAATTGGTGTTCAGGTCACTACTCTGGCTGGGGTAGCGATCCGCATGACACAAGACAAAAGGGCGTATTTGACCACAGATTTTAAACAACTGCTTTCGGCTTTCATCGCATCACATATTCTGCCATTCGTTGTCAGCGGTTTGAATACTGTTGCTGCGGCTAATGTGCCTTGGACATCCCTTCATGATTGCACTGTAGATGAATTCTTGACAACTCACTTGGCGTTAGTTGCACTTGATCAAGAGAGCGGGTTGATGGAGGCTGTGTACCAGTTGACATCACAAGAGAAGACGCTGGTTTTATCGGCTATAAAGGCTGAAGATTTGGCTAGGATGATGCCGTATAGCAACAGTGTGCATTAGGATTGGGACGGTTTTTGCGTATCGGTCGCAACGCCAACCTTACCATCGTGGTTGTACCTGGTGTCTGACGTGTAAATTATGATTGCCCCGATTCCAGTCAGGGCAATCATCAATCCAATCTCACAAATAATGGACTCAACCAATAAAGTATAACTAAGTAAACCTAAGCCCAGGTAATCTCACGAGGATTAAACTGGAGGTATTTTTGTTGTCGTCCTAGGTTTGTTGTATAATAGTGCCAATTACTCAGCTTTCCGTAATACTAATAAACCACCCAGACGTCAAGTTCTGGGTGGTCGAGAGATTTATAATATGGCAGTCACAGATAATACAATATCTTTAAATAAAGATGCAAGAAATATTTTTTCCGTTTGCATCCCCACAGGATACAGATTCGATGAATTCCACTTCTACTTTGACAAGCACGGCGACACAAGACCTGCTGATGTCATAACCACTGCTGCGAAATATTTCGATACTATCCCATACGACTTCGTTTCGTTTATGAACTCGTATTGCGATTTTCCAGGCGGCAACATCCACAAAATGCTGACAAAATGTGTTGGAAGATTGGCTGATTTAGACAGCCGTAAACCATCGCCGAAAAATCTCGTGATTAATATGGCTGGCAAGGGTGCCGGCAAATCAGAGGCTGCATTGGAATACATTGAGGATCGAACTGGGTACAGTCGCAGATGCATCATAGTGGCGCCTAGAAGAAACCTTGTAGAGCAGATAGCCTTAAATGAGAATGTTGTGTCTTTGTCTAATCTCGTCCACACACCCTCAGCACTTCACGGTCAATTTTCGTTCACTGATGAGGATGAAATCTTCTACAGCGAGGATGACGATGAAGATGAGCCAATGCAGGTATTTCCAAGAAAGGACACAGAAATCCTGAAGGCGAAGAAAAAGAAGGCAGTCTCTGCAAGAATAAAAGAGGCGATTGGAGAAGGGAGGTCAGTCTGCACCACGTTGTATTCACAGTCAGAATATTCCAAGATGGTCATAGATGCGTACACCAAAGGAGTGTTCGATTTGGTGATTGAAGAGTGGTCAATGCTTGTGGAAGCACTTGAGCTTGCTTTTAAACACGCAGACCACGAAATGTTACGTGGGAATTTGAACAACGACAAGAGTGCCTACCCGATCCCGTTTTCCAGTGAGTTTGATTTATCGACGATTAGTACTGCTGGGAGATTACACAGTTTACTGAAACATCGTAATTTAAGAAACATCATTGTAAATGATGCTGACATGGATCGAAGAGCGTTTGGTGTACTCATGGACTTGATGGGGATGCGTCGAACCAAAATCGCCCAAACACACAAATACAGCACCAGATGCTATATTATCTATGGCGGGAATAAAGAGAAGGTTATTTGTAAAAGTTCTGGGATTGATGGTGAAGTGGTGGAGGTCGGTAAAAAGGCTCGTTTCGTCATGACATCAGACACACTTAGTCATAGAAAATCCAGAAAATCTGCAAAGAATAAAGCAGTGACGGCTGTGGATGCCGCTGTGTTTGAGATCGCTATGGTGTTGAACAGTGGGGGGAGAGTTATTTGTTATGTTCCCAACACATCATCGTGGAGCGTATTAAATGCGGAATTGTCAGAGCTATGCGATAAGTATCAAGACGTACACCCACTATTCATCGATAAAACCAAAATGTCGCTGTCCAGGATTATCGGGGGGTCGTTGCAAGATGATATAAAGATGTCGAGACTAGTGTGTCACACTACTACTATCACGACAGGGACATCAATTCTCCCAGAAGGCATTAAAGGTGCTGTGAGTTTCGACTTAGGTGTTTATTTTGTAGCCCCATTTAAAGGGATGTATGACAAAACAAATGCCCCAGAAGATTTTGTGACTCCAACAGCCCTGACACAGATGGTTGGGAGAGATAGAACTGCGCACAACGTTTTGATTGTGGCTGGAATCGAGTCTACTAAACATCATTCTGTGTATAGGGCATATGAAAATGTCGACGTGCATAACCAATACAAACATTACACAGTAACGATGCTGCAGGCGTTGATGGGTGGGATGTACACGTACAATATGACCCGTGATGATTTTTTCGCCGATGCTAACGAAACGGAGAGCATGTTTAGTGGGAAGAGAAATCATTTCGAGTCCACCAGAGAGGGTGTCGCATACATAGTAGAGACCCAACGATTGATAAATGTTGGTACTGACAAGTTTGTTAGCGGTCGGCAGTTCGAGACTATTTACAAGAGTAAGTGCAAGATTATGTATGGGATGATGAAAGTCATTCCAACATTTTCCAAGGGCAGCGAGAATTGCCTGCCAGAATCTTACGAATTGTTGACAGAGTTGGCGGATGCGTTTGCGGATTTGCATAACCAAGTTGGATACTACAAGGATTTTTCAGCGATAAATGGGATGGTGGAAAAGTTGTACCCAACCCCAAGAACTGGGAAAGAGATGTTGGAGAAATGGCAAAATGATGTGATTAAAATCCTGACCCTTGACGGATTCGATGTTAAGCAGTTGACATCTGGCGAGTATGTGTACGATGTCGAGGAAATAGGAAGACGTATGGGTGATGGAGACACCAATTTAAAAAAAAAGTGGAAAGATGGGCATCAAGCGATGGTGCTGGACAGCGTCTTACGAAACGATGGGCAGTGTCTTGAGTTAGCTGGAATTGGGGTACTCTCGGAAAGTAATAGTGAGGTGATAAAGGGGGTAGAACTTGATCATGTCTGGGAGTTCCCTAAACAAGATTTTGAGAACTTGCGTAATGTGTCGGAAGAGTATATTGAGGGTGCGACAGGGTTGCCAGAGAGTCCAGAGTTTGTGCTAGGGAGACTCAACTCAATTTTCAAGGCAAATGATTCTTGGTGTGGTAACAAAAGTGGGGGGTTTCAGGCATTTTTGGCGCAGTTGATGGTGCTGGAGTTGGTAAATCCCCTGTGGTGGGATAATAAAGAAGTTCTCATGAAATTATCAGCGGGGGTTATGCCAGCGACATCGTTTGCAGCGATGGTAGAGGGACGTGGGGTATTCAGGGCGTTGACTAAACATATGTTTAAGATTCCAACACATTTCGACAGAGGGTTGCGGGATTTAGCCGTAGCACTGTATAACGATGGGAGAACAAAGCGGCAAAGAGTTGTGGAGTCTTTTGATGATTTACGGAACAGGAATGTAGTGGATTCTACAAAGATTTTACTATCGCAAATTTTGGACAAAGTTTCAGCAGAACGGTACGTGATGTCTTCGGCATATGTTGGAATGTTTGACAGCACAAAAGTTAAGGCTGATATGGTGGCTGAGGTGCAGTTAGGTCGTGTTGATACTGGGTATAGTGCAAGTGTGTTGGATTTAATATCGTTTTTAATGTTGAAGATTGTTCTCCATACGGAGTACAAAATAGACATACATGTCGTTAAAAGTGTTTCGACGTCAACCCAAGTGAAATGTGGGTGTCACATAGTGACCTCCAGTGCTCTTGAAAAATTAATTAAGTTACTATGAGTGGATTGACTATGACAAGTGTACCGAGTTTAAAAATTAGTGACGTAATCAAAAGTCTATTTGTTGCGTGGGGGACTAACGGCACAGCTTCTAGGACAGCCCAATCAGAACGTGTTTATCCCGGTACGTTGGAGTGGTACACGAATACAGCGTGCGCCACCGCTGGAAATGCACAAGAGGCACATATGCTGCTGAACTCAAGACTGGTGGAAGACGGGTTCGTTATCAAGAATGGGTACGTGATAGACATGCTTGACTCAGCCACCAAAATCTCCACGCAAAAATCTACAGTCCCACGCCTTACAGAAGAGGAACTGCGGAACTCACAGTTGTCTACGGCTGCTGTGAATAGAACAAATGCTACAGAATCTGTGTATTCGATATTGTTTTCACGCAGTTTGACTGTAAAACTGCGAGCCAGAAATGGGGCTGCTATTTTTAAAGGGGGGAAATCCACAGACGATGTGATGGCAGTGACATTCGACAATCCTTTTGTAGTGTCCAGATGGGATGCTACGAGTATTTCTAATGATTTGGTTGTCCAAATCTTGCGCCCTGTTCCACAGGGAACCGAGGATGGGTCTATCAAATACGAAGTGATCTCAAATGATGTGGTGAGCCTGTCTGATCCAGAGGGCAAATGTGTTGGGTTTGTGCGTGAAGTTATCTTACCAATGCTCGTAAAATTGTGCATACGTTGGAACAATCTGTGCACAGTCGCATCCAATAAACTGGTCACAGCCCGTTCAGATTTCTTCTATAGATTTTATCCACTCAGCAAAATTGCGAAAGGAGACGTACAGGCGTGGAGTAAAGTCGAGATTGTTGAGCATTTATCGATTGCTGCAGCACGTTACACCGGCATGTTAGATAAGCTCACGTCTGACGAAGCTCTCTCGAAAGTTCCAATGGCGAACGCACTCCCCAACTACGTGAAGGCTGTTGCAGAGTCGTGGGCTGTCAAATCACCACAAAAACAGAGAAAACAGACTGTCGTCAAACAATTCAACACGTTCCCAAGAATGTCAGGTCATGGGGAGGTCATCCTATCCGCCCCTGTGGTACGTTCGTTGACAATCGCAGAACTGCTACAGATGCTAGAAGACGGCTCATTAATAGTACCAGATTTTCAACGGCATTTCGTGTGGAAAGCGACAGATATGCGACAATTTATTGTTGACATATTGGCGAGCAATGGGGACGAGTTTGTCACTGATTTCTTCACAATCGGAGTCGAAGTTGAGTCACGTGATGAAGCAGGCTTGGGCTATTTAGAACACACTGTGGATTCAGATTCTTCCATGAAGCTGCTGATTAACGGGCTTCAACGCCTCAGTACAGCCCAGAGTTTTGTAAACAACACATTGGCGTTACCTCCAGAGAGTTTCGGGACTGTAATGGGAGATGTGGAGATTCATCAACTTAAACAGTTGTTGGAAGATTTGAAACAGGGCGGCGGTTCCAAAGGCGTGGCACGCATTAAGTTCAACACCTTACCAACCTACATGCAGGAGCGTTTCCTAGGCACTAAAATGCCAGTGGTGTTTAGAGCCGGCGATCATATAGCATTGGGTGGGTTGTTCACAAGATTAAACTTAGGCAAACCTTTGCTGACGAGCCAGAAGATGTTCAGTCCAGCAACGTTCGGAGCATGGTTTGGTGTGCTGAAGAAGTTCATTATTGATAGTAAATTGTTCGGCATGACATTCCCAGCACCGAGTAAAACAGCATCACCAGAACGCATTGCCGCAGTATCAGAAGCAAAACTTTTGAATATGGTGGCATCGTATTTTGGAACATTTTCTGGAGAACCCTCTGCGGATATGACAGCTATTGTTGCTAAACTGCTGCGCAACAACACTGAAGACGATGCGGAGATGTTTGTATCCATCATGAACAACATGTTAGATTACGTGTTTGAAGTGGACTGCGACACACAGGTATTTAACGAAGTGGTAACAAAGAACGATAAGGTGCTTTCCATGAATCGTTGGTGCATGGCAACACCCGGTTGGTATCGTTGGGTGATGTTTGTACGATTCTCCACAGCGTTCATTACTGTGTTGAAGAATTTTGCAGAAACTTCAGGCGGGAAATATGACATAACCAAATCGTGGAAGACAGAGTTCCCGTTCATCTATGAACAGCGTGAAAAGGTCGCTGCGTGCATTAACGCTATGGTGAATAACGGAGTACAGACAACTTGGGATAGTGTCAGCAAGAAGCTCATTAATTCAACACCGTCGAAAGGTCAGTCCACCGGTCAGCGGGTGTTGTCTGACACATTTGCTACACATCTGAAACCACTGGCTCTCCCATTTAACGATGAAGACCATTGGAAGTCGTTTGTGGATGCGATGGAGCTTCCAGCATATTCCATCTCCGATTCAGCTAGTACAGATTTCCCGCTGGATGATTACGCAACGTATGTCATGTCTGTTGCTGAGGATACAGATACCAGCGTGTTGGAAACAATAGCGTTGGTTAAACTTAATGAATTTTCCTACCGATTTATTACTGGCGGTAACGAAGATACATGCTTAAGAATAATGCAAGACATACCAACAAATGTTGGAGAACACACAAATGGCTCTGCTGTACACATCGCCCTTCACCGCTATTTCAATCTAGTAGTGTTCGGGCTGGTGGTATAATGTTGATAAATAGACACACAATTTAGGCGTTAAGATGACATCACGGCAATTGTACGAACTCTTAATTGGCGTGGCTGACGATGTTGGAAGCATTGGGGCGATATCCTATGAAGAATTTTGCATAGCAAATAGTATAAGCGATGCGTCTGACGTATCCCGTGTAGAACATGTTAAACAAGACTACCTGCTCAACTCTGTTGATCCAGGTATTCTTGTTGGTCTCTATACAGACGTCATGCCTGATGTTATCCAATTGATGACTATGGTAAACACGGAAGTGGTAGAGCCGGGACATCCCACAATCTCAACACTCGATGGGAATATTGTACGGGATGTGTCGGAATATCGTGGCTTAGACTCCCTAGTAGTATTCGAGGGACCTGAGATTTTACTCCAATCATTTATACCAGCGTTTTTCAGCGACGTCCATGTAGTTGATTTTTTCACAAAATACTTCCATGAGGATGTGCGTGGAGAAGTAGCAACCAAGTCTTTAATTTCACATTGCGAAAAGAGAACTGAGAACATCGTCTGGGTGATGCTTGATGACAGACATCCATACTGGACTTCTTCGTATAGTGGGGACGCACAGATGTCGAACATGATTGTTGGTGGGAACACATCTCGTGTGGTGGCAAGGTATATTGAAGTAAGTGAGTATTTAGCCGCTTGGGATTCTAGTAGATCAAAGATTCGTATCGGCAGAGCAATAGAAATGTTGGAAAAATTATACACCTACTATAACAGTGAGTGTTACACACTGTTCAACGTTATTTCAGAGTTAAAGGACAAATTGGATGGAAGAACAATCAAATAATGCACGCACAATCCTACTCGCCGCTGTTAATAGTGCGATCATTGAAATCAGGTCTATCATGGAGATCGTCAAAGATACGCACGCATTGCGATTGCGACGGCAGCAGGGGTTGCCACGCTCGACCTTCATTAATACGCTACTAGAACAGCGTGGTGAGTTTATGCCCTACGGGAAGCCATCGTCGGAGGATTTGGTGGACTACGCCTACAGACAGTATGTCCCATTCAATCATCGGTGCGTAGAGGCGTACACCACAAGAGGCATCAGGCTATCACGTGCGTTCAAGGAAGCAACCAAACACGCTCAGGGGACGTCGTTCAAAGACTTGAGAGCATTGTCACACGATGTGAACGCTCTCGCTGAACATCAACCAGAAATGACATTCCTAGCAAGTTTGTTGCTGATGTCTGTTGTTGGGGCTGAGGTTAGTAAAAATCGTGAATCTTTACCAAAAATCGGCTCGGTCTATCATGCTGATCTGTTTGATTACTCAGATACTGATATTTCTGATTCGATTGTTCAGTTGCTCTCAAACAGCCCAACTATTGATGGACAG